>Ga0073934_10000204_pt1 | contig 177955 bp, 164 predicted proteins | sample LarsenN4metaG_FD_76834 | JGI IMG/M metagenome (GOLD analysis project Ga0073934, IMG submission 76834) | Hot spring sediment bacterial and archeal communities from British Columbia, Canada, to study Microbial Dark Matter (Phase II) - Larsen... ... | reverse complement strand
TCGCCGGCATACACGTCACCCAATGCTGCCGCACAAACGGCACGCTCAGCTTCTTCCGCCGATACGCCTTGCCGTCGTTCAATCGCGCTGCCAGGGTGACGAAAAAGTCCTCCCCCTTCCGCCGCGGCTTAAAGTCCGCCAGTCGCGCCCGCGCATCCGCAATGTCTCCGCTGTGATACGCCGCATCAATCTGCGAACATTTCAGCCAGTGCCGCTGCGCCTTGTCCGCCAATGGCCAGAAACGCTCGATTCGCCGCAACGTCTCCACCGCCCCGCGCTGGTCATCCAGCTCAATCTGCAGCCCCGCCAACTGTGCCAGAATATCACCCGATTGAATCGCATCCGCCGCCGCGCGCAGCAACGCCAACGCCTCCTCATCCCGCGACAAGAGCGTCAGCAGATGCGCCGCCGCCTGCACCCCCGGCCGATAGAACGGCTGCGACGCCAGCGAGCTTTGCGCCATCGCCAGCGCCTCTTCATACAGATCCTGCGCCTGCAACGCGTACGTTCGCTCGATCAGCGTCCAGCGATGGTCCGGCGCCATCTCCAGCGCCTTCTTAAACCACTGCTCCGCCGCATCAAAGTCTCGAAAGTGCGCCTGCAGGTTCCCGCACAGCGAATACCAGTCCGCACGCTGCCCCGCCGTGAACTCCGCGTGTTCCCCCACGCTCTCCACAAACCGCCACGCCGCCAGTGGCCCGCGCCGCCCCGCCATGTGCCGCGCCCGCCAATACAACACATGCGCCCGCTCCCCATGCCGCCGGCTCGCCTGAAAGTGCAGCGCATGCCCCAGCCGCGGGTTGCCCAGGTTGTTCGCCAGCCGCCCCGCAAGAATCAACCCCTCCGCGCCGCGCCATTCATGCAGCGGACCGGCCTTCTGCGATTCTTGGAAAGCATCGAGATAAAGGCCCTGGTCATACAACGCCTCGACCTTGGCCAACAACTCCGGTGTGATATGCCGGTGTTCGTCCATCGTGTGTTCATGGTGCATTCGCGCCATTCTAACTACCCGCCGCGAACCTGAAAACTCCGACGAAATGGCGACCCGCGCTGTGGCGACGTATTATTCAAAGGGTGTGTCTCATAAGGGGCTGCGGTCGGATCGTGGTCCCAAGCGGTCAGCTGCAAGGACGCAGGACCGAAGCATACTTGTGGGTATTCTGAGTGTCCGAGGACGCAGAAGATGACCGCTTGGGGCCGCGAGACGATCCCGGCCCCTTATGAGACACGCCCTAGACGAGGTGAAATCATGCCCACAAAGCCGGCCAATCCCATGCCTGCCAAGCAGGTCTTCGACAACTATTTCCTCGAAACCCGCGCCAAGCTCATCGAAATCGCCGCCAATCTCGACCGCGTCGATCGCGCCCCCAACCTCATCGAACTCCGCGGCGACTGGCGCCTCACCTTCGTTGATGAAGCCCTCAAAATCCTCCAGTCCCCCGGCCCCAACCGCGCCGAACAAATCCAACGCCTCTACTCCAAGTCCTGATCCCTTCTCCTAACTCCCAACTCCTAACTTCTATCTTCCCGGTGTCGCATGTTCATTATCGATCCCCACTGCCACATGGTTTCCCGCACCACCGCCGACTATGAAACCATGGCCCTCTCCGGCGTCGTCGCCATCTCCGAGCCCGCCTTCTGGGCCGGCTACGACCGCTCGCCCGCCGGCTTCCTCGACTACTACCGCCAACTCACCGAGTTTGAACCCAAGCGCGCTGCCCAGTTCGGCATCGATCACTACTGCTGGATCTGCCTCAACCCCAAAGAAGCCGAAGACCTCGGCAAGGCCAAAGAAGTACTCGCCGAGATTCCGCAGTTCCTGAACAAGCCCACCGTCCTCGGCATCGGCGAGATCGGCCTCAACAAAAACACTCCCAACGAAGCCAAGGTGTTCGAACAGCACGTCCAACTCGCCATCGACACCTGGGAAAAAACCAAAGCTAATAACGCGGTGGGGGGGCACCACCTGATTTTGATCCACACCCCGCACCTCGAAGACAAACTCAAAGGCACCAAGTGGACGCTCGATATGCTCCGTAACTTCGGCAGCAAGATCGATCACGCCCGCGTCCTCATCGACCACGTCGAAGAACACACCGCCAAGATCGTCCTCGACGAAGGCTACTGGGCCGGCATGACCATCTACCCCACCAGCAAATGCACGCCGCAGCGTGCGGTCGATATCTTCGAAATGTACGGCCACGAGAAACTCATGGTCAACGCCGCTGCCGACTGGGGCATCTCCGACCCCCTCCAAACCCATCGCACCATGCTCGAAGCCAAAAAGCGCGGCCATGCCCTCGAAACCCTCATGCAAATCTTCTACAACAACCCCGCCACCTTCTTCGGCCAATCCCCACGCTTCAAACCCCGCAAGCTCACCGTGCGAGAATCGGCGTGAAATCCCGCCGCACCGATCTCGTCGAACTCATGGACGACCCGCACGTCGATGCGGCCCAGCTCGCCGTCTCCCTCCGCTTCATCCGCCGCGTCAACAAGTACCTCGGCGGCACCCGCGCCATTCTCTCCCACCTCAAACCCTGGTCGCGCCGCTGGTCCGGTCCCGTCAGCATCGTCGACATCGCCACCGGCTCCGCCGACATCCCCCTCGCCATCACTCGCTGGGCCGCCCGCCACAACAAACCAGTCCACATCACCGCCATCGACATTCACCAAACCACCCTCGCCCACGCCGCGGATTTTCTCCGCGCCAACCACGCCCAAAATATCACCCTCCTCCGCACGAGCGCCTTCGATCTCCCCTTCGCCGACCGCAGCGTCGATTACGCCACCACCAGCATGTTTCTCCACCACCTCGCCGACGACCAGGCCCTCGCCGTCATCCGCGAAATGCTCCGCATCAGTCGCCGCGGCATCATCATCAACGACCTCCTCCGCTCCCCCCAGGCCTACGTCGGCATCTGCCTCGCCACGCTGCTGGCCGACCACATCGACAAACACGACGCCCGCGTCAGCGTCAAAAAAGCCTGGTCCCGCCCCGAAGTCAAACGCTGGCCCGCCCAACTCAATGCCCCCTGGCTCCGCTACCACTACCATTTCCCCGCCCGCTTCACCCTCGCCGGCGAACGCCCCGAGATGGTATAATCAAACTGGTGAACTATGGCTCTTGATCGCATCACATTCGACCCCAACATTCTCGGCGGTCGCGCCAGCATCCGTGGCATGCGCATTTCGGTCAGCCTTATCCTAAAAATGCTCGCTGGCGGCATGACTCGCGAACGCATCCTTGACGAATACCCTGATCTCGAATCCGCCGACATCGACCAAGCAGTTGTTTACGCGGCACGTGCTTGAACTCGTTCCGCCAAATCCTCCGCTACCTCCTCATCGCCATCGGCTGGGCCTTCCTCGCCTTCGCCCACGGCATCGGCACCGCCCTCCCCGCACAAAAAGGCGCTGAACTCAACGCCTTCCTCGCCTGGCGCGGCAACCTCGAAACACCCCTCCTCCTCAAATTCTTCTTCAACGCCCCCCAGCAAATCATCCGCGACTTCCAGGCCGGCGTAGACGTCCCCCTCCTCCACCTCTTCTACGCCACCACCTTCCTCTTCGCCCTCATGCTCGCCTTCTTCGCCCCGCTCGTCGTCGCCCGCGTCCGCAGCAACCGCGGCCTCCTCATCTTCCGCGCCCTCGCCGTCCTCATGTTCCTGCCCATCGGTTTCGCCTTCGCACCCGCCTCCCAAAAACTCCCCCTCCCCGAGATCGGCCTCTGGTGCATCTTCATCATGTTCGTCTGCTGCGCCGCCGCCATCTTCATCCCCCCGCCTACAATCTCGCGTGAGCGCAAGCCCAGCTGACATCCTCATCGCCGGTGGCGGTCCCGCCGGCGCCACCGCCGCCATCCTCCTCGCACGGGCGAACTTGCGCGTCACCCTCTGCGAACAAAAATCCTTCCCCCGCCACAAAGTCTGCGGCGAGTTCATGTCCACCCACATCCGCGAGCCTCTCCGCCAACTCGACCTCCTCGACTGGTTCGACCACACCGCCGGCCCGCCCGTCCACCGCGTCCACATCTGCAATGCCGACGGCCCAACCCTCACGGCCCCCATGTCCCGCGCCCCCGACGGCCACTACCCTCGCGCCATCGCCCGCGACGCCCTCGACGAACAACTCCTCGCCCGCGCCGCCCAAGCCGGCGCCACCATCCACCAGCCCTGCAAAATCCTCGCCATCGACGGCTCCGCCGCCACCGGCTTCACCGCCCGCACCGACCATGGCATCCTCCACAGCCGCACCGTCATCCTCGCCCACGGCCTGGCCCAACGCGGCGATATGCGCTCCACCGCCACGCCCACCAATACCCACGGCCGCTACCTCTGCTTCAAAACCCACCTCACCCACGTCGATCTCCCCGACCACGCCATCGCCATCGCCGGCGCCCCCGGCCTCTACGCCGGCCTCGTCCGCACCTCCGATCTGAATCAACCGCGATTCTCCCTCGCCTTCGTCATCACCCGCGAACGCCTCGAGCGCCACGGCAACAGCGGCCAATCCCAATACCACGCACTCCTCCGCGACAACCCCCAGTTCGCACGCCTCCTCCGCCACGCCCAACCCCTCACCCCCTGGCTCGCCTCCGGCCCACTCATCCCCGGCATCCGCACGATCTACCACGACGGCCGCTTCTTCGTCGGCAACGCCGCCGGCGAAGTCCACGCCCTCGTCGGCGAAGGCATCACCCTCGCCATGCGCAGCGCTGCCCTCCTCGCCCGCACCCTCTCCCAACCCCACGCCCTCGCCAACCTCGATCACACCGGCGCACTCTACACCACCCAATGGCGCCGCGAATTCCGCTGGCGCTACCTCTCCTCCCTCGCCTTCGCCAACCTCCTCATGCGCCCCTCCCTCACCAGCATTGCCGCCAGCATCCTCGACCAATTCCCGCCGCTCCTCCCACACTGCGTCCGCATCACCGGCAAGTGGTAACACCTCCCTCCTCCGCAATCTCGCCTCCCGCCCCGCGTTTCGCTAAAGTGTGACGGTTCTGGCAAGGGCATACCATGAAAACATCCGCCTTCCTTCTCGCACTGTTGTCCCTCGTCCCCTTCGCCCTCGCCCAAGAATCCCGCACCCCGCATGTCGTTCGCACCTACATTGAAGACAGCGAGCACGCCCTCAACAAAATCGCCCCTGCGGCCGACCTGCTCAAACCCGAAAAACGCGCTGAGATCGCCAAGCCTTACGCCGACGAACTCAAAAAACAAAACACCCTCATCGATGAACTCCTCCGCCTCGACCCCAACGCCGGCACCGGCTACACCGCCCGCGCCCTCCGCAACCTCGCCGGTCTCTCCCTTCTCGGCGATGCCGAGTCCACCAAACGCATCGACACCCTCAGCAAAGCCTCCGGCCCCCGCGCCACCTACGGCAAACTCACCGGCCTCCTCCGCGATTACTACGACAAACACACCGACGCCGCCGCCCAGCTCAAAGTCATCGAATCCGTCCGCACCGCCGCCAAGGCTCTCCCGGCCGACGAAATCGTCTCGCACCTCATCTTTGATATGTACCACCGCGGCGCGGCCATCCCCGAAAACCGCGAAGCCGTCGAATCCATCCTCCTCAAAGACCTCACCTCCGAGTCCGCCAAACGCTTCCAGGACCAGCCCCGCGTCGGCCACCCCTTCGCCTTCGCCGGCGAACTCCTCACCGGCCAGCAGTTCCGCTCCGACATCTGGAAAGGCAAAGTCATCCTCCTCCACACCTGGTCCACCGCCGACGCCGGCACGCGCTCCCAAATCGCCAAGCTCAAACAAATCAACAAAGACCACGCCGCCAAAGGCCTCGAACTCATCGGCCTCTCCACCGACAACAACCAGAAAGACTTCGCCGCCTACCTCAAAGACAACAAAGACATCAGCTGGCCCCAGCTCTACTTCCGCCGCGATCCCCCCGGCCATCCCCTCCTCGCCAAGTGGCGCATCCAGGCCTTCCCCTGCACCTATGTCATCGACCGCAACGGCATCTGCCGCGGCGTCGATGTCTCCATGGACGACCTCGAAAAACTCCTCACTCCTCTGCTTGACGAAAAGCCCCCCGCCAAAGACCCTAAGAAACCCTGAGCGGCCAATCGCTTAATCAGTGAATCGCTTAATCATAAATTGAGGAAATCATGCCCCATACCGACTGGTTCACGTCCTCCCGCTTCGGCCTTTTCATTCACTGGGGCCTCTACGCCATCCCCGCCCGCGGTGAATGGATCAAAAACCAGGAAAAGATCACCGACGAGGCTTACCAACCCTACTTCGACGAATTCAACCCCACCCGCTACGACGCCCGCGAATGGGCCCGCGCCGCCAAGGCCGCCGGCCAAAAATACGCCGTCATCACCACCAAGCACCACGACGGCTTCTGCCTCTTCGACTCCAAGCTCACCGACTACAAAGCCACCAACACGCCCATCGCCAAGGACCTCATCCGCGAATACGTCGACGCCTTCCGCGCCGAAGGCCTGAAAGTGGGCTTCTACTACTCCCTCCTCGACTGGCACCACCCCAAATACCCCATCGACCGCCTCCATCCCCTGCGCGATATCCCCGAAAACGACCCCCGCCGCAAAAACCGCTCCATGCCCGACTACGTCGATTACCTCCACGGCCAGGTCCGCGAGCTCCTCACCAACTACGGCAAAATCGACATCCTCTGGTTCGACTTCTCCTACGACAACAACCACACCACCACCTGGCGCGCCCGCGAACTCGTCGACATGATCCGCACCCTCCAGCCCGGCATCATCCTCAACAACCGCCTCACCACCGGCCACGCCGACCCCACCAAACAGAAAGCCGGTGGTAGCGGGGGGGGCCAGACGCCCCTCGGCGACCTCGCCACGCCTGAACAAATCATCCCGCCCCAAGGCGTCGTCGACAGCGACGGCAACCTCCTGGTCTGGGAAGCGTGCATGACGCTCAACAACCATTGGGGCTACTGCCGCGACGACCACAACTTTAAAAACCCCGCCGAAGTCGTCCAGATGCTCGTCGAGTGCGTCTCCAAGGGTGGCAACCTGCTCCTCAACGTCGGTCCCACCGCCAAGGGCGAGATCCAACCCGAAGCCCTCGCCATCCTCGCCCGCGTCGGCGAGTGGCTCCGCCTCAACGGCGAGTCGGTTTACAACTGCTCCCGCGCCACCTTCATGAACAAACCCGACTGGGGCCGCTACACCCTCTCCGCCGATGGCAAAAAACTCTACGCCCACCTCTTCACACGGCCCATGGGCCCGATCGTCTTCGAAAATCTTGCCGGCAAAGTAAAACACGTCCGCTACCTCCGCGACGGCAGCGAGCTCAAAATCTCCCGCCCCTGGAACATCCCCGAAAAATGGCCCCACATCGGCGTCAACCTCCCCAGCACCCCGCTCCCCGATGAGCTCAGCACCGTCCTCGAAATCACGCTGGTGTGATGCGAGTAGGGGAGTAGGGGAGTGTCGGAGTCTCGGAGTGAGAAACTCCGATACCCCGATACTCCGACACTCCGATACTCGTGGCGAACCCCAATCACCCACCAGCGTACAACCACTGGTGCAACATGCCGTCTGAAACCAAAACTCCCAAACAATGGCCCCACCGCCTCTGGCGTATCACCCGCAGTGTCCTCCTCATCTACCTCCTGGTGCTCCTCGTGCTCTCGCTTATCCAGACCACGCTCATCTTCCCCGGCGCTGCCACCCAAGGCACGCCCGACGCCAACGTCATCGCGCCCCCCGGCACCCAACTCATCGCCCTCAAGACCGACGACGGCACCGCCATCAAGGCCCTCTTCGCCACCGCCCTCCAGCCCGACCGCTCCCCCTTCCCCGATCCCGCCGCGCGACCCTCCATCATCTTCTTCTACGGCAACGGCATGTGCCTCGCCCACACCGTCGACCAGGTCGAAATCTTCCGCCGCATGGGCGCCAACGTGATCGTCCCCGAATACGTCGGCTACGGCCTCTCCGAGGGTTCCCCCTCCGAGGAAGGCTGCTACCAATCGGCCACGGCCGCCTACAACTTCCTCGTCAAAGAAAAAGGCTTCAAGCCCGAAACCATCATCGCCGCCGGCTGGTCCCTCGGCGGCGCTGTCGCCATCGACCTCGCCGCCCGCAAGCAAGTCGGCGGCGTCGCCACCTTCTCCGCCTTCACCAGCCTCACCGACATGGCCCGCAACCTCTACCCCATCCTTCCCGTCGATCTGATCCTGAAGCACCGCTTCGAATCTGAAAAGAAGATTGCCCGCATTGATGTCCCCATCCTCATCGGCCACTCCACTTCTGACTCGATGATTCCTTACGCCATGTCGCATCGCCTCGCCGCCGCCGCCCGCGGCCCCGTCACCCGTCTCGACATCCCCGGCGACCACAACCAATTCTTCGACGCCTCCGACGAGTTACTCCCACCCGCCATGACCGCCCTCATGCAAACCGTCCAACAACGGGCCTTGGCCCTGCACCAGTGACGCAGGCTGCCGGTCGGAGATGTTGATTTTGGCGGGGCGGGGGTTGGGGGTGGGTTTTGGGGTGGGGTGGAATTTATGGGTGCTGTAAGTGATTGGGGAGATAGAGTTTACAAAATACCTAACAAAATTTGGATTTTTTTTCTTGACAGGTTTTTGCGGGGTTCGCGTTTGTTTTGGCGCGGCGTCATCCTCGTGGGTTACGCGTAATGGCGGGGATGGAGACTCCGGCTTCGCGCAGGGCGCGGCGGTAGGCGGGGAGGTGGCCATCGTCGGGCGCAAAATGGGGGAGGACTTCCGAGGCGGCAACGGCCTTGCGTTGGCGCGTTTCGAACTGCGGTTTCCACGGCTCCAAGAGGACTTCGGCGCGGAAGACGGCCCGAACCAGGATGAGGCCCTGCTGGGGTCCCCGGACACAGCGACCGCGGTAGAACCCCAACAATCTTGCGGAGAGAACTTTGGCGCAGGCCTCTTCGCGGACTTCCCGCTGGAGCGTCTGAGCCCAGGTTTCAGCGCCTTCGGGCCGCCCGCCTGGCAATTCCCATCGCGTGCCGTCGCTGCTGACGAGCAGGATGGCGCCCTGGGGCGTGACGCAGATGCCGGCGGCCCCGTGCCGCGTTCCTTCTGGCACTACGGTGGGCGCGTGCCATGAAGAAAGCCAGTCCTGACCGTTGATTTGGCTCGGCAATTCGATGCCATCAAGCAGCACCGGCGCCGTTGCAGGGGTGATTGCATGTTGGTCGGGTGAATTGGCCATGCGGGCATGATAGCCAGCGTAGGCCGACAGGGGGTAGGCGCGATGGGTAGCAGCACCAGATCACCGCTGGTACACATGGGGGGCGATGGCGCGGGTTTGGGGGAATTTGGGTACCCCTATTGCATACCCTTACCCCCTTGCACTAAAATGCTCGGCTCGCTGTGTTGCTGACGGCCTCGCAATCGCTCGGCAACCTTAAAAAAAGGAACGCGTTGTGAGTTTGCTTCTAGCGATTCACTAAGCCCGTGCCGATCGGTCGTCACCGAACCCATTTCCCGGTGACAGTGCCCATCGTCATGGGCATCAGATCGGCAACGGCTCAATTGCGTGTCACAATTGCCAGCCTTGCCCCCGACCAGAAACGTTCGCCGCGAGCACCGCTCAACGCAACTGAACGCTTCCCGGGAAATCTGTTGACTCCGCTCCCCAACATCCAAATTCAAACAAAAAACTCATACGAAGGATAACTTTATGGCCCGCGACCTTTCCAAGTTCCGTAACATCGGCATCGCCGCGCACATCGACGCCGGCAAAACCACCGTCTCCGAACGTATCCTTTTCTACACCGGCAAGACTCACAAGATCGGCGAAGTGCACGAAGGCACCGCCGTCATGGACCACCTCCAGGAAGAACAGGAACGCGGCATCACGATCACCTCGGCGGCCACCACCTGCCCGTGGTTCCTCCACGGCCCCGGCAACACCCGCCTCTCCCCGGATGACTACACCATCAACCTGATCGATACCCCCGGCCACGTCGACTTCACGGTTGAAGTGGAACGCTCGCTCCGCGTGCTCGACGGCGCTGTCGCCGTGTTCGACGGCCGCGAAGGCGTCGAAGCCCAGTCCGAAACCGTGTGGCGCCAGGCCACCAAGTACAACGTGCCGCGTCTGTGCTTCGTCAACAAGATGGACAAGATCGGCGCTGACTTTGAGTTCGTCGTCGGCACGATCCGCGACCGCCTGGGCGCCAACCCGGTGCCGATCCAGCTGCCGATCGGTGCGGCGGACACCTTCCGCGGCGTCATCGACCTGATCGAGCTGAAGGCTTATGAGTGGGATGAAGACACCAAGGGCCGCGAATGGCGCGAGATTCCGATTCCGGAAGACATGAAGGAAAAGGTTGAGCACGCCCGCAACTACATGATTGAGAAGGCGGCCGAGTGCGATGACACCCTGACCGAGAAGTACCTGAACGGCGAAGTGCTGTCGATCGAAGAGATCAAGCGCGGCCTGCGCAAGGGCACGATCTCGATCCAGATCAACCCGGTGCTGTGCGGTTCGGCCTTGAAGTACAAGGGCGTTCAGCTGCTGCTGAACACCGTTGTGTACCTGCTGCCGAGCCCGCTGGACAAGCCGCCGGTGAAGGGTTTCGACCCGCGTAAGAAGGACGTGGAGTTGGTCCGCAAGTCGGACATCAACGACCCGTTCTGCGGCATCGTGTTCAAGATCGTGTCGGACCAGCACGGCGACCTGACGTACATGCGAGTGTACTCGGGCAAGCTGGACCAGGGCGCACGCATCATCAACAGCACCCGCGACAAGCGCGAAATCGCGTCGCGTATCTGGGAAATGCACGCCGCCGACCGTAAGCCGCGTGACTACGCCGAAGCCGGCGACATCGTCGGCATCGTCGGGTTCAAGTACGGGCTGACGGGTGACACGGTGTGCGATCCGGAACATCCGATCGTGCTCGAGAAGATGGAATTCCCCGAGCCCGTGATCAGCATGTCGATCGAGCCGAAGAGCTCGAACGACAAGAACAAGCTGGGCGAGGCGCTCACGACGCTGCGGCGTGAAGACCCGACGTTCCGGTCGAACTTCGACCAGGAAACGGGCCAGACCATCATTCACGGTATGGGCGAGTTGCACCTGGAAATCATTGCCAACAAGCTCAAGCGTGACATGAAGGTGGACGTGATCGTCGGCAAGCCGAAGGTTGCGTACAAGGAAACCATCAACGGCAAGTCCGAGGCACAGGGCAAGCACGTCAAGCAGTCCGGTGGCCGCGGTCAATACGGCGACTGCTGGATTCGCATGGAACCCTACACCCCGGTGGAAGGCGACGATAGCGAAGACTCGATCCTGTTCGTCAACAAGATCGTCGGCGGCACGATTCCGAAGGAATACATCCCGTCGATCGAGTACGGCATCCGCCAGGCGGCAAAGACCGGCATTCTCGCGGGCTACCCGCTGCTGAACTTCAAGGTCGAGCTGTTCGACGGTTCGTACCACGACGTTGACTCGTCGCAGATCGCGTTCGAACAGGCGGGCATCCTGGCGCTGCGTGAAGCGGCGCGTAAAGCCAAGCCGATCCTGCTCGAGCCGATCATGAAGCTGCAGGTCGTGACGCCGATCGAGTTTGCGGGTCCGGTGCAGGGCGACTTGAGCTCGCGTCGTGCGATGATCGAGAACGCCGAGCAGCGTGGCAACACGCAGGTGATCGACGCGACGGTGCCGCTGGCGAGCATGTTCGGTTACTCGACGATTCTGCGGTCGCTGACCCAAGGCCGTGCGACGTACACGATGGAACCGCACAGCTACCACCAGGTGCCGGCGAACGTGCAGCAGGAAATTCTGGCTGCTCAGAAGTAAGCATCGTGGCGACGGAAAGTCGTTAATACAAAAGGCCCGCGTGAGCATCTCACGCGGGCCTTTTTCGTTTACCACGTTCTGATGACATCGTCGTGGGTGAAGTACATGCCGTCTTTGCCGGCGGAGATGAGCAGGCCTCTTGTGAATCCGGGTGCTGCCCATGTTGGGGGGATCGTGTTGGATGTTGTGCCGAAGAAGCTCCAGAATTCTGGGCGGGCGATGGTTGACGGTGTGACAGGGTTGTCGGCTTCGACGTAGAGGGCGTTGCTGGCGGTGCCAAAGATGACGGAGGGGGCGGCGTTGCCGGTCCCGCGGTAGTAGAGAATTTCGTGTCCGTACACGCGATCGACGAGAGTCCGTGCGCCGCTTGGCCGTGTGGTGACTTCGCCTGCGTGCGGGCAGTAGTATAAACCGGAGCCGACCACTCCGGTCGGGCCTACCAAGTACTCATGTAGGGACGCGCCGCCTTGGTTGGATGGCGGATAGGTCGCAAATGCCATGTAGTAAACTTCGCACGCATTTTGAAGGCCGTACAGCTGCTGCCTCAGCATCGTCGTTGGCGCCGGCCCGTGACGCCCCAACAGGGCTGGCACCAACAGTGCAACAATCACGGCAAAGCTGCCGCCAACAATAATCCATCCGAGTCGCTTCATGATGTCCTCCCGGGTTGAGCCATCATACCGCGCGGTGTTTTCGCGTTGCTATTCGGGGCGGTGGCGTGGAGAATTCTTGCACCTCCAGCGGTCTGTTCATTTCTGGCGAGGTGTTGCATGGAATTTGGCAATGGTCCTTGGAAAGGCGGCCGGCTTTGTGCGGCGAGTCTGTGCTACCGGGGGCTGGATGCGGCGCAGCTGCAGATGATTGCGGCGAATCATGCGGCGGTGGGGATTCGGGGCACGCTGCTGGCCACGGTGGATGAGGGGCTGGAGCCATTTCGGCAGCGGAATTGGGATGTGCGGCTGAATACGGAGGCGTTGGAAGGACCGGCGGCGCGGCATGCGGTGCCGGATGTGAAGTTGATCGAAGGCACGCTGGCCACGCATGAGTGGACGGTGTGGCTGCTGGATGGGGATAAGCTGGATGCGCTGGGGGCGGATGGGCATGCGGCGATCTTGCGGTGGCTGGGGGATTATCATGACCGGGTGTGGTGTGCCCCGGTGCGCGACATTGCGGCGTTTCGGCCGGCGTGATCAGCCGTCAGCATTTTTTTTCTTTTGCGGACCTTTCATCGACGTTACGATTCGCCGCAACCCGGAAGCCATTCGCAAAGGAGAAGCCATGCCCCAACTCGTCGACACGCCCGCCTCGGATACGTCGTATGACTACACCCAGTTGGCCTACCTGGAGATTTACGATGCGGTGTTGAATGATGATTACGCCTTTGTGGCGTACAAGGAGGCGGACAAGTCGGGGGCATCGTGGCGGGTGCGGATTAAGTCGCGGCACACGGCGGGGGCGGTGTTTGAGCCGGACGCGATGAAGTCGAATGCGCGGTCGGCCAATGCGCAGGGCAAGCCGTATTTCATCTGGGGGTACAACTTTGAGCCGTCGGCGGGGGATCCGCGGTGTATTGAATTCCGGGTGCACCAGGTGGATGGCAAGCCGGCGAAGATTGAGATTTACGCCCAGATGCGTAAGGCGGATAACACGCCAGGAGAGCAGAAATCGGTGAGTTTTGCGTGGCCGGGGTGAGGGGGGCGGGGGGAGGCGGAGGGGTAGCCAAATGTGCCTCTGTAGTGGAAATGCGCCCGCGTTTTCTGCATAATGGCTCGTCTTTTCCGTAGCCAGACGTGCGGGTTCTGCGGCTTGGGCGTTGCAGCCTGGGCGAGGGGCCCACTAACAAGGGTGCGTGCATGATTGTGATTTTGAAGCCCGAGGCCGGTGAGGACCTCGTGAAGGATATTGTTGGGCAGATCGAGGCGCTGGGTCTGCAGGCGCACCTGTCGCGCGGGCAGTTTCGCACGGTGATCGGGGTGGTGGGCGAAGAGAACAAGGTGGATGCGGAGCACCTGAAGTCGATCAACGGGGTGGAGCAGGTTGTTCCGATCATGAAGCCGTACAAGCTGGCGAGCCGCGAGTTTCATAAGGAAGACACGATCATTGAGATTCCGTGTCCGCAGGGCGGGACGGTGAAGATCGGCGGCAATAATGTGATGGCCATTGCGGGCCCGTGTGCGGCTGAAGATGAAGCGATGGTGCATCAGCTGGCGAAGGAAGTTCGCGCGGGTGGGGCGGTGATGCTGCGGGGTGGGGCGTACAAGCCGCGGACGAGTCCGTACAGCTTTCAGGGGCATGGTGAGGATGCGCTGAAGTGGCTGCGTGATGCGGGCCGGGAAAACAATATGCCGGTCATCACGGAAGTGATGGATACGCGGCACGTGTCGATCATTGAGAAGTACACGGATGTATTTCAGATTGGCGCGCGGAACATGCAGAACTTTAATTTGCTGTTTGAGGTGGGCAAGACGCGCAAGCCGGTGGTGCTGAAGCGTGGCTTGGCGGGGAGCATCAGCGAGTGGCTGATGAGCGCGGAGTACGTGCTGAGCCAGGGGAACCGGCAGGTGATCTTGTGCGAGCGCGGGATTAAGACGTTTGAGACGGCGTTGCGTTTCACGCTGGATGTGAGCGCGGTGCCGGTAGCGAAGAATTTGAGCCACTTGCCGATTATTGTGGATCCGAGCCACGCGGCGGGCGTGCGGGAATTTGTGCCGGCGCTGGCGCGTGCGGGCATTGCGGCGGGTGCGGACGGCATCATGGTGGAAGTGCACGACTGCCCGAGCAAGGCGATGTGCGACGGTCCGCAGGCGTTGTTGCCGGACGTGTTTGCGAACATGATCAAGGAACTGGACGCGATCAGCCGGGTGCTGGGCAAGACGCTGGTGAAGACACCGGCGGCGAAGCGTGAAACGGTCACGGTGTGATTGAGTGATTAAGCGATTGGCGATTAAGCGATTGGCGGGGCGGGCAATCACTGAATCGCGCAATCGCTTAATCGGTGAATAATAAGAGAGCCACGAAGCTGCGGCCCTTCGATAGACAAAGGCCGCGATGGACACGTGAACGGAAAGAAGAACGATGCGTACCCCATTTGTTGCCGGTAACTGGAAGATGAATTTGAACAAGGCCGAGGCGATTGCGTTGGCCAAGGGTGTGAGCGAGAAGGCGGCGGGCGTCGCGGGCGTTGATACCGCGGTGATTCCGGCGTTTGTGCATATCGATGCCGTCGGGCATGCCCTGGTGGGCGGCAAGACCGGCCTCGGCGCGCAGGATTTTTACTTTGAGAAGAACGGCGCCTTCACGGGCGAAGTGTCGACGGCGATGCTGACCGACCTTTGCGTGAAGTATGTGCTGGTGGGCCACTCGGAACGCCGCCACGTGATTGGCGAGACGGACGCGCTGCTGAACAAGAAGCTGCACGCGGGCATCAACGCGGGGCTGACGGTGATCCTGTGCATCGGCGAGAAGTTGGAAGAGCGGCAGGCCAACAAGACGTTTGACGTGTGCAAGACGCAGCTTGTGGAAGGGCTGAAGGGCTTGGACAAGTCGAAGGCCGGTCAGCTGGTGATTGCTTATGAGCCGGTGTGGGCGATCGGCACGGGGCTGAATGCCACGAAGGAACAGGCCCAGGAAGTGCATGCGTATGTTCGCGGCGAATTGGCGAAGATTTTCGACAAGGCGACGGCGGACGGCATTCGCATTCAATACGGCGGGAGCGTGAAGGCTGCGAACGCGGCGGAGCTGATGAGCCAGCCGGACGTGGACGGCGCGCTGGTTGGCGGCGCGGCGCTGAAAGTCGATGAATTCCTCGGTATCATCACGGCTGCTGCAGCTGCGAAGCGGAAGTGATAACTCCAGTTTTCAGGATCAGGAGCCGCGCGGCGATGCCGACGGCCTCTTGAGACTGGAAGCACGCTAAGAACTCGAAACGGGAACCCCGGTCATGACCTACGCCCTTACCATCGTTTTCATCCTTGTTTCCATCCTGATGATTCTTGTCGTGCTCGTCCAGAAGGGGCGCGGCGGCGGGTTGTCGGGCGCCTTTGGCGCTGGCGGCGGCGGGTCCACCACGGCGTTCGGCACCAAGACGGGCGACGTGTTCACGACGATCACGGTGATCCTGTTCGCGGTCTTTCTGCTGTTGGCGATCTGGCTGAACTACCGCTACGAGGGCACGGGCATGCGGGCGGCGACGGCACCGGCGATCGGTATGCCGACGACTGCACCGGGCGCCGGCGGCGGAACGGGCGGTACGCCGCTCGACCTGGGCGGCCTCAACCTCGACACGCCCCCGGCATCGCAACCGAAGTAAGCGTTCGGGAATCCGAGGACGCACAGCAATTCCGTTTTCCGCACCCACCGAAAGAAATTCATGCTCACTTCAATGACGGGTTTCGGTACTGCTTCCGGGCAGCGTGATGGCATCACCTGCACGGTTGAAGTGCGCACGGTGAACAACCGGTTTTTCAAGGCGCTGGTGAAGCTGCCGGACAAGCTTGCCCCGCTGGAGCCGCTGATTGATGCGGTGATGCGTGAGTCGATTCTGCGCGGGTCGGTGACGCTGACGGTGTCGGTGAGGGATGATCTTTCGACCGGCAGTGTGACGATCAACCAGGCGGTGCTGGATACGTACGTGAAGCAGATTGAAGACCTGCGGACCCGCATCACCGGTGACAAGCATGTGGAGTTGGCGGGGCTGCTGAACCTGCCGGGCGTGGTGGAGGCCGGCGAAGACACGGCCGAGTATGTGGCCACCCACCAGGCGCTGGTGCTGGGGCTGGTGAAGGACGCGCTGGCGAAGCTGGCGGAGATGCGGAAGAAGGAAGGCGCGGCCCTGTGGGCGGACCTTTCGAAGCATTTGGACATTATCCGCGCGGCGTTGGTGCAGATCAGCCAGTTAGCGCCGAATGTCGTTAAGAACTATCACGAGAAGCTGCGGGCCCGGGTGCTGCAGATGGTGTCGGACGCCCGGCTCAGCCTTTCCGACCAGGATTTGCTGAAGGAAGTGGCGCTGTTTGCGGACCGTGCGGATATCTCGGAAGAGATCACGCGGTTGGGCGGGCACCTCGACCAGTTCACGAATGTGTGCCAGAAGGAAACGGGCGCGGGGCGGAAGTTGGACTTCATCGCCCAGGAAATGCTGCGGGAAGCGAACACCATTGCCAGCAAGGCGAACGACGCGACGATTGCCCGGCTGACGGTGGACATTAAGAGTTGCATTGATCGGATCAAAGAGCAAAGTGCCAATGTGGAGTAGCGGAATTGAGAGTTCAGAATTCAGAACGTAGCTGGTCTGAATTCTGGACTCTGAATTCTGAATTGCGAGTTATGGACACCGGATTGCTAATCTTTGTCAGTGGCCCGTCGGGTGTGGGTAAGTCCACGGTTTGCCGACGACTGGCGGTGGAGTTGCCGGCGGAATTTGCGGTGAGTGCGACGACGCGGGCGGGGAAGCCGCAGGATGCGTTCGGGAAGAAGTACCAGTTTGTCGAGGAGCCGGAGTTTCGCCGGCTGCTTGAGAATGGTGCCTTTTTAGAGTATGCTTATGTGTTCGGCAATTGGTACGGCACCTTGAAAAAGCCGGTCGAAGACGGGCTGGCAGCAGGCAAAATCATACTGCTCGAGATCGACGTGCAGGGCGCGATGCAGGTGCATAAGCTCTTTCCTCGCGCCATGGGCGTCTTTATTCTGCCGCCGTGTGAAGAGGACCTGCTGAGCCGGTTGCGGAGCCGCGGTCGTGACGACGAAGCCACGATTATGAGGCGGTTTGCGGAGGCGCAGCAGGAGATTCGCACCGCGAAGGCCAGCGAAATCTACGACCTGATGGTCGTGAATGAAGACAATGGGGTGGACAAGACAGTTGAGACGATTCGCAAGGCGATCGGGAAGTTTAAGGACGACCCGACCTTGTTTTGATGACAGAGACGGCCCGGCAGATGGGTTTGGACTTAGGAGCAGAAAATGATCGAAGCCCTGAAGAGCGACGAAATCGTGCACAAACTCGGCGGCCGCTTTAAGGTCTGCGCCTTGGTGCAACACCGCTGGGTGGAACTGCTGAACGGCGCGCGTCCGCTGGTGGAACGCAACGGCCGCAGCGACCTAGAACTGATCATCGCGGAGATTCTCGAAGGCAAGATCGGGATCGACTACGAGAAGTCGCCGGGCATCACCGACCCGAAGAAGGCACTGGGCGAAGACGTCTAAGCACGTCCACTGCAATTGCGATAGTAAGAAAGGCTCGATGCAGAAGCGTCGAGCCTTTTTCATTTTACGCCGATGGTGCGGGCGCCCTGAATTTTCATGTCCACCTGTGCTACAATGCGTGCGGGTAGCAGATGATGGCGTTTGTGGAAGGGTCGCTCATGAACCGAGCGTGCTACCTGGTCGTGGTGTTGTTGTTGCTGTGTGCTGGCGTTGTCTCCGCGCAGAATAAGCCTGACGAAAAGAAGCCGGCGCCGCTGGCTCCCCCTTTCAAATGGGCGCGTCCTGAGAATGTTTCCGACGAGATGATCGTCGCGAGCATGCAGAAGGGCGTCGACTATCTCCTGTCGAAACAGAAGAACGGTTCATGGGAGGACATTAAGCCGGATGACAAGCATACGCGTTATGCGGGCGGCATCAGCGCCTTTGTGACGTATGCGCTTCTCCATGCCGGCAAGAGTCTTCCGAACGAACGCCGCCTGGCGCTCTCCAGCGACGAGATGAAGGCTGCGGTCGAGTACGTCAAGACGATCCGCAACAACACGACCTACGTTCGGGCGTACCAGCTGGCCACGCTGGCGCAGCTGCCCAAGACGCAGCAGAACCAGGCCATGCTTCGCGCGTTGGCCAATCCGCTGCCAACGGGATTTGGTCCGCGGGGTCACGGGTACTTTATTCCGTGGGGCGCCGGTGGCCCCAACCCCACGCCCGATGCCTCAAACACGCAGATCGCCCTGCTGGCGGCCATGGAGATAGATGCCGTCGGCATTGAGCTTCCGCTGGCCTATTGGCAGGCCCAGAACAACTACTGGCGCCGCGCTCAACGGCCTGACGGTTCATGGAATTACCGTCTGCCCGAGGACCACAAGGATGACAAGCCCAGCGAACACGCGATGACCGTCGCCGGCCTTGCGTCGCTGTACATTCTGCAGGAACAACTTGACACCAACGTCGGCCTGGTCGCCAAGCCTGACCGGCATATCGATAACGCGCTCGCGTGGCTCGACAAGAATTTCAAGAAGGACACGCCCTTCAGCGGCCGCGAGACGCTGCACTATTACGTTTATACCCTTGAGCGCGCGGGGCTTGCCGCCGGCCGCAAATATATCGGCGGTGTTGATTGGTACCGCGCTGCGGCGGCCCGCGTGCTGCAGGAGCAGCAGGCGGATGGCCGCTGGGCGCCCGACAACGTCTGGTTTGATCTGGACAATCCGTACGTCACGACCAGCATGGCGTTGATCTTCCTGGCCCGCGGCCGCAACCCAGTTGCGTTCAACAAACTTGAATATGAGGGCAACACCTGGAACGCACGGGCCCGCGATGTGGCGAACGTGACGTCGTGGATGAGCCGCAACCTGGAGCGTCCGGCCAACTGGCAGGTAGTTGACCTGAAGAGCAATCCGGAGGACTGGCTGGATGCGCCGGTGCTGCTGATCACGGGGTCGGCGGATCCGAAGTTTTCAGATGAGGACTTGAAGAAGCTGCGGGCCTTCGTGGATGCGGGCGGCGTGATTTTTTCAACCGCGGATGGCAACACCGCCGGGTTCACCACGGCGATGCAGAACTACGTCATGAAGATGACGAATAATCAGTATGAACCGCGGCAATTGCCGGATGATCATCCGGTTTTTGGTGCGTGGCTGAAGGTGAAGCAGCCGCCCAAGATGCTCGGCCTTTCCAATGGCGTGCGCGAGTTGTGGATTCACAGCACGGTGGACCTGGGCGCGGCGTGGCAGCGCAAGGCGATCGCCACGCCGGATCCGTTTCATGTGGCGGCCAATGTGTTCTTCTACGCGGCGGGCGGCGCGGATGCGATGCGGCCGCGCCTGAAGAGCACGCACATCGCCATGCCCAAGGGCGAGGTGAAGGTGAACATCACGATGGGGCGGCTGGAGTATGCGGGCAACTTTGACCCCGAGCCGGGCGCGTGGCCGCGGTTCAGCCGCGTGCTGCGGAGCGAAGGCATCGGCCTGACGGTTGAGAATGTGAAGTTGGAAGCGCTGGATGTGAAGAAGACGCCGATCGTGCACATGACGGGGACGACGGCCTTTACGTTGAGTGAGGAGGCGCAGGCGGCGCTGAAGAAGTTTATCGCGGACGGTGGCACGCTGATCGCGGACAATGCGGGCGGCAACAACGCGTTTGATGAGGCCTTCAAGAAGATGCTGGGTGCGCTGCTGCCGGATGCGCCGCTGATGCCGCTGGCGGCGGAGCATCCGCTGTTTGGGGATGGTTTCGCGGGTGGCCAGAAATTGGGCCCGCCGCAGTACCGTCGCGAGTTCATTCTGCGTAATGGCCGGCAGAATACGCCGGTGATTCTTGCCGCCACGGTGAATGGCCGTGCGGCGGTGCTCTACTCGCCGGCGGATGTTGCGAGCGGTTTGCTGGGCACGCAGACGCTGGGGATTCTTGGCTTCACGCCGGCGGGCTCGCACGAGATGGCCCGGCAACTGCTGACGTATGCTGCGAGCACCAGTAAGCCGGCCCCCGCGGGCAAGAAGTGACGCCTTTGCATTGGCCTGAGTTTGTGCTGCTGGCGCCACGCGGGTTGTGGGGGCGCCGGCAGACCATTTCGTGAAACAAAACGCCTTCGTCGACGTATAGAGTCTACCTACTGTTTCTGCTGAAAGGTTCGATGATGAGAAACATTTCGCGTGTCGTGTCTCTGGCCCTGGTGACGGCGGTGGCAGCTGTTGTCCACGCGAAGGGGCCGGAGGTATACACCGAAGATGGCTTGATCAAGATGAAGCCCCCGCAGGTGGATGCGCAGTTTAAGAACAAGGGGTGGACCGATGCGGATGAGAAGGGCTTTTGGCAGCGGGCCAATCTGACGATCAAGGCGTTCAAGGGCGCCAGCGATCCGCGACTGTCAGGCGAGGGCGAGAAGTGGTCGTACCCAAAGCAGATGTTGAATTATCTCTCCGGCAATCGCGATGCGGCGATCGATTTTCTCAGCACGCCGGACACGGAGGCCGGGAGCGATCATGCGTACCTCAAGGGCGTCGATTTGTATTGGTCGTTCACGCTGAAGGGGCAGGCACGCAAGTTTTTCATGTTTGGTGATGAGCTGCGCCCGGGCGTGAAGCAGAACATGATTGAGGGGGCGAAGATCTGGACGGCGGAGGACCCGCGGCCGAATTTTGAGCTGATCCTGCTGATGGATGATCCGCACAAAGAGGTGCAGGACTATGCCTTTGACGCGATGAAGCGGTCGAAGCTGCGCCTCGAAGAGAACTGGGCCGGCAGCGTGGGCGATGAGCTGCGCGCGTGGGCCAAGGGCGCGAAAGAGGACCGCGCCAGCAAGATCAAGGTGATCGGCGACCTGGTGGAGAAGTACAAGGGGCAGGAATTTGGCCGCGATATTGCGAAGTGGACGCAGTGGTGGGCGGACTTTGCGCAGCATGACTGGATGGTGCTGGAGGAAGTTGAGCGGATCATGAACATTAAGCCGCATCCGCGGTACAAGTTCGGCCGGCCGGGGGCGATCGGCGAGGACTTTTCGCCAGCGGCGCGTGGTTATTGGGTGGATGCACGCAATACGGACAATCTGCGCGCGATGCGCGAGACGACGGTGTACCTGATGGCGGAAGCGGTGGGGAACGAACTGACGCGGAAGATTTATAAGGAACGCATCAAGCGGTTTGTGCAGGCGTGTTATGACATTGGCATGGGCGAGTGGGATTCGGAAAATTATTTGTCGCACACGACGGTGCCGTACCACAACCTGTACGACTTTGCGGTTGATCCTGAAGTGAAGATGCTGGCGAAGGCGTTTTTGGATTGGGTGTACACGGCCAACGCAATGAAGTATTACCGCGGTGGTTTTGGCGGGCCGACGAAGCGTGATTACGGCGGGGCGTGCCGGGTGTTCGGTTCATCGCCGGCGCTGCTGATGTACATCTGGGCGGGTGATGCGTCGATCGAGCCGAAGAATGAGGCGGAGATTGATGTGCATGCGATTACCAGTGCGTACCGGCCGCCGGCGGCGGTGATGGGGCTGGCGCGCAAGCAATTCAAGAAGCCGGTGGAGTTTCACAACACGAAGCCGACGTATTCGAATTGGTTTCCGGGGGCGGATGCGAAGCCGGAATTTTTCGAGACGATGTTTTACAGCGACAGCTATTACCTGGGCACAGCGGTGAGCGCGAGCGGCGCGGGCGATGTGGGGGCGTTTAAGTTGCTGGCGTACAACACGGCGCGCAGCGTGGATTATTTCCTGGCCAACTCGGGGCGCAAGATCAACAGCAAGAACGGCGGCGACCAGATCGCGCAGTATCGCAACCTGTGCGTGTTTTTGAATGGGCGCGGGCAGCAGTTTATGTTCCAGATCCCGGACAGCGCGAAGCAGTCGACGGAAGACGGCGTGGTGTTCATTGAGATGGAACGGACGTACTTAGCGTTGCGGCCCATCAATATTGGCGGGCTGGAGAAGCAGGGGGGCGGCGGGCGCGGTGGGCCGCCGGCGGGCGATGGATACTACGTGGCCAAAGGGGGCGGGGGGGTGACGGGTTTTGCACTTGAGATCGGCGAGGAGAGCGTGCACAAGGATATCGGCGCGTTTAAAGCGGCAGTGAAAGCGAAAAGCAAGCTGACGCTGGACGGGGACAAGGCGAAGCTGGTCGGGACTGATGGCCGTGTGTTGGAGGTGACGTACAACCGCGAGAACGATCTGCCGGTGGTGATGCGTGACGGCAAGCCGCGTGACTGGTCGAAGGAATTCGATATGTACAAGGCGGTGGATGTGGCCGAGGGGGATGCACCGCTGATGCAGGGCTGGAAGAAGGGTGAGTTGCGCATCAACGCGGCGGGCCAGCGGTTTACGCAGACGATCGACAAGGACGGCAAGGTTGTGGCGAAGTTTGAGTGAGTGTTAGACGCGTTTTTCTTCGAGCAGGCCCTGCAGCATTTTGAGGGCTTCCCACGCCTGCATGGGCGACATGCGGTTCATGTCGAGGGCGCGGAGTTGGGACAGGGCCTGTTCGGTCTTGGAGTCGAACATGCCGAGCTGGGGCGTGACGTTGGTGGCCGCAGCACGGACGCGGCCGGCCTTGTTGACGTGCACGGCGAGTTGGCTCATGAGTGCGCGGGCGCGGGTGATGACGCTGCGCGGCACGCCGGCGAGGCGCGCCACCTGTACGCCATAGCTGCGATCGGCACTGCCCGGCGCGATGCGATGCATGAAGACCACGGACTCCTCCCACTCGCGCACGAGGACGTTGTAGTTGGCGACGGCGGTCGAGGTGTCGGCGAGCTCGGTCAGTTCATGGTAGTGGGTGGCGAACAGCGTGCGGCACTTGCTGGTGTCGGCCAGGAATTCTGCGATCGCCCAGGCCAGGGCGAGGCCGTCGAGCGTTGAGGTGCCGCGGCCGATCTCGTCGAGAATGACAAGCGACTCTTCGGTCGCGTGGTGCAGAATGTTGGCGGTCTCGGTCATTTCGACCATGAAGGTGGATTGGCCGCCGGCGAGGTCGTCGGAAGCGCCGACGCGGGTAAAGATGCGATCGACGAGGCCGATGGCGGCGGACTTGGCGGGAATGAACGAGCCGGCCTGGGCCATGAGCACGAGCAGCGCCACCTGGCGGATGTAGGTTGATTTGCCGGCCATGTTGGGGCCGGTGATGAGGTGCAGCGTGGCCTGGCCGTCGTTGAAGGCGCTGTCGTTGGGCACGAACTTTTCGCCGAGGGTTTGTTCAACCACGGGGTGGCGGCCGTCGGCGATGACGAGGGCGCGGTCGTCGGTGATTTCGGGCCGGCAGTAACGGCGTGTGCGTGCGAGGTGGGCGAGGCCGCAGAAGACGTCGAGAGCGGCGGCGGCGGCGGCGAGACGCTGCAGCACATCGACCTGGTCGGCCAGCGAGGTGCGCAGCTGTTCGTAGAGTTCCTGCTCCAGGGCGAGGCTGCGTTCCTGGGCAGTGAGAATGTCGCTTTCGTATTGCTTGAGCTCGGGGGTGATGTAGCGCTCGGCGTTTTTGACGGTTTGCTTGCGTACAAACTCGGCTGGGATTTTCGCGGAGTTGGCGTTGGTGACTTCGATGTAGAAGCCGAAGACTTTGTTGTAGCCGACCTTGAGCGTGCTGATTTTGGTTTGCTCGATGAGCTTGCTTTGGTATTCGGCGAGGAAGGTGCGGCTATCGCGCGAGAGGGCGCGGAGGCGGTCGAGCTCGGCGTTGTAGCCGTCGCGAATGACGCCGCCGTCGCGCAGGTGCGAGGGGGGCTCATCGCAGACGGCATCGCGCACCACGCCGGCGATGTCGTGGGCCTGCTGGGCGAGTTCAACGAGATCACGCCAGTGGTCTTGCGTGGTGGCGGTGGCGACCATCGCAGCACAGGCGGCCAGCGTGTCAAGGGAGCGGGCGAGCGCGCACAAGTCGCGCGGGCTGACGCGGCGCACGCACACACGCGCGGCGATGCGTTCCACGTCGGAGCAGTCAGAAAGCGCGGCCCGTACCTGGTTGAGTAGTTGGTCATTCTCAACCAGCTGGGCGATCGCATCCTGGCGGCGGACGATTTCGGCGCGGTCCTTCAGGGGGTAGCAAAGCCAGTTGCGCAGCAACCGTGCGCCCATGGGCGTTTGCGTGCGGTCGATGGCGTGGACGAGCGAGCCCTCGGCCGTGTTGCTGCGGAGGGTGCGCAGCACTTCGAGCGAACGCAGGCTGATGGGGTCGATCACGAGATGCTTCTGGCGTTCAAACGTGCGCGGCGGCTGGAGGTGTTCGAGCGAGGTCTTCTGTGTTTCATGCAGATAGGCCACGATGGCGCCGGCGGGGCGGAGGGCGAAGTCTTTTTCTTCGTCGTAGCCGAAGCCGGCGAAGGTGCTGACGCCGTAATGTTGTTTGAGCGTCTGTACCGCGTGGTGGCTGTCGAGCTGCCAGGCCGGGCGCGAGGTGAGGGCGGTGCGGAGCATGTCGCGCAGTTGCGCGGCGTATTCGGGCACGTGGTGATCGGCCGTCTCGGCGTAGATCAGTTCGCGCGGGCGGAGGCGGTTGAGTTCATCAAGGCAGGCGGCAAAGGTGCCGGTGAAGGTGCGGAACTTGCCGGTGGAAAGTTCGCACCAGGCGATGGCCGCCAGCGGTGACTCGGTCCGCTGTTTTTTGTCCTCGGCCTTTTCGTTGGTGACCACGATTGCCGCGATGAAACTTTCTTCGCGGGCGTCGAGCATGTTCTCTTCGGTGAGTGTGCCGGGCGTGACGAGCCGCGTCACTTCACGTTTGATCAGGCCCTTGGCGGTCTTGGGGTCTTCCATTTGTTCGCAGATGGCGACCTTGAAACCCGCGGCGATCATGCGATGCAGGTAGCTGTCGAGAGCGTGATAGGGCACGCCAGCCATGGGAATGGGATTCTCACCTTTTTGCCGGGCGGTGAGGGCGACGCCGAGGACGCGAGCGACCGTGCGGGCGTCTTCGTAGAAGCATTCATAGAAATCGCCCATGCGGAAAAAAAGGATGGCATCGGGGTACTGCAGCTTGTACTGCTGGTACTGCCGCATGGCGGGCGTCAGCGTCGAGGGGTCGACGGCATGGATAGATTCGCTCGAGAGCTTCTGGCTCATAGGGTTGGCAGTTTACCACGAACCGGGCATAGCGGGTGGGGGCATGCCGTGTCATTTCATCAGGTCGTCCATGTCGATGCGGTCGATATCGGTGCGGTCGAGGTCGGAGAGTTCGCGCGGCTGCGTGCCGGGCTTGAAGCCGAGTTCTTCGAGCCACAGTTCAGTTTCGGCGTCGCCGCTGGTGCCGCTGGTTTTGCCTTGCGGCAATTGCTGGCGGGCGCGGCGGCGGTTGTCGCTCTGGCTCTGGACGAGCTTATCGAGCAGCGTTTCGCAGCTGATGGCGTTGGCAAAATTCTTGCGGGCGTGCAGCACCACGGCGCGGTCGTTCGAGACGACGGTCACTTTCTTGCGGTGGGGGTGCAATTCAACAAGTTGGCCAATCACATCATCCGCGCTGACGCCAGCGCCGGAGTAACGCAGCGTGACTTCGGGGACTTCATCCTGTGAGGGTTCATCGGGCTTAGGACGGCCATCGAGTACGAGCGTGACCTTGCCGCGAATCGCGCCGCAGCCGGCGAGCCAATCGCACAGGCGGCGGACATTGAGATCGCGAAACACGCCCCCCATGGCCTGGCCCGCGTGCACGCAGTTGTAAGTGTCGATGAGCAACATGAGATTACTGTAGCAATGGGCCCAGGTGATGGCGAATCATTGACGTGACTCACTGATTAAGCGAGCCTTGGCGGCACGCACAGCCTGGTGCAGTTTCTTCTGAAGGAGCGACTTCGCAGGCAGTGCGGTCATGTATTCCGCCACGCGAATGCCACTGTTGGCCAGACGCAGCAACTCGACATGTTCGTCTGATTTGCCGGCACAAAGAATCAAACCAATGGGCGAGTTCTCGCCGACACAACGTTCATGTTTGTCCAGCCAGTTCAGATACAGTTCGAGCTGGCCCTTATCGGCAGCCTGGAAGCGGCCAAGCTTGAGATCGATGGCCACCAGGCACTTAAGCCGGCGATGAAAGAAGACCAGGTCAATCACATAATCCTGGTGATCAATGGCGATGCGTTTCTGGCGTGCAACAAAAGAGAAGCCCTCGCCAAGTTCAAGCACAAAGCGTTCAATCTCCCGCAAAATCGCCGATTCAAGGTCCTTTTCAGAATAGGTATCAGCGAGATTGAGGAACGAAAGTATGTAAGGATCGCGGAAAACGAGGTCAGGCGTAACCGCATCTTTCTCCCGCAGACCCGCAAGTTCCTGTTTGATAAGCGCGGTCGGCTTCTTGGAGATCGCCGTGCGCTCGTAAAGCATGGACTGAATACGCTCATGCAGTGTACGTGTGGACCAATTCTCAAGCCGTGTCATCTCAATATAGAACTCGCGTTGCAGCGGATCCGGAAGGTAGATAATCTCCTTGATGTGCGACCACGACAATTTTCTCCGCAGTGCGGAGACAATCTTCGGATCGGCAAAAATCTGAGCGAAGTGAACCATGTGCCGAAGCGATTTTTCGGAAAAGCCATCGCCATATTCGCGGCTCAATTGTCTCGACAGTGCGGAGACAATCTCTTTGCCATACTCCGCGCGCTTCTCCCTGAGCACATCCTGGCGTATGCGGGTGCCGATCTGCCAGTAAAGAGCAACCAGTTCACTGTTGACGGTTTGCGCAATGTTAGAGCGGGCTGATTCAATCAGCGTGCGGACATCGCGCACCAACGAGGGAGAGAGGCCGGTGACGCGTTTCACGGCGACTTCGGGCTTGATGATGCTCTTGCTCGTTCGCTTCTTCACGATGCTCCTGATGTGTTAACGCTGATACACCACGCGCCCGGCCACGATCGTTGCCTTCACGCGGCCTTTGACGTTCCAGCCGTTGAAGGGGGTGTTGCGGCTCTTGGAGGCGAACTTCGTCGCGTCGATCGTCCACGCCTCAGTGGGGTCGAAGATGGTGACGTCGGCGGTTGCGCCCTTGGCCAGCGTGCCGCGACCTTCAAGCTGCATGACCTTCGCGGGGACGATCGTCATTTTCTCGATCATCTGGGCCAGCGTGAGGTGGCCGGGCTCGACGAGCGCCTTGATGTACAGCGGCAGCGCGGTCTCGAGGCCGACGATGCCGAAGGGGGCCTTGTCGAATTCAAGTTCTTTTTCTTCGCGGGTGTGCGGTGCGTGGTCGGTGGCGAGGCAGTCGATCGTGCCGTCCACCACGCCGCGGATGCACGCCTCGATGTCCGCCTGCGTGCGCAGCGGCGGGTTCATTTTGTAATGCGTGTCGTAGGTGGCGCAGCATTCATCCGTCAGCAGCAGATGGTGCGGCGCCACTTCCGTTGTCACCGGTTGGCCCAGCTTCTTCGCCTGCCGCACCAGGTCCACCGCGCCTGCCGTCGAAATGTGCTGCACGTGGTATCGCGCCCCGATGCGGCTGTTGAGCAGCAAATCGCGCGAGATCATCAATTCCTCCGCCGCCGCCGGCAGACCGCCCAGGCCCAGCTTGGCAGCCATCAGCCCCGCGTTCATCGGACCGCCCGTCAGCGTTGGCTCTTCGCAGTGCTGGCTCAGCACGCTGCCGAGCATCTTGATGTACTGCAGCGCCTTGAGCATGACGGCCGCTGACCCCACGCCCACGCCGTCGTCTGAAAAGCCCACCGCCCCGGCTCCCTGCATCAGCGACATCTCGGCGAGTTCCTCCCCCTTGCGCGCCTTGGTGATCGCGCCGATCGGCAGCACGTGGCACAGATTCGCCCGTGCGGCTTGTGTGAGGACGAATTCGATCTGCGTGGCATCATCCAGTGCCGGTTGCGTGTTGGGCATGCAGCAAACGGTGGTGAAACCGCCCGCGACGGCGGCCGCGCTGCCGGTGGCGATCGTTTCCTTCGCCTCCTGGCCGGGCTCACGAAAATGCACATGAATGTCGATCAGCCCCGGCGTGATCACGCACCCGCGGCAATCGATCTTCTGCGCGTTGGGCGCAACTTGCTCCAAGCCAGTGCCGATGTCGGCAATCTTGCCGTCAACGATCAGCACCTGCGCATCGCGTTCGAGTTTCTGTGACGGGTCAACAACCTTGCCGCCGGTAAGAAGAATTTGCTGCGTATTCATGCCGGCCGAGTATAAAGGTCGGCCGCAAAAATCGCGAGACGGCGCTTAGCTCGCTTCGCGGAACTGGTTCTCATACAGGCGGCGGTAGGGGAGGCATGTCGCCAGCAATTCATCGTGTTTGCCGACACCGGCAACGCGGCCGGCATCGAGACAGATGATCAGGTCGGAGTTGATTACCGTCTGGAAGCGGTGGGCGATCATCAGCACGGTGCGGCCGACGGTGAACTCGCGCAGGGCCAGCGTAATCTTCATTTCGCTGTCGGAGTCAATCTGGCTCATTGCCTCGTCGAGGATGAGAATCGTCGGGTCGTGCAGAATTGCGCGGGCGATGGCAATACGCTGCTTTTGTCCGCCGCTCAGCCGCATGCCATGCTCGCCGACCATGGTCTGGTAGCCATCGGGGAAGGTGCTGATGAACTCATCGGCATAGGCCCGCCGTGCGGCCTCGACAACCTGCTCCTGCGTGGCGTGGCGCGTGCCGTAGGCAATGTTGTTGTAGATGGTGTCGGCGAACAGCAGCGTGTCCTGCGTGACCAGGCCGATCTGCTTGCGCAGACTGCGCAGCGACACGGTGCTGATGTCGACGCCGTCGATCAGCACACTGCCCGACGTCGGCACATACAGCCGCGGCAGCAGGTTCAGCAGCGTCGTCTTGCCGCTGCCGTTGCCGCCCACGATCGCCACGTTCCTGCCGGCGGCGATTTTGACGTTGATGTTCTTGAGCACCACTTCATCATGGCCGGGGTAGGAGAACGTGATGTCACGAAACTCGATGGATTCGCGGTGCCGCGGCAGCTTCGGCAAGCTGTGGTTGTGGTTCGGCTCCGACGGCGTGTCGATAATCTCAAACACCCGCGCCGAGGCGGCATTCGTGTGCTGGACCTTCGCGTTGACATCCGAAAGCTTGCGGACGGGTTCGAGCATTGCCGCGAAGCAGGCCAGAATGGTGAAGAATGCCTCGCGGTCGATCTTGCCCTGCAGCACCATGTGGGCCGCAAACACCATGGGAATCGATGTGAGCACAATGGCCAGGGTCTCGATCGTCGGCCGCGAGAGTGCGTTGTAATGGTTCATGCGAATCTGCTCTTTAAGCAGTTGCTTGTTCACGCGGGCAAAGCGGCGGCGTTCGTAACCTTCCGCGCTGTAAGCCTTCACCACGCGGGCGCCGATCAGCGTCTCGTTGATCACCGCGAGCATGCCGGACCAACTCTCGAGTGCCCGCCTGCTGGCGCGGCGCATCCGCTTTGAAAACTTGTGGATGATGATCCCGAGCAGCGGCATCGACAGCACCACCAGCAGGCACAGCCGCCAGTCGAGCCACATCGCCAGGCCGAACGCACCGACCGCCTTGATCGGTTCCTGGATCGCCTTGCCGAACGCCATCGCCACGCCTTCGGTCAGCGTGCCGGTGTCGGCGGTAAGGCGGCTCATGAGATCGCTGGTTCCCTTGCGGGCGAAATAGCTTGTCGGCAGCGCCACGACGCGGTCGTACATCCGCCGCCGCAGGTCCATGACCACGCGGTTAGCGATGCTCATGCCGATGTGCTGCTGAAAATAACGGAAGATCGAGCCGATGACGCACAGCACGATGAAGAACAACACCACGGCGATGAGCGCCTGCGTTGGTTGCGTCGGCAGCAGGTCAATCACGTTGACAAACATGCGCGTGTGCCAGCTCAGCTCGTTGGCGGTCACCGGCACCGGGCCCACATCCGCAACATGCAGCGTCAACGTCGATCCGGGCTCCGCATGGGCGATGACGCGAATCATCTCCTGCCAGCCGGTGACATCACGTTCGGCCACTTCGCCGTCACGATCGGGCGCACGTCCCTGCACGCGGTTGATGCGCCGGTTCACTTCGCCAACAGGTTTAAGCTGTTCGGCCGCGCCGGCATTCGCCACGCTGACGATCAGGCCGTATTCGTCCTTGCCCTTTTTCTCGGTGCGGCGGACGGTCGTGTCGAGATCCAGGATCTGCACGTTGAGGCGCTTGTCCGCGCCTTCGCGGTTGGCCCAGCCATGCACGCCCTCAACCGAGGTGAAGATCTTCATCACCGGCAGCATCACGCCCACGCCGGCCGCGTACGACAAGCCCACGCCAAAGGCGCAGATGATGCTGATGATCACCGACCAGCGGTACGGCCATGCGCCGCGCAGAACTCGCCACCAACCTTGCATAGCACCTCAGACGAAACCAGTGTCGTGATCGCACCCGATGTTGCGATGCGTAATACGCGTCGTGAACTCAAGTGAGCCGCACATCGTATCGAAATAACCGCTCGAATGACAGGCCTCGGCCCTCTGTTGTTACAGCCGCTTGAGGTGGAAACCGCCATCCACATTGATGACTTCACCCGTCGAGAACGGCAGCAACCCCTGGGCAATCGCCACGATCGCCTTTGCGATGTCGCCCGGTTGGCCCCACCGCGCGATCGGCGTCATGCCTTCAGCAATCAGCTTGTCATACTTGGCCTTCACCGGTCCGGTCATGTCGGTTTCGATCACACCCGGGCGAATCTCGTAAACATTGATGCCGTATTCCGCGAGGCGGGCCGCATACAGCGAGGTCATCATGCCCAAGCCGGCCTTGGCGATGCAGTAATCACCGCGGTTCACCGATGCCGTGTAGGCACTGATCGAACTGACCGTCACGATCGCGGGCAGCGCATCGGTCCGCGATTGCTTGATCATCTGGTTGGCCACCAGCTGCGTCAGAAAATACGGCCCCTTCAGGTTGATGTTGATGAGCCGGTCGAACGATTCTTCGCCTGCCTCCAGGATGTCAGCCCGCACATTGGGGGCGACGCCGGCGTTGTTTACCAGCATGTCGATGCGGCCGAACTTTTCGACCGCGGCGTGCACGAGCTTCTTGCGGTCAGCGCTGCTGGACACATCCGCCTGCACGGCCAAGGCTTTGCCGCCCAACTCCTTGATGAGCTTCACCACCTCGTCGGCCGCGCCGGCGTTCGAGGCATAGTTCACTACCACGCTGTGTTTAAGACCACCCAGCGCGAGCGCAATTCCCCGCCCGATGCCGCGCGAACCGCCCGTCACAATCGACACTTGAGACATGCTTCACCTTTCAATCGGACAAACCTCCGCATGATAACGCCCCTTCACGCCGCGCGCAAGCACCAGTGACGGTCCGGTGGTGAAGAGGCGGGGCGCGGTCTAGAATGTCGCGTCCTTCTTGATGGAGTCTGGTTAAGCTATGCCCGAGCTGCCGCCGCATAACCGGTTGGGATTGAATTACCGCAAGGTCCCCGCACGCAAAGTCATCATCGACGGCGGCATCATCGATGCCCACAACCACACCCGCGACCCCGCCCTCACCCAGATTATGGTCGATGCCGCCAACGCCTACGGCATCTCCTCCTTCTACACCATGTGCCCGCTAGAGCATGCCCCCGCACTTGCCGAAAAATTCGCCGGCAAGTTCAAATTCATCGCCATCCCCGACTGGAAGAGCGCCACCGCCTCCGAAGCCTTCATCACCGACTGGCTCAAACGCCTCGACGCCTTCGCCGCCCCGCCGCTGAACTCACGCCTTATCAAGTTTCACATGGCCCCCGGCACCCAAAAACGCTGGGGCATCAATCTCGATCATCCGCTCATCCAGCGCGTGGCCGATCACGCCTACAAACTCGGCTACCACTTCATGTCCCACTTCGCCGATCCCAAGGCCTGGTTCTACGGCACCGGCAACTACGCTGACGGTTCCTTCGGCAGCTTCGATTCCCAGTTCGCCATGCTCGAGCGCTTCCTCGAAAAATACCCCGACCGCATCCACCTCGGTGCACACATGGGCGGCAGCCTCGAAAACATCGACGCCCTCGCCAAGCGCTTCGACAAGTTCCCGCACTACGTCGTCGACACCTCCGCCACCAAGTGGATCGTCCGCGCCGTTGCGGAGCAAAGCGTGCAGGCCGTCAAGGATTTCATCATCCATTACCAGGACCGCATCATCTTCGGCAGCGACCTCGTCGTCGGCGACAAATACGACTGGGACCACTACGCCAGCCGGTATTGGGTCCATCAGAAGCTTTGGGAAGAAGACTACCGCGACCAATCGCCCATCGACGATCCCGACGCCGGCAAAGGCTTCGACCCCGCCACCGGCACGTTTGACGCAAAGAACTCCGACGGCGTGCCGCGCCTCGTCGGCCTCGATCTCCCCAACGAAGTCCTGGTAAAAATCTACCGCGGAAACGCACTCCGCTGGCTGCCGTAACGCGGGTGTCCCCGCCCGCCTGCCGCTTTACTTGCTTACGCAAAGGAGCCCCCATGCCACGCCTCTTTACACTTGCCGCGATCCTCTTTTGCCTTGTCGCCGTCACTTACGCCGAAAAGCGTGCTGACAACCCCGACAAAGCCAAACTCGTCGCTGACTACGAATCCGTCGGCATCGTCGTTGTCCGCCATTCCTTCTTCAACGCTGCTAAAGACGCCCTCGCCGCTGAAAAAGACTACAAAGCCCCCAAAGAAATTCTTGCTGACCGTCTCCTCATCACCAAAGATGGCGTGATGAGCTTTCTCGAAGCTCCGCAAAACAAAAAGCTCCTGGAGAAAATCGAGCCCGGCAGCGCCGTCAAAGTCAAAGGCAAAATCTATCGCCCCGGCTCCCTTCTCCTCCTGGATGAAGCCACCGCCCAGACGGAGAAGCCCGACATCGACACTACTAGATTCAGCAACGCCGCCGGCGCCAAGACCAGCTTTGCCGGCGCCAACCAGTGCCAGTGCGCCCTCGACCTTGCCGGCCTTCCTACCTCCTGCAAACTCGGCCACCTCCATCACCTCAAAGTCGGCGAAGTGCTCTACCACTACCTCCCGATCGGCACGGGCGCCAAAGCCCTCATGGGCGAGAAGTCCCACAACACCAACGTCACCGTCGAGGCGCTCGTCCTCCCCGGCAACCAACTCCTCGTCACCAGCATCAAGAAAGATTGACGCCGTTCGCCCACGCAGAAACATCCCCAGCAAAAAACGAAAAACCCCGCGGTCTGTCAACGCGGGGTTTTCTCGTGTTTGAACAGGCACGTCTGTCCCGTGCCTATGAAGCGCCAAATATCAGAACCGCCACGGAATGTGCACAGCCACCTGCGTGATGCCCACTGCCATGGCCGTCAGTGTCATCAGCACCAGGCCCATGACCATCACGAAGGCCCGTGGATCTTTCCGCTTGGTGCGGGCCGCCTGCATCCCACCTGTAAAAGAAACCGTTTGCATCTCTTCTCTCTCTTTCTCTCTCGTTGCACGCGGGTATCACGTCGCGTGCACACCTATGACATACCCCACCGCCGGCGCGATGCAACGCCGCAAAATTCGCGAGCGATAACCAAACCGGTCATCGCTCGCCGGCATCCCAGACATTATCACTGCCGCGAGTCCAGTCCCGATAAATCGCCTGGGCCGCATTTCGCCATCTTGCCTCATCGTTACGCCGCGCCTGCGCAACAAAAAAGCCGCCTGCTGAAAATCAGCAGGCGGCCGGTTCATTCGCTTCGCCCGCACGCACCACGCACGGGGGGGGCTGGGGGCCGGAGAGCCGAGGGGGTCAGGCCCGGGCGGTTTGTGCCGCATCGAGCGTGGCGATATCGATCTTCTTCAGCGACTCAAATGCGAAATCGCCTGGTTCGCCTCGGATCAGCCAGAGCAATGGCGCGCCGGTGACCCGGCTGGCACGATCCAGCACATCAACCGGTGGCGTACGCCCTTTTTCGTAGTAGTTGTAGGTTGACGGACTCAGGTCCAGCAGCCCGGCAAAGTGGGACTGGCCACGGGGCCCACAAACATGAATGCGCACCTGCTTGAGACGCTCGCAGATGGCGGCGGTGTTCAAGCGTGCAGTAGACTCTTGGGAACTCATGAAAATAACTCCTATAACCTAAGCGTCAGCAACCATTTAAGACGCAACACGCAGTCCTGCTAACAGCTAGTCCAATCTTAGTGCCACGCATCGCGGAAGCAAGGTTGTGAATTTACTGAATGTGAATCACAACCGTGTAAACCTTTGCTATGGGGCGATTTAGGTGTATACGCCATCATGAATATCTGGTTGGGTGTTTATACGGAGCTGATTATCCAGATTTCACCTACAGAATTGGCCTAAACGTGCTATCGGTCGATTGATTGCATTTCTGTATTATTTAACATTGCGAAAATACGTGCGCCGCCGCGAAAAGCCGACGGTCCGCCCCATTATACGCCCCATTCCAACAAAAGGTTTCGCGCCATGCACGCCCTTTTTGAGCTATAATCACCGTCGCTGCAACGGCAGCACTTCCGCACCCTCACACGAAGGCCTCATTTTGTCCCAAGATAAACGCACCGAGCTCAGTGTCCGCGCCGAAAAGGCCATCCTCGTCGGCGTCACCCTTCCCGATAGCTCCGCTGACCCGCGCGATCCCCTCGGCGAACTCGCCAGCCTCGCCAAGACCGCCGGCGCCGTCGTCGTTGAACGCATCGTCCAAAAACGCGAACGCATCGATCCCTCCACCTATATCGGCACCGGCAAGGCCGAAGAAGTGAAGCGCATCGTCAAACGCCACGAGGCCGACGTCGTCATCTTCGACAACGACATGTCGCCCAACCAGCTGCGCGACCTCGAAAAAATCATCGACTGCAAAATCCTCGACCGCAGCGAACTCATCCTCGACATCTTCGCCACCCGCGCTCGCACCCATGAGGCCCAGCTCCAAGTCGCGCTCGCCCAGCTTGAATACACCTACCCGCGTCTCCGCCACATGTGGTCCCACCTTGAACGCATCAGCGGCGGCGCGGGCGCCGGCGTGGGGGCTCGTGGCCCGGGTGAAATGCAGCTCGAAATCGACCGCCGTATCGTGCGCGAACGCGTCGCCGATCTCAAAGAACGCATCCGCGACGTGCAGGCCCGCAAGAACCGCGAAGTCCGCGAACGCAAACGCCAGCACTTCACCATCTCCCTCGTCGGCTACACCAACGCCGGCAAGTCCACCATGTTCAACACTGTCACCGGCGACAATACCTTTGTTGAAGACAAACTCTTCGCCACGCTCGACACCAAAACGCGCCGCTGGCATCTCGGCGGCGCTCACTCGGCGCTGCTCTCCGATACCGTCGGCTTCGTCCGCGATCTGCCTCACCACCTCGTCGCCAGCTTCAAGGCCACGCTCGAAGAAGCCACCCACGCCGACATGCTCCTCGTGGTCCTCGATGTCAGCCATCCCCACGCCCAGCAGCAGCTGCGCACCGTCCAACAAGTTCTCACCGACATCGGCTGCGGCGAGCTTCCTGCGCTGCTTCTCCTCAACAAGATCGACGCTGTCACCAACGCCGACGACCTCGCCTTCTGGCGCACCATGTTTCCCGATGCCCATGCCGTCTCGGCCAAGCAGGGCGACGGCGTGCCCGAACTCATCGAAGTCGTGCGCGAACAGATGCTCGGCCGCGTCATGAAGGCCAAGATCGCCCTCCCGCTCAGCGACCCCAAGGGCATCACCTTCCTCGAAAAATTTTCCGACGTCAGCGAACGCGACTACGACACCCGCCCCGGCCAGGTCGTCGCCACCGTCAACATCTCCGAGCGCATTCTCGGCCAGCTGCCCAACAACGTGCCCACGGCCAAGGTCCTCGCCAGTGCTCAGACCAAGTCCGCCCGCAACTGGCGTTGCCGCACCAAGCTTGTGAAGGACCTGATTCCCGAAGGTTTCTTCGACGACCAGCGCAAGCTCGCCGAAGCCGGCGCCGGCGACCCCTTCGTACCCGAACGCCCCAAAGGCATCGCCGTCGGCAACCGCGCGTTGAAAGTGCAGTCCTAACCCCACGTCGCACACGCAACTAAAACCCGCGCAGACGCCTCAGCATCCCGCCAGAAAATTCGCCGCGATCAGCAAGCCGTTCTTCTCGCCCGCTTCGGTGCCGTTGAAGTTCTCGTCTTCGAGTTCAATGCACACCGCCCCGCTGTAGCCGCGCGATTGCAGAATCTCAAACGCCCGCGTCCAGCGGAAAACCCCGTGCCCCGGGATCGTGTAACGCCACGTGATGCTTCCCCACCCGCGCGGTTTACCAAACGTCGGCGGCTGCTCGGTGCCGAACTCATACACATTCTCCGGCAGCAACTCCGTATCCTTCCCATGCACGTGATACACGCGCTCCGCAAACTCCTCGAGAAAGCGAATCGGATCAATGCCCATGCGGATCAGGTGCGACGGATCATAGTTGTAGCCGATGTTCTTGGTGGGCGCGGCCTGGAAGCACGCCCGCACCGTTTCCGGTGTGCAGCACAACGCGCCCGGCCCGGGCCAGCCTTCGATCGCCAGCTTCACATTCAGCCGGTCCAGCGTCGGCGCCAGCTCACTCAACGAATCCATCATGTAGGAAAAATTGTCCCGCCGTTTGAGCGCCGGATCCGCAGGCAGCATCACGCAGAACATCATCCGCGTGCCCACCGCCGCGCACGCGGCAATGTGGTCCGCAACCTTCGTCACGTTGGCCCGCCGGGTGTCTCCATCAGCGTGGATCAGCGCGCGGAAGTCGATTAGATCGGCCGTGCCAATATTCACGCCCGCCGCCGTTGCCATTGGGGCGGTGGTGGGGGCGTCGTTGCGCAGATCGATTACCCCAAAGCCATTTGCCGCAGCCCACGCGGCCGTAGCGGGCATGTCCTTCGCCCAGGGCGAGCCGGGCAAGCGGAATCCAATCGGGAAATTGCCGGTGCGTGTCGTCTTCATGGTGTTAGTGTACGGCCCAACTCGCACCGAGTGAACTCGAAAGATGAAGACTTTCGCCTTATACTTCCCGGCCTGTTACACGGAGCGAGCAATGCCCAAGTTTGTTGTCGATAGCGTGGCCGACGGTCTGATCACTCTGAGCGTCCCGGGAACGAATTACGCCAACACGTTTGTCTTCAAAGGCAGCGGCGTGAAGGCCGGCGACAAAGTCAAAGGCACCATCCACGCGCCCGCCTGGAAGCTCGACCACGTCGATCTCGGCGGCAACTACGTCGAACCCCTCATGGGCCGCCCGCGCCGCATGCAGGGCACCGTCCTCGCCGCCAACGCCGCCACCAACGAACTCACGGTAAAAGTCGGCTACGAAGTCACCGTGAAACTCCCCGCCCGCTACAAAGCCGAAACCTACCTCAACCAACGCGTCGGCTGGGACAACCTCGAGATTCCCGAATTCGAGTTGCAGTAAACCCAGCACCGCATGGCAATGCGGTGTTCACTCAATCGACCACGCATGCCGCGCAATCGCTGCCAGCACCTTCGCCTGCTCCCACCGGTCTGATTCTTCCTCACGATCCGGCAACGGACGCGCATAATAAATGCTCGCCGGCAACAGCTCCGGGGTGAAACAAACAAAATCCCCCGGCTTCGCGTTCCGCTTGAACGCCGCAAACACGCGCGACCACATCTGCACAAAATGCTGCACGAACGGCTTCGCCAGCGCTTCGTCCAGCGTGTCGCCCACCGCCACCTGCATGCTCCCCGGGTTGCCGATCCGCCCATGCATAAAGGCCGTCCGCTCAAACACCGGCATCAGCAATTCCAGCTTGCGCGCAAAATCCCCGTACACCATCTCCAGCCCGGTGTACCAATGCGAGAAGTCGCCGTTGAACCGCAGCCCCGGCCGCCGCGCCGCCAGCTGCAGCGTGCGATACGTGTCCTGCGTCACCGTCGCCCGATGCGTTTCCACATACATCGGTTGGTCGTGCTTCAGCGATGCGTTGATGATCGCATCCACCTCGCGCACCACCTCCTCATCACTTTCAAAGCCCGTCCCCACATGCAGCGTCAGGCAATCCTCGCCCGCATCCTTTGATTTCTTAGCCGCCGCCTCCGCTTCATCCGCCTTGTCCACACGCCCCGCACCCGTTCGCGCCAGCCCATTCTTCGCACACAGCGCCACATCGCCCCCTTGCACACCCTCAAAGCCCGCCGCCTTCACTGCCGCGTAAACAGCATCCTGTTCCCGCGGCAGCGTCGACCACGCCGGCAGCGCCCACAAGTTGCCGCCCGCCACATCCACCCGCAGCCGCGGCGCGCGGCCCGACCCGTCATTACAATACCGAACTGCCATCGTGGCCTCTCTTATTTCGTGATTACAATCTGGTCCAGGTCTTTTAGTTTCGCATCCAACTGCGTGATCGTGCAACGCTGCGGCGTCAACTGCACCCGCGTAAAGCTGTGCCGGTCCCCAATGTACTGATCCATGAACTCCACCGCCTCCTCCTTCGCCGCCTGCGAGATCTTCGGCGTGTCATCCTTCTTCGGCTTGGTCGTGGCCTTCGACTTCTCCTCCGCTGCCTCATCCGTGTCGCCCACGCCATACTTGCTGTGCAAACTCGCCCCGCCCGCACCCGTCACAATATGAATAATCCCTTCGGGCGTCGTGTCGGTCTTGCCGTCAAACGTCTTATCCACCGTCAACTCCCCGCTGATCATTCCCTCCTTGCTGATCTGCACCAGCCCCTTGGCGTCCAACTTCGGCGCGTACCTGATCGGTCGCGACCGCTGATAGTTATGCACATGCCCTGTAAAAACCACGTCCACCCCGTGTTTCTCAAACAGCGGCGACAACCCCCGCAGCCGCTGCTCCTCAAAATGCTTCTTGGCATTGCTAAACGCCGGCTGATGATAGACCACAAACTTCCACGGCGCATCCTTCGCCGCCGCCAGGTCCGCCTCCACAAACTCCCGCAGCGCCGCCTCGTTGATGTTCACATACTTGTTCGCATCCAGCACCAGGAAATGCGCAGGCCCATTGCGAAACGAATAATTCAACATCGACGGAAAACGCCCCCCAACCGTCTGCTTGAACCGCTCAATCCGCGATGCATTCCCCTTCGGCACCAGCGTCCCCTTCAACTTCAACTCATTCAGCGGCGTGTAGAAAAAATAAAATGCCCCCAGCGCATCGGGCGTCTGCCCAAAGTCCGATGACTGAATGTCATGATTGCCAATGCACGGATAAAAAACTGCATCCCGCAGCAGCGGTGCCCCGGTCTTCGCGTCCGCCCGGTCCGTGTTCACATACACCGGCCAAAACTTGCTCAAAAACTCGCTGATCCGCCCGTTGTCATAAACAATATCCCCCGTCGAAACAATAAACTCCGGCTTCATCTGGCTCATCGCGTACGCAATCTGCCGCTGCTCCGTCGTGCCCTTCGCCGTATCGCCCACCACAATAAAATCAATCGCCCCATCCCGCGCCTTGCGCGCGCTGAACATCCCCGCACCAATTTCGTTCCCGTTCTGCTTCACGCGGTACGCCACCTTCGATCCCAGCGGCACATCCCTGATATCCGCACGCTGCATCAGCCACCGATAGTCGTGCGGCGGGTCAACAACGACATCCGTTACATCCTTCGGCTTCGGCGGATTCGACTTCCGCGCCAGCAACTTCGTCGACATAATCTCCGCGCGCTGCCATTCCCCCGCATCACCCACGCGATACTCCGCCACCCACTCGGCCGCCGGCTCGCTCTCCACCGTCCACGCAATCACCTTGCTGTCCGTCGCCCCCAGCGCCCCCACATCGCCATGCTGCACATACGGCTTAACCACCACCGCCTGGCCAAACACCCGCGCAGCGCCCACCACGCAGACCACTGCCGCCAACAACACGCGTCGAAACATTGGCTCTCGCACAAAAGATATGGTTGCCGCCATTATACGGACTGCTCGTGCGCTGTGCCCACCGGCTCCACATGCACCAGCACGTCCGCAATCTTCATCTCGCTGCCCCTCAGCGTATCCTTCACCGCATGCGCGATGTCGTGCCCCTCCTTCACTGTCAGCGTTGGCTCCACCTCCACATGAATATCCACCACCCAGGTCAGCCCATACTTCCGCAGCCGGCACTTCTCCACCGTCACCACGCCCGCCACCTTCCCCGCCAGCGCCCGCACCTTCTCGGCCATCCCCTCGGGCGCTGCTTTGTCCATCAACTCATCAAACGCCACACGCAACAGCTTCAAGCCGTTGTAGGCGATCACCGCGCACGCCAGCAACGCCGACCAGTCGTCTGCCGCGTTGAATCTCTCCCCGCCAATCAACGCCACCGCGATCCCAATAAACACCGCCACACTCGTAATCGCATCCGACCGATGGTGCCACGCATCCCCCTTCAGCGCGCTCGATTCAATCTCGCTCGCCGTTGAAAACACAAACCGAAACAGCAATTCCTTCGTCACAATCACAACGCCCAGCACGATCAGCGTGTACCACGCCGGCGCCTTGTGCGGCGTCAGAATCTCATTGATCGACTGCCACGCAATCAGCCCTGCCGCTCCCAGCAAAGCCGCCGATACAATCAGCGCCGCCAGCGATTCCGCCTTACCGTGGCCATACGGGTGCGAGGCATCCGCCGGCCGCGCCGCGATCTTCAGCCCCGACCACACGATCAGCGACGAAACAATATCCGCTGATGATTCAATACCGTCTGCAATCAAGGCGTAAGAGTTCCCCACCACGCCCGTGATGATCTTGATAAGCGCAAGCACCAGGTTGACAGCCATCCCCGCTGCCGATGCCGCCAGCCCCGCGCCAACTTGATTGTCATGTTGGGTCATTCCGACAATTTAGTCTTTTCGCGCCGCTTCCACCAGCGCCGCAAAAAGCTTCTCGTGCACCGTGCCCGCCAGGTTCTCCGGGTGCCACTGCACCGCCACAAAGAACGGCAGCGACGGGTCCTCCACCGCCTCCACCAATCCATCCGCCGCATACGCCGTCGCCACCAGCCCGTGGCCAACCTTCGCAATCCCCTGGTGATGGCGCGAGTTCGTCTGCAGTGCCTCCTGCCCCATGATCGCCGCCAGCTTCGTGCCCGGCCGCAACGTCACATCATGATAATTCGCAAATTCCCCCGGCTTGCTGTGCAGCAACGTAGAGTCCGGCAGCGCCTCCGGCAAATGCTGGTGCAGCGTCCCCCGGCGAAACACATTCATCATCTGGCAGCCCAGGCAAATCCCCAGCGTCGGCATCTGCCGCGCCTCCGCCAGCGCCAGCAGCGCCAGATCATTCGCCTGCCGGTGCTGATCCAGCAGTCGCGTCTTCTCATGCTTTTCCTGTGCAAACAAATGCGGGTCCAGGTCCCGCCCACCCGGTATCAGCAGCCCATCGATCGCGCTGATCATTTCCACCCGCAGCCCCGCATCATGCGTGTGCGGCAACAGCACCGGCAGCCCGCCCGCCCGCATCACGCTCTGCGCGTAATCGTCGTTCAACTCCAGCGTCCGCCGTTCCGCATCCGCCGGCCCCGTATCACAACTTATCCCTATGCGCGGTCTTCCCATGTCCGCACTATAAAAATCCCCACCCAAAACGCAAAACCACCACGCGGACTTTTGAAACTTCCCGCCCCTCTGCTAACATGGCCGCTCGCGACTTTGCAGGCTGAACAATGGCGAACGGAACGAATCCAAACAACGCAAACGGCGGCGGAACGGTCGAGGGGCTTCAAACCGCCAACCTCACCGAGCACGCGCCCGCCGCGCCGCGCCCCCAGCCCGCCGGCGCCGTCGCTGAACTCAGGCCCGGCCCCGGACCCCTCGCCATCATCTCCGATATCCACGGCAACCTCGAAGCCCTCACCTCCGTCCTCGAAGAAATCGACGACCGCGAAATCAAACGTATCATCTGCCTCGGCGATGTCGTCGGCTACGGCCCCGATCCCCTCGAGTGCATCGACACCGTCATGACCCGCTGCGAATTCTGCCTCATGGGCAACCACGATTTCGCCATCTTCTTCGAACCCTACAATTTCAACACCCCCGCAGAAAATGCCGCCTACTGGACCCGCGCCCAGTTCGAAACCGACCCCGACACCGAACGCCGCAACAAACGCTGGCGCTACCTCGGCAAAATGCCCACCCGCGGCAGCAACGACCGCTTCGTCTGTTACCACGGCTCCCCCCGTCGCCCCATCAACGAATACGTCTTCCCCGACGATATCTACGCCGCCCCCCAGAAGATCTCCGCCATCTTCGACCGCATCCCCCAGCTCTGCTTCGTCGGCCACACCCATGTCCCCGGCGTCTTCGTCCCCGACCCCGACTTCTACTCCCCCGAAGAAATCAACAACCGCTTCACCCTCGGCAAAGACCGCGCCATGATCAACGTCGGCAGCGTTGGCCAGCCCCGCGACCGCAACCCCAAGGCCAGCTTCGCCATCCTCCACGACGATGCCGTCGAGTTCGTCCGCGTCAGCTACGACATCCAGGCCACCGTCGAAAAAGTCCGCGCCATCGACGCCCTAGACAACTTCCTCGGCGCCCGCCTCCTCGACGGCCGCTGAACTTCCGTCCCGCCCTTTATCTTCGCCCCCTTTCCCACTAAACTGCCCGGTCTTTTACTTGATTCCTCACAGCCCCTTTTGAGGCCCTATGGACACGCGCAGACTCCTTACCTCCATCCTCTTCGCCGGCATGATCATGCTTGGCATCTATCTCATCATGGGCGGCTTCGGCGGCGGCGGTGGCAAGACCTACTCCGCGCATCCCCTCTACACCAACCTCCCCGCGCAGCCCGCCACCCAGCCCAACCCCGTCCTCAACATCCAACTCGGTAACCCCGGCCGCGACTCAGGCGACAAACTCTCCCTCACCGTCAACACCCTCACCGCCGGCATCGAGAAAATCCAACTCAACATCAAAGACTACGCCGAGACCGCCAAACGCGAAGAGCCCCTCACCATGCTCTCCGCCGGCAACTCGCCCGTAAAACCCTTCGCCACCCTCTCCGTCACCGTCGATTACCCCAACATCAAAGAACCCATGGTCTTCGACATGCTCAAGGCCCAGCAGGTCTGGCGCGTCGCCAAGCAAGATGCCAACAGCGTCACGCTTGCCCTCAACCTCCTCCGCCCCGGCACCACCGATCCCCTCGTCACCGTTGAAAAAACCTACACCATCGACCCCACCTCCTACGACGTCATCGTCGCCCACAACGTCATCAACCGCTCCGGCGAAAGCATCAAGGTCCGCATCGACCAGGCCGGCCCCATCGACCTCCCCAAAGACAACCCCCAGTGGGACAACCGCTATTACCACGGCGCTGCGCTCAACACCGTCAAGAAAGTCGTCGACCCCGAACGCGTCCACATCGGCCATGCTGAACTCTTCAAACTCGACGGCGCCACCAAGCCCATGGGCGCCTTCCTCGGCAACGATCCCCTCCTCTGGGTCGGCGCAGGCAACCGCTTCTTCGCGGTCATCGTCCGCCCGCTGCCCCACACCAGCACGCCTAACACCTTCCCCCTCACCGATGGGCGCCAACTCAAGCTTGCCGAACACATCGCCAGTGCCGATGTCGATCAGGCTGTGCACGGCGCTGATGCCGTCACCAGCACCAACGTCATCCGCCTCACCGGCCAGCGCATCGAAGTCGCCAAAGACGCCTCCGTCTCCCTCCCCCTTAATGTCTACATGGGGCCGAAAAAGCGCGACCTCCTCATGGGCGATTACAACCTCGACGCCGCCAAGGCCGGCGAACGCCCCGTCATCTACAACACCTACAAGTACGCCCACATGATCCGCTACTCCCAGGGCGGCCCCTGCGCCTCCTGCACCTTCGACTGGCTCGCCATCATCATCTTGAAGATGCTCGACTTCTTCGTGCACTACGGCGCCTTCGGCAACTACGGCATCGCCATCATGATCCTCGTCCTCTTCGTCCGGTTGCTCCTGCACCCGCTCACCAAGGCCTCGCAGGTGCAGATGGCCACCATGGGCCAGAAGATGTCGAAGATGCAGCCCGAAATCGAGAAGGTCAAAAAGCGCTACGCCAAAGACACCAAGACCCAGCAGCAGGAAATGATGCGCCTCTACAAGGAACACGGCGTCAACCCCGCCGGCCCCCTCCTCGGCTGCTTGCCCATGCTCCTCCAGATGCCCATCTGGCTCGCCCTCTTCGCCGGCCTCCAGGCCGACATCGATCTGCGCCATGCCTCCTTCATCCCCGGCTGGATCAGCGACCTCTCCAACCCCGACACCGTCATCCGCTGGACCCCCTTCAACATCCCGCTCCTCAGCGGCATGATGGGCCCCATCTCCGGCCTCAACCTCCTGCCTCTCCTCCTCGGCGTCGTCTTCTATGTCCAGATGAAAGTCATGTCGGCCAGCCAGCCCAAGGCGACCGATCCCCAGCAAGCCCAAATGCAGAAAATCTCCCAGTACATGATCCTCATCTTCCCGATCTTCCTCTACAACTCCCCCTCGGGCCTCAACGTCTACATCTTCGCCTCCACCCTCGGCGGCCTCATCGACACCTACTTCGTCCGCAAGACGCTCAAGAAGAAAGGTATCCTCCCCGCCAACGCCCAGGCACTCCCCACCCACGCTGAAAACAAATAACCTAGAGCCCCCCAACCCCAAAACACCAAGGCCCATCTGTCATCCAGATGGGCCTTTTTCTTTTCCGATCTCTGTGCCCCCTCTGTGTCTCTGTGCCTCGGTGGCTATTCTTTCGTCACGGCTTCGGCAACTTCAGCAGCACCACATGCCCATCCGCTCCGCCGCCAAACTTCTCCTGCGCCACGCCCTTCGTCGTCGGCGATGCCGTCTTCCCGTTTGAGTTACCGCTCCCGTCATCCCCGCGCGACCGGCTGAAGATCAGCACCCCCTCCTTCGTCGGCGCCAGGCTCATCACATCGCACCCCGGCATATAACTGCTAAACAGCAGTCGCGAAACATCCCGGTCCAGCAACGTCACGAACTCGCCCCCATACTTCGGCCCGTCATCCGGGTACTTGTAAAACGCATTCGGCGTCTGGATCAATCCCGTTGCCGCCTTGCCATGAATCGCAATCGCCTCATCCTTCAACAGGTAAACATCCTGCAGCGACACATGGTTCGGCGCGTTGCGCGTCCGCGCCTCCTGAAACGTCGTCGGTATAAACGCCGCAAACCACCCGTGTGTCAGCGTCTCTTTCTTCTCCAGATCCACCACCATCACATGTCCCAGCGAGTTGGCGCTCTTCATCCCCCACGTCGCCATCCCCAGCGGCGCATTGCCCACCCCCTGCTTGCGCCAATCACCCACCTGCCGCGTAAACACACTGTTTCCGCCGTCGCTCCACCCCGCCACCACCGCCTTGCCATCCGCGCGAAACACGATGCCCCGCACGCTCGAGTCTGACTCCAGATGCCCCGCGTCCGATCCAATTTCCTTGGGGCTCGGCTCCCAGTACCGCTCGATCTGCTTACCGGTATTGTCGAACTCAAACAAGAACGGCTGCCGGTACGGCTCCCGGTTCGTCCGCGTGTTGCGATCGCCGCCGTAATACAACCGCCCATTCTTCGCATTGATCCCCAGCCACCCGGCCGCATTCGCATCGCCCAACTTCTGCAATTGGCCCGCCGACTTCCCGTCCGCACTCACCACGCACAGTCCCCCGCTCGGCACATACACCTTTCCCGCCCCGTCCTGCCAGATCCGCCGCGGCGGATTTCCCGCACCGCCCAGCACCTGTGCCCACGCCAGCCGCCCCTCCGGCAAATTGATCCGCGCCACCATCACGTCCGCATCGTTTGTGGCGTTGCCATACTTGCTCGTGGCCGTGCCCACCGGCGTAACCGCCGCGCCCACCGCGCGAAAATTCTTCGTCGCCCGGCCGCTCACGATCACCGCCTTGCCATCCGCCGTCACCGTCGCCGCCGAAATGCTCGCCACGCCAAAGTCGAACCGCACCAGCAGTTTTGCTTTGGCCAGCTTCTCATCAAACAGCACCACCATCCCCGCCGTGTCGGGGTTTGCATCATTAAACGCCTGTTCTGCTTCGCGTTTGGCGCTGTCCCGTCCGAATTCAAACGGGTTGAAATTCCGCCGCTCCCCCTTGCCGATCGTGATGCTGCGTTCCGCCTTCGGCACATCCGGCCCGACAAAATTCCCCGCCGCCACAATCGTCCCGTCGGCAAGTTGTCCGCCCCCGACAAAACTCTCCAGCTTCGCCGTCCCATAGAACGTCGCCGCCACCACCTCCGCATGCGGCCCCTTCGCCGCCTGCTGTGTAAACATCTCATGGCGATTACTCGCATCCCCCCAGGCCCGCCCCGCGGCCATCAACACCGCCGCCACCAAACCCGCGCGTACAATCCACCGTGCCATCATCTGATACCTCGTGTCCATCAAAGCCACCCGCACCAGATTGTGCCCGACCCGCCCCCCATGTTCAATCGCGCCGCAACCCGCCCGCGTCCCTCCGTATAGCCGCGGTCGCAACGCGGCCGACAACGCCTGTTGGCGACCGCCCCGAAGGCGCCCCCGCCCACAAAAAGTTTAGCCGTCGATCAAAGAGTTCGCGGCATTACCATGGCCAATGGCGTAGCCAGTCGCCAAAGTCCGACAGGGTGATCCCCATCCCCAGGCCCTGCACGCTCGGAGAAAATATCCCATGGACCTCGACGAGATATGCATCCGACGGCCGACGGCCGATGACGCCCCCGCTATGATCGCTTTCATGCATCGTCTCACCGGAGCCCATGACAATAACACGTCCTTTGACCCTGGCCAGTTCAACTGCACTGAGGAGCAGCAACGCGCGCACATCGCAGGCGTCCAAGATTCGAACAAAACCATCTGCCTTGTATCCGAGCACCGAGGCCGCATCATCGCGATCACAGAGCTCGCGCGTGAGCGACGCGTGACCCGTTCTCACGTCGCCGTTCTGGGCATCTCCATCGACCTCGACTATCGCCACCGGGGCTTGGGCACCAAACTTATGGGCCTCGTGCTGGACTGGGCCAGGGCACAACGCATCAAACGTATAGAACTGAAAGTATTCGCCCGCAACGAGCCTGCCATCAAACTCTTCAGGAAGTTTGACTTTCTGGAAGAGGGCCGACACGCGGGGGCCTTCTGCAAAGAGGGCCGATACATTGACGACGTGACGATGGCCCTCCTCCTCGGGTAGTACATGGACCATGCGACGAAGCAGGCCCGACGCGCCAAGTTTGACCTCGTTTCAGTAACTGACACACGTTATCTGATTCCCACCAAGCTGCCATCGTCACACGTCACGATGATCTGACCATTGGCAACGGCGAGCCCGGCAAAGACAGCTTTGGCTGGCAAGGACACCTCCCACTTCGGCTGGCCGTCAGCAAGCGCAGAGGCCCTCAACTTCAGGCCAATGGCCGTGACCACGATGTCATTCGTCACAGCCATCGCTTGGGCGCCGGCAACGGGATCTCCCCGTCGCGCTGGGACCATGCCCGGATTTGTTGACCACACGAGTGTCGTCCATCCAAGTTTGGCATCGCGCATGGCGTTCAGTGATCGGCGCTGTAGGTGCGAACCGCCCGGGTTCTCCCGGCTCTGAACATGTGGCCGCTCAATGCCGAGCGCGATAATTTCCTTGTCCCGAACCGCGATAAACTCCGCCGGCAGGTCCGCATAGAGCATGGCCGAGCCATGTCGGTTGTCAGATGTGCGACCATCGCTGGCAAAGCCGAAGTTGCCGGGAACTATGACTCGCGGGGCTTCTGGCGTCCAACCCGCACCAAAGTGATTGGGACCGGGCAGGCGCTTTCCCGATGCCAGTTCAATGCCAAACGTCTGCATGTATAGATTTGTCCCGTCGCTGACCGGTGGAGATACCGCGCCGCCCAAACGTCCCTGCTCGCGGTCGGGCCGTTTGCCTTTCATGGGCATCGTGGACTCGCGTAGCCACTCGCCATCAAATCCAGTATGTCCTTGGCGCTTAATGGCGCCGCTCAAGGGATCAAGGCCCCACCACCAGATCCCGCCATTCATTGACAGTTCCCGTCCCGCGGCGACCCAGGCCAAGCCATCGACAATCTGCACGGACCCCGAGACTGGCCAACATGATTCAACTTGGCCATGACTGACGATGGTGCTCATTGTGGGCGCCGCTACGAAGCGCCAGATCATCTCGCCCGTCTCACGGTTCAGACCGTATACCCACCCCAGCCGCGTCCCGACTAAGACCACACCACGGTAGATCGTCGGCGCGCTGTCCACGCGGCCCGCGATCGGTGTACGCCATTTTTCCTGGCCGGTCGTGGGATCTATCCCGATGACTGCCCCAACCTGCGAAAGTGCAACGATGGCGATTCCTTCAGCCATTGACGGCGCGGAGACCGTGCCCGCGAACGTAGGATGGTTCACCCAGTCATTGGCGAGCAGCGCGGATGATGGCAATGTTGTTCCCAGCTTCAGTGTCCACGCGATTGTCGGGGCAGATGGTAGCTCGGTATCTACCCAAGCAGACCGCTTGGGATCGCGTAAATGCATGGGCCAATCGCCTGGTGCCGGCCATGACCTGCCGGGGACTGTTGCGGGACCGGCTTTGCCCCGTTGCGTACGTTCTGCGTTGGCAATCGGTTCCGGGGGCGCCTCGGAAGAAAACGCGTTTGTTGCTGGCATCCAGGCAAAGCACCCGCACTCGGTTGCGGTCTGGTAGAGCAGGCCATTGGCTGGAAAGGTTCCGAGATCGCACGTGCTGCGCGCAGATTCGTTGAAGTAGTAGCGATCATCGCCAATCGAGGTCACACTCAGGCTGCTGAATATGTAATTAGGCGTTGTTCGAGCGGGATGACAGCGGAAGTCGAGCGCCCACTTATTGACGGTCGGGGTGCCGTCGGCCAAGGACCGGCCGCGCGGGACTGCCATCCGTACTTCCCATTGCTGGCCAGCGAAGATTGACGTGCGGAAATAGCCGTGTCGCTGAATTCCCTTGACCCCCTCTCCGGTCCATTCCTGCTGCCAGACTTGTTTGCCTGTCTTGAGATCCAAGTTGACCAGATAGGCTACGTATTCGCTCGACTTGGTGGGTGTGCCCTTGCGAATCATCGACAGCCCGACCCGCCCGTCACCGATGACAAGGTGCGATACCTTGGGCAGGGCGTTCTCGATAACCGGACCTTCCCAGTTCCAAGTCCAGCGCTTGACGCCGGTCTTAAGATCGCGCGCCACAACTCGCCGCATGGTTGTCCGGTTAAAACCGTGAATATAGTTGCCGGCCGTCCCGAATCCCGGCCCCTCGCTGCACACCACCAAACCTGCCGCGGCAGCAGCCCAATAGGGCTTGTCACCATCGGCCAAGGTCGTCTTCCATAGCAGTTTCCCTGATGGCGCATCGAGCGCCCACATCGTGTCGCCCCATACTTGGATCAGCACGCCATCGGTCAGAACCGCCTGCGGCCACGTGGCCTTGGACCAGATGCCACCCTCCTGGTAAGCCTCGGAGGCCACCACAAAGCCCTGATCAAGTGTGCGCACGTCTTTGCCAGTCTGGGCATCAAGAACCAGCATTGGTGCTGCCACCTTGCCGGACTGGGCGTGAAGGTAGATGTGCTCTTTGTCCATCAAGAAGCAGAAGCGGCTCGCGACTTTGTGCTCCGACTGCCACAACTGTATGCCATTGAAGGGGTCCCGTCCGACCAGGCGCTCCGTCCCGCGTTTGCCCGAAATGAAGTCCATATACGCGACCACATTCCCATTGGTGCGAACACCAGCCTGATGCGACCGTGACGCGCCGGCGGACCACTGCAAACTGCGCGGCTGAGCGATCAGGGTGTCATCACTGCGATCGTTGAGCGTGGCGTCGCCGTGGAATTGGGCCCAGTCATCCATCCCGGTTGGTCGAGCCTTGGTGGCTGCAGTCCATACGCCGTCTCTGCTAATGCGTGCGACGCCATTAGGCCGTAACACGCGGTTCACTTCAGCGGCATCAGGACCACGTTTGCCGAGTGCATCGCCGTCCACCACGAGCGCCGTGACACCATGGGTTGCAAACGGCAGCTTGGAAGAGATTGGCCCGTCCAGCACACGAACCTGCCCTGAAAGACCTTCCTTATCCAGAGTCTCGCGGATGGATGTTGCGGATACTGCATCCAGGGGAATGACCGCCACCAACCACGGCCCGGTTCGCGCCGTGGTCACGGCAAATTCAGCACTTCGGGCCCCCGCATGTACGACCAGGCCTCCAGGCACCGGCGATAATTTCAAAAGGTCATCAGGCACTGGCGCTGCGGCAGTGAGTCTGCCTACAGTGAGGCACAGCAATGCGGTAAGCGACGTCAGCTTTTTCATGAGTTTCTGCTCCAGGTAGGCCAGCCGATTGTGCAATCAACACTGTCGCTGGACTGTTTTCGTCCGTTTCGCTATCTCGTCGAGGCATTTGCGGTCTCATGGGTATCGGCTTGGTTGCATCGACTATCAGTCGCGTGGACTTTGCCCATGCGGTTACCGATGCGGTCGTAGGTGTAGCCATAGCCGTTTCCGGCAGCTCGTGACCGTGGCTTGATCGGGAGGATCTTGCTGCAAAAGAAATGATGGTCGATACCTGTTGCGGTTGCGATGCGACTGTAGGTGTATCCTTCGGCCGGGGCGTTGGCAAGGGGATTTCGTATGGATGGCGGGGGCTGTGGAGCGGGGAGGCGAGTATCGGAGTGTCGGGGCTTCGGAGTGGGCGAAGAAGTCAGAAGAACGGCAAAATCAGAAAGCTGAAAGCGTACTTAACTCTACATCGCTACGTCACTCCGTCGCTTTTCCCCTCCGTGCCTCTGTGCGTCTATACCTCTGTCCCCCTCCCCCTCAATGCAACACGCCAACAATGAGCATGCCCATTTTTAATAGACGTAGCTACATATATACACGTATCTAGTATCTATCACACCCTAAATTCTCACAATCTGCGTCATCTGCGCAATCTGTCAATAGAAACGGCCTGTCTCTTCCACATCCACCCACCCTCCATGCTCCCCCGGCCCCCCTCGGCGTCTCGGTGGCCAACCTTGACCTCCGCCGCCCACCCAAAATCGTGCGCCATAACGCAAACCCACCGCCCGCCATTTCCGACCCCAATTCCCCGCAACCCCGTCTCAGACCATGATTTACCACAATCCAAACATCTTTTCCATTTTTCTCTTGACACGTTCTGCGCGCATGGGCGATCACTCCGATACCCCGACACCCCGATACTCCCCTACTCGTCCCGCGTGCAAAAAACTCCGCCAATCACAGTGTTTCCACTCAGCACTCAGCACTCAGTCCTCAGCACTCGGCAAAAGCACCCCGCCGCCACCCACGCCAAAATCGACACCCCGCCCCAAAAAAACCCAAGCCCACCAAGCCAAAATCAGCCTTACCCCCGATTTTTACCCCCAAAAATGCGGGTTGCATCGGTATGACCCGCCAATTCGAGCGCCACGCCACCAAGCGCACCGCGCCGCCTCCTCGCGATGCAGCGCACCAAAATCAGGTAAACTTCCCCCATGGTCACCATCACCCGCGCCATCCAAGCCTTCGGCCACGGCTTCGCCGCCGCACGCAACGTCGTCCGCCCCTGCGAGTTCGTCCGCTGTGGCCAACTCTGGGTCGTCCGCGATCCTCCCCCCGCCAAAAAGCCTCGCACCACTGAAGTCATCTCCCACCGCCTCTCCGCCGAGGAAACCATCGCCGAAATCCGCGCCCAAGCTATTGGCCGTCATTTCATCTGCGCCGTCCACGACATGAAAACCGATGCCGCCGCACTGGCTCACGACTTCAAAACCCACCGCTATCGCTTGATGCGACGCGAGCCGTTCTTTGGGTGTGCGTTGGCCACGTGGAAGGGCGGGCCGCGGGATGGACGCGTGGTGAAACTGACGGCGAAGCATGGGGAATTGGCGGCGGGGTTGATCAAGGCGAAGCGGTTGCACCAGGCGGATCTGACGGATGCGCGTACGCGGATCTTTGTGGCAGTGGTCGACGGGCGGGCCGTGGGTGTGGCCCGATCGATCGCGGCGACGAAGACCGAGGCGTGGGTGCAGGGCGTGTGGGTGGAGCCAAAACATCGACGGCACGGCTTGGGCGCGGCGCTGATGCGGGCGATGCTGGCGGATGACAAACACCAGGGTTTCAGGAGCAGCGTGCTGCTGTCGAGCCATGCCGGGGCGCTGCTGTACCCGCGCGTCGGCTACACCCAAATCGGGTTGTTGCAGTTGTTTTGTGTGAGGCGGTGAGGTAGGTCGGTCGCGTTGCGACCGCCGCTACACGGAGTGGGCGTGCGTTTTGATGAGTTCGAGAAGGGTTTCAAGGGTGTATTGGGGCGGCAGTGGTTCAAGTTGATCGAACCATTCCGAGAACCAAAGCGTGCCGTCGTTACGGAGGATAATTGAGAACGCGAAACCGTCGCCTGCTGTAGCGAGAACGAGCGTGCCTTGACCGTGTCTTTGGGCAGACACGTTGGCGTTATGTGTTGTGAGCGGTAGGACTTCATTGAAGTCGACGCGTAATTCGGTGTTTGCGATCAGGATGATGCTTTCTCGCAGATGAATGGAACGACGCCGTGTTCTTGCAGCCAAGCGTGCGGCGTCGTGAAGGTAAAAGTTGCGAAGTACTTTTGGGAGTGTCGCGCCAAAGATGGTTTCGACGGCGGCGAGCGTGGGCTCGTCATATTGTTCTGGATGGCGCCACTTCAGTCGTGGCGGGGCGGGAGGCTTCAGGCGATGGAGCAGGATCGTACGCCAGATGAAGGCGGCGAGGGTGATGGAGCCGAAGAAGAGGATGCCGAGCCAGAAGGATGAGGGCATGAGGGGATGTTATCACGGATAATGGAGAGCTGAAAACGCCGGTCGCGTTGCGACCGCCGCTACACGGGTTGGGCGTCGCGAGGCGTGTGTGGTATTCCAGGCTGCTGGCATGGCTTTGTTGGGAGATACGATTGTGGCGGTATCGTCGGCGATGGATTGTTGGTGGGGACTTCCTAGTCCTCACGTCCCGCCGTTCGATTCGTGAGGGCTTGGAAGCCCTCACCACAATGGCCCGCTGTCTGATGATCGGAAAAGCCGGTTGCCCTGATGGAAAGGGGCGGAATTATCTGGGCTTTTCGTACGGGCAGGCGTGATTTGTGCTACCCTGATTTTGCGCACACCACGCGAGGCTTGGCAGGTGCGACCAAAGTTTCCTGTTTCAACACACTTTTCGAGAGGTCGTCATGTCCACTGCCCATAGCCGTCGTATTGAACACCGCGCCAAGGTTCGTAAGGCCGCCGCCGGCGAATTGAATGAGGCCGACACCAAGGCTATCGAAGCGGCCGAGAGCGCCCGCAAGGCTGCCATCAAGCCGAAGGCTGACCTGAACCGGCGTCAGCGCAAGAGCGCGAAGGCCGCCCGCCGGGCCGCCCACTAAGCGCCAACCCCGCCAAATGCATGCGTCGCAACGCCATCCCTGATGGCCAAAACCTTGCTGCGCGCCCAAGTCCCCACCCCGCCCTTTACGCGGGTCACGCCGTGTTCTAGGCTGCTGGCATGATCTCGCTGGAAGACACAATTGTGGCCATCTCGTCCGCTGTGGGCGGTGTTCGCGGCATCGTGCGGCTGTCGGGGCCGCGCGCACACGAAATAGCTGCCGCGGTTACAGAAACGCAAAACTCAAAACTCAAAACTCAAAACGATGAGCGGGCCTCCGCACTCAGCACTCAGCACTCAGTACTTTTTTTCACTGGGCCGCGGTCGTTTACGGGCGAGGATGTGGCCGAGATTCATACAACGGGGGCGGTGCCGATATTGCGGATGATTGAAGAGGCTGCGGTGAACCTGGGGGCGCGGCGTGCGGGTCCGGGGGAGTTTTCGGCGCGGGCGTTTTTCCATGGGAAGATTGATCTGACGGAGGCCGAGGGCATTGCCGCGACGATTGGTGCGAGCACGCAACAAGAGCTGCGCGCGGCGGCGACGCTGCGCGACGGGCACCTGCATCGCTGGGTCGCGACGATGGCTGATCGCCTCGCCAACGTGCTGGCCCTGGTCGAGGCCGGCATCGATTTCGTCGAGGAAGAGGATGTGACGTTTATCGAAGGCGCGGCCCTGGGCCAGGCTGTGGCTGCTCTCATTGAGGAGATCGATCGGCTGCAATCGCATGCCGTGCGCTGGGAGCGGGTCGGCCAGGTTGCCAAGGTTGTGCTTACCGGCCGGCCGAACGTGGGGAAGTCGTCGCTGCTCAATGCGCTTTCCGGCGCGTCGCGGGCGCTGGTCAGCCCGGTTGCCGGAACCACGCGCGACGCCATCGGCCTGACGGTGACGTGGCAAGGCGTCACGCTGGAACTGGTGGATGTCGCGGGCATTGAGGAGGAACGCACCGAGCTGCAGCGCGAGATGAATGCCGCGCGGCGCCGCGCCATCATGGCGGCCGATGTGGTGGTGCTCGTGGGCGATGATCAGACCATCGATGCCGACTGGCGCGACCAGGCGGCAGCGCTGCGCGAGCTGGTTGGCGTTGCGCCGATGGCCGTGCGCAACAAATCTGACCTGGGCAGCAGTGGGGGGCTGACGGTCTCGGCACTCACCGGCGCAGGCCTGCCTGAGCTGCGGGCTGCGATTGTCGCGCGGCTGAAGACCGCCACCGGCGGAGGGCAAGGGGTAGAGCAAATAACCCTGAACGCGCGCCATCGCACCGCCCTGTCGGCCGCACGCGCGGCGCTGGCCACAGCACAGTCGCACGCCCTCTCGCTCCGGCAACAGCCGGAGCTGGTCGCCGCGGACCTGCGCATGGCGTTAGATGGCTTAGGCGAGATCAGCGGCACGATCTCTCCGGACGATGTCCTGGGGCGGATTTTCAGCCGATTTTGCATCGGCAAGTGATGTTCTGACAAATACTTGAAGAAAAACGTCATTTTTCTGCTAGCACAGCAAGGTGCGGGACGATAGAATAAATGTACTTGTTGGTCTTTTTATCTTCTTTTACGGAGCTAGAGCCATGCCCGTTGCAATCGAACATGAAAAATGTGATGTGTGCGCCAAGTGTATCGACGTCTGCGCGACCGAGGCCTTGAAGAAAGAGCCGAACGCGGACGGCAAGGAACAGATCACCGTGGTTGATGAAAACTGCGCTGACTGCGGCATCTGCATCAGCGAGTGCCCGACGCAGTCGATCACGCAGGTCTAAGGTACAAAAAGGGGGGCGGGCAAGACGTTGGAGCACGCATGCCGGCTCGTCAGTTGGCATGCGTGCTTTGCTGCGCAAAAAAAGATGCCGCGCCGGCGCGAACGTGTTAGGCTTTCGCGGGTCTAAGCGTAGGTATTCAGGAGGTTTCCCATGAAATGCATGATGATTGTGGCGGCGGTGATGGTGACGGCAACGGCGGCCTTTGCGGCGGAGCCCAGCACGCCGAAGGATGCCACGCTGAAGGCGACGCTGACGTCCAAGAAAGAGTCGTACGTACTCGATCCCGCGCAGCAGGGCGAGGCGTTTCGTAAGAAGATTGCCGACGCCAAGGAGAAGGGCGAGGCGATGCCCAAGCCGCCCGCGGTGGAGATGGTGCTGACGGTGACGAACACCGGCAAGAAGGACATCACGCTGCAGATTGGTGGCGATGAGTCGCGCATCATGCTCGCCCTTGAAGGCAAGGGCGCGGTTAGCGTGCAGACCAACATGATGATGACGATGGACTACCGCATGGGCACGCCCACGAAACTTGCGCCGGGCAAATCGACGGAGATCAAGATCACATCACTGGCCTACGGCACGCGCAACATCAGCGACTATGCCTATTGGACGGAACCTGGCGAGTATACGTTGACGGCGACGCTGACGGCGCAGACGCCCGAGCAGGAACAGGGCGTGACGATCGTGAGTGAGCCGCTGAAGGTGAAGGTTGAGGCGAAGAAGTAAGAGCGGCTCGATCGGAAACGGAACACGAGGCCGGCGCTTGTTGCCGGCTGCCTGCAAACCAAAGAAAGAACGATGCCCGCATTTCGTCCGCCCGTATTCACCCGCAGCGCGTTGGCGTTGGCGCTAATCGCGCCGCCCGTCACGATGCTGACGATCTTCGCTCTTGAATGGTCGGGGTTCTACCGCAACCCGGTGGATGCCTACGCCAAGAAGAACACGATGCTGGCGGTGCTGCTCGTGCTGCCCAGCCTGGCAGCGCTCTGGCTGGCGGGCACGGGCCTGCTGAAACTGCGCCGCGAAGAATGGCCCACTGAGAAGGCTGCGCCCGAGCGCTTCAACGCCAAACTCGCGATCGTGCTGAGCCTGTTGTGGCTGGTGGGGCTGTTTCCGTTCACGATGATTCGTTACACGCGCGAAGCCCGCATGTACCAGGCCGCAGCGGGGCGAGAACGCATCAGCCATCTGCTCGACATCTGCCAGCGCGTGTGGCAGGAGACCGGGCAGTTTCCGCAGTCGCTGGACGCGCTGCTGGCCGATCCCGCGATCCGGGCCCGCGTGCAGAAGGATGAACTGCTGACGTGGCCCTTCACCCGCAAGGGTCCGCCGATGCTGATGATGCCGCCGCTGCCCACGACGGCGACTGCGCCCGCAACGCAGAAAATTTATCCCGACATACGCAGCGATTGGGTTTATCTGGGCAACGATCTGCGGCTCAGCCCGGAACAAATGGTCAAACATGGCGGCGACCTGGTGTTGATGGTCACGGAGCCGGGCGCGATTCTCGGCGGCTATTGCGTGGCGTATGCCAACGGCAAGTCGCAGATGATCAAGGATCGCGAGTTGACGGCCATCAGTCAGAAGTCTGAGAAGGTGCGCGCGGCGTTGGGCCTGCCGCCGGCGGTGGGTAAACCGCTCGATGAGCCGGCGCGCCTGCCGCGGCCGGCGACGCAAGCAGCCTCGCAGCCTGCATCTCAGCCGGGATAAGTGGCGACAATCTTTGGTGCCGCCTTATGTGACCAGGCGATTGTGTGCGGCTGGTCGGGCAGCAAGTCGAAGAAGTTGTCTGCCAGTTCCTTCTCACCGTTGAGCGACAGGCATACCGTCGGCACGAACGTGCTCGAAACGAACGTCGCCCGTCCGCCCTTCACCGTCACCTTGATCTTCGGTTTTACGAGTTTGCAGTCTTTGAGCAGCGGCAGCAACAAGCGGTGGTGGGCGATCGGCTCTTTGCCATCGAGCAGCACGGCGAACGGCGCTGCTTTGGTCGGATCAGCAAGCTTGCTCGCTGGCAATTCCGCCAGCAGCGTCGCCGCGTTGGACTTGAGGACCGCGGCCTTGGTTTTGTCGAATGCATAGCCGCCGGCGAAGTTCATGAGGCCGAACCGCAGTTTGGCCTTGATCGTGTCTTGCGTGTCGTTGACGCCGAAGACTTTGAACGTGTTGTCTTCATGGGCGATGAACACCGCCACCGGCTGCATGGCACGCCGCACCGGGTGAAAGGCCGGACAGCGGCGGAGGTAGTAGTCGATGATTGTCCACGCCCGCACCTGCGGCCACGCGTCGTTGTACATCCAGAAAATTGCGGAGGATGACGAGAACATGCGACGGCGGTAATTGGCGACGTATTCGCGCAGGCCTTCGACCTGTGGAATCGCGCCGAGGAAGGCGAAGTCTTCGATCGACAATTCGCGTGTCTTTACGCCGAGGTGTGTGAGCAGGAACTTGTCGGCCTGGTTGCCTTCGACCGCTGACAGCGTGTTTTCGTGGTTTTGCCAGGCGAAGGAACCGATGAATTGCTGTTCCTTTGGTAAGCAGGCCATGATCGTCGGCAACGCAGTGGGGCCGAGCACGCCGCCCTCGTTGGGGAAGCGCGAGGGGAGTTTGCGGTATTCGCGGTAGTCTTCGGTGCCAAAGAAAATGCCCCACGGATGCTGGTCGCCGCTGAGGTCGCCCCACGGATGTTCGCCAAGCTGGGGCGAGAAGGGGGAACTGGGCCAGTAGAAGCGGGTGGGGTCTTCTTCGCGCATGAGGCGGGGCAAGGTGAGGTGGAAGAGTGCGTGATCGGGCCGGACGACGCCGATGTCGTAGCCCCAGTCCCAGTTGCCCATTTCGAGTTCGTTGTTGCCGCACCAGAGCACGAGCGAGGGGTGCGTGGCCAGCCGGCGGATGTTGAACTTGGCCTCGGTCAGGAAGTTGTTGTGGAACGCCTCGTCGTAGGCCGGGTAGCGTGAGCAGGCGAAGATGAATTCCTGCCAGACGAGAATGCCTTTTTCATCGCAGTAGTCGTAGAAGCAGTCGGCCTCATACACGCCGCCGCCCCAGACGCGCAGGAAGTTGAAGTTCGCGGCGATCGCTTCATCGACGAGGGCGTGGTAGCGCTCGGTGGTGAAGTTGCAGGTGAAGGGCTCGATGGGCACAAGGTTGCCGCCCTTACAGAAGATCTTGCGGCCGTTGATTTCGATGGTGAAGTGCGAGCCGCCATCGCGGTGCGGCGTCTGGTCGACGTGAACATGGCGGAAGGCGATGCGTGTGCCGGCGTAGCGTGTGTGGCCGTCGGCGACGATTCGTGTCTGCAGGTGGTAGAGGGGCTGGCCACCATGGCCGATGGGCCACCACAGGTCGAAGTTTTTCACGTTGATGGTCACTTCAACGGGGTGCGTGCCGGGCTTGGCGACGGCGCTGGCTGTGGCTTCGCCGAGGCCTTCGATATGGGCGTGGAGTTCGACGGGCATGTCGGAGGTGGTGGCATTGTGCACGAACTGCCGCACGCGGACGGTTGCGGTTTTGAGATTGGGTGCAACGCTGACAAGCGGCACGAGCTGGTCGAGCCGGAACGTGGCGGCGTCGTACTCGAGGCGGACATCGCCCTGGATACCGACATTGGCGGCGCGCAGGGCCCAGTCCCACATGAACTGCGACTGGGGTTTTCGCAGCCAGTGGCGCTTGTGAAGGGTCTGATCGAAGTTGTGGTTGAAACCGAAGTTGGTGCCGCGCTTGTCGGTGGCGGCGAGCAGGCCGCTGCCGATCACCACGGCGAGGACGTTCGTGCCGGTTTTGAGTTTGCCTGCAACATTGATGCGGGCGGGGAGAAACGCATTTTCATGGTGGCCGATCTTCTGGCCGTTGAGGTAGATGTCGGCTTCGTAGTCGAGGCAATCGAAAACGAGATCGGCGATGGTGGCCTGCGCGGCGTCGGCAGGCACATCGATTTCGCGGCGATAGGTGAAGCGGTAGTTTTCAATCCACTGCGAGGCGAGATTGGCCGCGCCGGTGTGCGGGTCGGGTACCAGCTTGGCCCGCGCGAAATCGAGCCGCACATCGCCCGGCACGCGAGCCTCCATGAAGTGCGACATATCCACGGTGACAGCAGTGGCGTCTTCGGGCTTGCCGCGCCAGGAATCGAACCAACGGAGTGCCCACGTGCCGCTGAGAGAAAGTTTTTTCATGACCGACCTCGCAAAGTGCAGTCGTGCATTTTGCGGGAGAGGTCAACAAATGCAAGCGGGTGTCAGCGCAGGCCGAAGCGGGCCATCTTGCGGTAGAGCGTTCGCACGGAAACGTTCAGCAACTGCGCGGCACGATTGCGATCGCCGCCGGTCTGGCGGAGGGCCTTGTCGATTGTTTCTTTTTCAGCGACGTCGAGATCGACGGCGGGGGCCGGGCCGCCGGTGGCAGTGCCGCCAACAGCGCGGCGGACATGCTCGGGCAGATCGACATCGGTGATGAGCGGCTTCTGGCCGAGGATGAGAACGGCCTCCAGCGTGTTGCGCAGTTCGCGCACGTTGCCGGGCCAGGTGTAGCGCTGCAGGGCTTCGAGAGCCTTTTCGTCGACGTCGGGTACGCGGAGTTTGTGTTCGGCACACAGACGCTCGAGCAGGTTCCGCACCAGCAGGGGCACGTCCTCGATGCGGTCGCGCAGCGGCGGCATGTCGATGTGCACGACATTTAAGCGATAGAAAAGATCCGAGCGGAAATGGCGGTAGTCGACGGCGAGTTGAAGATCGGAATTGGTAGCGGCGAGCACGCGGACGTCCACGCTCTTTTCCTTGGTGGAGCCGACCGGGATGAACGTGCCTGTCTCCAGCACGCGCAGCAGTTTGGCCTGCACGGCGAGGTCGAGCTCGCCGACTTCATCGATGAAGAGCGTGCCGTGGTTGGCGGCTTCGAAGTAGCCCATCGCGCGGGCGCTGGCGCCGGTGAAGGCGCCGCGTTCATGGCCGAAGAGTTCGCTTTCAATGATGCTGGCGGGGACCGCGGCGCAGTTGATCGCCACGAAGGGGCCGTTCTTTCGGGGCGAAAGTTCATGAATGGCGCGCACGACCATTTCTTTGCCGGTGCCCGATTCGCCGGTGACCAGCACCGTTGATTTGAACGGCGCGACGCGGTGAATCGTGTCGTAGATGGCCTGCATCTTCGGCGACCGGCCAATGAGGTTGCGGATCTGGGTGGCGGTCTGCTCGTCGCCGTGCTCGCGCCAGCGGGTGATTTCTTCGCGCAGGCGGCGATGCTCCAGTGCACGCTCGACCACATCGAGAATGTCGGGCGGCGTGAACGGTTTGGTCAGGTAGTCGAACGCCCCGGCCTTCATGGCTTGGATGGCGCTCTGCACCGTGGCGTTGCCGGTGATCAGCACGACCTCGAGCAACGGGTGTCGCTGCTTGGCTTCGGTGAGCAGGGCGAGGCCGTCAACGCCGGGCAGCCAGAGATCGGTGATCAGGAGATGCACAGCGTCGGAGAGTTTCAGCAGCGCCTCGCGGCTGGACGGGGCGCGCAGCACTTCGTAGCCGGCGTCCTGCAGGGCATCGCCGACGGATTCAAGCACGCTCGGGTCGTCTTCGGTTAAGAGAACTGTTGCTCGGGGCATGTCACATCACTCAAAACTGCTGCCAGCGCCGTCTGCAATTCTAGCCGGAAGCGCGGGCCGCGTCAGGTCTGCGCGGGCGGTTTGCTGTCGGCGGCGGTGTGGTCGATCACTACTTCGGGCGATGCTTCGTCGCTGGTTTGGGCGGGTTCAAAGGCCGAAGTGCGCGGCGCCACCGGCATGCCCGCAGGCACCGGGGCACTTGAGTCCGCCCTTGGCAGCACAATGCGAAACGTCGTTCCCTGGCCCGGTTGTGATTCGCAGAAGACCGTGCCGCCGGCGCCCGAAACGACCCGCCGGACAAGCGCCAGGCCCAGGCCGGAGCCGTTCTGCTTGGTGGTGAAGAACGGTTCAAAAATACGCTCGTGCAGTGCCGGCGGAATGCCCACGCCGCTGTCGCGGATGATCAGCGTCACATGCTGGGCCTCCACGAGTGTGGAGAGCGCCAGCGTGCCGCCCTTGGGCGCGGGCATCGCATCCTGGGCGTTGGCCGCCAGGTTGAGCACGACCTGCCGCAGTTCGTCCGCGTTCACCGCCACGTGCGGGTTGGACTCATCAAAGTGCGTGATGATGCGGATGTGGCCGCGCTCGAGCGCGGGACGCAGGAATTCCAGTGCCTCGCCCACCACGCGGTTGACCGGCGAGGGCGTGGCTTCGTGAACCACCTGCGTGCGCTGCAGAAAGTCGTTGAGCATCTGGTCGAGCCGGCGAATCTCGCGTTCGCACCGGTCGGTCAGCGTCAGTTGCCGGTCGGCATCGGTGTCGCGCTTGACCGGTGCGGTGATCAGCGTGCGCAGCGAATGCAGGTTGAATCGCAACGCCGTCAGCGGGCTGCGGACTTCATGTGCCAGCACTGAGGCGAGCATCCCGCGTTCGGTCAGCAGGCTGGTGCGGGCCCGCAGGGTTTGTTCCAATTCACGCCGCGAATGCTGCAGGCGGCTCTGCCCCCAGGTCATGACAAACGCAATCAGCAGCGCGCCGCCGCCCGTGAAGAACAACGCCACGAAAACGAGCTGCGATTGTGTCGTCCAAAACTGCCCGTCGTACCAGGACTTCTTGTAGCCGGTGGAGATGTAGCCGATCGTCTGCCCGCGCAGCATGAGCGGCACCGTCACGTCCAGGATGTCTGTCTCGGCAGCGCTGTGTGGCCGGCCCACGCCGTGCAGCGTGCGAATGCGTGTCGGCGTGCCGGGGGGCAAGGCAGGCCATTTTTCTGCATCCAGGGTGAGCGTGATTGCCTCGGTTTGCGAGTGCGCGACGATCGTGCCGGCATCGGTCCAGACCATTGCGTAAGAAAGATTCGGATCGAGTCGACGCGTTGATTCGACCGCATCACGCAGCACGTAGTTGTTGATCAGCACATTGAGATTGGCCGACGACGCCGGGCCCGTTGTCGGAAACACGCCGGACGTTGCGATCACGGCTGAAAGCTGCTGGGCGCGTGCCGTGAGGCGGGCGTGCATCACGCGTTCAAACGCGCCATAGATCAGCACCATCGACCACGTCACCGACAACGCCGCCCACAGCGCCACTGCGATGGCGGTCACATGCCACGACTTGATCTTGCCGGTGCGAAGGGCCATGCGGGTATGCTACCGCGCCGCTGGCCCGGATGTGAGCGCGATCACGGCTTCTTCTGGCCGAACTTGGGTTCGGTGCCGTTCATCAGCCGCACGATATTGCTGCGGTGGCGGACGATAATCAGCCCCGCAAAAAGGCCCGCCACGATCAGCAGCGGCGTTAGCTCGCGCGAGGGCACGGTCATATCGCCAAACGGCTTCAGCAAGCCAAACCCCAGCAGCAGCACGAGGAGGAAAAACATCGCCGCGCCGATGATGCTCGACAGCGAAATATAGCGATAAACAAAAAACACCACGAGAAACGTGATGAGCGCCCCGAAGCCCGCCAGCGTGAACAGCGGCCAGAAGCCCAGCACGATGCCCAGCCCGGTGGCCACGCCCTTGCCGCCCTTAAAGCCCAGGTAAATCGGAAACAGGTGCCCGATCATGCAGGCCATGCCCGTGATCAGCGGCGACCACTTCGGCAACTCCGTGGCCCAATGCTGCACCAGCAGCGCGGTGATCAATGTCGGCAGCAGGCCCTTGAGCATGTCGAGGAAAAATGCCTGGAAGAAATACTTCTTGCCGAGCGTGCGGCCGAGGTTGGTCGCGCCAATGTTGCCCGAGCCGGTCTTGCGGATATCCACGCCATGTGCTTTGCCGATCACAAACGCAAAAGGCACCGAGCCGAGCAGGTAACCCAGGAGGGGCGCGACGACATAGATCACAATTTCCGCGACGGTCATGAACGCTTCTTTATCACAGCTTCGTAAAGGCCCAGCATTTTATCGACATATTCGTCGGCGGCTACCGTGCAGGCCCGCAACGCGGCCGCGGTGTTGTGTGCCCGCTTCTGCCGGGCCGACGCTGTCGCCAGGCTGTCGAGCGCCTCAGAGAGCGCCGGCACATCGAGCGCCGTCGGCACCACAATGCCCGCTTCATGCGACAGAATAATGTCGGCCAAGCCATTCTGCATCGACGTCACCACCGGCAACCGGTGCGTGAGCGCCTCCAACGTCGCAAACGGACACGGGTCGTAGAACGTGGGCAGCAGCAGCGCATCGGCTGCCGGGAAAACATCATCAATCGCCGCCGTCGGCCCGATGAACCGAACGCGTTCGCTGATGCCCCAGCGCTCAGCGAGTTCAATGTATTCGCGCACCTTGCCCAGGCCGACGACCACCAACTGCCACGCGGTTCGGCTATGGCGCACCGCATCCATGGCGTGGCGCAGACCCTTGCGCCGAAAATCATGCCCGACGAACAACGCGACCGGCGCATCGTCATTGAGTTTGTAATTGCCGCGAAACCATGTCCGCTGTTCCGCGTGTCGCCGCGGCGGCACGGCGAGCAGCGGCGTCGGCATCTGCACGATGCGCGTCGCGGGCATCGCGTAAAAATGCTTCAGGTCGCGGCCCATCAGCGTGCCCATGGTCAGCACACGCGCCGGGCCGCTGCTGCGTGTGAAGGCCTTCTTCTCCAGCATCAACAGCAGCCGCTTCTTCGCCGACAGGTGCAGCATGAGTTCTTTAAACGAGGCGCTTGAAGCCGTGCCGCGCGATGCGATCGCCTGCGCCTGCAGCGCCGCGTAAATGCCGTGAATCGGCTGATAGATATCGCCCGGCCGCGCCAGCGTGAACGAGTGAATCACATCGGGTGCCAGCCGCCGACAGCGCATGGCCGCGCGCTGGCCGAAGAAGCGAAAGCCGATCGCGTGCGAGAGCTTAAACCCGCGCAGCCGGTGCACGTGCAGGCCCTCGGGCAGTGCGGCATCGTTGCCGTGGGCGAGGCGCGAGCGATGCGCATCGTGGCTCGCCCGCTGTGTCGCCGCACGATAGCGGTTGATGCGCGGCGCCACATCGTGGCAGATCACATGCACTTCATGCCCGCGCTGGGCCAGCGCCGTGGCCAGCCAGACTGCGACGTTCTCAGCACCGCCGCGGGTCGGGTCGAAATGGTCCATGATCAGGGCAATTCGCATCAGCGTTCTCGCGCCACCAGCTGCCGCTCGCGCAGTTCCGTCACGGCTGTCAGGACATGCTCAACTTCGATGCCGCGCATGCAGCGATGATCCACCGGGCAGCGCTTCAGTTGGCACGGCCCGCACGGCACATCAATCCGCACCTGCCGCTCAAGATCGAAGAAGGTTTCCGCCCACACCGGATCGGTCGGGCCAAAAAGTGTGACGACAGGTCGGCCCAGCGCCACGGCAAAATGCCGCGGACCCGTGTCGTTGCAGATCATCAGCGCGCTGAGGCGGACAATCTCTTTGAGTGCGCCGAGCGAAAGGCCCCTGCCGTTGTTGAGTTTGGCCAGCGCATGCAGTTTGCCGATGCCGCCGCCGTTGGGGCTCAACATGCTTGCGGCCATGATCGCTTCAACGATCGGCAACTCGGCGGGGCTGGAGGCGATCAGCACCGTTGCGGGTGATTCGTTTTGCCGGTCCATCAGCCGATCGGCGAGCTGGGCGAAACGTTCGGGTGGCCAGCATTTGCTGGAGCCGAAATTCGCGCCGGGCACGAGTACCGCCAGCGGTTCGCGGCCATCGGTCGCAATGCCAAGTGCGGCCAGTGCGGCGTGGGCTTCGGATTGTTCAGTGGGAGTGATGCCAAGCTGCATGTGGCGCGAGGTGTCGGCGTGGTCAGAGAGATAGGCCGCGAGTGCGAGGTAGTAATCGATGGTGGGGATAGGCTCGTACTTGCCGCCGGCGCGGGCGGAAGGATTTTCTGGCGGGGGCTTCATGCGGCTGCGAATCTCGGCGATGGCGCGGTTCATGGCGGCGTCGCGGGTGCGCCGTTCGGTCGAGCGGCCCAACGGCTTGATGCGGTGGGTCAGCAAGGGCGAGCGCCATTCGCGGGCGTAACCGAGGCGTTGTTTCACGCCGCCGCGCCAAAGCGTGAAGGCCGAGCGCAGGCTGTTGGGCAGCAAAATGCCGAGGTCGAATTTTTCGCGCTTCAGCCAGGCGATGCTCTGCTTTTCTTCGGAGCGGGAGAAGGTTCTGGCTTCGTCGATGCAGGTGAGGCCGCTGAGCACCGGCGCGATGATGGGCCGGCCCAGCGCGGCAATGTGCGCGTGCGGATAGATGCCGCGCAGGGACCGCAAGAAGGGCGTGGCCATGACGCCGTCGCCGAGCCAATTTGGCATCATCACAACGATTCGTTGCGCGGCGATTTTTGGCGCTGTGTGGCTCTGGGTCATGGCCTCAGGCGTCCGTTGGTTTGAGCGGCTTGCCGCAGTGGCGGCAGAAACGGTCGGGGGCGTCGTAGAACCAGCCGCAGTTTTGACAGAGCGGCCGGGGCTGCGGGGCATCGACATCTTCTTCGCCGGCGATGCGGGCGAGCCGCTGTACTTGTGCGAGCAGCAAATACCAGAAACCCAGGACGAGCGTGACGCTGGAGATGATCAGGAAGACGTACGCGACGATCACGAGGAACGGCGACTGCTTCATGAAGTCGCGAAAGCTCAGGGCGTAAAGACCCCAGCCGGGAGCGGCACATAGCACCGCAAACGTGAGCAACCAACGCGCCATCGACCGGTTGCGGTCGCGCTTGCGGCGCACGGCCTTGGGCAGGTCGGCGTCGTGCGGGTGAATGTCGTCGGGCGTATCGCTCATGCTCAACTTTCGAAAAGCAGGGAGGCAATTTGCCGCGGCTTCAATGTCGCGGTTGCGCCCTGCACCTTCACAGCTTCATCGGGGCGATGGTCAAAATCAACCGCACGGAGATTCTTTGCGGATGCGATGGTGAAGGTTGCGGCCGCGCTGTGCGGGTTGAAGGCGCGGATGAGCCAGCTGTTGCCGTGACGCTGCAGGCTGGTGATGACGACGTCGCCAGTGGTATGCAGGAAAGACTGCGTGAGCGGCAGCGTGCCGGTGGTGGGATGGGCTTCGCGATCAAAGGCGGTGAGGTCGGCGGATTGGGTGGGGGTGTTGACGCGCTGGCCGTGCAGGAAGAGTGCTTTGACGGGCAAGGCGCCGCTGAAGGGGACGATGCGCCAGTTGAACTCGTGGTGGCCTTGGATCTGGCCGGCGGTTTCGGTGAGGCCGCGCTGCACGGTGCGGCGGAAGCTGCGCAACAGCGTGATGGCGAGCGGACGCTCGGGCGTGTCGTACACGGCCGATTCGTACAGCCCGCGGCTGACGGTGGCGAGGCCGAGCTTGCTGTCGGTGATGGCGGTGAAGGTGTGCTGCGGGCGGCCGTCGACATCAAGCTCGCGGCGGGTGGCGTTGTCGGGCAGGAGCGCCACCGGCCGCTCAACCACATCAAACGGGCTGTCGGCAAAGTATGTGTCGGCTTTGAGCTGCGTGGGCAGCAGCACGCGGAGACGATGATCTTTGACCGTGTTGTTGACGACCGTTTTCACCTCCACGTGGCTGGCGCCGTGGCGCAGCGTGATGTCGGTGGTGATGGTGAGCGCTGCGAGCCGGCTGCTGCGCTGCATCGCCGCGAAGTCGAACTCTTCGGGCAGCGTCATTGTGGTGGTGATGCGCAGGGTGGCTTTGTAGGGGCCGTTGGCGATGACGGCGACGGTGGCGGAGGTCGCGGTGCTGTAGTGGCGGGCATCGTTGACGGCGATGCCGTGGTACCAGCCGTCGCCGATGTCGGCGATATCTTCATAGGTGACGAGGTCGGGGTAGGAACGGCCGGTGCGTTTGTCGTGGAGGGTGATGGCGCCGTTGGATTGGACCGCGATGCGGAGGTGTTCGTTGTCGATGGTGCGGTGGGTGGGCATCATGTTGCCGGGGAAGCGCTTGGGGCCTTTGACGGGTTCGATGCGGAGCGTGATGTAGCCGAGGGCGGGGATTTTGAGCGGGGCGGTGATGGAGACGACGTGGCGCGGGTCGCCCTCGGGGAAGCGGGCCCGCTTGATCCGCCAGCCGGGGACGTTGTGCTGCTGGGCGTTGAGTTGCCAGGGGATTTCGTTGCCGTCGGGTCCGAGGATGCGGAAGCTGTATTTCTTTTCGAAGCCGAAAAATTCGCTGAAGGTTTCGGGCCAATCGGCGGGGAGGCGGATGTCGAGATCGACGGGCTCGTCGACAGCTTGCGCGGTGTGGTTGAAGACCGAGACGACGAGCGTGGTGGCGGGGAGGTCCTTGGGGGCGCTGCTCGTGGCGATGGCCTTGAGAGCGTTGGTGGTGATGCGCGTGGCGATGTCGTGCGACTGGTCGAAGCGGTAGTGCATGTCTTGATGGACGCGGTCGATGGAGCAGCCGCAGATGGAATCGTGCGGGTGGTTGGTGAGGAGGTGGCGCCAGGCGATGTTGAGGAGGCCTTGGGGGTATTCGGCGCCGAGGGTGGCGGCGAAGGTGCAGAAGGGCTCGGCCCAGAGGGTGAGGGCATCTTCGCAGGCGGCGTTTTTCTGCTTGATATCGACGCGGCTGGAGAGGGTGCCGGGGATGAGCCAGGATTCGTCCTCGTCCATGGGGTCGCGGGCGGCTTCGCGCAGTTCGCCGTGGAGGGTGCGTTCGATTTTGTCGGCGACGGCAGAGAGTTCAGCGGTGTAGGCGTCGGGGGTGCTGATGATGATCTTGATGTCGTGGGCGGCGAGTTTTTCGTTGGCGCGGGCGATGAAGGCGGAGATCTGCGGCTCGATCTCCATGTGATCGGCGCCGTCGAAGAGGTAGAGGGGGCCGACCTGCGTGCGCTGGGCTTCGTAGAGGGTGTAGTCGATGAGGCCCTGGACGAAGATGTCGGGGTCGGTTTTGCCGGTGAGGACGGCGGGCTTGCGGGCTTCTTTCCAGAAGCTGCAGTAGCCCCGGCGACCGAAGCGGAAGACGGGGAGCTGTGTGCCGTCGGGTCCTTGCCAGCGGGAGACGCCGAAGGCGTCGCGTTCGTTGATGCCGCGCCAGGTGGTGGTGCCTTTAGCGCCGAAGAGTTTGAAGAGTTGGGGGAGTTGGCTGATGTGGCCGAAGAGGTCGATGATGCTGGGGGTGGTGCTGGTGGCGCCGTAGCTGCGGGCGATGGCTTTGCCGAGCTGGATGTTGCGGATGAGAGATTCGCCGGAGACGAGCCATTCGTCGGGGAGGCAGAACCAGGGGCCGACGATGAGGCGGCCATCTTTGACGAGGCGGGCGACGGTGTCGCGTTGTTCGGGTCGGACTTCGAGGTAGTCGTCGATGGCGATGGACTGGGCGTCCATGTTGAATTTGTAGGCGGGATCTTTGGCGCAGGTGGCGATGACCTCATCGAGGACGCGCACGAGTTTCATGCGGTAGCCTTGGAAGGTGTCGTACCATTCGCGGTCCCAGTGGGTGGAGGAGACGTAGTGGGCGATGCGGGGCATTTTTCCTTCTCCGTGAGTTGAGCACTGCGGCAAGGATAACGGTGTTGGGGAATGGTGAATAGGGAAGGGTGAGTGGTGAATGCGAAGGGCGGAATGCGGAATGCGAAAGCGGGAGGCACAGAGGCACACAGGCACAGAGGCACAAAGGGGAGATGTATCACGGGTGATACCGCGCGGGTTTTGGTTAGGTTGGGCGGGGAGGGGCGTTTTTGATAGCGCCAGAGGGGAGATACGCCAGGGGTGGCGGGTCTAGGGGAGACACCGGTGGCGGGTGTGCAGTGGCGTGCACGGGGGGCGGTATCACTGGAGATGCCGACATCTCTAGAGAGATAACGACTGCAATGACGAAGGACGAATGACAAATGACGAATCAATGACCAAGACCCAATGAGGGAATGATCAATGGGGCCCAGCCGATGGGCGAGTGGGTTGGTAGGAATAATAGGTGAATTCATGGCCCGGCCCCCGTACTGTAGTGTGTGAACAATAACCTAACATACGGGGCGGGGTTGTCAAGGGAAATCTTTTGGATTTTCAACGCGGAGACACGAAGACGCGAAAACGCCAAGGAATTAGGGGATTTCAGATTTGAGATTTCAGGATTTGAGAACGGCGCGCTGGCACTCGCTGACGCTAGTGGTACTGCATCGGCGACTGAAGTCGCCGGCTACACGGGGCCGGGGCGGGGTGACTGGAACGGTGCGGCGGTGATGCGTGGAAGCGGCGGCAGTCGACACTTACGACGAAGGAGGCGTTACTCGAAACTCGACCCACACTCCATTCTCAAGTCGCTCCATTACGCCCCATTGTGGCTTCCCGTCAATCCTGCCTTTGACGCGAACGGGTGCGATCTAGTCCTGTTGGCAACCCGGCAGTGGGTCATCAATGGTCGCCCAGTCGTCAGCACGGATGCCAAAATCCTTCAGGCAAACATCCTCTGCGTCAGCAAGCGATTCAAACCAGCTGTCCCCGATAGCCGATCCGTCCTCGAGCGTGGCGCAGGGGAAGACATAGACTCCCTCATCACATGCATGCAGGATGCATCGTGCAACACCTGTTTGGGGGCGTCGGACGTTGGCGATCTTGCGCATGGGGGCTCTCCAGCAGGATGCCGGCATTATTGCTCCGATCCAGCCACCGCTCAATCCGCACACCGGGCCAAATCGTGCCAGTCACCTCGGGGTGATTGGCACGACTTGGACCAGTGACAACCGCTTTCGTGGACGCGGTCTACGACGGCCCAGCTGTGACGTTGCGGATATGGACTAAATCCGATGCCTTACTTCAAAGAACGTGCCCTTTCGCATGACATGCTCCTGATGGTTTGTACCGCCGTAATCTTGAAGCAGGAGGCAGAACCTGACCTGCCCCTGTACGGCTGCGCGCAATTTTTCAGTCAGTAATCGCAGATCGGACTCGACGGTGACGGCATCGTCCACTGCCAGATCTTTGCTGTGGACTGCGGATGCAAGTTGTTCAACGACGGGTAAGGCGCACTGCGGATCATGCCAAGACAAAGCTTCTCCGCGGAAATCGTCGCCTGAATTGAAGGCCGAGATGGGCGTCAAACCGTGGGCTGTTAGATAGGCGTCTATGGCAATAGAGTTGCGTAAGAGAGCTTCTCCCATGAGGTAGGTACTGGGGCCGCTGACCGGCTCCTCGAAGTAGGGCACTACCCGAAGCCGGCCAACGAGCGTATGGATGTAGGCAGGTAAGGACAGCAGGAATAGCGCCCCGGCGACGGCCGCTGGCACTCCACAAAAACCAATGTCGTGGAACACGTACAGCACGGTCGCCGTTGCGGCGAGGCCGCCAAAACCGACACGCCAGCAGGTGGCTCGTCGCACGTGGCGTTGGTGCCAACGCCAGAACCCAGGAGATATCGAGTACTTGCGCCTTGGCATCCCTGCAACTCACGCTTGATCGCCCTATGGTCAGCAGGCGGACCGTGGTTCAAACTCGGAAGGTGATTGTCGCTCGTTTGAACCGCTCTGTAAATGCCGATTGCCTCGGCGGTTGCCAGGGCTATCTCGTGTGTGCAGCCGGAGATTTTGGATTTGAGATCTTCGGATTTGGGGATCTGAGAATGGCGCGCTGGCACTCGCTGACGCTCGTGGTACTGAGGTGCGTGGGGCTTAGTGGAAGTAGTAGGTTGCGGGCCAGCGGTAGGGGCGGTTGTGTTTTTGGCACCATTCGGGAAAAGTGCCAGCGCGGGTTTCGAGGTAGGTGGCCCAGTCGGCGAGTAGCTGCTCGTAGTGAAGGACTTCCTGGAGCAAGTCTTGAAAGGGCGCGGGGTCGTGGGCTGCGTGCATGAGATCGCGGGCTTCGGTTAAGGCGGCGCGTGTGGTGGCGAGGTCGTGGAGCAGAATGCTCTCGGCCAGATGATGGGTGGCGTAGTCGACGTAGGTGAGACGGACGCCTATGAGAAACCGGCGGGCGGCGATGTCGCCCGGGGCGAGTGACAGGGCCCGTTGCACGAGAGCTGGATTGCGGGTTAGCAGGCCGAGTTCGCGGAGAGGGATGGGGGCGAGAGGTTCATCACGGACCCAGGCTTCGAGGGTGGGGATTAGAAACTGGGTGCGAAGGGGGTGGGATATCAACAGATGGACGTCGGGTGCATGATTATGAAGGTTCAGGATTGTGAGGCACGCAGACCGCGCATCGGCTGCGGGAAGACATGCGGCTTCTTGCAGGAATTGTCGGAGCGCTGCGAATGCCTGCTGGCGTTGTCCGCGTTCGCGCTGCTGGCAATATTCGGCGAGGGAGTTCAGCGACGGATGGACTCGCAGGGCGAGCGCCAGTTCGTTGAGATCCTTGAAATTCTTGTCTTTACCGTCGCGCATGAGGCAGTCTGCTTCGCATGATAACTGGCGGTATGGCGGAAGGAAGTGGGGAGTCCTGTGAAGGTGGGATGGCCCCGGGCTTCCGCCGCGGGGCTGATGTGGGTTGGATTTGCTGGGAGGTGGGTGGGGGCAAAAATGCACACGGCCCGTGGGATGGGTTTCATCGCACGGGCCGTGGCTATAGAAAGGTGCCAGGTTCGGAGCGCAGACAACGCGTCTGGCATGTGGGACGGGTTTCAGGCGGTGCTCAAGAGTACCCGTCGCCTCGGTCAGGCCTTGGGATGACCGATCTCCGAACGTGGCAACATCGACAACACATGACCAGTTGGACCGGACGCGAGGCTGCGAGTTGCTCCGCCGTCAACTCGCAGCTTCTGCCAAACCACACGATGGTGGGGGCCATGTGAACATTGCACGTTTCTGTATTTACTTGTCATCTAGGACCGCGGTGTGGGTCTTGGTGTGTCACAGCCTGCCGAGGCGGGCTGATTGGTGGCGTTTGGACGGAGGCAATGCGTAGAGCGTGGCAAAGTAAAAAATTTGCCGAGGTGCATTGCCTCCGTTCCCGGAGCCAAACGATTGTGTCACGCCGAGGCGTGAAGTATTCGGTTGTTGGCGGTCAGCGGCAGGATGATTCGCGTATTTGGAGTTGCCGACCGTTTACTCCTTTATTATCGTCTTTTATTTCACGAAGTCAACTAGATTTTTGAAAAAATTGCTTGAATAGAATCTAAGTCGAGCATAAATTCGGCAGTAGCAAAGGATTAGTTGGGAAAGCGGGGAGCGCAATAGCCGTTGATTGCGTCCCGCGCATTAGGAGTGTTGGACACGTGATTTTTTCGAACCCGAGCGAGTACGCGATCCGCGCGTTGTCGGAGTTGGTGTTGATGGCCCAGGATGCGCCGACGAATGGTCGGCGTCCGGGGTTTGTGATGCTGGATAAGCTGACGGACCAAGCGGGGTTGCCGCGGGAGTTTTTGGCGAAGATTTTTCGTCAACTCGTCGAGGGCGGGCTGCTGACGTCGGCGAAGGGTCCGGGCGGCGGTTTTGCGTTGGCGAAGCCGGCGCATGAGATCAACCTGCTGGACGTGATTACGGTGGTCGATGGCGGGCATCAGATTGATGGCTGCGTTGTTGGTCTCGCGCGGTGCAATGATTCCGTGCCGTGCCCGCAGCACGATTTGTTCAAGCCGATCCGGCAGCGGTTGCGTGCGTACTTGAGCACGACGACGCTGGCGGACACGGCGGCGAGCTTGAAGGAAAAGAAGGCGCTGAATATTAAGGACACCGCTATTGAAGCGGGAAATAAGCCGGACTAAGCGACACTGCAGAATGACGAATGATTAATGACAAATGACGAATGGCGAAGCGCGGTGTTGGTGCCGGCGGCTTTGCGTGGAAAAAGGCAACGCCTGGATGAGAGTCCGGGCGTTGTGTTTTTTGCGGGGAACCCAGGGACTGCAGTCCCTGGGCTTGGGGGCGAGCGTGGAATGTCGATTTGGCCTATCGGATTTTGGTGGGGGGCTTGCAGAGAAACCGCAGAAACCCTACGGTATGCGGCTCGATAGAGGAGGCAGCGAATGGCGCATCGCGCTCGAGCGCATAACGCTGCGAATGAATACCGCGCGGTCCCCGTCGCATAGCGACGGGGCTTTCACTGGAACCGGAAACTGGAAACTTGTTGGTTATGACGGATTACATCAGTCATTTGCGGCAGCTGGAGGCGGAGTCGATTCACATTATTCGTGAGGTCGCGGCGGACTTCACGAATCCGGTGATTCTGTACTCGGCGGGCAAGGACTCGATGTGTCTGGTGCACTTGGCGCGGAAGGCGTTTTTTCCGGCGAAGGTGCCGTTCCCGCTGCTGCACATTAATACGACGTGGGACTTTCAGGACTTGCTGACGTTTCGGGATTGGTACACGCGCGAGCACAACCTGAAGTTGATTGTGTATACGAATGAAGAGGCGCTGGCCGAGGGGGCGGACCCATGGACGACGCCGACACCGAAGTATTCGGCGATGATGCAGACACAGGCGCTGGTGAAGGCGCTGAAGGCGGGGGGCTATGATGCGGCGTTTGGCGGGGCGCGGCGTGATGAAGAAAAGGCGCGGGCGAAGGAACGCGTGTATTCATTCCGCAACAAGAACATGCAGTGGGACCCGAAGAATCAGCGGCCGGAGTTGTGGTCGTTGTATAACGGGAAGGTGAATCCGGGGGAATCGATTCGGGTGTTTCCGCTCAGCAATTGGACGGAGCTGGATGTGTGGTTGTACATCCACTTGGAGAAGATACCGCTGGTGCCGATGTATTTTGCGAAGAAGCGTGCGACGGTGGAGCGGAATGGGGTGCTCATCACGGTGGATGATGAGAAGCGTATGCGCTGGCAGCCGGGGGAGAAGAGCGTGGAGCGTTTGATACGGTTTCGGACGCTGGGGGATTGGCCGTTGACGGGGGCGTTGGAGAGTGGGGCGACGACGGTGCCGGAGATTATTGAGGAGATGCTGATCACGCGGAAGAGCGAGCGGCAGGGGCGGGTGATTGATCACGATGAGGCAGGGAGCATGGAAGTGAAGAAGCGGGAAGGGTACTTCTGAGTTAATGACGAATGATGAATGATAAATGACGAATGGGGGATGGGGAGGTTTTGTAGATCGGTCATTAGTGATTGGGGCAGGTTTGGGCGCGGAGGGTGGCAATGCGCTGTCGCAGGTGGGCGGTGATGGTGGGGTTGGTTTGGGCGGCGCAGACGACTTCAAGTGCGGAGGGCATGGTGGCGGGATCGAAGCTGGCTGCATGAAGCAGTTCGGCGCCGATGCGATCGGCGTTTTTCTCGAGGGCGAGACGATCGCCTTGGACGGCGCTGGGGATGGCGGGGGCATCGACGAGGTGGCCGAGCTCGTGGGCGATGATGGCGGTGAGTTGGAGGTCAGTGCATTTTTCGAGGAGGCCGCGGGTGAGGTAGATCTCAGCATTGGGCCAGGAGTAGGCGGCGACGTTGGGGGTGTTAAGGACGAAGATGCGGACGTGGGCCCATTGGGGGTGGGCGTGGAGGAGGCGTTGGCCCGCGGCGCGAGCGCGCTGGGCGGGGGGACCTTCGAGCGTGCCGCCGTGGCGGTGGTTGAAGGCGTCGATCGTTTGGCGCGGGGTGGCGGCGCAGCCAACGGCGCCGAGGAGAAGAAGGAGGAGGAGGGCGGGGATTCGCATGGCGAGGGCTAGAAGCATGGACTGTGCCAAGTGCGGTTGGCACGCGTGGGCGTGGTTGAGCGTGCTGTTTGTTTAGGCAGGGCGATGGGGGCTGCGTGGTAAACGTGCAGATATGTGAAAATAGAAGACTAGATGAACTTTTATTTCTTGGTGGCCCGTTGGAATGGGCAATGGCGGAGATGTTATTCGCCAGAAACCCCAAGCGGAGGACTGACCATGGTACGGATGATTGCATTGTTCAGCATGTTGGCGGTGCTGGCTGCGGTGGCGGTGGGCTGCCAGAGCACGACGCCGAATGCGGTGACGGGCCAGCCGGAGCCGGTGCGGTTTGAGAAGGGCTATCGCTGAGTCATCATGCTCTGGTTGTTGGACCCCAGGCATGAAGAACGCCGCGCAAACGCGCGGCGTTTTTTTTTGGGGATGGGGATCAGCTGTCCACGAGTTCGACCTGGCCTTCGACGATGGCGCCGGGGGCGATGGCGAGTTGGCGGGAGAGGATGCGGCCGGCGACTTTGCCGGTGGCGGTGACGCGGCAGGAATGGGAGGCGAGAACTTCGCCGAGGACACGGCCGGCGATGACGATGTGGCAGGCGATGAGGTCGCCGCGGACGCGGGCTTCGGGGCCGACGATGATTTTGCCGGCGGTGATGGTGCGTGGGGCATCGAGGTCGTTTTCGATGAGGACGTCTTTGACGTGGATCTGGGTGAAGCACTTGGGACAGCGGATGATGAGGGCGCGGCGCGGGGCGTAGAGGGCGTGGCCACAGTAGACGCAGCAGCGCTCGGGGACATCGCGCGGGGCGGGGGCGGGCGGGGCATTGGGTTGGATTTGTTCACGGGTGCGCGTGGTGACCGTGGTGAATTTGTGGAGGGGGAGGCTAACGGCGCGCCGCTCGGCGGCGGAGACGGGCAGGGGTTTGAGGGCTTGTCTGAGGAAGCTGAGCATGCGCGCACCTCGGGCGTGGAACGTGTTGTACGCGCCGCGCCGTTGCTGGTTCAGTGGACTTTGATCACGCGCGGAGCGCGGGTTTGGAGGGTTTGCTGGACGGCCTGAGGCATGACGCGGACGTTGGGCGAAGCGGCGGCGGCGGGGACGGTTTCGACGGGGGCGGGCGCTTCGTGCAGTTGGGTCATGCGGTCGCGCAGGCGGAGGGCGGCTTCGTCGATGAGGGCGTCGGTGTTGTCTTCAACGGTGGGTGTTTCTTCGGCGGGTTGAGCGCCGCCGACGTAGACTTGGCCGATGAAGCAGGCGCCCTCGCTGATGGCGAGGTTGGCGGCGCGGATCTCGCCGCTGACGCGGGCGGATGCGCCGAGGCGGCAGGCGCGGGTGGCGATGATGTTGCCTTTAACGGTGCCATGGATATCGATGACTTCTGCGGTGATGTCGGCTTCGATGGTGGCGCCGGCTTCGATGATGAGGGTGTCGGCGGCTTCGATGCGGCCTTCGACGCGGCCGGCGATGCGGGCTTCGCCGGTGAGGTGCAGTTCGCCTTTGACGATGCAGGCGGCGCTGATGAGGGTTTGGGCGTGCGTGTCGTTCATTTTCTCACATCTCCGAGACAATGTTTGGTAGTGGCAGGAGAATCTATCGACTGGAGTGGTTTTGGGGCGTAAGCGTTTTGTGCCGAGGGAGGGCAGAAATCTGCTACCCGGAATGGGGGAAGGTTGGGCGGCGCATCTGTGAATGTGTTGGGGTGGGACGCGGCGCGTGGCCTGTGAACCGGTGTGGGGTACAATGCGTCCAACTTCTTGTGTTTAACCGAGGTGTGACATGCGTCGTAGGTTGATGGTTTTCATCGTGGCGGCAGTGGTGGGTGGCGGGGCGGTGGTGGGGTGGGGGCAGACGAAAAAAGTGGAAGGGGCGGCGGAGCCGATTACGCCGGAGATGCTGGAGACGCTGCGGCAACTTTCGAATGAAGACTATAAGACGCGGCAGGAAGCGGTAGCGAAACTGCAGCAGGCGATTGCGAAGCATTTTCAGCAGATGGTGTATGTGCAGGACCTGATGCTGAAGATTCAGACGAACCTGGCGGAGCAGTTGAAGCAACTGACGCTGGTGCCGGACAACGAGGGGGCGGCGCGGACGGCGAGTTTGATGGAGTTTAACCATGCGTTGTCGCGGTGGGCGATCGATGTGATGCAATTGCCGGAGAAGGAACGGACGGCGATGCTGGACTGGGGGATCAAGCAGGAAAACATACAGATTGTGGCGCGGGCGTATCACCGGAAGAACGAGGTGCGCATCGAGGCGACGAAGGAACTGGCGAAGGTGACGGGGGCGAATGCGACGCAGGCGGACTGGCTGCTGGCGCAGTTGCTGAATGACGGTGACCGCGAAGTGAGCCTGATGGCGATGGATGCGATCTGGGACCGGCCGGCGAATGCGATGATTATTGATACGTTGTGGACGAAGGCAACGGCAGGGGTGATGAACCAGATTCGGCCGCGGAACCAGCAGCCGAAGGTGGTGACGGTGCGGGGTCGGACGATACAGATTTATGAGCAGGACTATCGCGCGCAGGCGCGGGCGCAGGATGCGGACGTGGCGGTGGACTTGCTGATCAAGCAGAAGAATGACGAGGTGAACAAGCGGCTGGGGGCGATGTTTACGGAGTTGATGGCGAGCGCGGGGAACCCGAATGACTACCGCTGGACGGTGTTTTCGCCGAACTACGGCGATGGCGGGCGGGCGATGAGCCGGTTGATTGAGGCGTACAAGCCACGGGAGGCGGCGGGATTTTTTATGAAGGTGATGGGGTCGGCGAGCACGGACGGCTATGACACGACGATCGGGAACAACGAGAAGTACCGGCAGTCGACGCGTTGTGATGCGGCGGGGGTGTTCATGAAGATCGTGAACCTGGACCCGGATGAATTCGGGCTGCGCAAGGTGGCGAACTACGGCGATCGCTGGATGGTGAAGGGCGGACAGCCGGAAGAGAACGAGATGGTGAAGAAACTGCAGGAGTGGTGGAAGAAGAATGCGAAGGAGTATGGGGTGGAGGTGGAGCAGACGGAGAAGACGACGGAGAAGAAGCCGGAGGGGTAATGACGAATGACAAATGATAAATGACGAATGAAAAAGCCCCGGGCTTCTGCCGCGGGGCTCTTTTGTTTTGACAGGTTTTTGTGGGCGGGGTATAGGTTGGGACGCTCTGTGGGTCAACAACTCAAACGTGAGGAACGGCGATGAATCGGATAGGGCAGTGGGCGTTTGTGATGGGGATGGTGGTTGCGGGAATGGTGCGGGCGGAGTTGGAGCCAATCACGTTGCCGCCGGGCGCGGTTTCGGCTGACACGGTAACGCTGGTGGTGGCCGATCTGCGGCAAGCCATAGGCGAGGACTGCACGGACGCGGGGAAAGCGATAGATGAGATTGCGGCTAGTCCGAACGGCAGGCTGAAGGAGTATTTCGCGGCGCTGGGGGCGGAGCGAGACGCGATGGTGGCGGCAGGAGTCGAAGTGGTTTTGGCGACGGCGATGCCGGGCGACCTGGGTGGGGCGATGCCCGGGGGCGACAAGCAGCAGGGCGCGACGAAGTCGGTATCGATGGTGCGGCTGAAAGCCGGGGTCGACGCGAAGAAGGCGACGGCGGCGTTGATGCAGGCGCGGGCGAAGATTCATGAGTTTGACGAGCGCTTGGCCAAGGAGGCGGCGAAGGAGGCGGGTGATGACAGTGTGCCCGTGCCGAAGAAGCCTGCGGCGATCACGCTGGCGCCGGTGAAGGATGCCGAGGGGTGGTACGCGCTGCAGGGGGAGGGTTTTGCACCGCCCCATGGGAAGTCAGAAAAGAACGATGCGGTGCGGGACCGGTTGGAGATGGCTTTGCGTCCATTCAGTGATGCGCCGATCGTGATGCTGTTCAACATGACGGATGCCATGCGTGAAGAAGCGGGGAAGGAGAAGCCGCGCGGTTTGGCGATGCTGGAAATGCTGGAAGGCGTGCAGGGGTTGGAGTGCGGGGCGGCGGCGTTGTACATGGGGACGAATCCGCGGTTGGCTTTGCAGGTGCATCTGACGGATGCCGAGAAGGCAGAGACGATGCAGGACGCGTTGAACAAGATCATTTTGACGCCGTCGATCATGTTTGTGTTCGCGAAGCCTGCCGACAAGGACGACCCGCTGCACGTGCAGATCACGAAGTTTGATGAGCTGATGAAGGGTGTGCTGCTGAAACGCAAGGGGCGGATTATCTCCGGCAGTTGTGATGCGGAACAGGTGAAGGCCATCGTTGCGGCGATGAAGCAGATCAACGAGACGCTGGAGGAACGCGGCAAGTGATGGCGGCGGTGGTGCAGGGCGTCGTAGAGAATGAAAAAAGCCCCGGGCTTTTGCCGCGGGGCTCTTTTGTTTTTGCAGGGAGGTAAGTTTAGATTTCGAGGACGAGGCGGGCGGGGTCTTCGAGGGCTTCTTTGACTTTGACGAGGAAGGTGACGGACTGTTTGCCGTCGATGATGCGGTGGTCGTAGGTGAGGGCGATGTACATCATGGGGCGGATGGCGATGGTGTCTTTGCCGGCTTCGGAGATGACGACGGCGCGTTTTTCGATTTTGTGCATGCCGAGGATGCCGGCCTGGGGCGGGTTGATGATGGGGGTGGAGAGGAGCGAGCCGAAGACGCCGCCGTTGGTGATGGTGAAGGTGCCGCCGGCCATTTCATCGATGGTGATTTTGTTGTCGCGGGCGCGGGTGGCGAGGCGTTTGATTTCGGCTTCGATCTGGGCCATGGAGAGTTGGTGGGCGTTGCGGACGACGGGGACGAAGAGGCCGCGATCGGTGGAGACGGCGACGCCGAGGTGAACGGCATTGCGTTGGACGATGGTGTTGCCGTCGATCATCCAGTTGACCTGGGGGACGGTTTTGAGGGCGTAGCAGACGGCCTTGGCGAAGAAGGACATGAAGCCGAGGCCGACGCCGTAGGCTTTTTCGAAGGGCTCTTTGTATTTTTCGCGGAGGGCCATGACGGCGGTGAGGTCGACTTCGTTGAAGGTGGTGAGGCAGGCGGTCTGATGCTGGGCGTCGACGAGGCGGCGGGCGATGGTTTCGCGGAGCTTGGACATGGGGACGCGGACTTCTTCGCCATCAACGAGCGGACGCGAGGGTGCGACAGCGGGGGCGGCTTCCTTGCCGGCCATGCGGTTGGGTTGGCTGGTGGTGCCACCGGCAGTAAAAGCTGGTCCGCTGGCGGGTTTTTGGATTTGCTGCGCCGCGGCGGCATCGACGGCCTGTGATGGGCCGGTGCGGGCGATGTAGTTGAGGATGTCTTCTTTGGAGAGGCGACCGCCGGCGCCGGTGGCGTTGATGATGGCGTTCTGGAGGCGGTGTTCGATGACGAGCGCGCGGACAGCGGGGGACAGGTCGTCGAGGGCGATGTTGGCGAGGTGGATGGGGTTGCCGGCGCTGGTGGTGGGGGGAGCCTGGGTGGCGGTAGCGTTGCCGCCGGCCTGGGCGGTTTGCGCGGCGGGCGCAGCGGCTGCGGCGCCGCCGGTGGCAGCGAGGTCGAGCTGGGCGATGGTTTCGCCGACGGCGACGGTGGAGCCTTTGGGCTTGAGGATCTTGAGGGCGCCGTTTTTGCCGGCGGGGAGTTCGACGGTGGCTTTGTCGGTTTCGAGTTCGGCGATGACGTCGTTGGAGGTGACGTATTCGCCGTCATTTTTTACCCAGCGGGCGATGGTGGCTTCGGAGACGGATTCGCCGAGCGAGGGCACTTTGAGGTCGAGAATGTCGGGCATAACAAATCCTTTTGTAATGACGAATGACGAATGATAAATGACGAATCAGCGACGAGGGTTCAGCGTCATTCGTTATTTATTCGAGGGTTCTTTGGTCATGGAGACTTCGATGCCGGAGCCTTCGCCGCCGGGTTTGACTTCTTTGCTGGTGAACGGGGCGCCGAGGGCGCGGGCGATGATGTCTTTTTGTTCGCGGTCGTGCTGCTCGGGCGAACCGGCGGCCGGGCTGGCGGAGGGTTTGCGACCCACGTAGTAGAGCTTCTTCATGCCGGCCCAGTGGTAGTGGAACTTGGCGCCCATGAAGGGATAGACACCGTTGTTGCGCGGTTCTTCCTGCACCCAGACGAGTTCGATGTCGCGCGGGTAGGTCTTGGAGATTTCGAGCAGGCGTTCGGAGTTGAAGGGGTAGATCTGTTCGAGGCGGAGGAGGGCGACGTCCTTGATGCCGAGGCGCGTGCGTTCTTTGAGGATGTCGTAATAGACTTTGCCGGAGCACATGACGACGCGGCGGACCTTGGATTTATCGAGCGGTTCGACCTCATCGATGATGTCCTGGAACTGGCCGTTGGAGAATTCGTCGAGGGTGCTGACGCAGAGCGGATTGCGGAGCATGCTCTTGGGGCTCATGACGATGAGCGGGCGACGATAGGGGCGGTGGTGCTGGCGGCGGAGCATGTGGAAGAGCTGTGCGGGCGTGGTGGGGTAGCAGACCTGCATGTTGTCTTCAGCGCAGAGCTGGAGGAAGCGTTCGAGCCGGGCGTGGGAGTGTTCGGGCCCTTGGCCTTCGTAACCGTGGGGGAGGAGCATGACGAGGCCGCAGTACTTGCCCCACTTGGATTCGGACGAGGAGAGGAACTGATCGATGACGGGCTGGGCCATGTTGACGAAGTCGCCGAACTGGGCTTCCCAGATGACAAGGGCGTTGGGGTCGGCGGAGGCGAAGCCGTACTCGAAGCCGACGACGCCGAGTTCAGAGAGCGGCGTGTTGATGATCATGAAGCGGGAGCGGCCCTTGGCGTACTCAGCGAGCGGGACATAGGGGCGGCCGGTCTTGTTGTCAAACCAAACGGCGTTGCGGTGGGAGAAGGTGCCGCGGGAAACGTCCTGGCCGGTGAGGCGGATCCAGACGCCTTCATGCAACAGCGAGCCCAAGGCGAGCATTTCGCCGCCGCCCCAGTCGATGCCTTTTTCTTCGTTCACGGCGGTGAGGCGGTTTTCCATCATCTTGGCGACGGTCTTGTGGATGTTGAAGTTTTCGGGGACGCGCGTGAGGGCAGAGGCGATGCCCTTGAGCGTGTCTTTTTCCATGTTGGTGGGGTAGGACCAATCGGAGATGGTCTTGGGGACTTTGATGAAGTTGGCCCACGGGCCGTGGATGGGCGGCGGGGCATCGGCAGGCTTGAAGGTCTGGGCGTATTCGAGGGCCTTTTCGAGGCGCTCGCGGACTTCGTTGGTCCACTGGTCGAGTTGTTCCTGCGTGACTTCGCTGGCGTCGAGGAGACGCTTGGAGTAGATTGCTTTGACCGTCGGGTGTGCCGCGATTTCGCGGGCCATGACGGGCTGGGTGACGCTGGCGTCGTCGAGTTCGTTGTGGCCGCGACGGCGGTAGCAGACGAGGTCGACGATGACGTCCTGCTTGAAGTGCTGGCGGAATTGCATGGCGAGCGTGCCGGCGTGGAAGACGGCTTCGGGGTCGTCGGCGTTGACGTGGAAGACGGGGGCCTGGATGGCCTTGGCGACGTCTGAGGGGTAACGGGTGAAGCGGCCATCGCTGGGGTTGGTGGTGAAGCCGATCTGGTTGTTAATGATGATGTGGATCGAGCCGCCGGTGCGGTAGGCTTCGAGTTCGGACATGTAGAGGGTTTCAGCGACGATGCCCTGGCCGGTGAAGGCGGCATCGCCGTGCATGAGGACGGCCATGGTGCGTTCGCGGTTGGTGTCGCCCTTGCGATTTTGCTTAGCGCGGCACTGGCCGACGACGAGGGGATTGACGAGTTCGAGGTGGCTGGGGTTGTGGGCGAGGGAGAGGTGGACGCGCTGGCCGTTCTTGGCGGTGTAGTCGTGGGCGTAGCCGAGGTGGTATTTGACGTCGCCGTCGCCGGCGTGTTTGACGGCGGGGCGGCCGATGACTTCGCTCATGAGCATTTCGTAGGGTTTACGCAGGATGTGGGTGAGCACGTTGAGGCGGCCGCGGTGGGCCATGCCGATGAGGACTTCGTCGAGGCCGAGCTCGGCGCCGGTTTCGATGACGGCATCGAGGAGGGAGATGAGGGAGTCGCCGCCTTCGTTGGAGAAGCGTTTGACGGTGGGGAAGCGGCGTTGGAGGAAGGCTTCGAATTCTTCAGCGGCGATGATGCGCTGCATGAGGGCCTGGCGTTGTTCGCGCGTGAGGGAGGGTTTGTTGAGCGTGGGCTCCATGCGTTCGATGAGCCAGGTGCGTTGTTCAGGGTCGCGAATGTCCATGAACTCAACGGCGAAGGTGCCGCAGTAGGTGTCACGGAGTTGGCGGACGAGTTCGCGCACGGTGGTACGGATGCCGCCGCGGAAGTTGGGGACCGTGAGGAGTCGGTCCATGTCTTCTTTTTCGATGTTGAATTCGTTGAGCTCGAGGAGGGGGTGGTGGGTCATGTTGTGGCCGAGGGGATCGAGCTTGGCGACGAGGTGGCCGAGTTCACGGTAGGAGTGGACGAGGTCGGCGATCTGGATGAAGCGTCCGGGGCCTTTTTGGTATTCGGCGGTTTCGCCGGTGGGAGCGGGGGCAGTGCCGGGCTTAACGCCGGCGAGGTCGAAGCCGGCGAAGAGGTAGTGCCATTGGGGGTCGACGGAGGCGGGGTCCTTTTTGTACTGCTCGTACATTTGCTCGACGAGGGCGAGGTTGGAGGGATTGAGTGCGTCGAGGGGCGCAACGGGGGCGCCGTTGGGGGGCGTAGCATGTTGGCCGTTGGGCGTGCCGTCGAGGTTGGAAGGACCTTTCGGTGCGCGATCAGCCGACGCGGCTAGCGGTTCGGTGGAAAAGGTAGTCACAGCTCAGCTCCGAGGTATGCCGCCCCTGGAAATGGCGGGTCTAATAGTTTACGCAGCGAGAAGGCTGGCTGCCACTGGGCGCCAGAACTGCCGGCGACAGGGTCTAAGCCGACGGCACGCCTGCATTTAAGGGATTATCGGCGAGAAGCGTGGGCAGCGCAAGAAAAAGGGCATGGCGTCCGATAATGCTGTGATGGGAAGGGAAATGTGGGTGTGGAGGGTGTTTGGCGGGTAAGTCCTGTTGCTGAAGGCGCGGGCGCGCCGATAGGTTATACGTCTTACTGCGCGCCGGCACGGATGTTGGCGCGGGTGAGGGTGCACTTAAGTAAGCGGCCGTATGTCGTCGTTCATGGATCAGAACTCGGTCGACCAACTGCTGGCGCAGATACAGGAGCAGACTGCAGACATTAAGCAGCAGGCTGACACTGCGCCCGTGGATGACCCGGGGGCGAAGGTTGCGGTGGATGCGGCTGCGGCGGCCGTGGCTGAGATTGCGGGGGATATGACGCCGCCGCCGGAGCGGACGGCCCCGACGGTGGCCGCGGCGCCGGTGGCGTCGGCGGAGTTGCCGGCGGAGCTGGTGGGCGGCGGGGTGGTGGACGCGGATGTGCGGCGGCTGATGTCGATCGAAGTGCCGGTGATCGTGCAGTTGGGCCAGCGGCGCATGACGGTGGGGGAAGTGATGCGTCTGGCGGTGGGTGCGATCGTGGAGTTCAACAAGTCGGCGGACGAGGAGTTGGACCTGCTGGTGAACAACAAGCCGATCGGGTCGGGGCATGCGGTGAAGGTGGGGGAGAATTTTGGGATAAAGCTGACGACGGTGGGGGCGATTAAAGAGACGATTCGCAAATTGGGCGGGGTGTGAGGGGCCGGTAGTTCTGCTGATAAATCACAGTGAATGAGCCAGGGGGCGGGCCGAAGATGGGGCGTGCATCTTCGCGAAGTTTCTGGTAAAAAATGAAGATTCTTTGAGCGTGGTTGGAACGATTCACAGGTGCGGCTGCGGGCTGCATTTGCCGAGAGAATGTTTGGCATGGCGTTGACTAGCTTTCCCGAAGAGAAATTCGCTCCGGCGAGCCACCTTCGCAATGAGTATGAGACGCGTGTTGCGCGCGGCATGGCGCGGATGAAAGAGAGCACCGTGGTGATTGCCGGGCTGGCCCGGAACATCAGCCATGTGTTTGAGCGCACGTCAGCGAATATCGATCAGCTTGGTGGGATGTTCAAAGACTACCGGGTGGTGATTTACGAAAATGATTCGAGTGATGACACGCCGCAGCGGCTGACGGCGCATGCGCAGGCGAACCCGCAGTGGCACGTGGTGTCGGAATCGCGCGGCGATCCGGTGAATCCGACGGCGCGGTGCTTGAAGCGCGCGGAGCGGATGGCGATCTACCGCAATGCATACCTGGATATCGTGCGGGAGCGCTACAGCGATTTTGGCTATGCGATTGTTGTGGATACGGACCTGGCGGTGGGGTGGAGCTGCCTGGGAGTGGCGAACACGTTTGGGCATGAGGGGTGGGATTTTATGGGGTCGAATGGGATCATTTACAGGCGTAAGGGGCTGAACCCGAACCTGCCGATGCAGTATGACGCATGGGCGTTTCGGCTGGATGAGGCGTACACGGCATTGACCACGCGCGAAGTGAACGTGATGCAGTTTCAGCGTGGGGAGCCGCCGGTGGCGGTGACGTGTTGTTTCGGCGGGTTGGGGGTGTACCGGATGCCGGTGTTTCTGGCGGGGCGCTATGCGGGCGATGACATCGACCACGTGACGCACCTGCGACGGGCGCGGGCGGCGGGTTTTGGCAAGGTGTTCTTGAACCCGAGCCAGTTGACGATCTACGGGCGGCACTGGCGGAAATCTGATCGCTTCTACATGCCGCTGCTGCGGAACGTGCTGCGGAAGCCAATTTTGGGCTGACGGAGCGGAGGCGGTGATGGGACAACAGCCCCCGGCAATCAAGCCTTGCGTATCGGCGACACCGCGGCCGTTGTTCTCGGTGATGATCCCGACGTATGAGCGCACGGAGCACCTGGCGGAGACGCTGCGCAGTGTGTTGGCGCAGGATTTGGGCCCGGCGGTGATGCAGATTGCGGTGCTTGATAACAACTCTCAGAATGCCGATGTGGCGGGGATGGTGCGGGAGATTGGCGGGGGGCGGATCGAGTTTCACCGGCATGCGCAGAATCTGGGGATGGTGGGCAACCTGAATGCGTGCATTGAGGCGGCGCGGGGGGAGTGGGTGCACATCCTGCATGATGATGATTTTGTGGCGACGGGGTTTTACCAGGCGCTGCGGGCGGGCATGGAGGCGTCGCCTGACGCGGGGGTGTTGTGTTGCCGCTGTCGTTACCTGGATTCGGCGGGGCGGATCATGGGGGTATCGCCGCCGGAGGCGCGGGCCCGTGGGCTGGTGGATGACGGGCTATGGCGGATGGCGCGCGGGAATTTTTTGCAGTTCTGCTCGGTGGTGGTGCGGCGCTCAGCCTATGAACAGGTGGGCGGCTTTGACCCGACGCTGCGTTACGTGATCGACGCGGAGATGTGGGTGCGGCTGGCGGCGAGATTTCGGGTGCGGTTTGAGCCGGAGGCGTTGGCGACTTACCGGGTGCATGCATTGTCGGCAACGCACAAACTTATCATGAGTTCAGAGGACTGCACGGATATTGCGCGCGGGTTGGTGTTGATGGGCGAGCGCCTGCCGGCGGAGAGTGCGGCCCGGGTGATGCGCGCCGCGCGCGCGTATGCGGCGGACCTGGTGTTGCAGCACACGCGGGTGATGAGTGACATTGATCCGAGGGGTGTGCCCGCGCGCTTGCGGTGGGCCGTGCGGTTTGATCCGGGCGTGCGGACGTGGTGGCGATGCGGCCGGTTGACCTGGCGGATGTTGCGGCGGGGTTTGTTGAATCAGCGGAAAGGGCCGCGGGCGTAGGCGCGGTGTTGCGCGGCCTTGAGAAGTGTTTCGCGCAGGCCGTCGCGTTGGAGCAGCATGGCGAAGGGGAGCAGGAGGAGCGTGCGGATCCAGCGGGAGAAGCTCTTGGCCCGGAGTTTGGCCATGCCGGCGCTGCCGAAGTACTTTTGGCGCAGGGTCATTTCGCTGCGGATGCTGGCGTCGATGAGGCGGACGAGATAGGACGTGGTCAGCCGTCGTGCTGGGATGTGGTGGCCGAGGCGCAGGGTGGGTACGAAGACGCGCTCCCAGCCGGCCTTGCCAATGAGGTAGCCGATCTCAGTATCGCCGCAGCTGGTGAGGTTTGAACCAAGGCGATCGGGCAGGAGTGATTCGGGGTTGTTGACGGGCACGCTTTCGAGAAAGGCGGAACGGCGGACCCACATGCCGGCCCCGACGGTGGGGGCAAGCGAGGGGGTTCCGGGGTAGATGATTTCGCGGTCACCGAGGTTGGCGTTGATGGCGAGGTGATGGGCGAAGCGTTCGATGGCGGGCGAGGGCGGTTGGGCGTAGACGGGATAGATCGAGGAGATGAGGAGGCCGCGTGCGGGGTTGGCGAGTGCGGCGATGCCGGTTTGGGTGTATTCGGGGCCGGGCTCGGTGTCGTCGTCGAGGAAGCAGATGAGCGGGCCGCAGGATTCAGCAACACCGCGGAGGCGGGCGTGGGTGAGGCCGGGGCGTTCTTCGCGCACGATGCGCACGGAGATGCCGGCGTTGCGGAGGGATTGGGTGGCGGGGAGTGTGTCGGCGGTATCGGCGGTGCAATCGGTGGAGGCGTTGTCGACGATTACGATTTCAAAGAAGGCCGGGACGATGCCGGTCTGCCGGGCGAGTGCCTGCAGTGGTATGTGAATGCGGTCTGCCGCGTTGTATGCAGGCATGACATACGAGACTATGGGGGTTGGCATAGCTCACTTTTTTTAAGGGAGCGCGGGAGTATATGGGGCGTGGCTGAGCCCTGCAATGAGGCAGGACAACGGTGGCGCAGGGACGTAGACTTGCGGCACGTGCGGGCAGAGGAGATGCGATGATCGTGCAGGTGTTTACATTTCTTGGCGGGTTGGTGCTGCTGATTGTGGGGGGGCGGCTGTTGGTGTCGGCGTCGGTGGATACGGCGCGGCGGTTGCGGGTTTCGCCGCTGGTGGTGGGGCTGACGCTGGTGGCATGGGGGACGAGTGCGCCGGAGTTGGCGCTCAATCTTGTGTCGGCGGTGAAGGGGCGCGGTGATCTGGCGCTGGGCAACGTGGTGGGGGCGAACATCTGTAATTTAGCGATGGTGCTGGGGGTGGCAGCGCTGCTGAAACCGCTGGTGGTGCAGCAGCGGTTGATCGCGGTGGAGGTTTGGCTGAATGCGGCGGTGCTGACGTTCATGGCGATCATCGGATTGACGATGGGCTTTAACCGCGTGGCGGCGGCGATGATGCTGGCGGTGTTTGCGGCGTACAGCACGTGGACGATCATGTCGGCGATGCGCGAGAGCAAGACGGGGACGGTTATCAGCAGCGGCGGGGAGATCGACCCGGGCCATGCGGGGCCGCCGATGGGGTGGCTGATGATTGCTACGTGCTTTGTGGGTGGGATGGCGTTGTTGTCGTTTGGCGGGATGCTGGCCAGCGATGGGGCGTCGGCGATTGCGGTGGGGCTGGGAGCGCCGCCGGCGCTGGTGGGCGTGACGATCGTGGCGATCGGCACGACGTTGCCGGAGTTGATCACTAGCGTGTTGGCGGTGAAGAAGGGGCAGACGGATTTGGCGATGGGCAATGCGCTGGGGTCGTGTTTGTTTAATGCGGGGGCGATTTTCAGTGTGAGCGCGTTGATTGCGCCGCCGACGGTGGGGGCGGGACTTGTGACGCCGTTGGTATATATGGCGGCGCTGGCGGTTGCGTTGATCGTGATCAGCCGGACGTTTGGCAAGACGGTGTCGCGGCTGGAGGGGGCAGCGCTGTTGGGGAGTTATGTGGCGTTCCTGGGGTATAGCGCGTGGCAGAGCTTGCGATGATTGGTCAGATGCCGATGTCTTCGTTCCAGAGGTCGGGCTTTTCGCGGACGAACTTTTGCATGAGGTCGATGCAGGGCTGGTGGTGGAGGTTGATGAGTTCAACCCCGCGGGCTTTGAAGAGGTCTTCGGCGCCGAGGAAGTTGATGTTCTCGCCGATGATGACGCGCGGGATGCGGTAGAGCAGGCTGGTGCCGGTGCACATGATGCAGGGGGAGAGGGTGCTGACGAGGGTGAGCTTGGGCCAATCGCGGCGGCGGCCGGCGTTGCGGATGCAGGCGACTTCGGCATGGGCGGTGGGGTCGCCGGTTTGGACGCGGAGGTTGTGGCCCCGGGCGACGATGTTGCCGGCAGCATCGGCGAGGACAGAGCCGATGGGGAGTCCGCCTTCGTTGTAGGACTTGAGGGCTTGCTCGTATGCGGCTTGCATGAGGGCGTCATCGTTCATGAATCACCTTTCTTGTTCGCACAAGAATTTAACCGCGAAGGCACGAAGGCGCGAAGATGCAGCATTTGAGATTTCAAATCGCGTGGTGGGCGTGCTAAGTTACGCACCTTAGATTGGAGAAGGCTATGCCATTGTCGTTTCCGTTGCCGTTTCGCCAGGTGCATTTGGATTTCCATACGGGGCCGGGGATCCCGGATGTGGGGGCGGACTTTGATGCGAAGGCGTTTGCGCGGGCGCTGAAGGCGCGAGCCGTGGCTGGAGGGGGCGGTGCCGCTGAGCCAAGTCGGGTTGTTCCAGCGGCCGACGGGTTCGACGAATGTCACGCAGTCCAGCAGCAAAACAGATGAAGGCGCGACGCGCATGCTGACGCAGCTGCGGGTGCAGTTTGATGTGGTGCAGGCGGAGAGCGATTGGGCGAAGTATGAGTTGCTGGTGTTGCCGGATGGCGTGCCGGTAACTGATGCGCTGGCGAAGAAGCTGCAGGGGTATTTGAAGAAGGGCGGGAAACTGCTGGCCACGGGGACGAGCGGCCTGAGTGCGGACGCGAGCGCCGTGGTGCTAAGGGAACTGGGGGTGAAGGTCGAGGGGATGTCGCCGTTCACATCAACGTACATGCGTTTTGACGAGGGGGCGCTGGGCAGCGCGGACGGGGCGCTGGTGTCTTATGCGGGGGATCATGTGGTGTATGACCGCGGCGTGCGCGTGACGGCAGCGCCCGGCACGGAAGTGCTGGCGCGAATTGTTGAGCCGTATTTTGAGCGGGCGTGGGATCACTTCTGCAGCCATCGACACACGCCGGGATTGATGCGTGCGAGCAAGTATGCGGCGGCGACGTTGAAGGGGAATGTGGGGTATGTCAGCTTTGATGTGTTCAATCAGTATGCGGTGCATGGGAACTTGCCGTACCGGCTGGTGGTGAAGGCGCTGCTGGAGCGGTTGCTGCCGGAGCCGCTGCTGAAGGTGAGCGGGCCGAGTTATGTCGAGGCGACGGTGCAGTGCCAGAAGGGGGAGGAGGGCATGCGGCAGATCGTGCATGTGCTGGCGTACAGTGCGGAGCGGCGGACGGGGAATTTGGACATTGTGGAGGACATTGTGCCGCTGACGGATGTGGCGGTGAGCCTGCGGCGGGCGAAGGCACCGAAGCAGGTGTACTTAGCGCCGGAGCGGGTGGAACTGCCGTTCAGGTATGAGAATGGGCGCGTGGAGGTGACGATTCCGCGCGTGGCGGGGCATGCGATGGTGGTGGTGGGGTGAGGGTGGTGCGTCAGGGGCGGGGTTGGCCGTCGCGCCAGACGGAGGTGCCGCGTTCGCGGGCCCAGGCGGTGTAGCGCGTGGGGTCGCCGCACCATTGGCCGGGCTCGAACCAGGCGTGATGGGTGGGCGGGCCGGCGAGGGTGATTTTGACGACGGGGAAGAGGCTGCATGGGGGCTGCGTGGGAAGTCCGCGGAGGAGCCAGCGGCGCGGGGTTTGTTGTGCCTCCAGCGACTGGCCGGTGGTAAGGAGCACGGCGTTTTTTATGGTAGTGGCCAAGCCGGGGATGACGAGTTCACCGTAGGGCGGGTAGAAGCGCAGGATGAGATAGAGGTCGTTGTCGCGCTGGGTGACGTGGCCGAGCAGGACGGATTCGAGATGGGGCGCTGCGGCGGTGGTGCCGTAGATGGCTTCGCCGTGCACGTTAAGCCACTGTCCGATCTCGGCGGCGTGGGAGACGAAGGTGGCGGGGAGATTGCCTTGGGCATCCGGTCCGACGTTGAGGAGCAGGTTGCCGCCTTTTTTGGCGCATTCGCAGAGCATATCGAGAAGCACATCGGCGGGGCGGAAGCGTTCGTGCCGGGCCCAGCCCCAGAGGCGCCAGGTGGAGACCTGGCAGGACTCCCAGAGGCGGTCCTCGGCGGTGATGTGATGTTCAGGCGTGCCGAAGTCGCCGAGGTCTTCGGATTCACCGGCGCCGTGGCCACCGTCGGCGTTGGGCTTTTTGGTGGAAGAGCCGGCGCGGTTGTTCACGAGGATATCGGGTTGCAGTTTGCGGATGGTGGCGATGAGTTCGCGGGAGCGCCAGTCGTCGCTGGACCGGGGCCAGGCGCCGTCGAACCAGAGTTGGTCGATCTTGCCGTAGTTGGAGAGGAGTTCATGTACCTGGGCGTGGCAGTATTGGACGAAGCGGCCCCAGCCGGCGGGGTCGCGTTCGGGGCCTTCAAACATGGCGGGGATACGCCAGTCGCCGAGGGAGTAGTAGAGTCCGATGCGCAGTCCGGCGGCGCGGAAGGCGTCGACGTATTCGCGGACGAAGTCGCGCCCGGCGGCCTGCCGGGCTGAGGAGTAATCGGTGGTGGCCGTATCCCACATGCAGTAGCCGTCGTGGTGGCGGGTGGTGAAGACGGCGTATTTGAAGCCGGCGGCGCGGGCGACGCGGGCCCACTGGGCGGCATCCACATGCTGGGGATTCCACTGGCAGGCGGCGTCGGCGTAGGCATGATGGTCCATGGCTTCACGCATAAGGACCTGTTCGCCGCGTTCAAAGATGGCATAGGGGCCAAAGTGGATGAAAAGGCCGAAACGGGCCTGCGGGAACCAGCGGAACTTGGGGGGGATGTTCATGGAAACTCCGGCGGGAGGAATGGGCATCGCGAGGGGGCGGATTCTAAGGGGATTGAGGGGGTAGAGCCATGGCGCGGGCGCGTGGGGGCGTCGCTGCGGGGCTATTGACGCATGCAACGTCTTGTCGTTATTCTATTTGATTCGCCGTCAGTGATGTTCGCTGCGCTTGAGCGTAGTGACATTTCAGAGACACGACCGGCCATGCAGGCACGCAAGGGCGGGTCGTTTAAGCGATGTACAGAGGCTGACGCTTCATGGGTTGAAATCGCCACGTGTGTGGCGACCTGTGAATTTTTGACGGCAGGTTGGCCTTTACGAGATCGCTGCAACCCATAAGGGAGTTTTGTCATGGCAAATCCTCAACTCGTGAAAGACCTGATCGATGCGGGTATTCACTTCGGCCACCGCTGCTCGCGTTGGAACCCGAAGATGAAGCCGTACATCTACGGCCGCAAGAACCTGATTCACATCATTGACGTGCGCGAGACCCTGAAGGGTCTGCTGGCGGCGAAGAAGTTTTTGAACAAGCTGATCGCCTCGGGCAAGGACGTGGTGATCGTGGGCACGAAGCGGCAGGCCCGCGGCGTGGTCGAAGAGATGGGCAAGCGGACGGGCATGCCGTTCGTGGCGGAACGCTGGCTGGGCGGCACGCTCACCAACTACCGCACGATTCGTTCGCGTTTGCAGCGTCTGGAAGAGCTCGAGCGTATTCTGCAGAGCCCGGACGTGAACAAGGCGTATTCGAAGAAGATGGAAAGCTCGCTGAAGCGCGAGTACCGCAAGATTTTGCGTAACTTGTCGGGCATCCGCACGATGGACAAGTTGCCGGGCGCGATGTTCGTGGTCGACGTGAAGCGTGAAGACATTGCCGTGAAGGAAGCCAAGAAGATTGGCATTCCGGTGGTGGCGTTGATCGACACCGACAGCGATCCGGATGAAGTGGATATCGCGATTCCGGGCAACGACGATGCGTTGCGCGCGATTGAGCTGATTTTGAAGGAAGTCGGCGACGCGGTTGTGGAAGGCAAGGCCGGCCGCAGCGTGCGTGAAGAAGACAAGGGCGGCGATCGTGGTGGCGAAGGCGGCGGGCGCGAACAGCGTCGCGGTCGTCGGCGCACGACCTCGCAGCAGGCTGAAGAAGCCGACAAGCCGGGCGCGGCGGAAGAACCGGCCGCGGCTGGCGCTTAAGGAAATAGTGCTGAGTGCTCAGTACTGAGTGCTGAGTAACTGCAGACAGACCACGGTTTGGTGGTAGGAGAATCGCGGGCGACCTTTAACCAAGGTCGCCCGCCTCGTTTTTGCGCGCAAGAAGCGGGCACACATTGTCAATGTATCGCGATCGATTGATAATGCCCCGATGAACACGAATGCTTCGTTTCGGCAGTATTGTGAAACATACTTCGCGCGGTTGGTGTGGGGATTTGCTAAGTCTCTGGACGACACGGGGGTGCGCAGCTGGTTGAACGGGCATTTCAATCAGAAAGATTTTGGTGGGGCGGCGGACATGGCGACGCGGATTTTTCCGGCGCTGTGCGCGTGGCTGAGCGACAAGCAGCGGCCGCGGCAGGTGGTGTTCAAAGGGGAGCGGGTGGATGTTGAGGGACTCGTCCGGAAGATTTTTGAGAACGCTTTTGACCCCAAGTGCGCGGGGTATTGGGCGGGGGATGGGCGGCCCTACAACCAGTTCGTGGTGGAGAGTTCGGTCATCGGCTACGGGGCGTGGCTGGTGCGTGACACGGTGTGGCCGACGCTGAGCGAATCGGTTAAGAAAAACTTTGCCGCGTGGATGGAGGAGTTTGGCAAAGAGGCGGTGCGGAACAATTGGCAACTGTTTTTGATCTGTAATCATGCGGCGCGGCGGGCCCTGGGGCTGCCGTTTGATCAGAGGACGATTGATGAGGCGTGGGCGTACATCAACACGCTGGAGCGCGGCGATGGCTTCATGACGGATGGGCCGGAGGGGCATTTTGATGACTACCAGTGGTGGGTGTTCGGCACGCACGAGATGTTCTATCTGCAGATGATGGGCGGGGTGGACAAGGTGCTTGATGAGCGTGTGAGGACGCGGCTGCGCAAGCGGCTCGAAGCGTTTCCGTACATGTTCGGGGCGGATGGCAGCTATACGGAATATGGGCGGAGTTTGACGTACAAGTTCGGGCGGTTGGGGTCGCCGGTGCTGGGGTATGCGCTGGGGCTGTGGCCGCACAGCGGGGGCATGCTGCAGCGATTGGTGCGGCGGCACTTGGAGCACTATGACAATGTCGGCGCGATTGACCGTGCGACGCACACCATACGGCAAGAGGTGGGAGCGCATGGCCATGCGGACGTGCGCGAGAGTTATATCAACACCGGGCATCCGTACTGGGCGATGCATGCGTTCAGCGCGTTGTGGCAGGTGCCGGCGGAGGATGCGTTTTGGACCGGTGGCGACGCGATGTTGCCAGTGGAGGAGGGGGACTTCCGGCGTGCGGTGCCGGCGGCGGGGTGGTTGTTTGCCGGGGCGAAGGCGACGGGCCATGTGCTGCGGTACACGATGGGCACGCATCACGGGGCGGGATCGATGCAGAGCAAGTACGCGAAGTTTGTGTACTCATCGCATTTTCCGATGAACATTGCGGCGGTGGAGGGGGATTATGGCCCGGATGCAGCGCTGTGCCTGACCGATGGCGTGCGGTGGACGCACCCGACGGTGTATGACAAGTTTGCGGTCGATGCCCGGTGGGTGCGGGCGACGTATACGCTGAAGATTGCCGATCATGATGTGGCGGTGGAGACGGTGCTGGCGCCGCTGGGCGATGGCGAGTGGCACGTGCGTGTGCACAAACTCGTCGTGCCGGTGGATGGGCTCAAGGCAGTGGAGGGAGGTCTGACGCTGGGCTATGACAGTGCGGAGCATGTGACGAAGTACGTGGATGCGCTGACGTCGAGCGTGAGCGGGGCGAACAACCGCGGGCAGCGGCACAGTTTGATTCACGGCGTGCGCGGGTACGACCGGGCAGTGATGCCGCAGGCGTGGCGCGGGCGCGATCGTGTGAACCTGGTCTACCTAGCGGCGATCACGCCGATGCTGGAGGCGACGTTGCGCACGGGCGCGAATGTGCTCGTGTGTGTGGCGCATGCGACGCGGGCACACAATCATCATGCGCCGAAGCCGCAGGCGATTGTGACGGTTGATGTGACGTGGGAGAAGGATGGGACGGTGATGGTGACGAGTCCTGAGGGGGAGCTAAGGGTGCCGGGGCTGATTTATTCGTATGTTTGATTGACAATTGGCAATTGAAAATTATCAATTGCCAATTGAGACGAGTTGGAGCGATTATGCAGTATCGGACATTGGGTCGTACGGGTTTGAACGTGTCGGGCATCTCGATGGGGTGCTGGAACATCGGCGGGCAATGGGGCGATGTGAGCGAAACGGACGCCGTGGCCACGCTGCGCCGCGCGCAGGAACTGGGCGTGAATCTCTTTGATACGGCGGATGCCTACGGCGTGCAGATGGGCACGTCGGAGGAATTGCTGGGCAAAACCTTCAGCACGATGCGCGACAAGATCGTCTACGTGTCGAAGGTGGGCAACTGGGCGCGGCGGTTCGGGCACCCGTTCAGCTACACCTCGCCGCTGCACATCATCAACTGCTGTCATGCGTCGCTGTACCGGCTGAAGACGGATGTGATTGATGTGTATCTGTGTCATATCGGCGATTTGCCGGAACCGACGATTTTTCTGGAAGCGTTCGACACGCTGAAGAGGCAAGGAAAGATTCGCTTCGGTGGGATTTCAACGAACTCCGCGGATGCGGTGGCGCGTTTCAACGTCCGCGGCACGTGCGATGTGGTGCAGCTGGACTACTCCCTGCTGAACCGCAAGCCGGAGGAAGTGTTGCTGCCGTACTGCAAGAAGCACAACATCGGCGTGATGGCGCGCGGCGTACTGGCGATGGGTCTGCTGGGCGGCAAGTACGATGCGACAACGGTGTTCAGCGACCAGGTGCGGCAGAGCTGGAACAGCGGCACCGAGCGCGATCGTTATCTGCAGCGAATCGCGACCGTGGAGAAGATTCGCGCGGTTTTCGGCGGCGAAACGAACCTCGCGGCGGTGGCCATTCAGTTCGCGCTGGCAAATGACACCGTGAGCTGCGTGATACCGGGCGCGAAAAACGCAAAGCAGGCCGAAGCGAATGCGGCCGCGGGCGAGCTGAATCTGAGTCCGATGGTGATCGACGCGTTGCGAGCGGCGACGGCTTAGGGGCTGTCTCATAAGGGCGCTCAGGGCGGGGTAGCGGGTTGCCGATAAATAGAGAGAGCCAAACTGTAACTTCGCGTGGCCTGCCACGTGTGTCATGATGGACTGCCAAGCGACGTTGAACGATGGGGCACAGAGAGCGATGCCGGAGCCACACGAACCATCATCGAAGCGCATGCCGAGCCGTGCGGATGTGACTGCGGAGTTTTCCGCTTCGGACAATCTGTCGGTTTCGCCGGCGGGTTCGCAGCATGCGCTTAAGGTGGGGGATCGGATCGGAAAATACAGGATTGAGTCGATCCTCGGCCAGGGCGGGGGCGGGCAAGTATTTGTCGCAAAAGATTCGACGATTGATCGGAAGGTGGCGATCAAAGTGCTGCCGCCGGCGATGTCGCGCGATGTACAGCTCCTGGCGCGGTTTCGGGCGGAGGCGCAAGCGGCCGGCAAGCTGAATCATCCGCACGTGGTGACCATCTATGAAGTTGTCGAGGCGGAGGGGATTTTTGCGATTGTGATGGAACTGGTGAGCGGCGGCAGCATGCAGGAGTATCTGCAACGCAAGGGTTCGCCGGGCTGGAAGGTGGCCACGCGGCTGTGCGGCGAGGCGTGTAAGGCGCTGATGGCTGCACATGAACAAGGCCTGATTCATCGCGACATCAAGCCGGCGAATCTGCTGCTGACGGGCAATGGCCATGTGAAGGTGGCGGACTTCGGGCTGGCGAAGATTGAATCGACCGGCGCGACGATGGCGACGCAAGCGGGGACGATTCTGGGCACGCCGGCGTTCATGTCGCCGGAGCAGTGCCGTGGCGACAAGATCGATGCACGAACGGACATTTACTCGCTAGGCTGCACGTACTACGCGATGCTGACGGGCAAGCCGCCGTTTGAGGCGGCGAGCAGCATGCAGGTGATGTTTGCGCACTGCTCATCGCCGATACCGGACCCGCGCCAACTGGTGGGCGATGTGCCCCCGGGTTGCGTGGAGGTTTTGACTAAGGCGTTGGCGAAAAATCCGGCCGAGCGCTATGCGAGTGCACGCGACATGTTCAACGACATTCGCGCCGTGCTGGGCGGCGGAGCGTTGGTGACCGGAGCGCAGACGCCCATTGCGGAGCCGATGCCGGAAGCAGCACCGGCGCCGTGGGTGATGCTGGATACGCCGGCGCCGAAGAAGCGCCAGACCGGACTGCTAGTGGGCATTGCGGCCGGTGTGGGCGTGGTGCTTGTGGGTGTTGTGATTGCCGTGGTTGCATTGAGTGGCGGCGACAAATCGCAGCCCGTGGTGCGCCCGCCGGAAGAGGCCGTTGTCGAAACGCCGGTGGTTGAGAAGCCGCCAGTGAAGGCGGTGGTTGAGACACCGAAGAGTGAATCGCCGGCGACGCAGGTGGCCGTAGTGACGCCGCCTGAAGAAAAGAAGCCAAGCGCGGTGGTGCCCGAGCAGCCGGCGACTGCACCGACCACGCTGCCAGTCGCAACAACGGCGCCCGCAGCGACCGCACCCGCGCCGGTGGTGTGGGACGACAAACGTCTGCGTGCGCTGCCGCCGCGTGTGACCAACTCGCTCGGGCAGGAGTTTGTGCTGATCAAGCCGGGCAAGTTCATGATGGGGGAGAACAGTCTGCCCGACGCGCCGAAGCACGAGGTCACGATCACGCGGCCGTTCTACATGGCGGTGAATGAAGTCTCACAGGGCGAATACGTGGACATCATGGGTGAGCAGCGCGAGAAGGTGTCGAAACGCGAACTGCCGGCCGCGCATGTGACGTGGGAAGATGCGGTGGCCTATTGCGAGAAGCTGACGAGTCGCGATGTGGAGTTCAAGGCGGGGCGGATCTATCGGCTGCCAACGGAGGCGGAATGGGAGTACGCCTGCCGCGCGGGGACAAACACGCGTTATGCGTTCGGGGCGTCGCTGGACAAGACGACGGCGAACTTCGGCAAGAGCCTGGATTTGATCAAGGATGGTCCGCCGGAGGACAGCAACGTGAAGCAGCCGGAGCGTCGCCCGAGGCCGGAGGACCGGCCTGGTCCGCGACCGGGTCCGGGCGGCAATCGTCCGCAACCGCCGGAGCGCAACGTCGTGCAGCCCGCGGCGGCAGAGGCGCAGCGGCCACTCGAGCCAGTGGGCAGATTTAAGGCGAATGCATGGGGGCTGAAGGACATGCACGGCAGCGTGTGGGAGTGGTGCAGCGACTGGTACAGTGCGACGACGTACAAGGACACGCCGCGTGTGGATCCAACGGGCGCGGCGGAGGGGCAATTTCGCGTGGCGCGCGGCGGGAGTTGGTCGAGCACGCAGATGCAGTGCGGCAGCGCGTATCGCAATGCACGTGCTGAGCTGCGAGCGCGCGAGCCGGGATTTGGGATTCGGCTTGTTTTGGCCGTCCCGGAGTGATGCGGCCGATAAATTACTCACAAAATTCTCATTTTCATCTTGCTTTAATAAAAATCTGGTGTAGATTTCTGGCGTCGTGATCGAGGGAGATCACGACGTTGGGAGAGAGTGGAGAGAATAGCGTCGCGTGCGCACGGCAGTGTTGCGCCACGCGGTGTCGTGGTTATCTCACCCAACATTTCAGATGTCGTTTTCGCCGCGGTGACGGTCTGCGCGTAAGACCAACCAGCCGCCCGTGTGGGCTGCTGCGCGCTGACTGGGGCCGGGCGATGTAGGAAGGGAGAGCCTTATGCGCTCACATGGTTTCGTATTGTCTTTGGTGGTTGCTGCGGCGAGTTTCGCGGTAGCCGGCCAGGCCCAGGCAACGTTCTATCACCACCCGCGCGAATGTCCGCCGGAGTTCTCGGGCTGCGAGAAGCTCTACAAAATGGGCGATGTTGATGACATGAGCATCACCGCCAACAGCGGCGATCCGGGTCTCGTCGTGCATACGCAGTTCAAGTCGTCAGTCAGCGGGAAGGAATTCTCGTTGTTCGACGGCGAATGCAAGACCTTCAAGTTGTTCGACATCTGGACCAACGAAACGTCGGTTAACAATGATGACACGGCCAAGAAGGACATCACGGTGAACCTCGCGTTCCTGCTGCCGGACGTTGATACGTCGATCAGCGGCGACACGTGGGGCGTGAAGGGCGTGTTCCAGTATGGCAAGGTGAAGTGGGACGGCCCCGTGATCGTGGATGTGCCAGGCGATCGCAAGTTCAAGATCACACTGTCGGACGAATACTTCAACAAGGGTCTCTTCGGCCTGAACGAAGGCGAATGCGATGGCGCCACGGTCGAAATCAAGATTTGCCAGATCAGCTCCGAATGTGATGACGGCGGCGGGAACATCCCCGAGCCGGCCAGCCTTGGCGTGCTCGGCCTGGGCGCGTTGGGCCTGATGGCTCGCCGTCGCAAGTAACCGATTGCATGGGAGAGAGATGGGGGTGGGATGATTCGGAGAGGGAGAAATCTCTGAAAACTTGGCCGGCGTGCGCGACAGCGTGCGCCGGCCTTTGCCGGGGCCGGGGGTGGGGAGTTTTGCGGTCCCGTCACTCAGGCTCGCGCGATGTTTTCGCGCGGACTGTCTCTCTATGTGGGGGTGGGCGAGGCCGACGTTGATGCGCGTTATCAACGGCGGCCTGTTTATTTTTGCGGGGCGTGGAACGATGGGCTACATTGTGGCGATGGGTGTTACGACCGACATTGTCTGGTTGCGGCTGTTTTTGTGGCTGCTGGTGATCGTGCTGCTCGCGGCCTTAGGCGGAGTCATCCTCTGGGTGCATTTCCGGAAGAAGCGCGCGGGGCGGGGGTTTGAGGTAATGCCCGAGGAAAACGACAAGCGGGGATGAAGTGGCTGTTACCTGCCGCGTGCAGCGAGCAACTCGTTCACGAAGGCAGTGGTTCGATCGACCTGACGCTGCTGGTCAAAGTCCGGAATTGAAGCGGGCATCTGCGTTTTCCGTGCGGCAATCTCATCGAGCGAAATGTTGTCGATCATGTTGGCCAGAGCCTGGATGAAAGTTGGATCCCACGGGCTGGTGCCGGGAAGTCGCCACATCCAGCCGTCATCCAGGTCGTAGGCCATGGGAATCTGCGTGGTAACAACTGGCAGGCGGGCGGCGACATACTCAGCAATTTTTGTGGTGTAGCGGAACATGCCGACCTTGTCGACGGATTGGGGCAGGAGTGCCACGTCCATGGCTGCCATGTAGTCGAGGACTTCGGTGTGAGGAACGTTGCCCGTGAAGATGATGCGTTGCCCTTTGTGTTGACCGGCAAGTTGTTCGAGGCGCTGGCGACCGCTGCCATCGCCGCACAGCAGGATGTACGCGCGTTTTGATTTGGACTGGTTGAAGGCCTCCACGAGCTCTTTGCCGTAGCAATAGCTTTGGGGCTTCGACCAGGCGAGATTGCCTAGGATGCCGAAGATGAGCGCATCTTGTGGAATGTTCAAGCGGGTACGGATGGTGTTTCGGGCAGCGAGGAGTTGCTCTGCGGTACGTGGGTGTGGAGCGAAGCCTTGGGCAGTCATGCCGCGCGGTGCCCCAAAGGTCATGGCACGGCCAACGAGGTACGGGGTCCAGCCGATAAAGCCGGCGCAGTAGCGACAGACAATGCGTTCATAGAGGCTGAAGGCCGGGCCGAGGGTTCGAACCTGGGCGCCAACCCAGGGTCCAAAGGCGTCGCCGCTGCTGATGATATAGGGCACGCCAAAGCAGAAACGGCCAACGAGGCACGCAAGGCCGCCGGCGATGCCACTGCCTTCGAGGGCCAGTAGCGCGGGCCGTTGCCGGCGGATCTCGCCGATAATCTGACGGAATGAACGAAGCTTATATTTGCGATCGAATGGAAAAAACGTGGTTTGGTGACCCCCCAACAGAATGCGCAAGCGGTCCTCTTCGTTGCTGTTCGCGCCCTTGGTGGCGAACGCCAGGATCGAGCGGTTGGGGTTTGCGGATACACCGGACATAGAGTTCCTTATCGGCAGAAGCGGAAGTAACCGGCTAGCGGTTGTGCGGCGATGCGATACGGACGCGGGCACCCAGGTGATTGGCAACGGGTCGTTCGTCGCCAGGTATGAACGTTCCGGTAGGACTGTTGAGAACCCTGGGTGAGCCGTCATCTGCCGCCGCAGCGATGGTTGCAGAGCCCCCGCTGTCGAGGTTGATCGCGTTATGGATTCCCATGCCTTTGAGGATGATGGCCAGTTCAGAAACGCTTACCCCTTCGCTGTAATTGGGCTGGCGACCATCGATAACGATGAAGAAAAGCATGCGACCGGCAGCATCAGCGCCAATAGCCGCTTGGGGATTGAGCTGGTCGCCAAGTTTTGGGCGGATAGCCCCGTCGCGGAGGATCATGTCGCCGCCAGAGATGGCATTGTAAACCGGGCCGGTGTTTTTGGCCCAAGCGATGGTGTTGTCGGCGGCAATGAAGAGGGTGGCGTCCGTCCATCGTGGCGTGTATTGCTCGCCGCGTGAGGCGCTTATCCCGGCGACGGTCACCGGGTCGCCTTCTTTCGGGTAGCCCCAGATGGGATGGTTGTACCATGGTGTAAAGAAGCCACCGCTGATGGCGACGTTGAGTCCGTAGCGACGAACGAACGTGGAAGTTTTTTGTGCGCGGAGTGCGTGTCCCTGGAGGGGTTCAGGGGGAGTGACGAGGAACTCAAGGCCGGGCGTTGAGAGATCGATGCGCGTGACATGGATGACCAGCGGACGCGGTTGCTGGCGGATTTCGCGAGTGTACGTGATACCGGCGACAATGGTGCGGGTTTCGGGGGCAGGCTGCGGGCGATACGTAAACCAGAAGATGTAAAGGCAGGAGAGGCCCATCAGCAGTGTGCCGAAAGTGCAGCCCCATTTGAGTGCGGCCCAGCAGATGCGAGGAAAGCCCGTCGATCGGGACTGCAGATGGCGGAACGCGCGGGCAACCAAACCAACCGCAATGGCGCAGGCAAGGAGTGCGATCCAGGTATAGAAGGCACGCTCTGGCGTGAGAATCATGGAGCAGACTCCGCCGCGGCACGAAGCGCCTGGACCGTGACATTGACCGCGAAACGGGTCTCGTAGAGTGCCTTGGCCCGACTGGCGAGCTCCTGCCGACGCGCTGGATCTTCAAGCAAAGCAACTGCCGCATCCGCCATGGCCGCAACATCGGCGTCGGGGACAAGAACAACTGCCTCGGATTCCTGCCAGATCGGCTCGGTACGCTGATTGGCGGTGGTGACAATCGGGCAGCCTAAAGCCATGCCTGCCATCAAACTGCCACGCCGGCAGCAAGCGCCGTCGGGATAGGGCTGGAGCACTAGGTCGCACGCTTTGAGATGAACGGCGAGCTCAGTTGAGGGCAAAGCTCCTGCGGCGGTCATGCGTTGCGCGAGCGTCGGCGACTCCGCCTGGAACTGCGCGAGGAAACGTTCGCTTCCCTGGCCTAGCAGCAGGATGCGCGCCGCGGGTTGCCGTGTGAGCACCTGTGTCAGGAGCGGGCGAAGCATCGCCGAGATCAGGTTTCCGTAGGTGCCAAAGTGGCCAACGAGGAGTTCGCCCGGCTCACGCAGATGCTTGCGGCGGAGGTCTGTCACCTGCTCATGGGCTGCGTCTGTTGCAATGTTGCTGGGCACGGGCGTCCAAGTTGAGGGGATGCCGATGGCACCGCGTTTCTCTGCCTCTTCGCGCCAACTGGGGGTGCTATAAAAGTAGTGGCGACTGGCGCGGATGACGAGCCGCGCCATGTGATGTGTGGCCAGCGCAAGCAGTCGATGTCTCAAGGGCTGGCCCGGAACGGCAGCAAAAATGATTTCGTGAAACATGGTGAAAACCGGACGGTGGCGGTACACCCACCATGCAAACCGCAAGTTCATGCCTTTGCAGCCAAACCCATGCGGCACGTACTGAACTACTTTGATGGTGTTCGATGGGAGCTGACGAAAGGTTCGCGACATATAGCGGAGGGCTTTGCCGCCATAGTGATCAGGCAGCGGGTGAACGGTGACCCCCGCAAGCGTTGGTGGCGGATCGGCGGTTCCCGGCGCGAACACATGAACCTCGTCGCCGCCTGCCGCGAGATCGCGTGCAACGAGAAAAGTGTAATCGGCGACACCCCCCTTGGCAGGAGGATATTCACCGGTGATGAGCGCCCATGTCCGCATGTGCCGCACGATCCTTTTTGCAGCTGGTCAGTTACAGCAGGTATTGTAGAATGCCGATAATAAGCCTATCTGCGAAGTGACGTAAGTATCGGCATTTTTGGTGTGTGGCACCAGCAGTGCGAACGCGCTGGCGATAGTGCCGCAACACGTCTTAGGCCGAGCTTCTGGCCATAGCTTCATGGACGTTCGAGATTGCAGCACGTCCTGCAATGAATGGATGAACCCTGATACCCCCTAGGCGTTGCAGCCACGAGCAACGTTGGGGATGTGATGGAAAGGCAACGTGCATGTGGGCATCGGATTATCTTATGCAGCCGATAGAGTCGGTGCTGGATGTAGGCTGCAATGCAGGGGCGCGGCTGAAATGGTGCCGGGCGCGATCGCCTAAAGCACGCCTGGCGGGGGTGGAGATCAACGAGAAGGCTATTCTGGACGCGAAGGCGGCGGTGCCGGACGCCGAGATTCATCGAGCTGGTGGCGAAGCAATTCCATTTCCCGACAACAGCTTTCAGTACGCAACCTGCGAAGAAGTCCTTGAGCACATGCCGGCAGAACTGCGGGCACCGGCGTTTCGCGAGATCTGGCGTGTGCTGCGTCCGGGCGGACGGTTGATTCTGACGACGCCGCATGCGGGATGGTTCGCCTGGTTGGACTCCAACAACATACGCTTCCGCATCCCTCGGCTCTATCGCTGGGTGGTCGGTCAGGGCGGACGCGATGCGAACTACGCGGCGATGGGCCGACAGGTGGAATGGCACTACCACTTTTCGAAACGTGAACTGGAAGAACTTGCTGGCGATGGCTGGCGCTGGGTAGCAGTCCATCGCGGCGGGCTTTTTGTCTTCCCGCTGATGGGAATTCTGAGCTGGCCGTTCTACCGCCGCAATATGCACGGCCACTGGATTCTGAACTTCCTCAATCGTGTCGCCGGCTGGGATTACAAATTGGATTTCGGTGCTGCATCCTATGGCATCTGCATCGTGCTGGAGAAGCAGTCGGCTGCGTCGCAACAGACGACAGCGTGATATAATTCAGAAAAATGAAAAGTGGCAGTAACGAAGACAATGGTGCCGACAGGGGGCGACGGCAAGCCATAACACGGAGCCTGGTCCTATGGTCACCCAAAGCAACATGCCGGTAGAGCCCGGTCGCTATGCCAAGAAACAAATCATGGCGAACGACGTCGTCGTACGTTGGAGCCATGGAACCCGGTTCCGACTAGTGCTCGAACTGGTGCGGAAGCACGCGGGTGGAAAGTTGCTGGACTATGGCTGCGGGGACGGCACGTTCCTGGCCATGTGCTATCAGGAGCAACTCTTCGCGGGCATGCTCGGCGCCGATGTCGAGCAGCAACAAATGGACGATTGCATTAAACGCTTCGCGGCGATCCCCGCGATTGATTTCTGCATGTGCCGCGAACTCGCCAGCGGCAAATACGATGGTTCATTCGATGTCATCACCTGCATGGAAACGCTGGAACATGCGGTGAATCTCGAAGAGATCATGCAGCACTTTCGCCGGCTGCTTTCGCCCAAGGGCGTGATCATTATCAGTGTGCCGATCGAGACGGGTCTCACGCTCTCAGGCAAGCAGATCTGGCGCCGCGTGGCCGGATGGCGGAACATCGGCGACTACAAGTATTTCGAACGCTACCCGGTCGGCGATTTCCTGCGTATGACTTTCGCCACAGCCAATACCAATCTGCCGCGGCCTAAGCATGGTCCGGCAGGTCTGGAGGCGTACAGCCATTACGCCTTTAACTGGCGCGCGCTGCGCAAGTTGATCGCCCAGCATTTTGTGGTGGAGCGGACGCAGTTTTCACCGCTGGGATTCCTGGGAGGTTTCATCTCCAGCCAGGCGTGGTTTATCTGCCGCCACAAATCATGAATGCCGTCGAAGTTACAGGCCGACCGATGTCCGCAGGTATTCTCTCGATTTCGCAATAAGCGGCGCGAGGCTGCCATGGACACGGTCCCAGTCGGGCGTCACCTCAAGCATGCGCTGTAACCATTCCTGCGTTGGGTTTTCGGTAACGCGGTCGCCAATGCCGCAAGTGCCAAGCAGATCCTGCATGCGTGCGCCATTCTCACCGGCGAACACCACGGCGAACGGTACGCGGTACTTCATGGCGAAGACCATACCATGGAACGAGTCGGTCATCATGAAGCCTGCGTTGCGAATCAATGAGATCCATTGTTGCGGACCGACGCCGTTCACGAGTTGATGAACCCCAGGTACATGCCAGGTGAGACGTGACATGCATAGCCGCCGCGGATTAATCCGGCGGTGCCAGGCGACCATCTGCCGAAGCTTGTCCTGCACGCGGAAATCAACTGCGAATATCAACGAGTAAGGGCGGTTGATGAGTCGCGGTGCGGCCACGTCATCGTAGTTTGCCAGAAGCGTGGGGTCCGCCATGATGGGTGCCTGAATTCCGAAGTCGCGTTCGAGCACGGTTTGGCTCGTGCGGTTACGGATGGATATGGCATTGAACCGCTTGAGTGCCGGCGCAACTCGGGCACGAGCTTCTGCTGGCTGATCGTCACGCCCAAAGCATGCGGCATAGCTGATACGCCGGCAGGTTGGGGGAAGCTGAAAATCAAGGAAATAGGCCCGCTCAAAATTTTTGTGCAGATTCCACACCTGGTCGCTGCCCACAATAACGGCGTCATAGCGAGCCGCGTAGCGTTCAAGGTGTTCATGCGTATAGATGGGCTCAGACTGAATGAAGAAATCTCTGCGGAACGCATGAAAGGCCTGATCCACCCGTCGTGTGTTCCACCAGCGGAGCGGGTGACGCGTGGTCAGGTGAGGTGCATAGCCGGCGGGACTGCGAAAGTCGATAATCTCCGCGTCGGCGCCCAGTTCACGCAGGGCACGGATCAGGCCCAGCGCCTGCAGTACCGCGCCGAAATTGAAGGCGTATTGGAACGCCAGTGTGCCGACTTTTTTCACTGCAATCCTTTCTCGGTTTCTATTTGGCGGGGGGCATCGCTGCACTATGGCTGAGGACCGATGGCGTTGAAACTCCGCAGATTTGCCAGATGTTTCTTGTGGGAGCGCGGCACGACGGCTTCAGGCATTGGGAAGCCCACTACCATGAACATGACGACGCGTTCATAAGGCGGCATCTTCAGAAGCCCGCGCACCCGCGCGTCCTTCTCCACCATCTCGGACCAGTTGACGCAGCACGATGACAGGCCGAGTGTCTCCAACGCAAGTTGGAACGCCATCGCCGAGAGACATGCGTCGACGTAGATGGTGTGCCGGTTAGTGATGCTTTCAACGCAGCCGCGCATGTCTCCGGTTAGTACGATCAATGCCGGTAAATGATTGAAGCAGGTAATGCCGCCCGGAATGTCCTTGAGTTGTTCGATCATGGATGGATCGTCGATGATGCGGTAGTGGAAAGGCTGGCGGTTGCAGGCGCTTGGTGAAAGCGCTGCAATTGCCATGGCCTTATCGATGAGGTCGTGTGGAACTTTGTCCGGTAGGTAGCCCCGGACGCTGCGACGGCGACGTGCCAACGCCATCAACTGGTCGTAGGAGCAATCTTCCTCGCCGTGCGCCCCTCTGGCGAATGGCGTAAGCGACTCGCCGGTCGGCGCACGCTGTAGATCGAGCTTGCGGAACTCGTTACGTGCGGCATCAATACGCGGCTCGCTGCCAGTGACCGAGAAGTACGTAGTCAATACATCGCGAGACCAGACGTAGAGTGGTTCATCTTCAGTTGCAGCGCAAGTGGACTGTAGTTCGTGCAGGCGGCGGAAATCCGCAACCGCTTCACGGGCAAGTTTGGCGCCGAACACGGATCGCCGATCAACCGCGGCGAGACCCTTCTCAATTATGTGCGTGTTGGTGCGAAGACGGTAGCGCCAGCCGATCGAATTGTCCGACGAATCACGGACCTGCTGCAATCCGTGAAAATAGGCCCAGGCTTCAAGTTGGAAATCCTTGTTGCGAAGGTAAGCGAGCGTCGCAAAAAATGGGGAGCGCAGCATGAGCCGGCGAAGCGGCGCAAGCAGCACGCCCTGCTTGGTTCGGCGGAGAATATTTTTGATCGAGGCGATCATGGGGCGATTGGGCACTCACACAAGAACTGAAGGGTCAGCAACGACGGCCGCTTCGTCGGTAGAGGCGCCTTGCTGAAAGACCAACTGTCAGTGTTCATCGGTGGTTATCGGCTGTAAGTTTAGCCGCTCAACAGCACGTTGTCCCGTCATGCCGCCGGTGCGGTGCGACGGCGGAAACGTTCCAGCACAAAGCCGCGATCGTCGCGGTTGACGACGAGAAACCAGCAAAGCACCAGGTAGATCGTGGCGCCCAAGGCCATCTCGGCGCCAAGGCCTATCCATCCCCAGGGCGTGTGGTACTGCGCCCAGTACCAGAGGCCGATGGATAAGGGCACGCCGATCCATAGAGGCTTCATCACGGCGAAGAATAGACTTTTCACGCTGAGTTGGAAGAGCCGACGCATCAGAAGCGGATAGCACCACATGTTCACCGATACATTGGCCACGAACAGGGCAAACATCGGGCCTGCCATGCCCCAGACCAGTGTGGCGACGATGCTTAGCACGATGTTGACGATGGCGAAAGCCAGAGACACTTTCACACGCGCGTTGACGTGGCCAGTCGCGTCGAGGGCCAATGCCCAAAGCACGAATAACCCGTAGATCACGGCGTTCATGCATGACAGCCCCGTGATGAAGTCCCCGGCATATTGCGACAGCCCCACCCATTTCGTGACAAAGTGCTGGTTGTAAGCCATGAGAGGCGCCATGCAGGCAACGCCGAGAATCACAACGAGTTTGCTGACTTGGATTAGGCGGGTGCGGAAACGGTCGTGCTCGCCTCGCGCATAGAGATCGCCTAGCGGCGCCCAGACGGACGATCCAATGGTGGCGAGTTGGCCTTGCGCGATGGCAATGAGACGCTGGGTAAGGAAGATGACCGGCACGATTGCTGGACCAAGGATCACACCCACGACGATGTTGTCGGTGGTAAGCCCCAGGAGGCGTGCTAGTTGAAGAATGAGCCCTCGACGACCGTTACGCGAGAGTTCATCGTGGATGGCTGGATCAGATTTCCCCCGCCACCAGACACGGAACATGCCCGGGAACTTCTGTGTGGCGACGCGCTGGATGACCATGAAGGAAACTGCCGCGCCAGCAATATTGGCCAACGCACACCAGGTCAACTGCCAGTCCGGAACACGCGAGTGGGTCAGCCAGGCTATGAACAGCGATACGAGCGTCGTTACCACGCTCTGCGCCGTTATCGCGAGTGAGACATAGTAGCCACGGTGCGATGCCTCAAGGAGATACCGCATTGGGATCAATAGCGTAAACAGTAAAGCCGGTGCACCGACAACGTAGGACCAGCGCAAGTCGCGCTCGACAGCAGATGTCCCTTTGAGCAGCGATGGTACGAGGAACATCGATACCACGAGGCCCAGCATGGTTAGTACCGTGATCCATCGCCAACTGCGGAGAACCGTGGGCATGACCTTGTTGAGTTCGTTGGGGTCGGTGAGACCGCGGATGAGGATGGGTCGGACCGAGACCCCGCGGCCGAGTTCAAGCAGGATGAAGAATACGCCGCACTGAATGGCGAATAACGTTGCGCCGTAACGCTCATTCCCGAGGTATTTGATGAGCAGCGGCGTCGCCGCGAGACCCACCACCATGGTCACCAGCGACTGAGCCCAGCCCGACGCTACTGTCCAGAGGGAACGTGTTGTTCGGGTCATCGCCACGAGTGTGCCTTACACATGGTGTTTAATGCCTTCGTCATCAAGCCACGGGCGCTTTGCCCTGGCAACCCATGGCGTCCATGTGCGCCACAATCTCACGCGCCATATCGTCCCAGGAGTGGCCGCGAATCTTCTCTGAAAATGGCGCTAGCCGCCGGGCCGCATCCTCGGGATTGCGCCGCCAGGCCCGCATCTGCGCCACCAGGCCGGCGACGTCATTCGGATCCTGTACCAGCAGGTCACGAACGTTCTCGGGATAGCGATCCGCAATGCCCGCTGTCACCGTGATGAACGCCGGTATACCGCATGCGAGTGCTTCTTGAGTGGCCAGTGAGTAGCCCTCGTAGCGTGACGGCAGAACATGTAGATCACACGAAGACAGAAATGCCGGCAAGTCCTTAACAAAACCGAGGAATCGCACGCGTTCCGCCAAGCCTGCGTCAGCGGCACGCTTCTGCCAGTTGGGCAGTTCCATGCCGCGGCCAACCACGGCCAGATCCACATCCCACGCCGGATCTTTACAGAGTTGTTCCCATGCCGAGAACAAGGTGTCAAAGCCCTTGCGACGGTCGCCTAGCGCGCCAACGAAAGCAGCGATCGGGCGGTCCAGGGGCAAGCCCATCTCACGCCGGGTAGCTTCACGCTGGGTGCGATCGGCCGGCTTGAAGAGGTGTCCATCCACTCCCATGAAGATGACCTTGATCCGCTCCGCCGGAACGCCCAGGTGGTGCACAATGTCATTCTTGGTGCGTTCGCAAGTTGTGATGACATACTTGGCTCGCGGCACAATGCGCTTCTCATCGCGGCGATATTTGGCACGCTGGATGGCGACTTTGGCGCGGCGGAGCACGCCCCCGGCCAGCGGCGGAATATCTGCATGATGCACATGGTGAACCCAGTTGAACTCGGGCCAGGTGCAGTTTGAGCCGTTGACAAGAGTTCGTCCGCCTTGGGCGGCAAGTTGTTTCGCTACTGCACAACCTTCGCGGTCGAGAAGGCGTTCACTGAGGAAGTAGGAACCAGCTGTCTTCTCAAGCTTATGGAAGTGCACGTTGGGAAACGCCAGTAGGTCGTCGGCAACGCGAAACGCAACGAGGTGCAGCGGTGCCCCGGTTCGGGCGATGTGCAGAGCCAGCGCGTGGTTGGCGCGGTCCATGCCGCCGGTCTTGACGAAGTCACCGGTAACGAGCAGCGTGGGCAGTGTCATGTTGCTCCCCGCTGATCGGCATTGATTGACGGCTGTGTGGCCAAGTCATAGCGATGGGCAGCGAAGAGGGCACCGTTAAGGAGCCAGAAGTCCATTCCCACACCTGCGACAAATGGGTTGCCCACGAAAGTCATGGCCAGAATGCCCATGTTGTATGCGAATACAATGGCCGCCCAGATGGCGATGTTGCCACGATTCCGGTCTCGCGCTAGGCTCCAGGCAAACCACATCGCGGCACTCAACATGGCGACGTTCGCAGCGATGAGGAAAATGCCGCCGTCATAAACCCAACCGGTCCAGTTGATTTCGGCCCACATCGAGCGGTCGTAGAGGCCCTTTGGACCGAAGTAGTAGTGCATCATTCCCCACCGTCCAGCACCGGCGCCGAAGGGGTACTGGGGCAGATACTCGAGGAATGTGCGTCGGACGAAGCTGCCGCGGTTGACGTTGTAAACCTCGACGGGTGACTGTTCAAAGAGTGACATCACTCGGAGATAGATGGTGTCGCCACCGGTGGTGAACGCGGTGGAGAGACCCACCAGCGTCATCACGCCCACAATGAGCAGGACTTTGTTAAGCAACTTGATCTTGCCTTGGCGGAGAAGACAGAACGCAAGAACGACCTGGCTGATGACGGAGATGACGAGAACGGAACGCACCATCGACATATAGATGATGAACAAACCGATCGGGATGCTTGCGAGCGCAAGACGCTTGGTCCATTTACCGGCGTCCGACAGAATCAACCCAATTGCGAAAACAACTGCATAGTAGCCTGCGAAGCCCGCACCGCCCGGCACGTCAGACAGGCCCATGGGACGCAGCACACGTTCACCTGAAGCCAAAACGACGCCCAATGCTTCTTCAACCCCACGGCCACTGTACACGACCGTGACATCTGGCGTGAACGTATCGGGATAATAGACTTGAAGCAACCCGACAAATGCGCCCAGTGAACTGAAGGCCCAGAAGAGCGTGATCACGTTGCGGAAGTGTGTGAGGGTCAGGTTCAGACGCGTAACCCAGACGATGGGCGAAGCAACGGCAACGTAGAGAACAAGCTGAGCCACGCCGGGCAGCGCCTGGGTATCGGGGTGGAAGTAAGAAAGCGTGAGAACACCAACAACGGCAAGGAGCAACGGCGCGGAAGGGTGGTGCCCAGGGACTTTGCGCTTAAGGAAAACCAGAAACGCCAAGGTGATGATGTAAGCTGCGGAACGGAAAAATACACGATAGATACCGAAGCCTGGAAGGATGATGCCCAAGGCGCAGACGGTTTGGAGAATGATGAAGAAGTAAACCCATCCCTGCCCATGGCGTTCGGCTGGTTGTTCCTGTTCGGTCCAAAGGAGTGTGGGCTGTTCGATGGCTTGTGACATGTAAGGCCGTTCTCAATTACGAAGCACGACTGCTTGGGCGCCTTCGAGCGCGGGATCGGGGTATCGGTATCAGAATACCGAAATCGAAGTATGGATGCGAGGTGGACGCGATGATATCTCACGGTATGTAAAGACAAGCGATGTTGTTGCTTTATATCGGGCGAGCCACGCTGCAACTCGAGGAATCTGTTTGTCTTGCATGAATTCTCACGGGTACGTATCCTGTCATGTTCAGAACCTTTCTATCCGATGTAGAGCGGTCAATTGGCCCTTTTAGCATCCCTCGCCCGGCGCCTTTCATGCTGAGGCGTTACGCATTTGTTGGAGAAGCGACATGCGAACCGTGATTCTGGCCGGTGGCTTGGGCTCGCGTTTGGCGGAAGAGACGGTTGTTAAGCCGAAGCCGATGGTGGAGATTGGCGGGTGGCCGATGCTTTGGCACATCATGCAGATCTACTCGGCAAATGGGTTCAATGATTTTGTAATTGCTTGTGGCTACAAGGGTAACATCATCAAGGAATATTTTTACAATTACGTACATAACAACAATGATATGGTCATTAACCTGCAGACTGGCCAGACGCAGGTGCTGGAGCGGCGGACGCCGCCGTGGAACATTCATTTGATTGATACGGGTGCGGTGACGCAGACGGGGGGGCGAATCAAGCGGTGTAAGCCGTGGCTAAGTGAAACATTCATGATGACTTACGGCGATGGGGTGGGGGATATCGACATCAAGAAATTGGTGGCTTTTCATAAGAAGAGCGGGAAGTTGGCGACGCTGACGGCGGTGCGGCCGCCAGCGCGGTTTGGCGGATTGTCGTTTGAGGGCGATAATATCACGAATTTTAGCGAGAAACCGCAGATTGGGGAGGGGTGGATCAATGGGGGGTACATGGTGCTGGAGCCGGAAGTGCTCGATTACATCGAAGCGGATGAGACGATCTGGGAGCGGGGGCCGCTCGAGCGGTTAGCCAAGGAACGACAACTGGTTGCGTACCGGCACGAAGGGTTTTGGCAGCCGATGGACACGCTGCGTGAGAAGCAGATGCTGGAGCAGATGTGGACTGAAAATCGTGCGCCCTGGAAAAAATGGTGATAAGTTTGAAAAAGTTCTTGACAGGTTTTTACAGTGGTAAGCGTGTTTTTGTCACGGGGCACACGGGCTTCAAGGGGTCGTGGCTGGCGTTGTGGCTAACGCACATGGGGGCAAAGGTTTATGGCTATTCGCTGAACCCGCCGACAAATCCGAGCCTGTTTGACGAGGCGAAGGTGGCGGAAAGGCTGGCCGGGCATACGGTGGGGGATATTCGGGATCTTGGGAAGCTGACGGCGGCGGTGAAGGAAGCGCGGCCGGAGGTGGTGTTGCACCTGGCGGCGCAGCCGTTGGTAAGGCTGAGTTATGCGCAGCCGCGGGAGACGTATGAAGTCAACGTGATGGGGACGGTGAATTTGCTCGAGGCGGTGCGGGCGTGCGACAGCGTGCGCGTGTGCCAGATCATCACGAGCGACAAGTGCTATGAAAATCGCGAGTGGGTTTATCCGTATCGCGAGAACGACCCGATGGGCGGGTTTGATCCGTACAGCAACTCGAAGGGGTGCGCGGAGCTGGTGGTGTCAGCGTACCGGCGGAGTTTCTTTTCGCCGGAGCAGATAAGCAAGCAAGGTTTAAGTTTGGGGGTGAGCGTGGCGTCGAGCCGGGCGGGCAATGTGATTGGCGGCGGGGATTGGGCGGAGGACCGGATCATTCCGGATTGTGTTCGCGCGCTGCAGAAGGGCGCGGCGATACCGGTGCGGAACCCCGTGGCGATTCGGCCGTGGCAACATGTACTGGAGCCGTTGAGCGGGTATCTGACGCTGGCGGCGAAGCAGGGGGCGGAGCCGGCGACGTTTGCGGATGCGTTCAATTTTGGGCCGCCGCCGGCGAGCAATATCAATGTGGGTCAGATCGTGCAGAAGGTGCTGAAGGTGTGGGGGAGCGGCACGTGGGATGATTTGTCGCAGCATGAAGCGGCGAAGGGCGCGGTGCACGAGGCGAAGTTTTTGAAGTTGGATGCGACGAAGGCGGTGAGCCTGCTGGACTGGCACCCGCGGCTGAGTGTGGATGAAGCGATCGAATACACGATTGGATGGTACCGGGCGCGGCATGCGGGGGGATTTGATGCGGCGCGGTTTACGCTGGAGCAGATTGACCGCTACTGGCGGAATGACGAATGACAAATGATAAATGACGAATCAATGATGGAATGATCAATGAGTTAATGGCCAACGGGCGGTGGGATTGGGCGGCGCGTTGGTTGGTGATGAGACAGTGGCCCCCCTGACATAGTCAGGGGGCTTTTGAGATGGTGAAGGGTTTGCGATGAGTGATAAGAAGGCGGCGTTGCGGGAACAGATCATGGGGCTGGTGAAGCAGTACCATGATGAGGCGTTTGGGCCGCGGGACTTTGTGCCGGGGCAGTCGAGCGTGCCGGTGGCGGGGCGGGTGTTTGATGCGGATGACATGCAGCACCTGGTGGACTCGGCGCTGGATTTCTGGCTGACGACGGGACGTTTTGCGGCGCAGTTTGAGAAAGAGTTCGCGGCGTTCTTGGGGACGCGGACGGCGACGCTGGTGAACAGCGGATCGTCGGCGAACCTGGTGGCGTTTACGGCGCTGACTTCGCCGAAGCTGGAAGAGCGGCAGGTGAAGCCGGGGGATGAAGTGATCACGGTGGCGACGGGTTTTCCGACGACGGTGAACCCGATCATTCAGAACCGGTGCGTGCCGGTGTTTCTGGATGTGGATATTCCGACGTACAACATTGATGTGAAGCAACTGGAGGCGGCGTACTCGCCGAAAGTGAAAGCGGTGATGGTGGCGCACACGCTGGGGAACCCGTTTGACCTGGCGGCCGTGACGGCGTTCTGCAAGAAGCACAACTTGTGGCTGATCGAGGATTGCTGCGATGCGGTGGGCTCGACGTACAACGGGAAGAAGGTGTCGACGTTTGGCGATCTGGCGACGGCGAGCTTTTATCCGGCGCATCACATCACGATGGGCGAGGGCGGGGCGGTGATGACGAACGGGCCGCGGCTGAAGACGCTGGTGGAGAGCTTCAGAGATTGGGGACGCGACTGCTGGTGCGACCCGGGCAAGGACAATACTTGCGGGAAGCGGTATGAGTGGCAGCTGGGCAGTTTGCCTTGCGGATATGACCACAAGTACACGTACTCGCACATTGGGTACAACCTGAAGTTGACGGACATGCAGGCGGCGGTGGGGGTGGCGCAGCTGAAGAAGTTGCCGGCGTTTGTGGAGGCGCGGAAGAAGAATTTTGCGCGGTTGAAGAAGAATTTGAGCGACCTGCAGGATTATTTGATTTTGCCGGAGGCGACGGTGAATTCGGATCCGAGCTGGTTTGGATGTCCGATTGCGGTGCGGCCGGATGCGCCGGTGAACCGCGACACGCTGGTGCGGCATTTGGAGAGCAGGAAGATCGGGACGCGGCTGCTGTTTGGCGGGAATCTGCTGAGACAGCCGGCGTACCAGGGCGTGCCGCACCGGGTGGTGGGGGATTTGAAGAACAGTGATTTCGTGATGAATCATGTGTTCTGGATTGGCGTGTATCCGGGGCTGAGCGATCAGCAGATTGATTACATGGCGGCGTGCGTGCGCGAGGCGTTGAAGCCGCGGTGAGACATTAACCGCGAAGGCGCGAAGACGCGAAGAGACATACTAACCACAGAGGCACAGAGACACAGAGGCGGCAAAGAGAAAGAACAAATCAGAAAGCTGAACGGCGAAAGCAGAAAGGCTTTTGGCCACAGACGGAAGCCGAGGTAAATTGCCACGAAAGACACGAAAGAAAAGAAGCACCACAGAGACACAAAGGCACAGAGGCACAAAGGGGGGGGTGGTCGTTTTGGGTTTTGCGTTTTGCGTTTTGAGTTTTGGCTATGCAGGGATTTGAGTTTAAGCGGTTGCGGGTGCCGGGGGTGGTGGAGATATTGCCGCGGGTGTTTGCGGATGCGCGGGGGACGTTTGTGAAGACGTTTCGGAGCGATTTTCCGGCGGAGTATGGGATCGCGACGGTGTATGCGGAAGAATATTACTCGGTGTCGAAGCGGGGGGTGCTGCGGGGGATGCATTTTCAATTGCCGCCGCATGACCATGACAAACTGGTGTACTGCACGGCGGGAGAGGTGCTGGATGCGGTGCTGGATTTGAGGGTGGGCTCGCCGACGTATGGGGAGGCGGCGACGGTGACGTTAACGGGGGAGCGGGCGAATATGTTGTTTATTCCGCGGGGGTGTGCGCATGGTTTTTACACGCTGAGCGAGAGCGCCACGATGATGTACAAAGTAACGAGCGTGTATGCGCCGCAGCATGATGCGGGGATACGGTTCGACAGTGCGGCGATTGAGTGGCCGGCGGGGGAGCCGATCATGTCGGACCGGGACAAGGGATTTCCGGCGTTGAGGGATTTTGCGAGTCCGTTTCGATATGAGGGGGCGTAATGGGCGCGAGCGACAAGATTGCGCTGGTGACGGGTGCGAGCGGGTTTGTGGGATCGCACCTGGCGGCGCGGTTGATAGCGGATGGTTGGCAGACGCATTTAGTTGTGCGTGATGCGGCGCATCCGCGGTTGCAGCGGTTTGCGGGGAAGGCTGCGCTGCATGTGCATGATGGCACGCAGGCGGGGATGACGGCGATTGTGGGGGCGACGAAGCCGACGGTGGTGTTTCACCTGGCGAGTTTGTTTTTGGCGCAGCACAAACCGGAGGATACGGGGGCGCTGATCACGAGCAACGTGCTGTTCGGGACGCAGTTGTTGCAGGCGATGGTGGACCAAGGTGTGAAGCGGCTGGTGAACACGGGGACGGCGTGGCAGCATTTTGACAATGCGGCATACAACCCGACGAATTTGTATGCGGCGACGAAGCAGGCGTTTGCGGATGTGGCGCAGTATTACGTGGAAGCGCTGGGCGTGAAGATGATCACGCTGGAGCTGTTTGATACGTATGGGCCGGATGATCCGCGGCCGAAGCTGATGGCGCTGCTGAAGAAGCTGGCGGCGACGGGTGAGCGGTTGGAGATGTCGCCGGGGGAACAGGTGATTGACTTGGTGCATATTGAGGATGTGTGCGCGGCGTTCGTGCTGGCGGCGGAGCGGCTGCTGCGTGGCGAGGTGACGGGGGCGGAGACGTATGCGGTGTCGAGCGGCGCGCCGCTGAAGTTGCGGGAGTTGGTGGCGGTGTTTGAGGGCGTGGTGGGGAAGAAGTTGGCAATTGAGTGGGGGAAGCGGCCGTACCGACCGCGTGAGGTGATGGTGCCGTGGCGTGGTGGGAGGATGTTGCCGGGGTGGGGGGTGCGGGTGAGACTGCAGGAGGGGATTGCGGGGTTTCTGAATTATGTGGAGGCGGGGGATGGCGGGAAGGAGCGGGCGCGATGAGCGTAACGCCGCATGCGGGTGTGGGGGAGCCATTCTGGTCGGTGATGATACCGACATACAAGCGGACGACTTATCTGGAAGCCGCGCTGCGCAGCGTGTTGGCGCAGGATGAGGGGCCTGAGCGCATGCAGATAGAGGTGGTGGACAATTGCAGCCCAACGCCGGACGTGCAGGCGATGGTGCAGCGTGTGGGCGCGGGAAGGATCACATTCTTTCAGCAAAAGTCGAATCTTGGGATGTTGGCGAACTGGCAGACATGTATCAGCCGGGCGCGTGGACGGTGGGTGCACATTCTGCATGACGACGATGTTGTGTATGACGGTTTCTATGCGAGGTTGGGTGAGGGATTGCGGCAGTCGCCGGAGGCTGTTGCGGGGTTAGTGCGCTATGCCTACATGAAATCCGATGGGACGCCCGTACAGAAGTCACACTTGGAGGCGCCGGCGTCAGGGTTACTGAGGGATTACTTGCCGCTGATCGCGGCGCGCAATCGCATACAGATGGCGGCGATCGTCGTGCGACGCGATGTGTATGGTACGGCGGGTCCATTTCGTGAAGATCTTGTGTACACGCTGGACTGGGAGATGTGGGTGCGTGTGGCGCTGGCGGGGCCGATCTGGTATGAGCCGGAGGTGCTGGCGGGCTATCGCACGCACGACGGGAACGAGACATCGCGGATGACAGAGACGGGTGCGGATACGATCGACATGCGACGTGCGGTGGAGGTAATCAGCGGGCAGTTGCCAGCGGGGATACGGCGATCGTGCCGGCGGGCGGGATTGGCGTACGTGGCGGAGTCAGCATTGGAGAAGGCGGCGGTGACAGCGTATCGGCGGCGTTACGCGGCATCACGGCGGCAACTGTGGCAGGCAGCCAAGGCGCGATGGACGGCGCTGTTGAGCGGGAAGGCTTTGAAGACGATTGCGCGCAACATCGTGCGCGTGTAGTGAAGGAAGGGCTGGCCGATGCCGAGCGAAGCGAACATGGCGGCGAGTTTCATCATTTGCGCGTACAACGCGGCAGGGCGCATTGGGATACCGTTGGCGAGTCTGGCGCGGATGCGTTTGGCCGGGGGCGCGGTGTTTGAGTTGTTGGTGGTTGATAACAACAGCAAGGACGGGACTGCGGAGTTGGTAGAGAGGCATAGTGCCACGATTGAGCTGCGTGCCAAAGGGTGTGCGGTGCGGGTGCTGCGGGAGGAGCGGCAGGGCTTGTTGTATGCGCGGCTGCGCGGGTTGCGCGAGGCGCGCTCGAATGCGTGCTGCTTCGTGGATGACGACGTGGAAGTGGCCGAGGACTTCATGGAGGTGGGGTTGCGGGAATTGGCGCCGGAGGATGTGGCGTTGCTGATACCGCGGATATCGGGGGCTTATGAGAAGGCACCGGACGGACCGGTGAAGCGGCGTGAGACGTACCTGGCGGTGAACGAGGGGATGGGTGAGAAGCGAATTGAGTATGGTCCGAAGACGCTGATTGCGCCGACGGTAGGGGCGGGGATGTGGTTGCGGCGGGATGCGTTTATGGCGGCGGTGCCGTGGCAGGAGCCGGAGAAACTTCTGCCGGACCGGATCGGCAAACGGCTGACATCGGGCGGGGACTACGAGTTTGGGATACTGCTGGGTAAGGCGGGTTACCGGCGGGTGTATGTGCCGACGTTGCGGGCGCGGCATCACATACCGCCGGGGCGATTGGAGACGAGGTATTTTTTCAGGCTGATGGTGGGATGTCTGCAGAGCGAGTTTACGTTGCGGGCGAAGTATGGCGGGTATGAGCACACGGTGGGACGGCGGGCGAAGGAATTGGCGAAGGTGATGGTGACGGCCGTGTTGCTGGGGTTGCCGCCGTACGGGGGCGAGGGCAGGCGGGAGCGGTTGTTTCTGCTGGCGGGGCGGTGGGCGCAGTTTAAGGGTGCGTATTGAGGGGGATGGATCAGGGCTTTTTGTTAATGAGGGGGGAGATGAGTTCATGGAAGCGTCGGGCGATGGTTTGCCAGGAGAAGTCACGGTCGTAGAGTTGTTTAGCGGCTTGGGCGAGTGCAGCGCGGCGCGCGGGGTCTTGTGAGAGTTCAAGGGCGCGCTGGGCGAAGGCGTCCATGTCTTGAGCGGGGGTGAGGACGAAGGCTTTGCCATCCTGGGCGCGGAGGCAGCGGTCGGAGGCGGGGCCGACGGTGGCGAGCACGGGGAGGCCGTGATCGAGCGCGATATGGAAGGTGCTACGGCGCATGGAGACGCCTTCATCGAGGGGGACGAGGTAGAGGTCGGCAGCCTGGATGAAGCGAGAGACCTGGGCGGGTGCGAGTTTGGATTTTACGAGCACGTTGAGGCCGTTGAGGTGTTCGCGGGCGTTGGCTTCGTGGTTGCCAAGCGCGAGGATGAAAGGTTTGCCGTTGGCGTGGGCGATTTTTTCGTAGGCGGCGCGGATGAAGTGGAGCATTTTGGCTTTGTGGGCGCGGCCGAAGAAGCAGATGACGAAGTGATCGGGGTCGATGCCGAGTTCAGCGCGGACGGCGGCGCGGTCTGCGGGAACGGGGGTGATGGTGGACCCGATGGGGATGTGATTAGCTTTGCGTCTGCCAACGAGCCAGCTGAAGTTGTCGACCCAGAGTTCTGTGGCGAAGACGATGGTATTGGCGTAGGAGGCGATGCGACGGAGTTGGTAGAGGTGGTAGAGGCGGTGAACAACGCGCCGGATGCTGTGTACGGGGAGGATGCCTTCATGGACGATGGCGGTGATGGTGGTGCGTGGGCTGTGTTTGCGGACACGGCGGAGGAGGCGGTAAAGGTAGGGGTTGAAGCCGTAGAGGCCGCCATAGGCGAAGGGTTCGTATTGGAGGATGAGGTGGTCTGGCTGGAGCTTGGCGATGGCGGGGACGGCCTTGAGGATGGAGGGAGGTGTGCCATCGAAAATGGGATGGAGCGTGCCGGGTCCTGCGGGTTTTTCCTGGGCGTGGGAGCAGATGACGTGGATGTCATAGTGATCGCCGAGGGCTTCAACGAGGCGTGAGGTGTAATCAGCAACGCCGCAGAATGCGGGCGGGTAGGTGGGCGTGACGACGCAGATGCGCGGCCGTGCGGAGGCGGGAGTATTTGCGGACATGAGCGGGGCTCCGGGTTTATTGTAGCGGCACGAGCGAACGGAGTTGCTGGGCGAGGGTGTTGAGCGTTACGGTGGGGTCGCAGAGGGCGTGGGCGCGGGCGGGGCCGTGGGCGGCGAGTTGCTGGCGGAGGGCGGGGTTGTTGATCCAGAGGTCGAGGGTGCGGGCGACGGCGGCGTTGTCGTTGGGGGGGCAGAGAGCGCCACAGTCTGGGGTGACGATTTCGGCGGGACCAGCGGCGTTGGCGGCGATGACGGGTTTGCCGGCGTAGAGGGCTTCGATGTAGGTGAGGCCGAAGGGCTCTGGGCCGGAGTTGGGCTGGCAGTAGATATCGGCGGCGGCGATGAGTTTGCGGACATCGGGCTGCCAGCCGAGGAAAAGGACGCGGTCGGCGATGTTGAGTTCGGCGGCGCGTTGGCGGACGCGGTTCTGGTGTTCGACCTCATGGGGGCGCTGGGCGGCGCCGACGAACCAGCAGACCCAGTTTTTGGAAGTCAGCTGGGCGAGTGCCTCGACGTGGTTAAGGTGGCCTTTGTGGGGTTCCCAGCGGCTGACCTGGATGATGACGGCGGTGCTGTCGTCGGCTTTGAATTCGCGGCGCGTGGCGGCGAGGTCGGCGGGGGTGTAGGTGTTTTGAGGAGGTGAGACGGTGCAGTAGACGACCTTGGAGGGGGTGTTGGGATAGAGGCGCGGGACGTAGCTGCGCGTGAACTCGCTGTTGCAGATGACGAAAGCGGGGGTGCGGCGCGCGGCGAGGCGTTCGGTCCAGTGGAGTTTTTGTGATTGTGGGGGATCGTGGAGCCAGAGGAGTTCGGGCTGGGTGGGAATGTCGCCGAAGAGGCCCTGGGTCCAGACATGGTGGCAGATGACGACGTCGTAGCGTTCGCGTTTGAGGAGGGCTTTGAGGGCGCGGCGGGCGCTGAGGATGGTCCAGGGGCGGCTGAATCGCACGGGGCTGAGGAGGTGGACGGGGCAGTTTTGGGCGCGGAGTTGTTGGGCGATTTTGCCATCGTAACAGAGGGCGAATTCGAGTTGGAGTTGGGGGGCGCGGTGGCGTTCCTGGGCGAGGGTGTGAAGGAGGACTTCGACGCCGCCGTAGAGGTTGCCGGAGTTAATTTGCAGGACGCGCATTAGGGGGTCTCGATAAGTTTGGCGTAGGCGTCGAGGGTGCGTTGGGCCATGACGGTGTCGGAGAATTCTTGTTGGGCGCGGGGGGGGCCGGCTTGGGAGAAGCGTTCGTGGAGGGTGGGGTCGGTGGCTAGTTGGGTGGCGGCGGCGGCGAGGGCGGCGGGGTCTTCGATGGGGACGGTGAGGCCGGTGTCGTTGTGACGGCTGACCCAGGGGACGCCGGAGCCGGCGATGTCGGTGTTGATGATGGGACAACCGCTGGCCATGGCTTCGACCTGGACGAGGCCGAAGGCTTCGGAGCGGGCGTTGCTGGGGAACCAGAAGGCGGTGGCGGCGCGGTAAGCGCCGGCGAGCTGGTCGTTGGTGGCGTAGCCGTGCCAGATGATGCGGTCGGCGACGCCGGCGTCTTTGGCTTGCTGCTGGAGTTGTTCTTTGAGGGGGCCGCTGCCGATGACGAAGAGCTTACCGGGGGCGGTTTTGAGGGCGGCGATCGCGGTGTGGAGGCCCTTGTAGTAGACGAGGCGGCCGACGGCGAGCCAGAGGGGTTGGCCGTGCTTTTGTTTGAGTTCAGCGGCGAACGCGAGGGCGTCGGGGGAGGGGTTCATGAAGGGGTCGAGTTCGATGCCGAGGGGGAGAAAGCTGACCACGTCTTTGGAGTATTTGTTGAGGACGTCGGAGGCGGCGAGGCTGCGCGGGTTGGTGGCCCAGATGAACTTGGCGCGTTTGTAGACGGCGTGCTCAAAGGGGCGGAGGGCTTTCTTGAGAATCTTCTGGCGGATGATGTCGCTGTGGTGGGTGATGACGAGGGGCAACTTCACGCGGGCGCGGGCGAGGGCGATGATCATGGTGGGGTTGGGCGTGTGGAGGTGGAGGACGTTGACGCCGCTGTCGGGAAGTTGACGGAGTGCTTTGACGAGGCCGGGGCAGACGTCGTAGCCGCCGAGACCGGCGCGGCGGCCGAGGCGGGTGATGGCGACGCCCTGGTCGGTGTCGTGGGCGGTGTGGCTTTTGACGAAGTGAACGGAGGAGCTGACGCGGTGATGTTCGTTGGCGTGGTTGACGCAGAGGACGCGGACGTTGGCGCCGAGGCGGGCCTGCGCGCGGGCGAGGGTTTGCACGTGGGCTTCAATGCCGCCGGGGGCGGGGGGGTAGTATTTACCGAGATGACATACGGAAATGGGCACGCGGGCAACTTCTCTGTTCAAACGCGCTTAGACAATCTTTATCGGCCAATTTTGGCTGGGGCTGAGATGAAATCAAGCGGACGGGCGAGCATGTTATGATAGCGGGCATGAGTGAGGTTGCACATCCGCCGCGGTGGTTTTGGACGAAGCGCCTGGCGTGGGGGAGTGCGCTGGTGGTGGTGGGGATGGTGTTGTTTTATGCGGGGTGGGATGTGTGGTTGCGGGTGGCGGTCGGGCGTGAGGAGGAAGCGTTGCGGGGGATGGGGGTGGCGTTGACGCATGGGGAGGTGCCGACGGAACGGGTGCCGTCGCGTGCGGCGGTGTTGTACCGGGATGCGGCGGCGTCGCTGACGATGACGCTGGAGGAACGGGAGCAGGTTTTTGTTTATGCGCGGCGCTACGGGCGGGAGACGATTGATGTCTCAGCGCCGCTGGCGGCAAACGGGCGGGCGCTGGCGTTGATGCGGGAGGCATCGCGCGAGGAGGAGATGGCATGGGCGACGACGTACCCGTTGAGCTTCACGGGACCGCGGGTGGTGACACGAGAACTCTCCACGGTGGCGTGCGCGGCAGCGCTGCACGCGCATGACCGGGGCATGGGGGCGGAGGCGATGGCGCATTTTTACGATGCGTTGCGGGTGGAGCGGAAGCCGATCGGGGCAAGCGTGATCTGGACGCTGGCATGGCTGATGAGCGTGCATCAACAGACGACGGTGGGGCAACACCTGGTGCAGCGGGCGGATATTGGTGCCGACCCGGCGATGACGAGGCGGGTGATCGCGGCGCTGCTGGATGAGAAACCGCATGAAAATGCGATGGCGTGCTTAAAGGGCGGGTGGACGGATGTGCTGTCGGAGTATGACGCAAGCGGGTTTTATGGTGCGACGGCTTTTGGGCGGGCAGACCGGTTGGCGACGCTGCGGTATGTGCGGGGGGTGACGGCGGCGGCAGCGGCGGGAGATGCGTGGGCGTCGACGCAGATGGCGAAGAGAATCGAGTACCCGGTGACCGAATCGCGGACGGTGACAACCAGGCTGCCGCGGCAGGTGGCGCTGATGGTGTTGCCGGCGTTTTCGGATTCGGCGATGCGGCTGCACTTGGCGCGGGCGCAGCGGTGCGTGCTGGCGGCGGCGTTTGCGGCGCGGCTGTATGAAGTGGAGCAGGGGAAGTTGCCGGCGACGCTGGAGGCGCTGGTGCCGGCGTATTTGCCGGCGGTGCCGGACGACCCGTTTGCGCCGGGGCAGAAGGTGCGCTATGTGAACGAGGCGAACGACCCGCGTGTGTACAGCGTGGGGGAGAATTTTGCGGATGATAAGGGAGTGGGGCATGCGCACCGGCGTGCGGCGGGGGAAATGCTGCGGCCGTGGGATGAGTACAACCGGCCGGACCTGGTGATGTATCTGCGGTTGGCGCGGGCGGCGTCAACTATGCCAAAACGTGTCGAGTAGCAGGAAAGCGACGACGGGCAGTGCGGCGATGAGCGCGGCGAGCGCCCAGAGCAGGGCCATGAGTGCGCCGACGCCGAGGGCGTGGAGTGCGCTGCTGCGGGTGCAGGCGCGGATGAGTTGGATGGGCCGCCACACGATGAAGACGAGCATGGTGCCGATGAAGGAGCCGGCGATGAAGGCCGCGACGAGTACGGCGACGAAGGGGAGATGGCCGACTTCGAAGTGAAGGGTGACGGTGGCGTAGGCTGCGGCGAGGAAGATGGAGGGGCCGAGGAGAACCCAGGGGGCGGAGGCGTAGTGGAGGATGGCGACGGCGCGGTTTTGTTGTTCGATGTCGAGGTGCCGGGGCCGGCAGAAGTAGAAGGGGACGCCGGTGATGAGCATGAGGAAGACCCAGATGCTGAAGAGGGTGACGAGGAGGAGCCAGGGTTGTGTGCCGAGGGAGAAGGGGGCCGTTGAGAGGTAGGCCCACGCGTGGTCTTGCCCGGCGATGACAAAGTAGGCGAGGCCAAGGGTGATGGCGATGGGGACGAAGGCGGTGAGGACGGCGGCGCGGCGGAAGAGGATGGCGCTGCGGAGGTCAACGGGTTGGGCCATGTGGGCGACGAGGATTTGCGGCTTGGCGATGGCGAGTTTGGCGGTGAGGGAGAAGGCGTTAACGTGGCCGAGGCGCTGGCGGTGATGCCAGGGGAGCGGGGACTCGCCGGCGTGGGCCCAGTCGATGGCGGTGCCGCACTCGGGGCAGCGTTCGGAGCGGATGCCACGGAGGCTGTAGCCGCAGTGGGCGCAGTGGAAATCGAGCGTCAGGTCAGTTTCGCTCATGGGGGCATCATAGCGGAAGGCGGGGTATCTTGACTTTGCGGCGGGAGCGATGACGATACGGCTTTCGCAGATAAAGGAAGAAGTGCATGCAGATCAAACAGGGCGCGGTGGTGTTGTTTCAGGGTGATTCGATCACGGATGTTTCGCGGGCGCGGCAGGAGCAGGACAAGGCGAACAACACGTGGGCGTTGGGGAGCGGGTATGCGCAGTTTGCGGCGGCGCGGATGCTGGCGGTGCATGCGGAGAAGGGACTGCAGATTTTCAACCGGGGGATCTCGGGCAATCGCGTGCCGGACTTGTATGCGCGCATCCGCGAGGATGTGCTGAATCTGAAGCCGGACGTGCTGTCGATTTTGATCGGGGTGAATGACACGTGGCATCACTTCAGCCGCAATGCGGGCGTGCCGGTGGAGAAGTTCGGCCAGGTGTACCGGCAGATGCTGGCGGAGATCCGCGCGGAGTTGCCGGCAATACAGCTGGTGATTTGCGAGCCGTTTGTGCTGGAGTGTGGCGTGGTGACGGCGGAGTGGCGTGCGGACATCACGAAGCGTCGCGCGGTGGTGGCGGAGTTAGCGAAGGAAAACAATGCGGTGTTTGTGCCGTTTCAAAGTATGTTTGATGACGCGGTGAAGCGTGCGCCGGCGGAGCACTGGCTGTTTGACGGCGTGCATCCGGCGCCGGCGGGCCATCAGTTGATGGCGGATCTGTGGCTGAAGACGACGGGCCTGGCTTGATGGCAAAACAATGGCGCATCGCGATCGCCGGGGCGGGCGTGGCGGGATTGGCCGCGGCGACGCTGCTGGCGCGTGATGGCCATGCGGTGACGGTGTTTGAGCAAACGCCGGCGTTGGGGCCGGTGGGGGCGGGGATATTGTTGCAGCCGTCGGGTCAGCGGGCGCTGGCGGCGATGGGGCTTTTGACGCAGACGATTGAGAAGGCCGAGCCGATTCATCGGCTGCATGCGGTGACGCATCGCGGGCACACGCTGATTGATATTGCGTATGGGGCGCTCGCGCCGGGGCTGCTGGCGTATGGGCTGCATCGCGGGGATTTGTTTACGGTGCTGCACAACGCGGCGCGGGAGGCGGGGGCGAGTTTTGTGTTGAACACGAAGGCGACACGCTATCAGCACACGATGACGGAGGCGCGGCTGTTTGATGAGGCGGGGACACAACTGGGGGCGTTTGATTTTGTGATTGCGGCGGATGGGTCGCGGTCAACGCTGCGGGCGAACAGTGCGATCAGACATCGGGCGTTTACGTACCCGCATGGGGCGGTGTGGGCGACAGGGACGTGCGACACGGTGGCGAATAAATTGTTTCAGCTGACGCAGGGAACGAAGTTGCTGTGCGGGCTTTTGCCATTAGGACAGAAGCGGGCGTCGCTGTTTTGGTCGCTGCGCACGGCGGAGCGGGATGCGTTTTACGCGCGCGGCTTTGCGGCGTGGCGTGAGGAGATGCTGGCGCTGTGTCCGCAGGCGGCGCCGATGTTTGAGACGCTTGTCTCATTTGAGCAGACGCGGTTCACGAATTATGCACACGTGACGATGCCGCGGTGGTTTGATGAGCGGTGTTTGTTTATCGGTGATGCGGCGCATGCGATGTCGCCGCACTTGGGGCAGGGCGTGAATTTGGCGCTGGTGGATGCGTTGTGTTTTGCGCGGGCGCTGCGGGCGCGGGAGTACTTTTTGCCCGCTTGTGAAGCGTATGAACAGATGCGGCGGAGGCACTTGCGGTTTTATAGTTTTGTGACGCGGGCGATGTCGCCGTTCTTTCAGAGCGGGGGATTTATCAAGGGGTGGGGGCGCGATGCGTGTTTGCCGCTGATGCCGAAGTTGCCGTGGCTGCGGCGGCAGATGGTGCAGACGATGAGCGGGATACGGGCGGGGTTCTTGGGTGGCGAGATGATGCTGCCGGTGTAGCGAATGCGGAATGCGAAAGGCGGAATGCGGAATTAGCGCATCAAGTAGAACGCAGCGCCGATGATTGATGCGATGATGATGAGGCCGGTGAGGGAGGTGAGGATGTAAACGCGGATGCGGCCGGCCTGGGGGGCGAGTACGCCGCGGCCGCCGAGCCAGGCGGTTTCGGCGACGCCGTTGACAGCGCCGTCGACGAGGCGGGTGTCGATTGCACCGGAGAGATTGGCGAGGCCGCGGGTGAGGTAGCCGGTGAGGCGCACGATGCCGTCGACGCCGAACTTGTCGAAGGTGGCGGCGATGGTGCAGAGACCGCGGGTGAGGCGCATGACCAGGCCTTCGTAGAGGTGGTCGAAGTACATTTTTTCTTTGAGCCAGATGTAGATGATGCTGACGATGGGGAGGCGGCGGATGGCATCCGCGCGGGCGAAGCCGTTGAAGTAGATGAGGACGGCGAGTGCGGGGCCGAGGACGAAGCCCCAGCCGGCGTATTTGAACATTTCGTGGATGTCGTGTTCGGTGGGCTTGGTGACGAGGGCGACGGCGTTGGTGGAGAGGAGCGGGAGGCTGAGATCGATGAGGTAGGGGACTTTGAAGAACTCATAACCGGCGACGACGCTGAGGACGCCGAGGATGAGCAGCGGGAGCGTCATGAGGGGGCTCTCGTGGGCGTGTTCGTAGGCTTCTTCATCGCGCGGCTTGCCGCCGAAGGTGAGCCACCAGCAGCGGGCCATGTAGAAGGCGGTGATGTAGCTGAAGATAACGGGGAGCCAGAAGAGGATCATGGCGGCGGGCTTGCCGGAGTCGCGGAGGGACTGGGCATAGAGGTAGATCGAGGCGAGGCCGAGTTCTTTGGAGTAGTAACCGCTGAAGAAGGGGGCGGCGCTGATGGCGAGGACGGCGATGAGGAACGTGCCGGCGGTGATGGGGAGTTTTTTCCAGAGGCCGCCCATGTATTTGACGTCTTGCTGGTGATGCATGGCGTGGATGACGGAGCCTGAGCCGAGGAAGAGGCAGGCTTTGAAGAAGGCGTGGGTGAAGAGGTGGAAGAGGCCGGCGACGTAACCGCCGCAGCCGAGGAAGAGCATCATGAGGCCGAGCTGGGAGATGGTGGAGTAGGCGAGGATTTTTTTGATGTCGGTTTGGACGATGGCGATGAGGGCGCCGAGGATCATGGTGGCGCAGCCAATGATGGCGACGAAGAGGCGGGCGTCGACGGTGAGGATGGGGAAGATGCGCGCCGTGAGGTAGACGCCGGCGGCGACCATGGTGGCGGCGTGGATGAGTGCGGAGACGGGGGTGGGACCGGCCATGGCGTCGGGCAGCCAGACATGGAGGGGGAACTGCGCGGACTTGGCCATGGCACCGCCGAAGAGGCAGATGCCGGCCCAGGTGAGCCAGTGGAGGCCGAGGAAGCCGCCGTTGCCGGTGAAGAAGGCGAATTCAGCAGGTTGGACACCGGTGACGGTGCGGACAGCTTCGAGGAGACCGCCGCCAGCGCCGTCGTTGAAGACGAGGGCGGCGGGACCGAGCTTGAAGGTGAGGATGCCGATGCCGACGAGGAAGGCGGCGTCGCCGATGCGGTTGACGATCATGGCTTTGACGCTGGCCATGGCGGGTTCGCGTTTTTCAAACCAGAAACCGATGAGGAGGAAGCTGCAGACGCCGACGAGTTCCCAGAAGACGAACATCTGGACGAGGCCGTTGGAGATGACGAGGCCGAGCATGGAGAAGCAGAAGAGGCCGAGGTAAGCGAAGAAGCGGGAATAGCGGGGGTCGCCGGCGAGGTAAGCGATGGAGAAAATGTGCACGAGGGAGGCAATGAGGGTGATCATGCTGAACATGACGAGGGTGAGGGAATCGGTGAGGACGCCGACGCTGATTCCGGTGGTGGCGGTGTCGCTGGTGGTGATGGTGGGCTTGGCGGTGGCTTCAGCGCCGATTTGAGCGCTGCGCGCCGTGGCGTCGAGGTGATTGAGATTGGCGGCGGTGGGCGCTGCGGGGAGGGGGAGCCAGCAGAAGGTGAGTGCTTCGACGTGGCGGGTGAGCTTGGTGTCGGACTGGGCAGCCCATTGGACGAGGCCCGCGACGCTGAGGCCGAAGCTGCCGAGGATGAAGGCGGTGGCCACGATGGCCGAGCCGCGGCCCATGGCGCGGCCGGCGATGATGAGCAGGAGGAAGCTCACCAGCGGCAGCAGTGTTGCGAGGATCAGGAGCATGGACGTCGTCATATCGATTTGAGTTTCGGAGTTTCGGAGTCTCGGAGTATCGGAGTGGTCCTCTGGCGAACACTCCGATACTCCGAGACTCCCCTACTCCGATACTCACCCTTTAAGCGTGGTGCCTTTTTCGACATCGATGCTGGCCATGTTGTTGTAGAAGTTGAGGAAGATGGCGAGGGCGACGGCGGCTTCGGCGGCGGCGATGACAATGATGAAGAGGGCGAAGATCTGGCCGTCGAGGGCGCGGCCGCCGGCGTAGGCGTTGAAGGCGACGAAGTTGAGTGCGGCGGCATTGAGGATGAGTTCAACACCCATAAGGATGCCGATGGCGTTGCGCTTGGTGACCATGGTGATGATGCCCGCACCCAGGAGCAGTGCCGAGACAATCAGGAAGTGGGTGAGAGTGATGGTCACGTCTGCACCTCTTTGGTGGGTGTGGCACCGAGGGTGGGCTTGGTGCCGGCGGTGGTGTCTTTGAGTTTGCGGCTCTTGGCCAGATAAGCAGCACCGATCATGACGGCGAGCAGCAGGACGCTGACGAGTTCAAAGGGGACGAGGTAGCCTTTGGGGTCGAGCAGGGCGCGGCCGAGGTCTTGCACGGTGTGGGTGGGGGTGGTCTCGAGGCCTTTGCCGGCACCGGGCCAGACGGTGTTGAGGAAGATGACCAAGAGCGAGCCGGTGAGGAATAGGCCCAGGATGAGGGCCCAGAAGATTTCGTAGCGTTTGGGCTCGAAGGCGGCGCCGGGGAGTTTGCTGGTGAGCATGACGCCGAAAATGATCAGGATGAGGGTGCCGCCGACGTAGACGACGAGCTGGACGGCGGCGAGGAACTCAGCATTGAGGAGGAAATAGAGGCCAGACATGCCGCCAAGGGCGAAAAGGAGGGCCACGGCGGCCCGTACGATGTTGCCGGCGAGGGCCACGCAGTAGGCCGATACGAGCGTAATGGCGGCGAACAGGTAGAAGAGTACCGTGGGCATGGGGCCGACGGCGTCGCTGGCCACAAAACTGGTGGCCTGCGCGGTCGCCGGCGCACTTTGTGCTAAGACATCGAGCATACGTCCTCGTGAACCAAAGCGACCTTATAGAGGCTCTGTAAACGGCTGTCAATTCAATGGACAAACTTGTCCGGCACCCCGCGTTAACGCATAAACGGTCGCGGCAACTTACAATGCAGGTATGTCGTTAGGGTTTGACCAACCTTGGTGGCTGGTGCTGCCGCTGGCAGTGGCGGTGCTGGCCATGGTAATGATGCGCGCGGCGCGGGGGCGATCGCGTTGGTGGCGAGGTATTTGCGTGGTTTTGCCGATGGGGGCGGTGGTGGTGTTGGGTGTGGGGTTGGCCGGGCCGGCGTGGGTGGTGTCGACGACGCGGGCAGGGCATGTGGTGGTATTGGTGGATTTTTCAGCCTCAACGCGGCAGCAGGCGTTTCGCGAGCCGCGGTGGCTGCAGCGGCAGTTGAGCGGGCAATTGCCGGCGGGGGTGCGGACGGTGAGCGTGGTGGGGTTTGCGGAGGGGCCGCAGGTATTGGCGGAGAATCTGCCAGTGGGCGATGTGACGCGTTGGCCGATGGCATGGCCGGCGCGGGAGGGGGCTGTAACCGATGTTGCGGCAGCGCTGGCGTGGCGGTCGGCGGAGGAAGTGGCGACGGGCAACTTGGCGCCGCGGCTCATGTACACAGATGGGTTGTTCGATGGGCGGGGAGTGCGGGAACTGCCGTTCACGCTGCATGTGGTGGGGGGGGAGGCGCGGGCGGTGGATGTGGGGGTGCGGTCGATCGCGTTCACGCAGAAGCCGCTGCAACTGGTGGCGATGCTGGCGGCGAATGGCGAGGCGAGCACGACGGTGGTGATTCAGCAGAATGGGCGGGAGATTGCTCGGCGGCCGGTGCGATTTGCGGGTGGTAGGGGGGAGCGGTTGATCACGATACCGTTTGAGAAAGCGCCGGAGCAGCCGGGCGTGTTGACGGTGGAGGTGTTGAGCGCTGACCCGTGGCCGGAGAATAACCGGGCGAGCCTGACGCTGGCGGCGGCGACGCCGACGAAGGTGCTGGTGGTGGGTGAGCCGCTGGGGACGTATGAGCATGTGTCGCCGGAGAAGTTCAGCGTGGAGCGTGCGGCCGGGTATGGGGCGGTGGTGGTGAACGATCTGCCGTTTGGGCCGGGGGGCGGGCCGGGCGTGTTGTCGCCGCAGGTGGTGGCGGGGCTGGAGACCTTGGCACGGGAGTTGGGGGTGGGGGTGATGCTCTATGGACCGACGCGGGGGTTTGGGCCGGGGCGGTATCACGAGCATGCGGCGTTGGAACGTTTTTCGCCGTTGGCGTCGCTGCCGCCGGAGCGGCCGCCGGTGCGGATCACGTTTCTGCTGGATGCATCGGCGTCGATGAACCAGGCGGCGTCCGACGCGCGGGCGGACCGGCGGTTTTCGCTGGTGATCGCGGGCGTGCTGGAGGCGCTGACGCTGCTGAAGCCGGACGATCAGATTGATGTGCTGGCTTTTAACACGAGCACGACGCCGGTGGTGTCGGGCACGCTGAAGGAGATTGGCCCGAAGCTACGAGAGACGCTGGCGGCGGTGCAGCCGAACGGGACGACGACGCCGGACTCGGCGCTGCCGCTGCTGCGGGAGAAGTTGGGGACGGAAGCGGTGCTGATTTTGTTGACGGATGGCGAGGTGCCGCAGGTGGATGTGGGGGCTTGGTCCGCGCTGCTGAGTAGGAACAAGACGCTGTTCACCATTGTGTCGCCACCGCCGACGGGGGGGGCGGCGAAGGACCAGTTGGCGAAGTTGGCCGAGGCGACGGGGGCATTGACGCTGAACTTTGAGCAGGCGGATCAATGGCCGGCGTTGTTGCGGCGGGCGGTGGCGGATCGGCTGGCGGGGCGGGCGCGGACGGATGTGCTCAAATACATGATGGGCGATGTGCCGGCGACGACGAATCGCTGGGTGGAAGCGTTTGCGAAGCCCGATGCGCCGGTGCGTATCCGCGTGGAGCGGTTTGCGTTGGCCGCGGTGGCGCAGCGCGGGTTGGGAAAGGTGGCAGGGCTAACGGTGGCGGATGATCGACCGCGGGGTGAATTGCTGCGGGAGATTTCTGCGCCTCCGAGCGACCCGCGGTTTGGGTTGAATGTGGAGCGGCGGGGCGATGCGTTTGTGCTGACGGTGGATGCGCGGGAGGGGGATGCGTTTATCAATGGTGCAACGCTGACAGCGCGCACGCTGACGACGTCGGCGCGCTTTGTGCAGGTGGGGCCGGGCCAATATGAAGCGACGCTACCGAGCGGGGGCGGGGGTGGGGCGGGTGGACAAGTTGGCGTGGTGGCCAGTGAGCGCGGAGTTGTGGCGCGGTTCAATGTGCCGGACGTCGTGACGGAGGAGTTGCCGGCGTCGGTGAGTAGGGTGTCGCCGATTGCTGGGGCGGTGATGCTGGATGCGGGCGAGTCGTACACGCCGCGGGCGATGTTGCGGCGGACGCCTTTGCAGCGTGTGTGCTTCGCGAGTGCGGCGTTTCTGCTGCTGGCAGCGTTGCTCTTGAAGCGTCAGCCCTTCGCGTCGGGGGCGATTCGCGGTTAACATCTCGCCGTCTTTTTTAACGAGGTAGGAACGATGAGTTGGTCACTTTCTGCATTTGCTGATGAAGCCGGTCCGTCGACGGATGAACAGATTAAGGCCTTGAAGGCGGCGGGCTACAACTTCATTGATCTGCGCAATGTTGATGGTTTTAACATCACGATGTTGCCGCTGGACAAGGCCAAGGACGTGCGGGCGAAACTGGATGCGGCGGGGATCACTGTTGGCATGTATGGCTCGCCCATCGGCAAGATCGATATCACCGAGGACTTCAATATTGATGTCGAAAAGCTCAAGCACCTGGGCGCGCTGCGGCCGATTCTGGGCGCGACGAACGTGCGGCTGTTCTCTTACTACAACAAGGCGAATAAGCCGAAGACGGAGTTTGCGAAGGTGGCACTGGATCGCTTGAGGGAACTGGCCAAGATCGGCAAGGACCTGGGCCTGGTGCTGTATCACGAGAACGAGTCGCACATTTTTGGCGACCGCTGTGAAGATGTGCTGACGATCGCCAACACCGTGCGCGGCGATGCGTTCAAGATGATTTTTGACTTTGGCAACTACAACGCGGGCGGCGAGAACGCGCTGGAGAACTGGAAGAAGCTCAAGCCGCTGACGGATGCGATTCACCTGAAGGACAATGTACGCAATGCCGACGGCAAACTGCACCATGTGCCGGCGGGCCAGGGCGGCGGGTTTATCAAAGAGATTTTGGCGGATGCCGCGAAGAGTGGCTGGACGGGTCCGCTGACGCTGGAGCCGCACTTGACGCACTCGGCGGCGGTGATGGCGACGGGTCCAAGCGGCGTGGCGAATCAAGCGTATGCGGCCATGACGCCAGCGGAGAGTTTTGCGATTGCCGCGAAGACGGCAAAGGACCTGATCGCGAGCGTGGGCGGGAAGGTGAATTAAGGTCGCGCGCGTTGCGATAGAAACGAAAAGGCCCTCAGGTTGCCTGTGCCTGAGGGCCTTTTGCTTTTTGCCCGTTTCGAGTGGGAGGGCTCTTGATCAAGCGACAAGCAGTTGCTGTGCCGCGTCGATCGTGGGCCGGAACGTGTCACGATGACGCGGTGTGACCGCGACGACACGTTCGAGGTAGGCCTGGAGGTCGGTCTCTTTGAAGCGGGCGAGGAATTCGGGGGCGGCGGAGCGGTTGACCTGGAGGATGGCGTCGATAAGTTCGCGTTTGCTCATGGTTTTCACCTCTGTCTCGTGAACAGTTTTGGCTTGCGCGTGTGCCAGTTTTTCTGCGCAAGTGCCTGATTGTCCCACCAGACTGAAATCAGCAAACGGCTCCGCCGGTCGCGAGCTGTTGCGTTAGCAGCGGCAAGCGACCAAAGCCTATCGGACGCGTGGCGCGCAAAACTTCAGTGCGGGTGATTTTTTGTTAAATGGTTGCAGCGAAATGAGTTAAGGACGTCCGATAAGCGGCAGTTAAGGGCGGCGTGGGATGCGTCCGAGAAAAGCATGGCGCTCAGCCCTGCGGCGCGCAGGATGATCGGCCACTGTCGCGAAACGAGCGAGATTTGCTTGCCTAAGTTAACATGATAAATCGCAAGTGGTGCCCAACATGACTCGTGTGGCGACGCGAGCCTGACCGAAATAGAATGCACAAGCGTATTGTGGTTCTCACACGAGGTCGTTATGAAAACGTTGCAGGTGTTGGCGCTGGCGACTGTCGCGGCAGCGGGGCTGGTGTTCGCGGGTTGCGAGATGGATGACTCACGGCCAACGCGGCCGATCACGCGTGAGAACCGCGAGAGCCGCGAGAACGCGGAAAAGCGCGAGCTGGAAGCGCCGAAGCGCAACTTGCCCACGAGCGGCTCGGAGTTTCCGGGTCAGTCGCAGGTGACGCCGACGGCGCCGCAGCAGGTGGCGACGCTGACGACCTGGGCAACCCCGCAGGACAGCTACACCCGGAGCAATTTTGGCGGGCCGTTGCCGCACTTGCCGACGAAGCCGGCAAGCGCGCCGACGCCGGGTTCAACGCCGGTGCCGGGCACACCGTGGTCGATTGAACACAGCTGGGGCGAAGTGCAGCCGCTGACGGCGTACCCGCATCGGAATTTTCCGGCCGTGACGGTGAACTACGTGGATGGGGCAATCAATCACAACCCGACGTACTACTGGACGCCGCAGACGGGCAACCAGGGTTTGGATCAACTGGTGGAGGCGCCGTGGTTTTTCATCAACACCGTGGCGCTGCCGGCGTTCATGATCTTGGACTGCCCGTGGGGCAACAAGGTCGCGAACCGCAAGGGCGAAGACCCGAACTATCACGGCTATCTGCCGGCGAGCGCGGGCCTGGCGCCGACGATGCAGCCGGGCGAGATCAAGTACGAGTACAACTTCTACAAGGGTGAAACGCGGCCGGCGAAGTAAGGTCAGTTCGGGACAAAACCACCAACTTCACCAAGAGCACCAAGGCAAGTCATATGCGAACGAGCGTTCGCGCACGAAAGGCCTTGGTGTATTTGGTGTTCTTGGTGGTTTATGGGGGTTTTCAAATGAACCCGCTGCGGAGACGCGGCGGGTTTTGCTTTGTGGGTGAATGTGCGATACCAGCTGGTCATCTTCGATATGGATGGGACACTGACGGAAGAGCTGCTGGATTTTGATGCGATTCGGCGGGACATTGGGGCGCCGGCGAAGGCGCCGATCCTGGAGTTTATGAGTACGCTGGAACCGGCGCGGCGGAGGCGGGCGGAGGAGATTCTGCATCAACACGAGATGACGGCGGCACTCGCGTGCGCGTTACATGACGGGGCGGCGGATGTGCTCAAGACGTTGCGCGGGGCGGGGGTGACGACGGCGCTGCTGACGCGGAATAGCCGGGCGTGTGCGGAGGCGGTGCTGGGGCGGCACGCGTTGACGTTGGACCTTGTGCACACACGCGACAACGAACCGCACAAACCGCATGGGGATTCGATACTGAATATTTGCCGCGCGGCGGGGATCGAGCCGCAACTAACGTTGATGGTGGGGGACTATCTGTATGATCTGCAGGCGGCGGCGAATGCGGGCGTGGATGCGGCCCTGCTGTGCGCCAAGCTGGAGCGGCCGGCGTTTGCGACGATGGCGCGGTACTGCGTGAGCAACCTGCGGGAAATCGTGACGATTGTTTCTGATACGAAGTGAGCGAACATGACCAGGCGACTGCTGAGTGTGGCGATATTAATGGTGACGAGCGGGGCGCTGGCGCAAACCACGACGACGGCGCCGGCGATTGATGCCAAGGCACGCGAGGCGCTCGTGCTGCTGCAGGAGCGGGACAAGACGTTGAAGGATTTCATCGCGGATGTGCTGTATGAAAGCGTGCATGCGCAGACGGACTCCGTAACGAGCAGCGATGGCGTTCTGGCGTACAACAATGACGGCACGCGGATTACGTTCTCGCTTCGCCGCACGAACATCAAAGAAGATGGCAAGCTGCGCAAGGCGGATACGAAGCAGGACATCATTTACGACGGCGAGTGGCTGCACCTGGTGGATCATGACCAGAAGGACCTGCAGAGCTTTCAGGTGTCGCCGCCGCCGAAACCGGGCGAGCCGCCGCGCAACCCGCTGCGCTTTGATGGGCCGTTGCCGATGCCGCTGGGACAGAATGCGGATGAGGTGGTGGCGGCGTTCGAAGTGAAGTTGATCGCCCCGGGCAAGGAAGATCCGGTGAGCAAGAATGAAGTGCGGCACTTGCGGTTGAAGCCGCGGAACAAGGACAAGCAGTCGTTTGAACTGCTGGACCTGTGGGTGGACATGAAAGATGCGCTGCCGGTGAAGATGGAGGTGGAGAAAAAGGACGGGGGCATCATGCGGATCACCATGAAGAATGTAAGCATCAATGAGGGGAAGGGGACGACGCTGGGCAAGCCACAGACGGACAAGGACTGGGCGATTCGCATCAAGCCGCTGGAGCAGAAGTAAGCGTATCAGTTGTTGGCGTATTTGAGCAGGCACGACGGGTGGAGGTCGGTGACGGGATAGTTGTCCATGATGTGCTGGCGCAGTTCGAGGTCGTTGGCGATTACGAAGTGAATCGGGCAATCGAGACGTTCGTGCATGAGGGCCATGGCGTCGGCGAGGTTGCGCTGCGTGGTGGCGCAGATGAGCGTGGTACCCTCAAAGCGCAGCGGCAGGACCCGCGCGACCCAGGCCAGCCGGCCGGGCAGAACGGCGAGGGCTTCGTCCGTTGCGGGTGGTTGTTCGGCCAGTTCAACTTCATGCAGGCTTTCTTTTTGTTGTTCGGCGAGAGCACGCCAGACGTCGGCCATGCGTACGTTGTAGAGCATGACGGCGATCTGGCCGAAGGGCAGGCCGATCTGCATCTGGCGATCGAGGATGGATTGGACCTGGGTGCGGTCGAGCACGCCGCGTTCGACGAGTAGTGTGCCGAGGAATTTGCCAGCCATAGTGACCTCGTGTGGGTGATTCGTTCACAGCAAGTACACGATTCATTTCGGCGGCGGGCGAGGGGAACTTCGCGCTGAAAATGAGCGCAGGGCCGAGAAGAAAGTGGGTTGGGCGTGGCAAACGCGTGGTAGCGATGTGGGGGCGATAACGCGCGGGTGCGGGACTTTCGCTGGTTTTGCGGGCTTGCCTAAGTTACGCGAGGGCGTCGGGCTGACGCAGCCACGGGCGGGCGTCGTCGAGCGTCATGGGGATGGGCTGCGGGCCGAGTTGCTGTTCGGGCGGGAGCTGGCCGCGCTCGTGGCGCTCGGCGTATTCGGCAAACTTATCCGTGACGAGACCGCGGGCGACGAGCTGGCGCTCATCGGTGTCGCCGAGGTCGCCGACGGTGGCGAGGTGCCGGGCGAGGGCGGCACGCAGGCGGAGCAGCGCGGGGCGATGGGCCGGATCGGTTGCGAGGTTACGCAGGCAGTCGGGGTCGGTGTGGGTGTCGAACAGTTCTTCAACGGGTTTTTGTTTGCCGAAGAAAATGGCCGCATCGCCGGTGAGTTGGCCAGCGGCGTGCATGCGCCGCATCACGGGCATGATGGGCTGCTGTTCCATGTACCATTGTTTTTGGGCCCAGGGGAGGCCGGGGGCGTCGTTGCGGACGTAGTGGTAGCGGTGGTCGCGGGCGACGCGTTGTTTGTCGAAGATTTCGTCCATGCGGTCGCGGCCGGCGAAGACGAACTCACGCTGCGGCGCGCGGTCGGGTCCGAGCAAGCATTGGCCCTGATAGTGATTGGGTGCGGGCACGCCGGCGATGTGGAGCAACGTGGGGGCGATGTCGACCCAGGCGATGAGTTCGTCATTGATGGTGTTGGAGGGAAGTTGGCCGGGCCAGCGGACGATGAGTGGCAGGTGCAGGCCGGCGTCGTAGCACCAGCGTTTTTCGCGCGGCAGGCCGCGGCCGTGGTCGGAGAGGAGGATGACGATGGTGTTGTCGGCCTGGCCGGTGGCGTCGAGCCAGCGGAGGCACTCGCCGATCTGGAAGTCGATGGCGGAGACGGCGTCGTAATAGGTGGCGAGTTGCTGGCGGAGTTCGGGGATGTCGGGCAGGTAGGGCGGGACCGGCGCGTGCTCGGGGCGATGACGGAATTCAGGCGGGCAGGGGAAGTCGTTGCCGTGCCAGTCGGGGACGGGGTTGAACATGCGGCTCTCATGGGTGAGGCCGAAGTTGCGATAGACGAAGAAGGGCCGCGTGGGGGCGGGTTTTTGCCACCATGCGTCCTGGTCGGTGCACCAGCCGGGCGTGGGGTCGAAGTTGAAATCGAGCTTCGTTGCCCACGAGACGTGGTAGCCGGCATCGCGAAGTTCGTGCGTGAACATGCGCGGCGGTTGGCGCAGCGTGCACCGCATCAGGTGGTTGCCGATGCTGTAGGGATAGGAGCCGGTGACCATGCCGCCGCGGCTGGGGGCGCAAACGGGTGCGTGGCTGAAGGCGTTCGTGTAGCGCGTGGCCTGGGCGGCGAGGGCATCAATATGGGGGGTGCGGGCGTAGGCGTCGCCGTAACAGCCGAAATGCCGGCCGACATCTTCGCATTGGAGCAGCATGATATTAGGACGCGTCGCCATGACGGGGTTTTAGCGTGTTGCAAGGGGCCCGGCAAGCTTGGGGGATGGGGCTGCCGCCTGTACAATGCCCGATTCGTTTCGGAGCCAAAACCATGATCGCAACCGACCTTGCCGGTCTGACTATTGAGCAGTACCTCGATCGCCACCAGAAGAAGGAACTGCTGCGCTTTTTGACGTGCGGCAGCGTGGATGACGGCAAGAGCACGCTCATCGGCCGCTTGCTGCATGACACCAAGGGGATCTATGAGGATCAGCTGGCGGCGATCAAGAAGGACTCGGCCAAGCATGGCACGACCGGCGACGGCAACATCGACCTGGCGCTGCTGACCGACGGCCTGCGGGCGGAACGCGAACAGGGCATCACGATCGATGTGGCGTATCGCTATTTTTCGACCGACAAGCGCAAGTTCATCATCGCGGACACCCCGGGCCATGAGCAGTACACCCGCAACATGGCGACGGGGGCCAGCACGTGCCACCTGGCGATCATCTTGATTGATGCCCGCTACGGCGTGGTGACGCAGACCAAGCGGCACAGCTACATCTGCCACCTGCTGGGCATTAAGCACCTGGTGATTGCCGTCAACAAGATGGACTTGTGTGATTTTTCGCAGGCGCGGTTTGAAGAGATTAAGAAGCAGTATCAGGACTTTTCGAAGAACTTGAGCTGCAAGGATGTGGTGTTTATCCCGCTGAGCGCCCTGGCCGGCGACAACGTGGTGGAGAAGTCGAATCGCACGCCGTGGTACACGGGTAAGCCGCTGCTGGAACATCTCGAAACGGTACACATTGCGGGCGACAGGAATCTGCGCGACCTGCGTTTGCCGGTGCAGCTGGTGCTGCGGCCGAATTTGGATTTCCGCGGCTTTGCCGGCACGATCGCCAGCGGCATCATCAAGAAAAACGATGAAGTGATGGTGCTGCCCAGCGGCAAGAAGAGCCGGGTGAAGGCGATCGTGACGCAGGATGGCGAACTGCCCGAGGCGCAGAGCCCGCTGAGCGTGCTGGTGACGCTGACGGATGAAGTGGACATTTCACGCGGCGACATGCTGGTGCATGCGAAGGAGCCGAACGGCTCTGCCGCCAACAGAGAGCCGAGCGGCTCCGCCGCCGGTAACTTGCCCCAAGTGTCAGGCGACGTCGAGGCGATGGTCGTGTGGCTGCACGACCAGCCGCTGGTGGCGGGGAAGAGCTATTGGGTGAAGCACACGACGCGGCTCTTGCCGGGCAGCGTGACGCAGATCGTTCACGGCGTGGATGTGAACACGCTGGAACAGCACGCGCCCAAGGCCGGCAAGCTCGGTCTGAACGAAGTCGGCCGCATTGTGCTGTCGACGGCGATTCCGCTGGTGTTTGATCCCTACCAGGAAAATGCGGCGACGGGGGCGTTCATCTTGGTGGACCGCGTGAACAACACGACGGTCGGCGCGGGCATGATTATTGGTAAGCATGCGGGTGGCGGGGCGCATCGTGGCCGCGTGACGCAGGAAGAGCGCGAAGTGCGTCTCGGCCAGAAGGGCGCGGTGATCTGGCTGCGTGAAGAAGCAGCGGATGCGGTGGAACGTGAGTTGTTTGAAGAAGCACGCACGGTGCTGCGGATTGAGCAGGGCGAATTGCCGACGGATGCGCTGCTCAAGGTTGCGCGGACGGTGGCAGACCAGGGCATTCTGCTCTTGGTGAGCGGGGCGGAGAATGAAAAGCCTGATGCGCTCTGGACGGCGGAGCTGGGCGAACGGCTGATTGTGGCGGATGCAACTGTCGCCAGCGATGCGCTCACGACGCTGCGCCTGCATGGCATCGGCGCCGAGGCCACGGTGCTGGGCGACAATATTTAAGTTGCCAGAAGATAGAAGACAGAAGGTCAGGCGCGGAAGATGGCGCCGAGCTTTTTGCCCATCAACGTGCCGGCGGTGAGGATCGTCACGATCAGCAAGCCCATGGCGAGCACGCCGAGCGCGCACGCATTGCGAACGTTCTCAGGTCCGGAGGTGTCGTTGCCGAGGGCGAAGATCGTTTTGGTAATCGGGTAGTGCTCGGGCAGCTTGGCCAGAATGAGCGAGTCGGACACTTCGAGCATGGCGAAGCTGAACGTGAGCAGCGAGCCCGCGATGAGGTTGGCCAGGATCAGCGGCACGGTGATTTTGAGGATGGTCTTGAGCGGCGAGGCGCCCATGTTCTGGGCCGCTTCCTCGAGCGAGACGGATGTCTGCTGCAAACCGCCCGCGGCGGAGCGGACGAGGTACGGTAACCGCCGCATGCTGTACGCAATCACCAGCAGAATGAATGGGGCGTGGAAGAGGTCCTTGGGTTCAAGCGAGGTGCCGAAGAGACCGTTGATGACGTTGACCAGATCGGGCACGGCCGCGACGTAGCCGAAGGCCATCACGAGGCCCGGCACGGCCAACGGCAACATGGCCATGGCGTCGAGCAGCGTGCGGCCGACGACGCGTGTGCGGATGAGCACCCACGCGATGGAGATGCCCAGGACAATGTCCACGACGGTTGAGACCGAGGCATATTTGAGGCTGTTCAGAATGCCGTTGTAGATCTCGGGCGTGGTGAACACCGCGTGATAACCGTTAAGCGTGAAGCGATTGGGCAGAATGGTGCGGTACCAGCCGAAAGTGTTGTCAGGGCCCCAGCCGACAGCGCTTTCGACCGCGGTGGCTGTGAAGGAGTAAAGCACCACGCCGATGTGCGGCAGCATGGCGAAGAACGACACGATCAGGAACGGCAACGCCACGAGCAGTGAGCCAAACCAGCCGACCTTGGTAGTCGTCGCTGCGACGGCGGCCTTGGAAGTCATGGCGTGGGCCTGCCGACCGAGGGTCACCTTGCCGACGAGGTAAGCGACGATCGCGATCAACAGCACAATGACGGTGCGGGCAGAGCCCATGGCGGTCTGGCCGGCCTGGGCGGATGCGACTTCATCATAAATAGCACGCGACACCACGTGGGGGTAATTGAGCAGCAACGGCGTACCAAGTTCGGTGAACGCCCAGATGAAGATGATGGTGGAGCCCGCGAAGATGCCCGGCATGGCCAACGGCAGCGTGATGCGGCGAAAGTTGGTGAAGCGCGAGCCGCCGAGGTTTTGGGCGGCTTCGTTCATGGCGGGGTCAATGTTGGCGAGTGAGGCCTGCAGGTTGAGGTAAGCGATGGGGTAGAGGCCGAGCGTGACGAGAATGGCCAGCGCCCAGAAGCCACCCATGCCGAGCCAATTGACGCCTTCGTGCGGGGCGAGGAAGCCGAGCTCTTGGCAGAGCACGGTGAACGAACCGAACTTGCCGAGGAGTTGCTTCATGCCGATGGCGCCGACGAACGGCGGCAGGACCAGCGGTACGAGCACGAGGGCCGAGAGAAACGCTTTGCCTTTGAAGTCATATTTGTAAGAGAGCAGCGCCAGGGGCATCGCGATGCAGTTAGCACCAAGCGTGACGACGAATGCCAGGGCCAGCGAGTTAAATAACTGGAGGCGGAAGACATCGTCGTAAAGGACGGCCTTGATCCAGACCAGCGACGGTGCGCCGCGATCGATAAACGCATCGCCAACGACCTTGATGATCGGATAAATCATCAGCGCAGCGAGGATCGCCAGCAGCACGATCAGCAGCGTGTAGTGATGCCACTGCCGGCGGAGATCATCAAGCCAACCGCGGCGGACGATGACGGTATCGGTAACAGACATGGGCGGAAGTGTAACGCCAAACCGGCCCCGGCATAAAGAACAAAGTAGCCGGCATACGGTTAAGAAATCGAAATCAGGCCGTGAGGGTCTTTTCTTCGGCGGCGGCCTGTTTGCGGGAGTACGACCCGGTCACGACCCAATACGCACCGATCAGATTCCAGAGGATAGGCAGGAAGCGGATCGCCTGGGCGAGCGCGAAGGTTTGCGAGGCGGTGGCGACGCCCGTTTTTGCAAAGAGCTTGTAGAGAACCCATTCCGTTACGCCGAAGCCTTGCGGCGGGCTGATGGGCACCGACGCCGCGAGAATCGCCAGCGGCACGTAGGAGAGGTAAACCCCCGGGTGGGCCTGAATGCCAAAGGCCTTGCCGGCGAGATAGGCCGAGAACGGCACCACGATCTGCGTAACGAGGCTGGCTGCGAAGGCCATGGCCAGGATACGCCACGCGCCGCGGTAGGCCGAGAGCGCATCGTCAAACTTCTGGACGACGCCGGGCATGCGCGAGTGGGTGAGGAGCCACTCGAGGCCGGTCTTTTGGCGCAACCGCTGTGAGAAGTAAACCACCGAGAAGAGCACCAACGCCGATAGCGACAGGGCGATGCCGATGGCCACCCACAGCATCATGGGGTTGTGCCGGCTTTGGAAGGCGGCGGCGATGCCCGCGATGACGACCAGCGCGATCAACCCGATGATGCGATCGAGGATGATGGTGACCGCGGATTTTGTTTTGGAGCCGGTGAGGCGTGCGGTGTAGATGATTTTGACGAGGTCGCCGCCGGTAATGCCTGGTAGGAAGGTCGAATAGAACTGGCCGACAAAGGTCAGCGTCAGCGTCTTGCTGAAGGGCAGGTGGATGTTCTGTGCGGTGAGGAGGAGTCGCCAGCGCCATGCGGAGACAAGGAATGGCACGAGCAGCAGGGCCGCGGAGGCGAGGAGCAGTTTGGGTCGGGCGTTTTTGATCAGGTTGCGCAGGCCAATCTGGATTTTGGGATCGGTGCTGTCTTCGACCGTCACAAAATCGGCGATTTTCATGGGTGTTTCGTTCGGAATGTTGACCGTCTGTGCATTGATGACGGTTTCGATGACCGTGTCGCTTTCGGGCAGCTGCACCTTCACCTTCTGGCTGCCGAAGCGGATGTCGAGGTAGCGCGGTGCGGTTGATGTGGCGGCTTGCGTGGCGGCCGCCTGTTTGGGCTCGATGACGGTGACATCTACATTTTGCCGGAACGTGATGTTGCGATGCACCGCGCCGTCGCGAATCGTGGCGATGTCGTTCCACGGGGTGTGCGTTATCACCCACCACAGGCCGCCGATGGCGATGGCCAGCTTGATGAAATTGAGCGTCAGCGTTTTAGCGAGCGAACGCTTCTTGGGCTGTGGTACGTCTTCGGACATGCTCAAAATGTAAACGAAAGCCAGTGCTTTTCATACCGCTTGAGATGGCGCGGCTCTTGCATTTGCTGGCTCTGCCTTGTTCGGAGGGGCTATTCATGTCAGCAGTACCAATGCAGCACATCAACGCGCGGACAAAACGACGCACGCCGCCAAAGCGGCGCGAGTTGCCGCCGGGCACGATCGAACTAAGCCTCTTCGCGCCCACGATCACGCACGCGTCGGTCATGGGGGACTTTAGTGATTGGGGTGACCGCAAGATGACCAAGTATGCCGACGGCACGTGGCGCCTCACGTTTAACGTGCCGGACGGCGACTATGAATACAAGTTCCGCGTGCGGACGAAGAGCTGGTTCTACAAGCCGGGACAATGGGTGACCATCACCGACCCGATGGCCACGCGGATCAGCAGCGAGAACGGCAACGGCATTCTGCGGGTGCGCGGCGGGCGCGCGGTGGTGGATGAATACCGCTGGCGCCACGACCATGTGCTGTTGCCGCCGAACAACCAGTTGATCATCTATGAACTGCACGTGGCCGACTTCACGGGGGGCGAGGAAGACCCGCACGAGCGCGGCCAGTTTAAGCATGTAACAACGCGGCTGGATTACCTGGCGGATCTGGGCGTGAACTGCCTGGAGTTGCTGCCGATCAAGGAATTTCCTGGCGATTATTCATGGGGCTATACGCCGCAGTATCTGTTTGCGCCCGAGAGCGCCTACGGCCCGACCGAGGACCTGAAGCGGTTGATCGATGAAGCACACGCCCGCGGCATGCGAGTGATTCTTGATGGCGTGTACAACCACGGCCACACCGACCACCCGCTGGCGCAGATCGATCACGACTACTGGTTCCATCACCAGCCCAAGGACATCAACCAGAGCTGGGGGCCGCAGTACAACTACGAACATTACGATGCGGACTTCGACGTCTGGCCGGCGCGGAAGTTTATCACGGAAAACATTGCGTATTGGGTGCGTGAGTATCACATTGACGGCATTCGCTATGACGCGGCCAAGCAGATTGATAACTGGGATTCGCTGCGCATGATGCGCGAGACGGCCGTGACCGCCGCGGGCAACAAGGCCTTTATCAATGTGGCGGAACACCTGCCGGAAGACCCCAATTTGTGCGGCCCGCTGGAAAGTGGCCGGCCCATGGATGCGGTGTGGCACGACACGTTTTTCTGGCGGATCGCCAACGATGCGATTGCGCATGGCCAGGTGGACTTGGGGGCAATCAAGGCATGCCTGAACCCGCTGGCCCGCGGCTTTGCCGACTGTGCGCAGGTGGTCAACTATGTCTCGAATCACGACCACCATCGGTTGTTGCCTCACATGGCCAAGGCACAGGGCGTGTTCGACGATGCGGCGTTTGCGCGGGCGAAGCTGGCAGGGACGGTGCTGCTGACAGCGGTGGGCATACCGATGATTTTCATGGGCGAAGAGTTCGGCGAGTACAAAGAGAAGACGCATCATGCGGCGAAGATTGACTGGTCGCTGCTGAAGAACCAACGCAACCAGGAGTTGCTCACCCACTACAAAAAGTTGGTTGCGCTGCGCAAGAGCGTGACCGCGTTGCAGCAGAATCATCTGGAGTTCTTCCACGAGAATACGGCGGCGAACGTGCTGGCTTACCGCCGCTCAGCAGAGGGGCGCGACGTGGTTGTCGTGGCCAACTTTGGCGGTGGTCACCATGATCACTACCACATATCGGGTTGGCCGGGCGATGGCCAGTGGCTCGATGTGCTTGCTGCCAGCACGTTTGGTGTAGGCGGCGGCGGGGCGGTGCTGCAGCTGGCTCCGCACCAAGCCCGGGTGTTTGTGCGGCCGGGCTGAGCGTTTCCATGACGAATTGTCGCCATCATCTGTGGTGGAAACCGTTCCGTAAAACAAGCTGATGTGTCGCGCGCCTGTGGGTCGGCGTGCCTTGTTCTTACCGGGGTTCATGCATGTTTACGAAGAAAAGTCGCGGATCGCAGCGTCGTTCAGTCGCTCGCGCCATGGTGGAATCTCTCGAACCGCGGACGCTGCTGGCAGCGCCGATCGGCTCATTTGATTATGCCGGGCGCGATGTCATCAGTGGTTGGGCCTTTGACCCCGACAACGGCAGCGGCGCTGTGAACGTGCGCATCACCGCCGGCAGCAAGAGCTTTGATGTCGTGGCCAACCAGAATCGTCCCGATTTGCAGGGGCCGCTAGGCTCGGCAAACCACGGCTTCGTCTTCAACACGCCGCTCACGCTGGCCGGCAATCAGACGGTCACGATCAGCGCGCTCGATGCCACCACGGGCCAATACGTGACCATCGGCCAGAAGACGTTGCCCAACGCCACGCCGGCCGGGGCCCTTGATGTGGCCACGAACACCACCATCTCCGGCTGGGCCTACGATCCCGAGGCGAACAACGGCACCGCCCGTGTTCGCATCGTTAACAACGGCACCACGTTGACCACGATTGACGCCAATGCCACGCGCAATGACCTGGCGCCGTTCTTCGGCACGGCGAACCATGGGTTCAGCCTCGCGGGCAACTTCGGCGTCGTGGATGTCTATGCGATCGATACGCCCACCGGCAATGCGACGCTGCTTGGCACCAACAACCGCGTGAGCTTCGGCAGTTTGGACTTTGCCGATCGCACGCGCGTCAGCGGATGGGTGTTTGACCCGGACCGCGCGGGGCAGTCGGTGCGCGTGCGCGTCGTGATCGATGGCCAGACGTACACCGAAGCGACCGCGGACAAATCGCGTCCTGACCTGCAGGCGGGTTTGGGTGGCAGCAACTATGGCTTTGACATCCCGATCGTTCTGCCGCCGGGACCGCATTCGATCGAAGTCTTTGCGATTGAGAGCGACACCACCAGCGTGGACCAGACACTGTTGGGTGAAATTGCCGGCGTGACGAATCCGTCGCCCGTCGGCGTACTTGATGTGGCTGGCCGCGAAGGTGTGTCGGGCTGGGCGTTTGACCCCGATGCCGGCGCCAACGCCGTGCAGATCCAGGTGCGCGTGGACGGCCAGATAAAGGCGACGGTCACGGCGAACAGCCAGCGCAACGACCTGGGGCCGGTGCTTGGCTCGACCAATCACGGCTTCTTTGTGCCGCTGTCGGGCCTTGCCGCGGGGCCGCACAAGATAGAGATTTACGCCCTCGACAACCCGTCGAACACGCCGGTGAAGATCGCCCAGCAGTTCATTGATAACACGCTGCCGATCGGCGCATTTGATATTGTCACGCCGACGCAGATTGCGGGCTGGGCGTTTGATCCTGATGTCAATTCGGGCCCGGTGTCGGTGATTTATGAACTCAACGGCACCCGCTACACGCCGGTTGTCGCCAACCAACTGCGTAACGACCTGACCTTCACGCCGACGCGGCTACATGGCTTCTCCTCGGCCACGCCGACGCATCTGTTCGGCCAGAATACGGTGCGCGTGATCGCCGTCGACACATTCACGGAAGAAGAGGTCGTGCTTGGGCAGAAGACCTTCACCAACCGTGCACCGATCGGCAGCGTCGATGTCGTCACCGCCAATCGCGTTGCCGGCTGGGCGTACGACTGGGACAACAACGGCCAACCGATCGAGATCCTGCTGCGTCTCGACGGCCAGATCGTCGACCGCCGCACGGCCAACACCAGTCGCCCCGACCTACAGAGCGGTCTGGGCTCCAGCAACCACGGCTTCGATATCTCGATCAGCGGTCTGGGCAGCGGCGAACACTTCTTCGAAGTCTTCGGCGTTGACCCCGCAACCGGCCTGACGCAACTCATCGGGTCGCGTCGGATCAACGTGTAAGCAACAACTGTCGGCAGAAATTGAAAGGCCCGGCGCGTGACGCCGGGCCTTTTGCTTTTAGCGTTGCCACAGCACGGGGTTGAGCGGCGATGCCGCCAGCTCACCAGGTTCGCATCCCGGCAGCCAGGCGCGCAAATCGCTTTCGTGGGCTTTGTACTTCGGCGTAAGCACTTTAGCGTCCATGTCATGGTAGATGATCGTCATCACCTCACGCGGACGGTCGGAGACGTTTGCGGCCGCACGGTGAAACGTCCACCCCAGGTGATAGCCGACTTCGCCGATGTCGAACGGCGTTTCATCCAGTGGCAAGCCTGACTCCAGCAACGCCTTTGACAACTTCTGCTCGCTCTCGGCCGATATCTCTATGTCGCGGCCGACGCTGTTGAAATTGTGCGAGCCGGCCGAGTACGCCAGCGGCCCGAGTTCCAGCGGCGTTGCCTGCAGCGGGATCCACACGGTCACGGTCTTGTCGGTGTCCAGCGGCCAATAGAATTGGTCCGCATGCCACGGCGTAATGCCGCCGCCCGGTTCCTTGTAGAGGGCCTGGTCGTGATACAGCCGTACGCCGCGGCACTCCATCAAGTCGGCAGCAATCTGCGCCAAGCGCTTTGAAAAGACGAACTCCCTCACGAAGTCGGACTTGGTCCACAGGTTCATCACCTGCAGGAAGGCCTTCTGATACAGGTTGCGTTTCTCCATCGGCGCGGTGTTGGTGTTCAGCGCGATCACCTGGCGCGAGATTTCCTGCCGATAGTGCTCGATCAACTGCGGGGAAAGCACCTGCTTCAGTTTGATGTAGCCGTTCTTGCGGAAGAATGCCCGGTGCTCGGCGGTTACTGGAAACGGCGCATCGAGTTGGGCGTGCCATGGGGCAGTGGTCATGGTTCTGGCTCCGGAAAGACTTGTTAAGCACGGGCCGCTCTTGCCCGCGTACCTGTGTGATCATGTCGTAATGCCTCGCTCGCTGCTACGCCGTGGTTGACAATTACTAATACTCATTTTGCACTTATTGCGAGGCGGCTTGTGCGGGCGGGCGATTTTACTATTGTTACGCCATGCGACCCGCATTGGAAAAGATCACGCCCGATCCCGGGAGTTCGTTCTACACGGGCCATACGCGCTGTAGCGGATTCCGTTTCCTGTGGCATCAGCACCCGGAGGCGGAACTCACCCTGATTGTTCACGGCCGTGGGACGCGGTTCGTCGGCGATTCCATTGAGCCCTTCCGGCCGGGCGACCTCGTGCTGCTCGCCCCGGAGTTGCCGCACACGTGGCAATCCACGGCCAGCGTGCGCCGCGGTCTCAGCGAAGCAATCTATGTCCAGTTCCGCGTCGATATGCTCGGCGGCCCGCTTGCGGCGATACCAGAAGCACGCGCCATCGCGGACCTGCTGGCACGGGCCAGGCGTGGCTTGCGCTTTGTCGGCGCCACGCGCGAACGCGCCGCACAGAAGCTCATGGCGTTGCCCTCCGCCACCGGTTTGCCGCGTTTGCTGGCCTTGCTTGATGTGCTGCAACTGCTCGCCGTTGGACGCGATGCCCGGCCGCTTTGTGGGGCGAGTTACGAGGCGCCCACAAGTTCAGGCCAGCGACGCATCGATCGTGTCTGCCGTTATCTGGCAGAGCATTTTCTTGAGCCGCTCTCCCTGCCACGGGTCGCCGCCCAGGCCCACCTGAACCCGTCGAGCTTTGCACGATTCTTCAATCGCTCCACCGGCCACACGATGACTGAATACCTCAACGAACTCCGCGTTGGCCACGCCTGCCACCTGCTGCTCGATACCGATATGAGCATTGCAGCGATCGCCCACGCGTCAGGCTTCCGCAATCTGTCGCACTTCAACCGCCGCTTCCTGCGCTCGCGCAAGATGTCGCCCCGTGATTACCGCGAGCATTTTTTACGTAAGGGTTCCGCGCGATGAGTACTGCGTCCATCGGCCGACCGCGTATCGATCCGCGCCCTGATTTCGCGCGCTTCCGCCAGACACTGCTGCTGGAACAGGCGTTCAAACGTCCGCCGTTGTTTGACTTCATCATCGATCACACGCATTTGGAGGCAGTGCTGGGGCGGCCAGTGCGGGATGGCGGCGATATGGTGGAAGCCTATCGGCTGGCGGGGTTCGACTATGTGCAACTGATGAGCTATTGCCCGATGGACGAACTGCGCGCCCGCTACGCCGAGGAGAAAGCGGCGAGCCAGCCTGCCGGCGTGCGGCTGATTACAACCGTGGAGGAGTACCGTGCACGCCGCTGGAGCTGGCAGGCGATGGCCGAGGGCGACCTGTCACGCCATGAGCCGGTGTTCGCCCGGCTCGAAGAAATGCGTGCCGCTTTGCCGCAGGGCATGAAGATCCTGGCCCAGACGGCCGACATCTTTACGTTCGCGTGGGAGCTGATGGGCTTCACGGAGTTTTGCCTGGCCACGTATGAAACGCCGGAACTTATCGAGACGCTCATGAGTTCGATCGCTGCAGCGCAGACCAACTCGTTTCGAGAGGTGCTGCGGCGCGGCGGCGACAGCATCGGGGCGATCATGTATTCAGACGATATCGCCTATACCGAGGGGCTGATGCTGGCGCCGGATTTCTTCCGGGACTTTCTGTTCAAGCATATGAAACAGCTCATCGACCTCGGGGCGGCGCACGGGTTGCCGTTCATTTATCACTCTGATGGCCGGCTGTATCAGGTATTTGATGACCTCGCGGCGCTGGGTGTTCGGGCGATTCAACCGTTGGAGCCCAAGAGCATGGACCCGCTGGAGATAAAGCGCCGCTGGCCGGGCAAGTTCTGCCTGCTGGGCAACATCGACCTGGACCTGATGGCCCGCGGCTCGATTGAAGCGGTTGAACGGCACGTGCGCGAGCGGGTGGAAACGCTCAACGTCGGCGGCGGCTATATGCCGGGCGTTTCAAACACGGTGCCGTACTATGTCAACCACGCAAACTGGGTGCGGATGATCGAGACCGTCTACAGTTTCGAGTCGTAGAGAATTTGCGTTCGGCAAAAAGACGGACTCCCGCTAGAATGTCGGCAACTCGTTTGAGGGACCAAGCGTGCTGCGCGAACTTCATATCTCGAATCTGGCTGTCATTCAGGATGTTACCGTCGAATTGCACGGGGGTTTGAACTGCTTTACCGGCCAGACCGGGGCGGGCAAATCGCTGATCATCGGCGCGCTGGAGATCTTGCTCGGCTTGCGCCAACCCACCGACATGCTGCGCAAAGGGGCCAACGAAGGCCGCGTGTCGGGCGTGTTTCATATCAAGAGCGAAAACCTCCGCCAGGAGATCGCCAACGCCACTGACCTTCCGCTGGAAGGCGAACCGGACATGCTCATCGCGCGGCGGCTGTTTGAGAGCGGCCGCAGCAGCGCGTCCATCAATGGCCACCCGATTACCACGGCCATGCTCAAACACGTGGGCGAAATCCTCGTGGATGTGCATGGCCAGCATGATGCCCAATTTCTGCTGAAGCCGGCGAATCAACTCGCGGTGATCGATGACTTCGGCGGGTGCGCGGATTTGCGGCGCAAGTTTTCGGACCTGTATTTCCAGCGGCAGCAACTGCTCGAGCAGCAGAAGGAACTGACGGCGAGCCGCACGCTGCGCAAGCAGCAGCTGGATCTGTATGACTTTCAGGCCAAGGAAATCGATGACGCCCAGCTGGTGGCGGGAGAGCATGATGAATTGCAGAACCGGCACAAGGTCCTGAGCAATCTCGAACGCATCAAGAAGCAGGCGACCACCGCGTATGACCTGTTGTACGAAGATGACGGCGCGGTTGTCGCGCGGCTCAAGTCGATCTTCGCGATGATCAACGAGCTGACGGAATTCGATGATGCGATCAAGCCGATCGTGCTGCAGGTGCGCGAAGCGACGGTGAGCCTCGATGATGCGGCGTTTTCGCTGCGGCGGTACAGCGACCGGCTCGACCTCGACCCGGAAGAACTGGCAGAGACCAGCGACCGACTGAATCTGCTGAACCGGTTGATCAACAAATACGGCGGCTCGCCGGGCACGCTGGATGATGTGCTTGCGTATCGCGCCCAGATTGGCCAGCAGTTGGAAGAGTTGCGCGCGGCGGATCAGGATTTTTCGACCATTGGCGAGCAGATCACCAAACTCGAGAAGCAGCTCAAGGAGATCGGCGGCCAACTCACCAAGCAACGGGCAAAGGCGGCCGACAAGCTGATGCCGCTGGTGCATCGGCAACTCGCGGACCTGGGGATGAAAGAGGCGAAGTTCCTGGTGGAGTTTCAGCCGGTGGGCGTCTTGGAAAAGCCGGAAGCCAACAGCCAAAAGCCCGTGGCATTGGGCGATGTGCTCAAGATGGGGGCGAGTGATTTTGCCACCGCCAGCGGGTTTGAGACGGTGGAGTTCATGATCGCGCCGAACCCGGGTCAGCCGGCGCGGCCGCTGCGCCGGATCGCCAGTGGCGGTGAGTTGTCGCGCGTGATGCTCGCGCTCAAGTCAATTTTGGCCCAAGCCGACCGGGTGAGCGTACTGGTGTTCGATGAGATCGATGCCAACGTGGGCGGCCGCATGGGCACAGTGATCGGCGAGAAGCTGCGGGCGCTGTCGGGCATTCACCAGGTGCTGTGCATCACGCACTTGCCGCAGATCGCGAGCTTCGCGGATCAACACCTGACGATTCGCAAGGCGGTGAAGGGGAACGAGACGTCAACAACCGTGACAGTGATGGGCGGCGAGGAACGGGTGCGTGAACTGGCCGAGATGATCACCGGCAAGGACGTAAGCGACACGAGCATGGCCCAGGCGCGGGAGCTGCTGACGCTCGCCACCGGGCATGCCGCCCCGACAAAGTCGGGCAAGACTTCGAAGAAGAAATGATGCGCGAGGCGATCGTGCAAGTGACGCCATTGGATGACGTAACGCGACCTGCCCCCATGAAGCGCATCGCGATTCTTGGCTGTGGCGGCAGCGGCAAATCAACGCTGGCGGTAACGCTGGGCCGCCTGCTGAAGCTGCCGGTCATGCATCTGGATCGGGAGCACTGGCTGCCAGGCTGGGTTGAGCCGCCGAAGGACAGCTGGACGCAGCGGCATGATGAGCTGATCAAGCAGGACACGTGGATCATCGACGGTATGTACCGCGGTACCGTAGCGCCGCGACTTGCGGCGGCGGATACAATCATCTTTCTCGATTTTTCGCGGTGGGTGTGTCTCTGGCGGATTGTTCGCCGTTATTGGAAGTACCGCGGCAAGTCCCGCCCCGACATGACAGAAGGGTGCCCGGAACAACTCAATCACGCCTTTCTGCGGTGGATCTATCGCTTTCCCGAAGAGACGCGGCCTAAAGTCGTGGCGATGATCGAAGCCCACAGCGCCGGAAAGACCGTGCTGCGCTTTGACAACCCACGCGCCTTGAAACGCTGGCTGCGCGGCTGGGAGAAACGCGTTGGCCAAGCCATCGGCACCCCGGCGGGCGTCAGAAGCTCTTAAGGAATGAGTCGTTGGAGGGGAATTTCTTGAGCGTGCTGGCGAGGGTTTCCATGGCGCTGACGGGGTCACGGCCAAGCAGGTCGCGACGCAACAGGCCGGCCTTGCGGGCGGCTTCGAATCCCAAAAGAATTTCTTCTTTACGCGTGCCGGAGGCGGCGAGGTCGATCGCCGGCCAGATGCGCCGTTCCGCGAGTTTCTTGCTGAGCACGAGTTCCATGTTGCCCGTGCCCTTGAATTCCTGAAAGATGAGTTCGTCCATACGGCTGCCGGTGTCAATCAATGCCGAGGCAATGATCGTCATCGATCCGCCGTGCTCGATGTTGCGGGCGGCGCCGAGCATCGAGCGCGGCTCCTGCATGGCCTGGGCGTCGATACCGCCGGACATCGTGCGACCGGAACTGCCGACGTAATGGTTGAAGGCGCGGGCCACGCGGGTGATGGAGTCGAGAATGACCATCACATGCTTGCCGGCCTCAACAAGACGCTTGGCTTGTTCAATCACCATACGCGCGGTGCGCACGTGGCTGTCGATGTCTTCGTCGGTGTTGCTGGCCCAGACCTCAGCACCGGGAACGCTGCGGCGGAAGTCGGTGACTTCCTCCGGACGTTCATCGATGAGCAGGATGAACACTTTCATGTCCGGGTGATTCTGCAGCGTGGCAAGGGCGATCTCTTTGAGGATGGTGGTCTTGCCCGTCTTGGGCGGGGCGACGATGAGGCCGCGTTGACCTTTGCCGATGGGCGTGAGGAGATCGAGGATGCGCATCGAGATGGGGCCGCCGAGGGTTTCGAGCTTGATGCGTTCGCGCGGGTCGATGACGGTGAGGTCGCCGAACTGCGGGGAATTGGCAAACTCGCGCAACGGCATGCCGTTGACCTGGTTGACGAAGGTAACGAGGGGGCCGGGCCCTTTGCGGTTGGGGCCGTAGTTGGCGGTCACGGTAACACCCGGGCGGAGCATGGCGCGCTTGATGATGTCGGAGGGGACATAGGGGTCCATCGGCATGGGGCGGTAGCGTTTGTCGGGTTGGCGCAGATAGCCGTGGCCTTTGTCCGTGATTTCAAGAAGCCCGGTGACGGTGGGGCGGTCGTAAGGCAAGAGACCTCCAAGGGGTGTGAGAGTGGGGCGCCCGGGCGAGAAGCTGCGGGCGTGAAAGCTCATATGGACGTGAGCAGAAACGACGGGCCGACACGTGTGGGCCCTGGGTGCCAAGAGGGGCAAAATATAGAGTGTGGTTCAAGACGCTTGGCGATTGCGGATAAGATCAGGCTTGTCGGTAATGATGCCCGTCACGCCTATTGCTGCACAGGCCGCGACGAGTCCAGGGTCATTGGGCGTGTAACACCAAGTCTCAAGTCCGTGTGATTGTGCCGTCGAAACACGCGCCGCACCGACCGCATCAGTATGCAGAATAAGCACGTCGGCTGCAAGTGTTTTCGCGATTTTGGGAAGGGTGTCGGTCCAATGCTGGGCGAGGACACCGAGGCGGAAGTCCTTATTCTGCTTGCGCAGAGCGCCCAGATACGCATGGTCAAAGCTGATGAGGAGCGAATCGCCGATAAGGTCGTACTTGAGGAGCAGTTCTTCAAGCACGAGCGGCGGGACGGGGGCTTTGAGCTCAATCACGGGCGTCGCGAGGGGGCCGACGGCAAGGAGGGTTTCTTCAAGGGTGGGGATGCGCAGGCCGGCAAACCGCGGATGCACCCAAGTGCCGGCATCATAGCGCAGAAGGTCAAACCGGCAGTGATCCGCAACGTTGCCCTGCCCGTTGGTGGTACGCTCCAGCGTGGCATCGTGGATGACAACGGGCACCCCGTCCTTGGTGAGGCGCACGTCGAACTCAATGAACTGAGCCCCAAGCGCGACGGCCTCGTCGAAGGCGGCGATCGTGTTCTCCGGGGCGTAGGCAGACGCGCCGCGATGGGCCACGGCAAAGATGCGTGGCGGCGTAAATGCCTGATCAGATGTCGAGGCAGTTGCCGCGCTCATGGGAGCATCTTAGCGGTGCGCGGAACAGGGGGGCAAGCTATTGGCAGGTAATGTGTTTCCGGATTTGCTCAGTGGAGATCGATAATCGCGGGCGATCGAATCGATGTGCACCGGCCCCGAACTGCCCTTTACCCTACAAGTGTTAGCGGCCCCATATAGCCCCGGCATTTGCCGAGGAATCCGCCTGTGCGGCGCCCATCGCAACGCAACCGCGTTCGCATGTTTCGGCACCGTAGTTGCCGGGCCATTCCAATCGCCAAGTTCCTCGCCATCGTGTTGTTGCCACCGCGACTCGCGCGACCTCATGGCTTCCCGGTCAATCCACCAAGTCTTGCATGAGAGGCCACCCCGATCGCCAACATAGCAGCAAGACCATGCGCCATAACGCAAACCTTCCTGGACCCCTTGTTGCCGCCAATCACCCACAACCCTCGCCGTTTCGTAGGTTTATAAAAATCCAAACATCTTTTCCGTTTTTCTCTTGACACACTTTGCACACCCCCGCCACCAAAGCCCCCTGACTATGTCAGGGGGGCCGACCGATTCTCGCACCGCGCGAAAACCCTCGCCAATCCACGCGTTCCCACTCAGCACGTAGCACTCAGTCCTCAGCACTTGGCAAAAGCGCCACGCCACCACCCAAGCCAAAATCGACACCCCGCCCCAAAAATAGCCAAGCCCACCAAGCCAAAATCAACCTCACCCCCCGTTCTCGCCCCCAAAAACGCGGGTCGCCAACCGTAGACCCGCCAAATCACGCGCCACGCCACCAAACGCACCCCGCGCGCTGATTGTCATCGCCATCGCACCGACCATAATGGGGTGATGAAAACGCTTGTACCTATCTGCTGCCTCCTCGCGCTCTTTGGCGCGGCCACTATCGCCCCAGCTGACACCTATCACCTCGATCCCGTGAAGGGCACAGCCGACGGGGATGGAAGTGCGGGGCGGCCTTGGAAGACACTGCAAGACTTTGTGGATGCGAGGGAAGTAAAGGGGCTAAAGGGGGGCGATACGCTGAAGTTGTATGGCGGGCATCATGGGGCGGTGAAACTGGCGGGGGAGTTTGAGAAGACCGTGGTGATTGAGGCGGCACCGGGGGCGCGGGCGACGCTGAGCCGGTTGACGGTGACGAGTGGGAAGAACTGGACGATTCGCGGGTTGGTGATCAGCCCGTCGCTGGGGAAAGAGGCGTACACGGGGAGCATTGTGACATTGGCGGAAGGCGGGCCGGGGGAGAGCACGGCGATTGTGCTGGAGGATTGTTTTGTTTTCGCGGCGACGGACACCGCGGCGTGGGGCGTGAAGGAATGGCTGGGTGCGAACAGCGGCATCAACTCAGGGCGACATGGGCGCGGCGTGGTGGTGCGGAATAACTATGTGCTCAACACGCGGTTCGGGATCACGCTGGCAGGGCTTGATGCCGTGTGCGAGGGGAACGTGATCAGCGATTTCTCCGCCGATGGAATTCGCACGACGCGCGATGGGCAGATCGTGCGGCACAACATTATCAAGAATGTGTATGTGAGCGATGCGGACGGGGACAAGAACCACGATGATGGGATTCAGGCGTTTCTGTTTAACAAAGGGACGGGGGAGGTGAAGAACGTGCAGGTTGTGGGGAACATCATCATCAATCGCGAAGATGCGAAGCAGAAGTGGCCGGCGACGATGCAGGGGATTGGATTTTTTGATGGGCCGCTGGTGGGTTTCAGCGTGACGGACAACGTGGTGCTGGTGGATCACTGGCATGGGTTGTCGCTGTATGACGCACAGGGGTGCACGATTGCGCGGAACACGGTGCAGACGATGACCCCGTCGAAGATGAAGGCCTGGATCATGCTGGGGACGAAGCAGAAGTTGGCGAAGGACAACGTGGTGAAGGAGAACTTTGCGCCGACGTTTAACCTGAAGCAGCCGGGGACGGTGTCCGAGGTGAACAAGCCGGTGAGCGAGGCGATTTATGGGGAGGCGTTGCGGAAGGCGTATGGGGTGATTGTGGAGAAGTATGGGGAGAAGCACGGGACGGCGGAGCGGGTGCGGTTGGTGGTGGGGGCGGAGAAGTAGGGGGTTTTAGTCTGGGGGGCGGTTTGTTATCGTTATGGCTATGCGAATCCTGCCGATGCTGATGATGCTTTGCCTTGGTGTGCCGGTGCTGGCGGATGCCACGAGCGGTCCGTCGCAAGGGACGCCGATACCGATACAGCAGCCGTCGCTGGGTGCGGCGGGGATGAAGTCATCGGAGACGAGTAACACGACGCAACCGGTGGTGTTGCAGCCCGACAAGTCGGATCCGACGGGATTGTTTCCGCGGTTTTCGAAGGGGGATACGGGGCCGGATGAAGAGCTGCCGATTTTGATTCCGGGGAAGATGCCGATTGTGACGAAGCGTCAGATCGGGCAGATAGCGGCGCAGCAGGTGGCGGCGGCGGTGCCAGCGACGCAGAAGGCGGAGAGCATTGCGGCGGCGGCATTTCAGACGACGCCGATGCCGATGGCGGCGCCGGCGGCGGGTGATGCGGGGACGATCATGCGGCCGGTGGGGGAGGCATTGCCGGAGGCGCCAGCGGGATATTGGTATTGGTTGTTGCCGACGCTGCTGGCGGTGGCGTTTGTAGTGGTGTCGTGGGTGATTGTGACGACATGGCGGCGGAAGACGACGTTTTGAGGCAGAAGCTAGAAGCCAGAAGCCAGTAGCCAGAAGTTGGCGGAGGCAAAAAAAGCGAAGGCGGGACTGGCTTAGGTGCAGCCCGCCTTGCGTGGGAAAAGGGGGTATCGGGGTAATGACGAATGACGATTTTCGAATGACGAATTCGTCATTTGTCATTTTTCATTCGTCATTTCATTTATTGTCCTTGGCCGAGGGAGTAGCCGGGCTGGTTGTCGAAGTTGTAGAGGTGCTCGGTTTTGATGAAGTCGATGTTGGCGGCCTGGATCTTCTGGAGGAGCTGGACGACGTGGGCGTTGGTGACCTTGGCGTCTTTGGCCTTAAAGCGGGCGCGCCAGTGATCGACGCAGAAGGTTTCCGGGAGGCCTTCGGGCCAGACCTTGACGCCGCGGTTGGTGATCATGTTGAGGGTGAGGCCGTCGAGGTTGCAGGCCTGGAGCTGCTTGGCGAGGTCGGCGGCGGCGATGTCGCGGGCGTGGATGAAGACGTCGATGCCGACGAGGTCCTTCTTGGCGGCAGGCTGCGGGGTGACCTTGATCTGGAGCGGGGCGCCGTGCTTGTAGTGCACGGGGGTGAGTTTCTCGGGGTTTTTGCCAAGACGGGCGACGACGGCTTGGGCGAATTCCTTGGTGCCGACGCGTTCTTTGGAGACGCCTTCAGCGTAGATGTCGTAAGTGTGGATGCCGTCTTCGATGGTGCGCAGCCAGGCGTTGTGGACGCGGGTGGCGACATCGGCCTGGCCGATGTGGACGAGCATCATGACGGCGCCGAGGAGGAGGCCGGAGGGGTTGGCGACGTTTTGACCGGCGCGGCGGGGCGCGCTGCCGTGGATGGCTTCGAACATGGCGATCTGGTCGCCGATGTTGGCGGAGCCGGCGATGCCGACGGAGCCGGTGATCTGGGCGACGACGTCGGAGAGGATGTCGCCGTAGAGGTTGGGCATGACGATGACGTCGAAGGCTTCGGGGGAGTCGGCGAGCTTGGCGGCGCCGATGTCGACGATCCAGTGTTCGGGGGTGATGTCGGGATACTCGGCGGAGACTTCATCGAAGACTTTGTGGAAGAGGCCGTCGGTGAGCTTCATGATGTTGTCTTTGGTGAAGCAGGTGACTTTTTTGCGGTTGTTGCGGCGGGCGTATTCGAAGGCGTAGCGGACGATTTTTTCAGTGCCGGGGCGGGTGATAAGTTTGAGGCACTGCATGACGTCATCGGTCTGGCGGTGTTCGATGCCGGCGTAGAGGTCTTCTTCGTTTTCGCGGACGATGACGACGTCCATCTTGGGGTGCTTGGTTTCGACGAAGGGGTGGTAGGAGGTGCAGGGGCGGACGTTGGCGTAGAGGCCGAGGGTTTTGCGGACGGTGACGTTGAGCGACTTGAAGCCGCCGCCCTGGGGCGTGGTGATGGGTGCTTTGAGGAAGACCTTGGTGGCGCGGAGGGTGTCCCAGGCGACGGGTTCGATACCGGAGGAGAAGCCGCGGGAATAGACGGACTCGCCGATTTCGATGGGGTGAAGTTCGAGTGCGGCGCCGGCTTCTTTAAGGATGTGGAGGGTGGCGGCCATGATTTCGGGGCCGATGCCGTCACCGTAGGCGACGGTGATGGGGACGGCTTTGGCGGCGAAGTGTGCGGGGTGGTTTTTGAGGGTTTCGCCGGTGATGGGTTGTGAGAGGACGGACATATGGGCTCCTTGACCGGGAACGGCTGCCCGGCGGTCAGGTGATGCCCGTGCGGCCGGCGGAATCCATCGTCCGCCTGCTGGCCGATCGGGGTGGCGTATTGTTGTGCGGATTCGATAGTTTTACAAGAACGAAGTTTAGAAGCGAATTCAAGAAAATATCTAACGAACAGGAGCGGCAGGGGGTGCGTAAAACGATGCGAGCGACTATTTGAAAATATCGAATCGGCCCGGGAGAATGGGCGGGTGGGTATTTGGTATTGGGTATTCGGTATTGGGTGATGGGCGCCCGGGTGCCCGAATACCTAGTACCTAATACCCAATACCCAATACTCAATACCTGGTCTGATGCTGGAGGCGTTTATGTCGACTTTTTTGAACTATCACCATCTCATGTACTTCTACACGGTGGCGCGCGAGGGGGGCGTGGCGCGGGCGGCGGAGAAGCTGCACTTGTCGAGCCCGACGATCTCCGCGCAGATTCATGACCTGGAAGAGACGCTCGGCGAGAAGCTGTTTGACCGGAAGGGGCGAAACCTGGTGCTCACAGAGATGGGGCAGATGGTTTACAAGTATGCGGAGGATATTTTTTCGATTGGGCGGGAGCTGCTGGATGCGGTGAAACTGGGACCGGAGGGGCGGCCGCAGCGGTTGACGGTGGGGATCACGGACGCGATGCCGAAGTTGCTGTCATGTCTGCTGCTGGAGCCGGCGATGCAGCTGGAGCCGGCGGTGTGCCTGGTGGCGCACGAGGACAAGATCGAGCGGCTGCTGGCGGACTTGGCGCAGTACCGGTTGGATGTGATTTTGTCGGATTCGCCGCTGGGTGCGGGGCAGCAGATCCGGGCGTACAACCATTTGCTGGGGGAGTGCGGGGTGTCGTTCTTCGGGGGGAAGAATCTGCATGCGAAGTATGCGCGGAATTTTCCGCGGAGTTTGGATGGGGCGCCGATGTTTTTGCCGTCGCGGCAGAACCAGCTGCGGCGGAATTTGGACCAGTTTTTTGACCAGAACGGGATTCATCCGCAGATTCTGGGTGAGTTTGAGGATACGGGTTTGCTGAAGACGTTTGGCCAGACGGGTCGGGCGATTTTTCCGGCGCCGACGCTGGTGGAAGAGGAAGTGAACCGGCAATACAACGTGAAGACGATCGGGCATATCGAGGCGGTGCGCGAGCGGTTCTATGCGATCAGCCCGGAGCGGAAGTTGAAGCACCCGGCGGTGGTGGCGATCTGTGCGGCGGCACGGAAGGAATTCTTCCGTTAAGGGGCGGGGATGTGGGCGGGCGGGGCGAATTGTTTTTTGAAGTCGGCGAGGGTGGGGAAGCCCTCGGGGAGGAGGGCTTGGTCGGGGAGGAGGACGGGGATGTTGTCTTTGATGGGGTATTTGAGGCCGCCGACGGTGCTGACGAGGAAGTCGCCTTCGTGGCGGAGTTTGCTTTTGGTGACGGGGCAGACGAGGCGTTCGAGCAGGGAATGGTCCATTGGGCACCTTTTGAGTTTGGCGGGTTAGAGCGCGGGAGCGGATTCAAGTGTGAGCATGGCGTCAGTGAGGAGCAGGATGATGATGTCGCGCTGAGCGGCGGGCATGTTGGGGTGGTGGTTCAGGTGGTTGCGCGTGTCGAAGAGTTGCTGGGCGGCGAAGCCGGTGTTGTCGAAGAGTGCGAAGGCGGCGAGGGCCCAGGGTTCGTTGGTGGTGTTGTCGGGCTGGGTGTTGGAGACATGATAGGCAACGAGGCGGCGCACGGCGGCGATTTTTTCGGGGTGGTTGAGAGCGAGGGCGAGATTGGCGGCGGCGTGGAGGGCGGTGAGTTCATCGTAAACGAAGCCGTCGAGGAGGGTGTCGGGGGTGAGGGGATGGAGGTGGCCGTCGGGGTGCTGGTGAGTGAAGGCGTGATGCCAGAGGCCTTCGATCTGGGTGCCGTCGGGACCGTGGCCGCGTTGTTCGGCGAGGAGGAGTTGCCAGGCGCACCAGAGGGCGGCGTTGGGGGAGAGGTGGGGTTGTTCGGCTAGCTGCATGGCGGATTGAGCGAGGGCGGGGATGCTGTGTCCGCGGCGGATGTGGTGAGTGTTGAGGAATGCCTGGTAGACGGGACGGATGGTCTGAGCATGGGCGAGGTCGGGCAGCGCGGGGGTGCGGTGCGGCGAGAGCGCGCGGAGCTCGGTGAGAATGGGATGAGAATTCGCCATGGGCAGAGCGTTTTGACCTATAAAACGTGTGTCAGGCTCGCGGTATGGCGAGCGCGGAGAGCGACCCCTGATCAGGTGTGAAATCTTACAGCGCGGGTGCAGATTGCGTCGATATTTAGAGCAGGAAAAGTGAGTGCTCAAGGACGGGCGGCCCCTTCAGAAGCGGGAATGTGTGCCATGTCCAATATACCTTTCAACACGGTCGCCAGTGTGCTGGCAACTGCGCCTGCGAGCCGGCAGGCGGCAGCGGGCAACGTGCGGCGCAGCCATGAGGCCTTGCGGGCGCAGCGGGTGCAGGCGCAGACGAGCGTGCGGCACATGGAGGAGGTGGAGGATCTCGACGAGAAGGCGGTCGACTCTGTAGGGGATGAGCAGGAGAAGCGGAACCAGGGAGAGGGATTTCAGCGGCGCAAGGAAGAGCCGGAGGAACAGGTGGAGTTGTCTGCGGAGGCCAAGGCGGGCGGGGGTGACGCAAAGCGTCCGGCGAAGAAGCTGACGCCGGAGAAGCCGCGGCTGGATATTTCGGCGTGAGATGTGATGGGGGGGGAAGGTGCGAGGTGGCCCGAATGGGGCAGTGGTACCGCATACGATCGCATCGATTTGGCCTTGCAGGGCAAGTATTTCTTTGACTTCCAAATAACCGAGTACATAATCGCTTTATGTCCCGTGTGGAGGGGCAGGAAAGGGGGATGGTCGCATTGTTTGCAGCGGGTGAAGTTTCACTGGCAGTTTCGATGTCAGTGTGAAGACCGGGTTGAGGTGTTCTCGCACGCGCCGGTCTTTGCGCGATCGGGAAAGAGGGAGAGCGGAATGAGAACGAGATTGTTTTTGCTGAGTGGTGTGATGAGCGCTGCAGTGGGACAGTGCGCGGTGGGGGCGGTGTTTGAGCCGGGGGACAACTTCATTGACCACTTGGGCGATACGATTCAGATCAATCCAACCGTGCTGCCAGCTCTGGCCGGCGCGGTGGTGGCGTCGCATGATGCGCCTTTTTCACTGGCGATGGGCGCGGAGCAGTCTGGTTACGCAGGCGTTCTACACTCGTGGGTGGTAAGGGAGACTGCGAGCGGACAACTCGATTTCTATTTTCGCGTGGAGATGACGCTCGGTGCGCCGAATCCCGGCTACAGCCCTCTGATGTGGACTTCCCTTGTGGCGGGGGGATATGCGGGCCAGTTTACGGATCTCTACGCGCGCAATGATTTCACCGGAACCGAGCCATGGGTTTTCTTTCGCAGCTTCGACGGTGACATGATCACTTTCGGCACTTCGCCGGGAGGTATTGGTGAGAACATCCAACCGGGAGGTTGGTCACTGCCGATGCTGATTCGCACGCACGCGACAGAATTCGTTTCACGAGATGCGGTGACGCTGGCATTCATCGGAAACGCGACGGAGGAAGGGGAGGCGTCGCCGATCTATTTTCCATCGACGCCGTACCTGAGTTCGTTTGCGCCGATTGTTCCGGAGCCCACGTCGCTGGTGTTGCTGGGCTTGGGGTTGCCGATGCTGCTAAGACGCCGGTGGCGTCGTTACTGACATGGGTATTTCACGGGCGGATGCTCGGGGTGGGACTCGAACCCACACGTCTTGCGACACAAGAACCTAAATCTTGCGTGTATGCCAATTTCACCACCCGAGCGGGGGTTGTGTTCCCAATGTGTGGCGGTCACGCCACCGACACGGGAACATTCATTGTATCAGACTTCATGTCTGGTTCTAGAACGCACGCCGCCATCGAAAGATTCTGCGGGGCCAGGTGTGCATACCGCTGGGTGGTGGACAGGGTGCGGTGCCCGAGCCACTCCTTCACCACCAGTAGAGGCACGTTGCGTTGCACTAGGCGGGACGCACAGGTGTGGCGAAGGGCATGGATGACAGTCTGCTCATCATCCTTCAGCCCCGTGAGGATACGCATACGCTCCCATAGGTACTGGGCCTTGCGTTGGCTAAGGGTGGGGAACAGTGAACCAGTGGGAGATATGCTGCACCTACCCCTGAGTATAGCAGAAACGTGATTCGTCATTGGGACGGAGCGGGGGAGGTCTGCCTTGTTCTCCCACACCCGTATCATGGGGCGGGGTACGCAGTTGAAGTCACAATCCCTGGCGGATATGCGGAGACCCTCACTCAAGCGAAGCCCCGTGTCCACCAGCACAACCACGAAGTCACGCATATCGTGCTGCCCAAAGTGGTCGAAGTGCTGCCGTATGCGGGCCTCCTCCACCTCGGTGTAGTACCTGATGCGACCTTGCGGCTCATCCATACGGTGAATCTTCACCTTCTTCGGTAGCCACCCACGGTCCACCGCAAAGCTAATCGCCTTGCTCAACGCCGCCAGCTTGCGGTTGATGGTGGCATTGCTGGCCCCGTGCTTCATCAGTTCGGAGATGAGGAGGTCCACATGGTGAACTCCAAGTTCTGCAATGGGGGTGGTCTCCCCGAGAAGGCGGCACACATGGTCAGCGTTGCCTACCAGCACCGCTTCCGACCGCTTGCCCCTCCACTCCCGCTCCTCCACCCTGTTGAACAGTTGTCGTAGCGTGACGGGTGCATCATGGGGAGTGTTAGGGGTGGACGATAGGGGCATACCCAATGCCAGCCGTGCCCGTGCCTGGGCTTCAAACTTCTCGGCCTCTGCTGCGGTGGCGAACGAGCGGCGAACTCGCTTACCCTCCACATAGAGGGAGACCTCCCAGCTTTTTCCTCGCTGTCTCATGGTACACCTCACAAAGAGGGGTTAGTGGAGGTCAGCACCCTGTGGACAAACCGCTTGCCCTTTTCAGTGAGGCTGACCCGTTTGATTCTACGGTCTAAACCATCCTCGGCTATCTTCACAAAGCCGTGTCTGTTATAAAGAACCCACACTATGCGGCTTGCTGCCGACCGACCAAAGCCGACCGCCTCGCCCACCTCCTGAACAGAGGTCTCACCCTTGCTTGCAATGAAGAGAAGGGCATGTATCTGTTGGGAGGGGAACTCGGGGTCATCCTGGCGAATGGCTTTGAACAGGTCCAGCACATCCCGCAACGACAGAGGTTGTTGGTTTGCCATAGTCATGGTTACTGTACTCCAGAGTTAGGGTTAACCAAAGAAGCTGACACACCATACCACGGTGTATACGATACACCGATGTCAACCAGTTGGAAAGGGGGAATGTAGACATGTCGAGATAAAAACGCCACACTTTGAGTGAGAGATTGAGGGAAAACATACAGAATCCTTTCGGAAGTGGGGTTGTACTATCGGGGATAAGCACCGACCCGACAGAAGATTTAGGTAACAATACCAGCTACATCATCCTGATGCAACGGGGTGGTTGTAGTTGTTTGTTAGGGGGGTGACATACGGTGGACAGGGGGTGGGACATTAGACGTTATTCCCTCGGCGGTAGCGTGACGCCATGTCAAGGGTGCGGCGTATCAATGGACGGTGCCGGTTGAAGATTTGGGCTGACTCTTTCGGGGTGAGGTGGGGTTGTGACAACTCCTCAGATGAGCAATCCACCAGCATGTTAGCGGGGTGGGGTCGGTCGGGGTGGTCGATACCCACCCCCCGAATACGCACCCCATTGCCCCCGACAAGTGGGGCCACCGCCCACCCAAGTGGGTTGTTCCGCAAGTAGCGAATACCATAGCTGACATTGATTCGTGACATGGTTAAGACCTCCGGTTACGAGAACGAGAACGACGAACAGGCATGGGGTGGTCCCGATGGAAGGCCAGCGATTCAGCGGGGGAGAGGATGACGAATTTGCGTACCGAGAAGTGGTCGCGTAGGTCGTCAAGGTTGGGGTGTGAGGAGCTGTGCCAGCCTCTACCCACAGCGGGGTCGGAGTACATCAGGCCCAGCCTCGGGAAGATGCAGTAGTGGCGTCCCCCATCGGGTGCATCGGTGACATACTCGGCATAATAGATGACTTGAACATTACTCATGGTTAAGACCTCCGGTTACGGGATAGTGGGAACTCGGTTAACAGCTTCGCGGTTTCGGCGGGGTCAAGGATGGAGACAGGGGCACCGTTGCGTAATGCCCTTCTCTGGTAGTCTGCCCATGATGATAGGCAGATATACCAGGTGGAATCCGGCGGCATCAGATAGTACAGGCGGTTACGGTTATTGGTGGTGAAGTAGCGTTTGATATTGCCGTTATCAATCTGCCGAACTGCGTTATGTGTGGTACTGCGGGGCATGTTACGACCTCCCTTCTGCCAACAGTTCCAACTTGGCAGCAGTAGTTAGCCAGCCCATATCCTTACCACTGGTGGCTACGTTGTGCTTACCCCGGGCTTGGCAGGCATGGGCCAGGGCGAAGATGACATCGGGCAGACCCACGGTGTCGATTGCCTCACCGATGGAGGACTGTAGGTTTGCCATTACCTCATGGGTGGAGCGGGTGTTTACGAGTAGCTTCATGTGATACCTCACTGGTTAGGGGTTAAGGGTGTTGGTTAGTTGTTCACGGGGAGGGTGCGGATAGACACATCATCTACCACTGCCTCGGCGTACTCATCGGCGGGCACATCCTGGGGGTGCTGCTGGTCATACAATTCTTCGAACAACTTCTCCTGTTTCTGCAAGATGTAGAGGCGGTGTGCTTCCATTTCGAGCGGGTCGTTCAGGCAGTAGCACACGATGATGTGTGTGATAGGACGACTCATTCGTTAATCCACCTCTCGGGCACTTGCTTCTCGGCCCATAGGAATCCATGTTTGTCGGCCCACTTTGCATAGGTGGTCTTGCTCCGTTTACTCAGGCGGTTGCGTGAGTTCATGAAGACCAACCGAATGTCAACGTGGGGGTTTTGTTTACGCACCAACAACAGTTTCGTTCTGTCGCTGGGTAGGAAGTAACCCTTGACCTCAATGAAGATGCCATTGGGCAAACGGAAGTCAGGGGTGTAAGTACACTCGCGGGTGAACGGGAGTTCACGACCCTCGTAGTCGTACTTGACACCCTGACGTTCCAGTGAGGTGGCTACATCTTGCTCGAACTTAGAGCGGAATCCGTTGGTGCGTACAGCGTTAGTACGCTGCCGCATCTTCATCACCGCTTTCAGGTTGTTCATCCTGTGATTCCTCGTTGTTGAACGGAGTTGTGTTGCTGGTCTCTTCCTCGGCGGTGAAGCCATAGCCCTCGGCGTTGCGGGATTGACCGCTCACCAGAGTGATGACCTGAACCGCGACGGGACGGAGGGTCGCATAGTAAGCCTTGCTTGAGGCGATGTACGCAGGGATAACCTGGTACCGCACCTTCAGTTCAGACCCACCATAAATCTTCGGGGCATTGGAGAGCAACTCACCCTCATCGTCGTGCGTGGGGATGGGCTTGCCCTTCGAGTCGAACAGCGGAATATGGATGTCAACAACACGTTCCTTACCATCCTTCCCTTCAAACGAGATGCGTGCCTTCTGCTTGAAGGTCACCAGAATGTTGCCGGTCTCGTTGCTTTCGCTGTCGAGTTCCGGTGTCTCACTCAACTTCCAGCCATCCTTGCGGGCGGCGTTCTTATCGTTGAGGGTCTTACCCTTCGGTGTGTTCTTGATGTCTTCGTCGATGTACTCTTCGATGATGGGGCGGGCGTTGTTGCGAATCTCATCCACCTGTTGCGGTGTGAGAATCAGCTTGACGCTAAGCACACCCGCCTTGTCGAACTGGGTGTCGGGCACCAACAGCTTCGGGTAAGCAGACTTGGCACGGGGCGTGTTGAACTCGGGGCGTTTGGTTTTCTTACTCATCGGATATAGCCTTTCATGTAACCGTTCACGGCTCGGAACTCGGGGGCGGGCGGATTGCCAGCCACGTTATCGGTGATTAACAGGGCATCGTGGGTTCGTACTCCGTGGTGGCGAGCCATCGCCATGAAGAGAACACCAAGTGCCAACACTTGAACATGCGGGGGGTAGAACTGAATGGCCGAAAGTGCCTGCATGGTGGCACGGCTTACAACCTTGCGGTCAGCCAGGGCCATTCGGTTGCGGAGGTCATCGGCCCTACTCATCGCACCTTCCGTTTCGTAAGGATGCGGGGGTCAATGAGGTTGGTGGACCGCTGGTTGTAAGCAGCAGCCACGCGACGATTGGTGCGGAGAATGTGGGCGGAACCGTTGACACCGTTGCCGCACACCCAAACAAGATTCGTGGGCATGATTAGCCTTTCATGGAAATAGTCTGCTTGAGTGCAAGGTCATAGACAGCCGCGAAGTGGACCGAGAACACATTGCGTGTTCCCTTCAACCGCAGGTGCATGAGCTTGCCTTCAAGACAGACAATTATTGGACGATGTTGACCCTTGCTGAACACAGTGTCAGGGGTCTCGAACTCTGCTTTTGATTTGCGGGAGGTGAGCTTACTTGGCATAGGCACCCCATAGGTTGATGGTGGTGCCTGCTGTAAAGAACAGGCTCCCGATTAGGAACAGCCAGTTAGACAACATTCATCCTCCGCTCCTTAACCATCGCCTCTGCAAGGGTGTAAGCGTTCTTAGCAACCCGCTCGGCTGATGAGACACAGTACACACCACTGGCAAGTAGTCCGATGAGGGCTTGACCAGCGAAGTAGTCGAGGATGGGCATGCCGGATTTGGGTTCATAGTGCCCGCTTACATAGGGGAACGCGGGGTCATTCTTATTCATCATGTACCTCCGTGATGGTTGCCTTGAAGCCAACGACTGGAATGTGACGCCCAAGTTCATAGACTTCATGGCTGTACTTCTCGACACTCACGGCCACGGGCTTGTCGAACTTCTCTAGTTGTTTAATCAGAGCCACACCAAGCTGTCTGCGAAGACTGTCTTCGACCTCCTCGGTGAAATTCTTACTGCACCCAGGTTGCATCCGGTGGTCCACAACTATCATTTGAGGTTTCACCGCCACACCCCCACGACCACATCGTTAAAGGGGGCACACTTGATAGCCACAGTTTCGGCCTGTTCGTAGGAGTCGAACTCCTCACCACCGTAGGCCCAGCCATCCACCTGGGACAGCACAATGAAACGCTTCATGAAACACCTCACTTAAAAGCGGAAGGTCTCTTCCTTCTCTAGTGCAACCTAAATACCCTACGGGGAACATCCCCATAGGGGGAGCATTAGGCAAAAGAATAGTGGGCATTAAGGATGGACTTCAGGTCCATCTTGCCCTTCACAGGGAGTGGCGGAATCTCCACACCCAGCCGTTCGAGTTCCGCCTTGAACTCAGCCAGCACATCGTGGGTGGAATACATATCCACCAGGGTGGAGCGAAGTAGGTTGGAGAACTTCTCGGTGTTGGCGGCATGGGTGCCGAACGAGTCGTGGATGCACGCCACGTTGGTGATGCCAGCCTCAACCGAGGCGTTGACCGCTGCAACCAGAGCCGCAGCATCACAGGAGTGGACAAAGTTGGGGGCAATGCCGCTGCGTTGGCGGTTGCGGTCCAGCTTGGGGGTCTCTTTGTTGAGGGTGAAGTAGGTAATCTCCCCCTCCAACACCAGCTTCACCCGCTTGGCCTTCAGGTCTTGATACGCCTGAAGCACAGGCAGGCCCGAGGGTGAGACCCAAGTAACAGGCAGGCCACTCTTAGTTGCAGCCTTAGCCGCCGCCTGAAGCCAGCCCATAACCTGACGGGCAGACACCACCACCTCACCGATGGATTCCCATACGATGCTGGCAAGGAACGAGCAGGCTTCGACCAGCTTGTCACCGAATGGGTGAACCACACCCTTGCTGACCTCTCGCTCCTCCACCTCCTCCATGATGAACTGCTTGCAGCTAAACAGGGTGGAGCCATAGGGGAGGGTCATCACCGGACGCTTACAGATTTTCCGGTCGATGCCATAGGCCAACCACATGGTGGAGAGTTGGCCGATGGTGTGTTCCGCCTTAGCGAAGGGCTTATCCTCGCGGCCACGCAGAGCAGCCAGCTTGGTGCTGGTCAGCTTAGCCACCTCGTTGTAAATGTCCTGCGGCGTGCTGCTGGGCAGGAGGTTGGTGGCTTTGGCACCCACCTCGTCACGCATCATGGCCGAGAAGTGCTGAAGGCCCGAGCAACTGGCATCCAGATGGATGGGGATGTAGGACTTGAAGTTCACACTATCCGTTTTCCACTGGTAATACTCCATGCACCACGCAAGGAACTGCCACGGGGAATCGGCAGCTTGCCAGAAGTCATACGCCAGGGGGTCTTCACCCACCGCCATGATGACTTCGTGGTGCTGTTCAACCCATACGATACGCTCATCGAACGACACCTTGTCGATGCCGTAGGTGTTCGCACCGTGAATGAGGAACCACTTGCCAGCTTCAGGTGTGGCAATGGGCATGCCCTCATTGAACTGGAGCAGACCCTTAGCCAGTGAGTCACCCTGTGGGTTGAGACCGCCAGGGATTGGATACACCCGACCACGGAAGTCCAGTTGGTAGGGAAAGTAGATGGGCCTATCCTTGAACCGCTGGGCAAGACCCATGATTTGCATGGTGCGGCACCGCTGGCTGGTGTGAGAGGCCACAGTACGGTGGTACTTCGCCGCCTCTTTACGCCACACATAGCGGGCCTGATGGTTGGTCTCAATGTCCTCGGGCTTGGCTGGTTCTTCACCATCCTCAACAGGGGGCAGACCAGCCACCGACTTGCGACCCTTCCACACCTGTTGCAGCACATCCAACACCCGCTCATTCACCCGCCAAGCCGTGCGTTGCAGGGCATTGACAGCGGAGTAAACAGCGGTGGGGTTGGCGACCTGTAGTTCAGCAAGGTACGCCTTCTTGTGGGTCTTCACCAACGTGAGGTCGTTATGCTGATTGAGGTAGCCACCATCGTGGGGGTTGGTCCAGTCGAGGGGCGGGACAACCATCGGCAGATATACGGGGCACATCAGCGAGGCTTCAGCGTTGTGGTTCTTGACCCAGTTCATCAGGGATTTGTGGGGGTAGATGTTCAACGTGGTGTCTTTACCAGTGTGGCCTGGGGCTGGGCCGATGGTGATGATACCAGTGGCCCGCCGAATCATCTCAATCATCACCACCCCGATGCGTAGCTTCTCCTCATCGGTCCACTCGGGAACCTTGATTCCCTTGCGGTCGGCTGTCATGTCCATGATGGAAGCTCTACGGGCAGGGATGGTCCACTTATGGGCCTTCTCCACCGCCCAGTTAAAGAGGTGGGGGTGCTTGGCCTTGAGTTCATTCCACACCATCTCCCGCTGGATGCGGTCGGCAATGCAGATAGCCACCCGTTGGTAGGTGGAGTTGCCAGCATTGCACACCCTGTCCAGTACGGTACGCAGGGCGATGGTTGCAGCCACGTTCAGGTCCAGCCCCTTGATGATGGGGTAGATGGACAGGGGGCGACCCTTCTTCTTGTACTGCTTGACCCACTGGTCCTGAAGCCACAACTCCAGCTTCTCCACCACCCGTTCCACCCCACCGCTGACGATACGACGACCAGCCGAGGTGCTGGACATCTCACCTTTAGACATCGCCTTGTTGTACTCAATCATGAACCTGGTTGAACCCAGGGTCACTTGTTCTTCTTCTAACTTCAGTTGTTCAACTAGGTCAGGACTTGAGGTCTGACTCTCGGTCACACCTGAAGTAACACCTACAGTATCAACCATGATTAACACCTCACTTAGACTTGGGAACCTGCTTCTTCTCTAGTGCAACCTAAATGGTCACAACTGACACTTAAATGGGAACAACGGGGTGGAAACCACCTCCCCGCTAGGGATGCTCCCCTATCGGGCACTAAATTTTGCGAGAAAAAGCCGAGGCCAAACGATTGACCATCGGCTCTACGGTAAACGGGGCTGGGACAGGGGTTTATCTACTGGCAACGCTCTCGGATGAGGGATTGATAAGAACCTAAATCTTGCGCGTCTGCCAATTTCGCCACCCGAGCGAATGGGGGGAAACTTCAGTCGTTAATTATCGATTGGTAATTGCTATTAATCAATTGGTGGTGAGAAGTGCAGCGAAGCCGCGGGAGACGGCGTGGACGAGAGCGTCGTTGGCTTCGGGGAATTGGTAGCTGAGGACGTGCTGCGGTTCGACCCATTGGGCGTCGGCGACGGCGAGGAGCTGGAGGTCGCCGCTGACGTGCTCGCAGACAAAGGGGTGGAGCCGCACGTGGGCGTACGGGTATTCGTGTTCGATGGCGGGGAGTTCACGCAGGGCGCGAACGACGAGGGCGACTTCTTCACGGACTTCGCGGATAGCGCAGCACTCGGGGGTTTCGCCGTGGTCGCACTTACCGCCGGGAAATTCGTAATAGCCGGCGAGGACGGTGTCGTGCTTGCGCCGGCAGACGAGCACGTGGGAGTGCGCGGCGTTGAAGACGATGGCGATGCCAACGTCGACGAGCTTTTTGGCGGGTGTGCTCATGCGGGCAATGATAGGCGCTGAGGGCCGGCGTTAGTCCTGCACGTTCTTGATGCTTTGGACATCGAGGCGTGAGAAGTCCTTGGCGATGCCGGCGGCGCGGGCCATGAGGGGGTCGCTGTTGGAGGTTTTGCCGGCGATGTAGCTTTCGATGGCTTTGCGTTGTTTGCCGTCGGCGGAGGCCCACTTGGCCATGCCGAGCCACTGCATGCCCTGGATGCGCCAGGCGCGGTCTTTGTCATTTTCGGCGAGGTTGTGGAGGTCGCCGGGTTCGGGCCTGACGGTGCGGAAGATTTTTTCTTTTTCCTGCCAGGAGAGCCAGGCGGGCATGAAGTTTTCGTTGTACTGGGTTTTGAGGGCGTTGACTTTCACTTCGTCGGGGAAGAAGTCTTTGGAGTAGTGGCGTTGGTAGTTGCCGATGGACTCGGCCATGATGGCCATGCCGGCGTGCTTGTAGGAGACGTAGGTGCCGTTGGTCCAGAGGCGGTGGCCGAGGATGAAGGCGGCGCGCATGTGGGCTTCGGCCTTGGCTTTGGCGGAGGGGTCTTTCTTGGCGTCGGCGCGGTAGCTGAGGGCGGCCTTGTTGGTAACGCGGCCGACGCTCTTGAGCATTTCAGCAATGTAGAAATCGATGATGGGGGACATGGGTTCGACGTTGTCGAAATTGAGGTCGCCTTCGTGGCCGGCATCGGCGGCGGCGACGACTTTCTCGATCACGGCTTTGAAGCGGGGGTGTTTTTCGGGTTCGGCGACGCGCTTGCTTTGTTCAACGAGGGCTTCGGGCTCGAGGCCCTCTTTAGCGAGTTTGAAGGCGTCGGCGTAGAGGCCGGCAGCGCCGGAGCCACCGGAGGGCATGCTGGTGATGATGCTGGTATCGAGGGGGAGCTTGATTACATCGAGTTTGCCAGGGTCGGTGGTGGCGCGGGTGGGTTCGCCGATGGATTCGCCGGAGAAGACGACCCAGGCGACGACGACGATGACGGCGACGAGGATGAAGCCGGAGATGATGAGGCCGATGAGCATGCCGGTTTTGGCGTTGTCTTTCATAGGAATACTCGCAAAGAGAAAGCAGTTGGTGTGTATCTTGAGAACGCGGCGTGCGGTGTCAAGCGGTTGGGCGGCGACAGGCGGGCGGCGCGGGTGAGGGGGAACGGAGCAGGCTTTATAGATTGCGACAAAATAGTCGTTTATTTTTGCGTGGGGGTGGTGTGCGAGTTAAATTGATTGCGGCAGAGGTCATTTCTAGCAGTTACTATTTGTTTGAGAACGAGGCGCAGTTATGGATCGGCGCGTGACGCGTTTAGGTTTCACCTTGATTGAGTTGCTGGTCGTGGTGGCGATCATCGCTTTGCTGGTGGCGATTCTGCTGCCGGCGCTGGGTCATGCGCGGCAGCAATCGCAGAGCACGGCGTGCCTGGCGAATCTGAAACAAATTGGCATGGCGAACTTCATCTATATGGAAGAGAACGAGCTGCAGCTGATACCGATGGCGTATGCGGAGAGCACGGCGAATCCGACGAACTTCAAGGAGAGTTGGTGCACGCTGCTGGTGAACGGCGGGTACTTGGCGGCGCCGCGCCCGACCAGCGGAGCGCCGCAGACGAACACGCTGTTTCGCTGCCCGGCGGGCCTGGAGGCGCCGCGCTGTGACGGCGTGATGAGCACGATGGGTTTCACGAACACGCTGGATCAGCAATTTCCGGGGACAGATCCGGCGGCCAATGGTTTTTGGCGGATGACGTCGACGTCGTCAGGGCTGACGGTGGATACGTGGTACGCGATCAACGGGCACACGAACTATGGCGGGTCGGTGGATGGGTACCCGTTCTCGGCGTTTTATCTGGATCTGACGCCGCCGCAGCGCGCGGGCGGCAATGTGCGCAAGCGGCCGATCAATTATCGTTACACAGCGCTGAAGAAGCCATCGGAGCATGTGGCGTTTTTCGATGGGCTGATGATGGACCCGAACTATGCGTCGGGCAGCAACATCGCGGCGCGGCACAACAGCAATCGCAACACGAACCTGGCGTTTTTTGACGGGCATGCGGAGACGTTGAATCGCAAGGATTTCCCTTACCGCACGGCGGATTTCAATCCGTTCAGCGGGGGTAATCCGGGGCATATTTCGAGCAATTTCCGGCGCTGGCCCAAGACGGTGTGGATTTTGGATTGAGGGTTGTTGTGGCGGCGATGGGGCGGGCAAGCTACGGTGCGCGTGATGTTGCGCAGCGCGAATTGCGCTGGGGCCGGGCTCGGATTGTGGGATTGGTTTAGTCGCCGTCTTTTTGGTCGTCGGAGAGGTAGCGTTCGATGTGGCGGTCGAGTTCGCCGATGCCGCCGGCGCAGTTGGCGCGTTTGACGCGGTCGACCATTTCGTCCGTCCAGGCTTCTTCTTCGACCTGTTCATTGATGAACCATTGGAGCAGGGGCTGGGAGGCATAGTCTTTGGCGGCGAGGGAGGCTTCGTAGACGGCGTTGATGCCGGCGGTGTTGACCTGCTCCATGCGTTGGGCCTCGACGGCGATTTCGAGGAGGTCTTTGAAAGTGCTGCGCGGCGCGGGGAGGGCGCTGAGGATGGGCTGGATGCCGCGATCGAGGAGATGGTCCATGAATTTCTCAGCGTGCTCGCGTTCTTCGCCAGATTGCTTGTGGAAGAAGGAAGCGAAGCCTTTGAGGTTCTCGTTGTCGCACCAGACGGCCAGGGCCGTGTAGGCGTGGGCGGCGGCGAGTTCGTGGTTGAACTGACGCTGGATTTCCGTGACGACGGCGGGAGGGATGGCTTTGCCGGGCATGTGTGGACCTTTCTTTTGATTGGACGAAGGGATTATAGCCAAGTCTTTGATTGCACGCGCTCGTGGGTTGGCTTAATCTGCCGTTTTAACTTTTTCATGGTGACTCATGGTGCGTATTGCGGTTTCACAGTTGCACGAAGGCGACTACATCGACCAGGCATTTGTGTTGCAGGGGAAGCAACTGGGGCAGACGAGCAGCAACAAGCCGTTCTTGAAGGCGGAGTGTGTTGATGCGACGGGCTCGATACACATGCGGATGTGGAACATCACGAAGGAGATGTACGCGCGGCTGCCGGCGGCGGGGTTTGTGCAGGTGAAGGGGCGGATCGAGGCGTACCAGGGGCATCTGCAGATGATTGCGGATGCGGTGGCGCCGATCGAGGACTTGTCGAAGCTGGATTTGTCGGAACTGCTGAAGCATACGCAGAAGAATGTGCCGGAGATGATGGCGCGGGTGAAGGAGATATTGGGGGGCATTCGCGATGCGGACCTGAAGGCGTTGGTGGACACGTTTTTGGGTGATGCGGAGCTGATGAAGAAGTTTCAGATTGCGCCGGCGGCGATGAACATGCATCATGCGTGGCTGGGCGGGTTGCTGGAGCACACGCTGAGCCTGCTGGAGCTGGCGGTGGTGATCTGCCCGCGCTATGCGGATATTGACCAAGACGTGGTGGTGGCGGCGCTGTTCATGCATGATTTGGGCAAGACGGTGGAGCTGTCTTACGGGGCGGGCTTTGACTACACGGATCACGGGCGGTTGATCGGCCACGTGGTGCAGGGGGCGATGTGGGTGGAGCAGAAGGCGGCGGAGGCGGGGGCGAAGCGCGGGAAGCCGCTGCGTAGGGATTTGGTGATGGTGCTGACGCACATCATTTTGAGTCATCATGGCGAGCCGGAGTTTGGTGCGGCGGTGTTGCCGAAGACGCCCGAGGCGATCCTGGTGAATTTGATCGACAACCTGGACGCGAAGACGCAGATGGCGATGGACGCGGTGGCGGCGCCGGCGGAGGAGTCGAACTGGACGGACTGGCACAAGGCGTTTAACTCGAAGTTGTACCGGCCGAGTGTCACGATACATGAGTGAGTCAACCGCGACAGGTCCGCTGGTGAGCGTGATCGTGGCTGCATACAAGCAGCCGGCGATGTTGAATCAGGCGTTGGCGAGCATTGCGGCGCAGACGTATCAGCCCATTGAGATTGTTGTCATTGATGATCACTCGGGTCCGGAGTTTGTGTCGCAGTACGAGTTGCCGCGAAATGCGACACTGATCGTCAACGAGCAAAACGTTGGGCGGGCCTCGGTGGTGCGGAACAAGGCGATTCGCGCAGCGCGGGGAGAGTACATTGCGTTTCTCGACCAAGATGATCTGTGGGTGCCGACGAAGATCGAGCGGCAGATTGCGGTGTTGGCAGATCAACCGACGGCGTTGATGACGTATTCGACCTGTGTGTTGGTGGACGGCAAGGGGCGGGTGGTGCGGCGGCGTTCGCCTAAGTTGTGGGCGGGGCGGGACACGGCACGGGCGTTGTTGAAACGTAACACGGTGCGTGCGCCGTCATGCGTGTTGATGCGGCGGCGGGCGTTGGACACGGCGGGGTGGTTTGACGAGACCATCAAGGGCAGTGCGGATTGGGACATGTGGCTGCGATTGTCGGGGCAAGCGCGCGGCGCGGTGATACATCAGCATGAACCGCTGACGGCGTATCGGCTGCACGAGGGGCAATGGTCGCGGGACGAGGTGATGATTGCGCGGGGGTCGCTGGCCGTGATGCGGTCCGCGGGAAAGTGGCTGCCGCCGTTAAGACCGGATCTGGTCGGGCTGCTGCGGCGGCGCACGGCGCGGTGGCTATGTCGGTTGGCGCAAGCGCTGCAGCGTGCCGGGCAGGGGGGCGAGGAGTCGCGAGCGTTGCTGGCGGAGGCGGTGCAACTTCGGCCGCTCGACATTCGGGCGCGTTTGCTTATGCTGAGTTTGGGCAAGGGCAAGTAGCAGTTCTCGTAAGCGGGTGAGTTTCGTGCAGGTACGACTGTTTAAGCCTATTGTTCGCCCCGAGGCCATTACCGCGGTGACGGAGGTCATGCGCTCGGGATGGCTGGGGATGGGGCCGCGTGTGGCGGAATTTGAGCAGGCGTTTGCGGCGTATTTGGGCGTGCGGCAGGCGGTGGCATTGAACACCTGCACGTCGGCGCTGCATCTGGCGTTACTGCTGCTGAATGCACCGGCGGGGGGCGAGGTGATCACAACGCCGAACACATTTGTGGCGACGAACCAGGCGATTTTGTGGGCGGGGCTGAAGCCGGTGTTTGCGGATATTGACGCGACGACCGGCAATCTCGATCCGAAGTGTGTAAAGGCGAGCCTCAGCGAGCGGACAGTGGCGATCATGACGATGCACTTCGGCGGCAACCCGTGTGACTTGGAGGGGCTGCGGGATGTTGCGGGTAAGACGCCGATCATCGAGGACTGTGCGCATGCGTGTGGGGCGAGTTATTTGGGCAAGCGCATCGGTGCTTCTGGGAATATGTGCGCGTTTTCATTTGGCGCCACGAAGAATTTGACGACCGGGGATGGCGGGATGCTGATCGTGCCGTCAGAGGCGCAGACGGGCGTGGCGCGGCAGATGCGGTACCTGGGGCTGTCGAAGGACACGTTCCGGCGGGTGAGCGATTCAGGCGGCACGCGTCCGCATTGGGAATATGAAGTGGAGAACGCTGGTTTGCGTTATCACATGAATGACTTGGCGGGGGCCTTGGGCGTGGAGCAGTTGAAACATTTGGATGTGGACAACGCCCGGCGGGGGGAGATTGCGGCACTTTATCGTAGTCGTCTGCAGCGCGTCGGTGGTGTGAAATTGCTGCGTGAGACGCCGGAATCGGTCAGCAGTCATTACCTGTTCTGCATACTGGTGGAGGAGCGGGATGCGCTGGCGGCGGCACTGATGTCGCGCGGCATTGTCGTGGGCGTCCATTATCAGCCGAATAAGCACTATGGGCTGTTCGATCGCGTTGAACTTCCGCAGGCGGAGGAGTTCTACCGGCGAGAGCTGTCATTGCCGATGCACCTGGGGCTGACGGAAGAGGATGTCATGTCGGTTTGTGATGCGATCGAGAAGGGATGGTAATGGCGAAGGGATTGATCATTCTGGGCACGCGGATGCTGGCTGAAGAAATGTTTGATTTGATCAGCGAGATCAAAGATTACGAGGTCGCGGCCTTTGTGGAGAATATGGACCGCAGCCTGGTGGGGACGGAAATCGAGGGGCGGCCGGTCGTGTGGATTGATGATGCGGTGAAGTACGCGCGGACGCATGCGGCGATTTGTGCGTTATCAACGACGCATCGGCGGAAGTATGTGGAACAGGCCGAGGGGCTGGGGTTGAAACTGGCGACGGTTGTTCATCCGTTGGCACGGGTGAGCAGTCGTGCGACGTTGGCTCCGGGGTGCTTTGTCAGCGCGATGTGCATTGTTTCAACGAAGACGAAGCTGGGTAAAAGCGTGTTCATGAACCGTGCGGCCACGGTGGGGCATCATACGACGATCGGTGATTACTGCACGATACAGCCGGGGGCGACGGTGGCGGGGGCGATTCAGTTGGGGGAGGACACGTATGTGGGGATGCGGGCGACGGTCATCGAGCGATTGAAGATTGGTCGGGGGGCGGTGATTGCGGCGGGGGCGGAGGTGGCGGAGGATGTGCCGGGGCGGGTGGTGGTGATGGGGGTACCGGCGAAGGTGGTGAAGCGGGA
>Ga0073934_10000201_pt1 | contig 180232 bp, 150 predicted proteins | sample LarsenN4metaG_FD_76834 | JGI IMG/M metagenome (GOLD analysis project Ga0073934, IMG submission 76834) | Hot spring sediment bacterial and archeal communities from British Columbia, Canada, to study Microbial Dark Matter (Phase II) - Larsen... ... | reverse complement strand
CGGGCATTCTTGTGCGTGTTCATTCGGCTGAGCTCCTGCGAGAAGTGGATCGGTTCGCACCTTCCAGTCTCCCAGACTCAGTCCGAGTGAACAGAAACAACCTATTGGAAGTTCACACCTAGCCCCCATCGCCATTCCAATCGTCCCCGCAAGGAGTAACCCAAGGAGTGGGAACGAGGACCTTAGAACCCGACGCGAGCACCGATGCTGTAGACGTTCGCCTCGTAGTCGCCGAAGGCGGCGCTTGAAGAGCGTGTTTCGCGCCGCCAGGCGACCCTCAGCAGCACGGGCTTGACCGGCTGGTACGTGAGGTTCAGTGCCGCGGCGTTCACGCGTTCGGAGCGCGGCGCGACCGTGCCGAGCACGAGACCGGGGTCGCCGAAATACTCCCGGTCGGCGCGCTCGAACGCAGCGGCGAGTGCGAGTTTTTCGGTCAGCCTGAGCGTCGGATACAGCGCGAACCCCCTGGCGAACACCAGGCCCACGTTGACCTCCTCGGTCGTGCTGATGTCGCGCTGGCCGATCGCAGTCAATGCGAGCTTGCCGGTCGGCTGCCATTCCCAGGACGCGCAGTAGACGGAGGCGTCGAAGTCGCGCTGCGGCAACTGCGCGAAGCTGCGACTGACGCGGCCGGCGCGCGCTTTGAGCCGGCTCTTGCCGGTCGGCGTCCATTCGGCGACCGCCGCGAGGTACCGTTGTCGATACGAGTTGTCGACAGCGAGCGCTCCGATCGGCTGCCGGTTCGGCAGGTCGCCGTCGGCGAAGCGCACGTTGAGCCCGAGCCGGTTGCCGGCGCGCGAAACGTAGCTTGCCGTCAGCTCGGCGCCGTTGAGGCGCAGGTCGTTGACCTGCCGTTCGACGGCGCTGTTGTCGTGCTGCAGGCGATTCGCGTCGCCGCGCAACTGCCAGCGCGGCGCAAGCCGGTAAGTAGCGTTGAACGATGCATTTTTCGCCGTCAGGAAGTTGGGCGTGCTGCTCTGGACGCCGCTCTGCACGTTGGCGAGCGACGCGAGCGTGCGCTTGTCGCTGTAGCCGACTTCGCCTTCGAGCGGATCGCCGAACTGCCAGCGCCACAGCGCGCGTGCGTCGTGGCCGTCGAGGTCGAGCGCCTTGAAGCGGCGATAGCGCATCTGGTTCAGCGCCAGGGCGCCCAGCAACCGCTGGCGGCTGAGCGGGATGTCGACGTTGAATCCGAACGACGTCGTACGGTACGTATCCGCGGTCGAAGCGGTCCCGAGCACCGCCGCGGGGTCGACGCTGCTCGACAGGCGGAACACGTTGTCGTCCCGCGTGACGACTTCGGAGGCGAACAGTTCGAGCCGGTCGTCCTGGAGCGCAGCGGCATGAAGCGGCGCCACGGCCACTGCGACCGCCGCGCTCAACTGGCGCAGTCTCAGCATGGGTTTGACTCGGCCGCGCTGTAAAAGCCGGGACGGGCCGCGAGCCGCGCGGCCCGTCCGCGGAAGGCGCCCGAAGGGAGAGACGAGTGCACCGTCCATACAATGCGGGAGACAACGCGGGACGGCACGGGCGGTGCGCTTCGGAGCGCTGGCTGAGCTGCGGTAGCCAGCCCGCAAGCTAGCCGCCGCGTGTGACACGGCTTCGACGCGGCTGCGCCGCGTTCGTAGTCCCTCGCGCCCACGCGCTTCATGGGCCGAGCAGGCGCGCTTCCAGCGCCTTGGCGACGGCCTGCGCGCGATTGACGACGTTGAGCTTGCGCAGGATCTTCTGCACGTGGTTCTTTACGGTCAGCGGACTGATCTCCAGGATAGCGCCCGCCTCGGCGTTGCTCTTGCCGAGGCAGATCCAGCGCAGGATCTCCCGCTCGCGGGCGGTCAGCGCCGCCACGCCGGCCGGCGCGAGACATGCCCCTTGCTGCGCTTCGAGGCTCTGCGACCTGATCCACGCGGCGTGCAGGAACGGTAGGACAAGCTCGACGATGTGCGGCGTGGCCGGGCTGACCGCACCCGGTGCGGCCGCGAACACGAAAAAGCTGCAGACCTCGCCGTCGCCGTCCAGGCTGCCGTGCGCGAACACACGCGCGGCGCCGATGCGCGCAAGTTCGCGGCCGAGCGCTCCGCCCAGCGTTCCGCCGACGCCGACTTCGCAGGCGAACGGGCGGCAGTGTTTCTGCGTCCAGGTCTTCGTCAACTCCGGTACGACCGACGGTTCGCGCAGGAGCACCTCGCCCAAGGTGTCGGCGTGGGGCAGCGCGGTGGAGAAGCTGTCGACGCGAAACGACGCCGGAGCGCGGGCGCGCAGCGCGCAGATCAGCACCTCGTGCGGGATCAAGCTTTGCAGGAGTCCCTGCGTCCAGCCGAAAAAGTGTGCGCGCGCGTGCACCCGGAGCGAAGCCTCGATGTTCAGCACCAGCGACTCCACCTGCACCGCGTCCAGCGGCGCCGCGCCGCCGGAAAACGCCGCGGGCGCCGCACGCTGCGCTTGGGGTGGATCGGTGACTTGTGGGTCAAGCATGGGATCCCCTCATCGACGCGTCGCTGGTCCGGTCGAACTAGGAACGCGCGCGCGTCGCCGCGTCGTCCCTGCACGCGGGGCCGCCTAGAGTTGAACCACAAGCAAGGTCTCGCCGTGATCGTCGCCAACCCGCCGCGCTTCAATACATCGCACCGTCCGCTCAGAGCGGCGGCGCTGGTGCGGGCGGCGATCGATCCGGTGGTGGCCATCGCGACCCTGCTCGCGTGCATGCTGTGGCTCGACCGCGGCGTCGATGGCCCGGCGCTGATCCTCGCGCTGCTCGTTTTTGCGCTGACCTTTCCCGGAGGGCGCGACTGGCGCCGCGCGGACACGCGCGCGCTGATGCGCGACATCGTCGCCAACTGGCTGGTCGTGATCGGTCTGCTGCTGCTGCTCGGCTGGGCGTCGCAGACGCTGGCCGCTTTCGACCCGCGCAGCATCGCCGCGTGGGCGCTCGCCACGCCGGTGCTGCTGTTCGCCGTGCACCGCGTGGCGCCCGGAATCTTGGCGCGCGTGCTCGCCGCCGAAGCGCGGCAGCGCGTCGCGGTGATCGTCGGCGCAAATGAACTGGGGCGCGGGCTCGCTGCGCGCATCGCGACCGATCCGCTGCTCGGCATCCGCGTCGTCGGCTACTTCGACGACCGCGGCGCACAGCGCCTCGGCGACACCGGCGCCTGTCGCGTGCTCGGGCCGCTGCGCGAGCTGGCGAACTACGTGAAATCGCGGCGCGTCGACATCATCTACATCGCGTTGCCGATGTCCTCGCACCCGCGCGTGCGCATGCTGCTCGACGACTTGCACGATACGACCGCATCCATCTACTTCGTGCCGGACATCCTGCTGTTCGATCTGATCCAGGCGCGGGTCGACACGATCGGCGGCATGCCCGTGCTGGCGGTGTGCGAGTCGCCGTACGCCGGGATCAATGCGCTCGTCAAGCGCACCAGCGATCTCGTGTTGGCGAGCGCGATCCTCGTTCTCGCCGCGCCGCTGCTGGCGGCGATCGCGGTCGGCGTCAAGCTCAGCTCGCCGGGGCCCGTGCTGTTTCGCCAGCGCCGCTATGGCGTGGACGGGCGCGAGATTATCGTCTACAAGTTCCGCACGATGACGTGTTTGGAAGACGGCGCCGTCGTCCGGCAGGCGACGCGCGACGATCCGCGCATAACGCGCTTCGGCGCCTTCCTGCGCCGCTACTCGCTCGACGAGCTGCCGCAGTTCGTCAACGTGCTGCAGGGCCGGATGAGCGTGGTGGGGCCGCGCCCGCACGCGGTCGCGCACAACGAGACGTACCGCAGGTTGATCCGCGGTTACATGATCCGCCACAAGGTCAGACCCGGCATCACCGGGCTGGCGCAGGTGAACGGCCTGCGCGGCGAGACCGAGTCGATCGAAAAGATGCGCGCGCGCGTCGAGTGCGATCTCGAGTATCTGCGCCATTGGTCGCTGTTTCTCGATCTGCAGATCGTGCTCAGGACGGCCGCGGTCGTGCTGCGGCGGGACAACGCATACTGATGGACCTCGCGCGACCGCGATCAGGGCGCCGTGACCCGCGGCGCGGCGACCGCCGGCTCGCGTCTCGGCGCGCGCCCGGCGAGCGTCATCGGGCGCGGCGGTTGGCTGCGAAGCCGGTAGCCGACCCCGCGCACCGTTTCGATCAGATCGCCGTGTCCAGTTGCCTCGAGCGCCTGCCGCAGCCTGCGGATGTGCACGTCGACCGTGCGCTCCTCGACGAATACATGATCGCCCCAGACTTCGTCGAGCAGCTTCGCGCGGCTGAACACGCGCTCCGGGTGCGTCATGAAGAAGTGCAGCAACCGGTATTCGGTCGCCCACAGTTCGATGTCCTCGTCGCCGGCGCTGACGCGGCGTGCGGCGGGATCGAAGCGCAGGCCGGCGATTTCGACGATCTCGTCGCCACGCTGCGGCGCGCGCCGGCGCAGCACCGCCTTGATGCGGGCGAGCAGTTCGCGCATCGAAAACGGCTTGGTCACGTAGTCGTCGGCACCGCTCTCGAGCGCGGCGACGCGGTCCTGCTCGGCGCTGCGGCCGCTGACGACGATGATCGAGACGTGCGCGGTGCGCTGGTCGCTGCGCAACTGACGCGCGAAAGTCACTCCCGACGTGCCCGGAAGCACCCAGTCGAGCAGCGCCAAGTCGGGGCGCATGTCGCGCAGCGCCGCCTCCGCCCCGGGCACATCGTGCGCGCACGAGACGCGATAGCCGGCGTTGCTGAGATTGCCGGCGAGCAGTTCGCGGATCGTTGCATCGTCGTCGACCACAAGGATGGACCCGTACATTGCTTTCTCCCCGTCGCTCGAGTGATGCGGCGATCCTATGGACTCGCGGTGCGACGCACTATCCACGTCGAGTGGATTTCTTTGTAGAAGTTGCGTGGCTAGCTGTAGCGCGATCGACGACAGGCGCCGAAATCGTTCGGTCGTGCGCCGTATCTGGGCGCGCCCCGAGAATCGCCCCTTAGACCGACCGATCCGCCCCGATGGCCGCTGGACACGCGTGAGGCCGCCTCGGTAATTCGAACCGAGAGGAAGTAGAGTTCTTGGAGAAAAGAGCTCTATGTGAAGAAGTCGAAGTACACGGAAGAACAGATCGTGCGGACCCTGCGGGAGGTCGCCGCCGGCGCCAAGGTGAGCCACATCACCGTCACCTGAGACGCCGTGCCCATCGTTTCCCCGCGCGACGCGAATCCGAGTGCGTAGCCGGGTGCCTAAGCGATGGGGCTCACACGATCGAGGCCGGTGCGCGACATCACTGCCGGCGTGGCGACCGCGAACTGGCTGATAGCGCATGGCTCCGCTCCGACGCCACTGTGCTGGCCGCCCTCTGTCCATCGAGCCGGGGAGCACGTCAAGACCGCACATTCACGGTGCTTTTTCGCCAGCGGCGGCCTATAAGGACGGTGCACCCCGGCGTGCGTTCGCAGGCCGGGGCACTCCCTTCTCCCGCGAAGGAGCGCTCATGGACTCATGCACGCGCCGCGACGTCTTCCTGCAGATCGAACCCGTGCCCGGCTACAGCCCGCTGGCGCCGCTTCTATGCGCGCGCCGCTACGGGCTGGACTGCCAGTTCAACGAGGGCCACGAACTCGGCCGCATCCCCGGCGAGGAGATCCTCGCCGCACGCGTCGATGCGCTCGTGTATCGCGAGTACCTGGACGCCGATTACACGCAGCCGAACCCGGCGCCGCTGGTCGCGGCCGATACGAGCGAACCGCCCTGGCAGCGCCGCGTGCCCGGCTGCGTGATCTGGGCGCGGCCCGGCGAACGCCTGTACATCCACGTGCGCAACGCCGATGCCCACGACTGCCACAGCCTGCACGTGCACGGCCTCGTGTACGGCATCGACTCCGACGGCGCGTGGCCGCGCGGTGTGGCGGCGCGCGACGGCCGCCGCAGCGACGAGATCCGCCCCGGCGAAACGTGGACCTACGTGTTCGACGTCACCGCGGCGACGATCGGCGCGTGGCCGTTTCACGACCACGTGCGGCACGTGCAGGCAAACATCGACCGCGGCCTGTTCGGCGCGATCATCGTGCGCGACCCGCAGGCGCGGCGCGTCGACCACGAAGTGCCGATGTTCTTCCACGCGATGGCGGGCAGCAGCGGGCACTGCCGCTTCGAAAGCCCCACGCTTTCCACCGGCGGCGTGTTCAAGTTCACGTTCGCCGACGCCGGCGAGGTGTGCGACTACATCTGCCGCATCCACGGCGCCAGCATGGCCGGGCGCGTGCGCGTGGTGGCCGGCGCACCGGGCCCGGACCAGCACATCGCGATCAAGGACAACGGCTTCGATCCGCCCGACGTCACGGTGACCGCCGGCACGCAAGTCGTCTGGACCAACACCGGCGCCAACCAGCACATCGTGTTCGCCGGCGGCGGCGGCAAGCTGACCTTCTGCCTGAACGGCCGCGCGTTCGTCGGCAACACGCCGATCATCACCGCCGATGCGGGCGCGACGATCCGCTGGTATCTGTTCAACCTCGACGTCGGCAGCATCTGGCACAACTTCCATCCGCACGCGTCGCGCTGGCAGTTGCCGTCACCGCCGGGCGGCAGCGCCGACGTGCACGCCCTGAGCCCGGTCGAATCGTTCGTGATCGACACCGAAGTGCCGTGCGCGCTGCGGCTGCCGTGCGAACTGGAAGAACTGCAGAAGTGCCCGCCGCGCGACGCGTGCCTGACGACCGTGTGCGGCGACTTTCTGTTCCACTGCCACATCGAAGAGCACATGATGGCCGGTCTGGCGGGGCTGCTCCGCGCGCGGCAGAAGATCTGGATCACCGAGCAGGCGCTGAAGCGCTCGGCGCTCGTGCTGCCGCTCGGGTGCTGCGACGACGGCTGCGCGCCGGCCGATCTGAAGCGCTGCGAACACCGGCCGCGGCCGCAGCCGCCCGGCGGACACGGCGGGCACGGCGACGTCGCGCCCCGCAGCGGCGTGCCCGAGCACGTCGTGCCGCTGGAAAGACACTTGCACCTGCGCGCGCCGGGAGCGCCGCACGCGCACGACACGATTCCGCTGACCGTGCCGGAGGTGCCGGCGTTCGATCCGCTGGCGGCGGCGAAGATCGGGTGGTGGGAGCTGCTGCCGTGCGAAGCGCCGCTGCTCGCCGTGCACGCCGCGCTGCTGCACACCGGCAAGGTGTTGCTGTTCGCCGGCTCGGGCAACGACGAGCAATACACGACCGGCTTGCGCTCGGCGGTGTACGACTACGAGAACGGCACGTTCTCGCTGCTGCCGGCGCCGAGCGACGTGTTCTGCGCCGGGCAGACGATCCTGCCCGACGGCCGCGTGCTGGTGGCCGGCGGCACCAAGGACTACGCGTTCACCGGCCTGCGCACCACGCTGCTGTTCGACCCGGGCACCGAGACGTGGACGTTCGTGCAGCCGATGAAATGGCCGCGCTGGTATCCGACGCTGTTGACGCTGGGTGACGGTCGCGGCTTCGTCGCCGGCGGCGACATCGCCGGGCCGAACAACAGCGAGAACGAGATCTACGCTCAGCCGAGCGGCTGGACGCCGGCCGGGCCGGGCTTTCCCTGGCCGCTGTATCCGCACCTGCAACTGCTGAAGGACGGGCGCGTCTTTTACTCCGGCATGCGCTTCGGCGGCTCGGCGGTGCAGCCGGGATTTCTCGATCCGGCCACCGGCGCGTTCGCGCCGCTGCCGGCCGCGGCCGTGCCGCCGGCGTTCAACTTCGGCGCGCGCGACCAGGGTGCGACCGTGCTGCTGCCGCCGGCGCAGACGCAGCGCGTGCTGGTGATGGGCGGCGGCGACCCGAGCGTCAACACCGTGTTCGTCATCGACACCGATGCGGCGACGCCGACCTATCAGGCCGCGCCGCCGATGCTGCGCGCGCGCGTCCATGTGAACGCGGTGATCCTGCCCGATCGCACGGTGGTCGCCACCGGCGGCAGCGCGCGCTCGGAAAACGCGGCCACCGCATCGCTCGAAGCGGAGATCTTCGATCCGGCGACCAACAGTTGGACCACGGGCGCGAAGGCGCGCGTGCCGCGGCTGTATCACTCGATCGCGCTGCTGCTGCCCGACGCGCGCGTGCTGACGGCCGGCGGCAATCCGAGCCGGCGCAACGACGAGCTGCGGCTGGAGATCTATCACCCGCCGTACCTGTTCCGCGGCCCGCGCCCGTGCATCGAAGCCGCGCCGCAAGCGGTGAAGCTCGACGAATCGTTCACGGTCCACACGCCACACGCGGCCGACATCCAGTGGATCAGCCTGGTGCGGCCGATGGCGACCACGCATTCGTACGACAGCAGCCAGCGGCTGGTCGACCTCAAGTTCCGCCGCCGCGGCGTCTGCAAGCTGGTCGCGCGCATGCCGGACAACCCGAACCTCGTGCCGCCCGGCTACTACATGCTGTTCCTCGTCGACAGGCGCGGCGTGCCGTCGGTGGCGAAATGGGTGCGCGTGCTGCCGCGCCCGCAGCGCGGTCTGGGGCTGCAGCGCGGCGACATCGTCGTCGGCACCGCCGGCAAGCTGGTGCGCGTCGACCCGGCGACGCTGGCGGCGACCGCGATCACGCAGGGCGGGGCGCTCGGCAACGCGATCGGCATCGCGTTCGACGGCCACGGCCACATCGCCGTCGTCACCGACGGCGGCGAACTGGTGCACGTGGTGCCGGAAACCGGCGCCCAGCACGTCGTGCACTCGAGCGGGCGGCTGTGGCAGGACGTCGCCGTTTTGCCCGACGGCGACTTCATCGCGGTGAATCTGCCGTCGGCGACCGAAAGCGGGCTGTTCCGCATCGATCACGACACCGGCGTCGCGACCAAGCACAACACCGGCACGAACTTCGGCGACGGCCCGATGGGCGTGGCGATCGGCGCCGACGGCCACTACTACGTCGCCGAGCTCGGCGCGCGCGCGGTGATCCGCGTCGACAGAAACACCGGCGCCGAGACGATCGTCACGAAAGACGGTCATCTGCTGAGCCCGAGCGGCATCGCCGTGTCCGACGACGGCCATCTGCTGGTGTGCGATCACGGCGCTGACAAGGTGATCCACGTCGATCCGGCCACTGGCCAGCAGCACGTGATCGCGCAGGGCGGTCATCTGCAGGCGCCGGTGGACATCGCGCGTACGGTCGACGGCAAGATCCTCGTCGTCGACCTGGTCGGCGACAAGCTGATCCGCATCGACCCGGCGAACGGCACGCAGACCGTGCTGGCGCAGGGCGGGCTGCTGGCCGGAGTTCGCAGCGTGGAGGTGTTCGGGACCTGATGCATCGCACGCGCGCGACGCCGTCGTGATCGGCGCCGACGGCGTGGGCTCGGTCGTGCGCAAGCATCTGCGCGCGGGCCTGCGGGCGGCACCGCTGCGGCTGATCATGCAAGAGATCGCCGCACCGGCTCCGCAGGATCTGCTGTTCGACTTCACGCCGATGGGTGGGACCTGAGACCGATGTCAGCGCGTGGCGCGAGGTCTTCGAGGACCCACGGGCGCTGCACGGGACGCGTACGACAGCGCGGTGAGCCGCCGGGTTGTGCGGCACGAGCCCCCGGCCGACAGCGATGCGGTAGATGGCGCGGATCTTCCGGATGCGCTCGTTGATGGTCACCGCTTTCAGTCCATCGGCGCGCATGCGTGCCACCAGGGCGGTCATCAGCGCCGGCGTGACATGCGCCGGGTGCAGAACGCTGTGCTCGCTGGCGAAGCGTTCGAGCTGCCACCACGCGGTCCGACTCGCAATCGTGGTGGCCCGCGGCCGGCCCTCGACGTAGTCGCGCCAGGCGGCGAACACGTCGTCCCAGTTCGGCGAGGCGTGCGCGGTGGGCGGCGCTGCCGGAGTCGGCACGACGCCGCCGGCCTGCCGTTGCGCCTGTGCGTCGAGTGCCGCGACGACAGCCTTCAGGAACGCATAGGCCGCCCGCTGCTCGTCATCGCGGTCCAGGCTCGCAGCGATTCCGCACAACTGCAGGAAGCTGCGGAAGGCAGGCAGGATCGGCCGTGTGTTGCCGCGGGCGAGCATGACGCCGAGTTCGGCGCGTTGTCGTTCGATGCGCTGCCCGAGCTCGGTGAACGACGCTTCATCGAGACCGGCGCTGCGCGACGACTCATCGGTGTCGAGGACGCAGTGCAGCCACAGCGCCGCCAGGTCGTCGACCTGCGCCGGGCTCAACGAGCGAACCTTGCGCGGCGGTCGGTTCTTCAGGCGCGTGCGCAGCGCAGCGCGGCGGGCTTCGAACTCATCTTCGAGTTCGACGAGCCTTCGGCGCAGCAGTGCGATGGCCCGCGACCGGTCGCTGGTGCCGAGGCTGAGCACGACCTCGCGTCGGCGACGCGAATAGGCATCCAGGAGATCTGCAGGAATGCGGCGGCGCAGGTAGTACGTCCCGCGCTTGCCACGTTGGAACAGGTGCTGCTCGACGGCTTTCATGGCGATTGCATCCGAGTCGCGTGTAGCAACTCGTGTAGCAAGCGCCGTTTATCCGCGGCCCGATCTGTCGGAAAATCCTGTTAGATCAAAGGCTTGGCGTGGTCTGGGGTGGCCGATGGGATTCGAACCCACAACAACCGGAATCACAATCCGGGACTCTACCGTTGAGCTACGGCCACCATCGTCGAACAAACTGGCCTGCCCGACTGGACTCGAACCAGTGACCACCGGCTTAGAAGGCCGGTGCTCTATCCAACTGAGCTACGGGCAGGTTCCCTCACTCAGCGCGAGACCGCTTGCCGTCGGGCTTCGGCGCGTCGCGCGGCCGGGAGACTGCGTCCTTGACCTTGTCGAAGGGCTTTGGTCGGGGCGAGAGGATTCGAACCTCCGACCCCCTGCGCCCAAGGCAGGTGCGCTACCAGGCTGCGCTACGCCCCGAAGGCACGGGATGATACCTGCCCGACCACCGCGCGGCAATTTGACCTCGCGTCTTCACGCCGCCTGCCGCTGCGCAGGCACGGGCGACGGCACGATCAGCCGCGCGCGCGGCAGCCACGCCGAGAAGACGCTGCCCCGGCCCAGTTGCGACTGCACGTCGAGCCGGCCCTGATGGCGCAGCAGCACGTGCTTGACGATGGCCAGCCCCAGTCCGGTGCCGCCGGTCTCGCGCGAACGGCTCTTGTCGACGCGATAAAAGCGCTCGGTCAAGCGCGGAATGTGTTCGGGCGCCACGCCGATGCCCGTATCTTCGACTTCGAAGCAGGCGCCTTCGTCCATCACCCGCCAGCGCAGCGTCACGCGCCCGCCGGCCGGTGTGTACCGGATCGCGTTGGACACGAGGTTGCCAAAGGCGCTGCGCAGTTCCTCGCGGCTGCCGCGCACGTGCTCCGGCGCGGCCTCGACGTCGATGGTGTGCCGCCCTTGTGACAGCGCGCGTGCCTCGTCGGCCAGTTCGCGCACCAGTTGCGGGACGTCGACGTCCTCGTCCGCGACCGGGTTCTCCTGGGACTCGAGCCGCGACAGCATCAGCAGGTCCTCGATGAGACGCTGCATCCGCTGGGCCTGTTCCTGCATCAGCCGCATGTGGCGACGGCGCGTCTCGTCGAGCGGCACATCGGAATCGAGCAGCGTCTCGAGAAAGCCGTTGACCACGGTCAGCGGAGTGCGCAGCTCGTGCGACACGTTGGCGACGAAGTCCCGCCGCATCGCGTCGACGCGTTCGCTCTGCGTGACGTCGCGCGTCAGCACGATCCGGCGCGACGGTTCGAACTCGATCACCTGCACCGACAGTGCGAGCGACGGATCCGCCAGCGGACGGAACACGAGCGGTGCGTCGAACTCGCCCGAGGTCAGGTACGCGACGAAGGCCGGGTCGCGAACGAGGTTCGTCAGCCGCAAGCCCTGGTCGGCGCGCAGCTTCAGTCCGAGATGCCGTTCGGCGACCGGGTTGCACCATTCGATCTGCAGCGCGGCGTCGACGAGCACGATGCCTTCGGGCAGCGCGCTGATCGTGCGGCGGAAGCGCGCCTCGTTCTCCTGCAGGCGCCGCTCGTTGATCTCGCTCGCGCGCCGCATCCTGTACAGGCGCGCGAAGACCTCCGACCAGGTGCCGATGCCGTTCGGGATCGAGGTCAGGCGCGGCGATTCGAGCCAGTCGCCGAGCGCCACCAGGTACGAAAGGTGCGCCGCGCTGTAAAGCGCAAGCGCGATCGTGGCGAACCACAGCCCCGCACGCTCGCCGAACAGCAGACCGACGACGATCGCCGCCGCGCCCAGCAGCCCGAGACGGGCGAGCGCCGGAAGGATCAGCCTGACCCGGTGCGGCAGCTTGTCCAGCATCGGGCAGCCTATTGCTCGGCGCGCGCCGACAGGCGATAGCCCAGCCCGCGCACCGTCTGCACGAGGTGCTGCGCGCCCGCGGCCGCCAGCGCCTTGCGCAGCCGCAGCACGTGGACGTCGACGGTACGTTCCTCGATGAACACGTGATCGCCCCACACGTTGTCCAGCAGCTGCGCGCGCGTGAAGACGCGTTCCGGATGGCTGACCAGGAACTTCAGCAGCTTGAACTCGGCGAGCCCCATTTTGACCGGCTTGCCGCCGACGCTGACCTCGTGCCTGGCCGGATCGATCACGATCGGGCCAAAGGCGAGCGCTTCGCCGCTTTTTTCCGGGGCGCGCCGGCGAAACACCGCACGCACGCGCGACACCAGCTCACGCGGCGAAAACGGCTTGACAACGTAGTCGTCGGCGCCCGCGTCCAGGCCGGCGACTTTGTCGCTCTCCGCGCTCTTGGCCGTCAGCAGGATGACCGGCACGGACTTCGTTCGCTCGCCGCTCCGCAGTTCGCGCAGCAGCTCGATGCCGGCGCGGTCGGGCAGCATCCAGTCGAGGATCACGAGGTCGGGCAGACGCTCGCGGATCGCCTGCTGCGCGCCCGCGACCGATTCGGCGCGCCGGACCTCGAAGCCGCTGTTGGTGCACGTGTATGCGACCAACTCCTGGATCGCCGGCTCGTCTTCGACGACCAGTATCGATGCGGGCACGCCGTTACTCCGAGACCTTGGCCACCGTGCGTTCGACTTCTTCCGGCGTCGCATGGCGCACGTCGGCGCCCTGCACGATGAAGATCACGTGCTCGGCGATGTTCTTCGCGTGATCGCCGATGCGCTCGATCGCCTTGGCGGCCCACACGGTGTCGATCGCCGCCGAGATCGCGCGCGGATCTTCCATCATGAACGTCACGAGCTGCCGCAGGATCGCGCGGAAACGCTCGTCCACACCGGCGTCGTCGCGGATGATCGAGGCCGCCGCCACCGGATCGAGGCGCGCGAACGCGTCGAGCGCGCGGCGCAGCATCCCGGCGACGATGTCGCCGCACGTGCGGATGTCCGGAATCCGGTTCAGTCGGAAGCTGGACTCCTTCTCCTTGAGCCACTTGGCGGCCCGCGCGATCTTGCTCGCCTCGTCGCCGGCCCGCTCCAGGTCGGTGATCGCCTTGGCGACCCCCATGATCATCCGCAGGTCGACCGCGGTCGGCTGGCGGCGCGCGATCACGTGGTTGACCATTCGGTCGATGTCGCGTTCGAGCTCGTCGACCTGGTCGTCCGCGTCGATCGCGGTCTGCGCGAGCGATGCGTCGGCGCGCTCGAACGCGTCGAGCGCGGTCTTCAGTTGCGACTCGACCAGGCCGCCCATCTGCAGGATGCGCGAACGCACCGCTTCGAGCTCCTGGTCGTAAACCCGCGACGAGTGTTCACCGGTTGTCATGTCGATATCCCGCGACGATCGGGCGCCGGCGTCAGCCGAAACGCCCCGTGATGTAGTCTTCCGTCTGCTTTTTCTGCGGCTTGATGAAGATCTGGTCGGTCTCGCCGAACTCAATCAGTTCGCCGAGGTACATGTAGGCCGTGTAGTCCGAAACGCGCGCCGCCTGCTGCATGTTGTGCGTGACGATCAGGATCGTGACCTTTTCCTTCAGCTCGTCCATCAGCTCCTCGATCGAAGCCGTCGCGATTGGGTCGAGCGCCGACGTCGGCTCGTCGAACAGCAGCAATTCGGGGTCGGTCGCCAGCGCGCGCGCGATGCACAGGCGCTGCTGCTGACCCCCGGAAAGGTTGAACGCAAGGCTCTTCAGGCGCCCCTTGACCTCGTCCCATAGGGCGGCGCTGCGCAGGGCCTGCTCGACCTTGTCGTCGATCACCGACTTGTTCCTTACGCCGCGGACACGCAGCCCGTACGCGACGTTCTCGAAGATCGACTTGGGGAACGGATTCGGCTTCTGGAACACCATGCTGATGCGCATCCGCACCTCGATCGGGTCGACATCCTTCCCGAGGAGGTTCGTGTTGTCCGGATACAGCCGGATGTCGCCGTCGTAGCGGTTGCCTGGGTAAAGGTCGTGCATGCGGTTGAAGCAGCGCAGGAAGGTGGACTTGCCGCAGCCCGACGGCCCGATCAGCGCAGTCACCTTCTTCTCGTGCACCGGCATGTTCAGCGACTTCAGCGCCTGAAACTCGCCATAGTGGAAGCTGAGATTCTTGACTTCCGCCTTCAGCGCAACGGCGGGCCGTGCGCCGGCCGCCATGGATTCTTCGTGCGGGATTCGATCGATCACCACTTGATGTTCTTTCTGAGTCGGTAGCGCAGCCAGATCGCCAGGCCGTTCATCGCGAGCGTCATCACGACCAGGACCAGTCCCGCCGCCGCCGCGTTCTGCTGGAACGCGGCCTCCGGTCGCGACGTCCAGTTGAACATCTGGATCGGCATGACCGTGAACGGCGACATCAGCCACTCGAAGTTGACGAACGGCGGCGTCGACGAAATCGGCGAGGGCGGCAGGAACGCGATGAAGGTGAGCGCACCGATCGTGATGACCGGCGCGGTCTCGCCGATCGCGCGCGCCATGCCGATGATGACGCCGGTCAGGATGCCTGCCGACGAGTAGGGAATGATGTGGCTTCGCACGGTCTGCCACTGCGTGGCGCCCAGCGCGTACGAGCCTTCTCGGATCGCTTGTGGGATCGAGCGGATCGCCTCGCGGGTCGCGACGATGACCACCGGCAGGATCAGCAGGGCCAACGTCAGTCCTGCCGACAGAATGCTCTGTCCGAACCCGAACTGGTAGACGAACAGACCCAGCGCCAGCAGGCCGTACACGATCGAAGGCACGCCTGCGAGGTTCGTGATGTTGATCTCGATGATGTCGGTGACCCAGTTCTTGCGCGCGTACTCTTCCAGATAGATGCCGGCAGCGACGCCGAGCGGGACAGCGAAGAACGCGGTGACCAGCATCACCAGCGTCGAACCCACCCACGCGGACAGAATCCCGGCCTGCGCCGCCTTGCGCGACGGGAAGCTCGTGAAAAAGTCCGGACTCAGCCGCGGCAGGCCCTGAATCGCCATGTCGACGAACAGCGCGACGAAGGTCAGCACGCCGATCATCAGCGCGATCACCCCGACCACACCGAACGCGACGTCCCAGCGCCGGTGCTTCGCGATCAGCGCCCTGATCGCGCCGACATCGTGCACGTCGAGCGATGTGCCGGCCACCATCAGTAGACCTCCCGGAACCGTCTCCGCAGCACGTGGCCGAGGACGTTGAAGAACAACGTCATCAGCAGCAGCGTCAGGCCCGCGGCGAAAATCGTCTGGTAACCGATCGAGCCGTGCGGCAGGTCGCCCAGCGCGACCTGGACGATGTACGCGGTGACGGTGGCGGCGGGCTCGAGCGGATTGAACGTCAGGTTGGGCTGCATGCCCGCGGCCACCGCGAGGATCATCGTCTCGCCGACGGCGCGGGAAATGCCCAGGATGTATGCGGAGGCGATCCCCGAAAACGCCGACGGCACGACGACCTTGACGGCCGTCTGAAAGCGCGTTGCGCCCATCGCGTACGACCCCTCGCGCAAGTTCATCGGTACCGCCCGCATCGCATCTTCGCTGATCGAGCTCACGTACGGGATGATCATGATGCCCATGACCAGGCCTGCGGACAGGAGGTTGAATCCGGGCAATTCGGGAATCAGGATCTGAAGCAGCGGCGTCACAAACAGCAGCGCGAAGTAGCCGTACACGATCGTCGGAATGCCGCCGAGCATTTCGAGGAAGGGCTTGGCGATCTCGCGGACGCGGAACGGTGCGAACTCGGAAAGGTAGATGGCGATGATCGTTCCGAGGGGGATCGCGACGGCCAGCGCAACCGCAGAACTGGTCAGCGTGCCCGACAGCAGCACCATGATCCCAAAGTGGGCGTCGTCGAACAGCGGCGTCCACTGCGTGTCGGTCAGGAAGTCCTTCAGCGGAACGTGCTGAAAGAACACGACCGACTCCTTGACCAGCACGAAGACGATCGCGACCGTCACGAAAACGGACAGCGACGCTGCGGCGAACAGAATCAGCTCGATCGACTTCTCGACGACGAGCCGGCTGCGGCGCTGGGCCAGTCGCTTGCTCGTAATGCCTTGGGGATTCACGGTGGCGGCTTCAGCGCCGATCGGCGCGATGGCTGACATCGCCTTGCTCCCGCGGAAGTCTATCGGATTGACAAAGGCGGGGCGGCGGGGGCGACATCGCCCCCGGTGCGCCCCGCCAGCGGGCACCGCCTCGGTCAGAGCTTGCCTTCCCGCGCCAGAAGGTCCTCGAGCCGGACGCCGACCTCGGGCTTGCCGCCGAATCCCGTACCGAGCTTCTTGGCCGCGAAGTTCTTCATCGCCATGTCGTAGTGCGCCTTGCCCAGCGGCACGTAACCGACTTCCTTGACGAGCTTGGGCGCGTTCTTGAGATAGAACTCGACGAACTCCCTGACCTCGCGGCGCGCCATCGCCTTGTCGCTGACGTAGATGAAGATCGGACGCGCCAGCGGCTGGTAGGTGCCATCCATCACCGTCTCGAGCGACGGCAGAACGGCCTTCGTCGATCCCTTGTTGACGATCGGAACCGCCTTCAGCTTGTCCTTGTTCTCGATGTAGTAGGCGAAACCGAAGTAACCGACTGCGTTGACGTCGCGCGAAACGCCCTGCACGAGGACGTTGTCGTCCTCGGACGCGGTGTAGTCGCCGCGGCTGGCCTTTTCCTTGCCGTTGATCGCATCGGTGAAGTAGTCGAACGTACCCGAGTCGGCGCCGGGCCCGAAGAGTTTCAGCGGGGCATTGGGCCATGCGGGATTGACCTGGTTCCACCGGGTGATCTTGCCCTGCGCTGCCGGCTCCCACATGGTCTTCAGCTCCTCGACCTTGAACTCCTTGACCCAGGTGTTCTTCGGATTGACCACGACAGTAAGCGCGTCGTACGCGACGGGAAGCTCGACGTACCTGATTCCGGCCTCAGCGCAGGCCTTCATTTCCTTCTCGAGAATCGGGCGCGACGCGTCCGAGATATCGGTTTCGCCGCGGCAGAACTTCTTGAACCCGCCGCCCGTGCCCGAGATGCCGACGGTGACCCGAACCGCGCCTTTCTTCGCCTTCTGGAATTCCTCCGCGACCGCCTCCGTGATGGGAAAGACCGTGCTCGACCCGTCGATCTTGACCGTGGGCTGCGCAAGTGCAGGACCGGTGTGAATCGACCCGATGGCCGCGAATGCCGCGGCCGCCAGCAGCGCGCGCCGCGTCGTGATGAACTGGTGCATGAACTTCCTCCGATCGAGTTGCGGCTCCTCAGCGGAGCGCGATGATGACCACCCTTGTGTCACGGCCGTCACCATAGGCGGCGACTGTGACGGCTGCATGACAACGCGGGCCGCGCGCCGCGACCTGGCGCGCCAATGACTTACGCGGCCGCACCGATCCGTCATCGACAGCGTGACCGCCGTGTGACGGACGCAGTCGGCCCGGGCGGCGCGCGCGACCGTGGCGCCGCCCTCGAGGCCCCGCGGAGGGCAGACTGCGGTGCCGTCAGCCGAGCGCTGCTGCGCGAGCTTCGAAGGCGACGTAATGCCGGCTCAACCCGGCCAGCGCGCGGTAGAAAGCGCACTCCGCGCCGGTTTCGACGGCGGCCGCGAACGGGTCGATCCAGCGCCCCAGGTGGTTCGCGATCAGGCGCCGCCGCAGCGCTGCCGCGCCGCGCGCCGCGTCGGTGTCGCCGCGCGCGCGAGCGCCGGTCTCGCGGAAGAGCAGCGCGTACAGGAACTCCAGCTCGGCGGCGATGTGGTCCGGCAGATCGCGGAAGTCCTCGGCGATGTCCAGCCCCGCCTCTCGGTACAGGTGCACGACAGCGGGCGTCGGATCCGCGCCGGCCTCAGGCCTCGCGGGCGCCCACACCGACTCGTAAGGCTGCGCAAGCGTGTTGCCCGGTGCGAGGAAAAGCCGCGTGTAGTCGACGAGCAGACGCTGCAAGTCGACCTCCGCGAAGGCCGGACGGAGGCGGCGCGCGCGCTGAGCGAGTTCGGGATCGACCGCCTCGGCCGCGTGCGCCAGCGACTCGAAGAGCCGCTCCTCGGCGAACTCCGGGCCCGGCTGGTAGTAGCACGCCGCGAGCAGCCGGCTCATATCGGCGCGGGCCGCCAGCCGTTCGAAGTCGGAATCGCTCACCCGCTCTCCGGAAGGCCTGCCCGGCCCAGGCGACCCGACGCGCAGCGCGGCGAAGCCGTCATCCGCGTGCAATGTACTTGCCGATGTAGTGAACGTTCGGCCGCGTCCCCGCCTCTTCCTTCAGACGGAACGACTTCTGGGTCTTCAGGACCTGCGCGATCTGCGACTTCGGATCGTCCTGGTCGCCGAAGATGCGCGCCTTGGCGGGGCACGCCTCGACGCAGGCCGGCTGCAAGCCGTTGGTGGTGCGGTGATAGCAGAACGTGCACTTCTCGACCACGCCGGCGCGGCGGATCGGCGTCACATCCTTGCCGTCGAACCGGTTCATCATCGGCGGCGTCGCGCCGGCCCGCTTGGCGACTTCCGCGCCCGAGGCCGTACCGCCGGCGATCAGCGCGGTCTTGTCGCTCCACCTCGGCTGCGTGTCGGCATCGGGATAGTTGAAGCTCAGCACGCTGTAGCTATCGCCGTTGAGGCTGTCGTCGTCCAGCGCCGGACTGCTGTACGGACAGGCCTGCATGCAACGGCCGCAGCCGATGCAAAGCGACGGGTCGTGCATCGTGATGCCTTCCGGCGTCTTGTACATCGCCTTGCGCGGCGTCACCGGGCAGGCCTCCACGCAGGCGGCGTTACTACAGTGATTGCACAACACGGGCATCACCCAGTGGGTCACGTTCGGGAACGTGCCCTCGGTCTTCATGATGAAGTCGGCCCAGTTGTAGCTCTGGCCTTCCGCGCGATCGCGGGTGTTGTTTTCCGCCTTGCAGGCGAGCGCGCATGCTCCGCAACCCACGCAGCGCTGCAGGTCGATGACCATTCCGAATCTCATCTCGATCTCCTTCGGCACGCAGGTTGGGAACTCAGACCTTCGTGATCCGTACGCCGGTGAATCCGCCGTTGCGCGCGGTCGAGCCGCTCAGCCGGTCGTAGTCGTCGACGAGGATCTCGTTGTTGTTGCCCCCGCGGGAAGCCTTGCCGAAGGTCTCGGTGGCGACCCGCCCGTAGGCCCAGTGGCCTTGCCCGTAGCACTTCGTCACGGTGCCGGGACGCACACCCTCCCACAGCTTCAGCTTCACGGTGATCGAGCCCGCCGGCGAAGTCACCCTGACCATGTCGCCCGTCTTCAGCCCCAGCTTCTTGCCGTCGGCGGGGTTCATCTTCAGGACGTCGTCCCACGAGACATCGCCGGGATCGACCTTCTTGAATTCCTGGTACCAGGTCAGATTCGCCGATCGGCCTTCGCGGTTCAGCCGGCTCTTGTAGTCGATGAAGGTGAACGGGTACTGCTCGAAGCTGCCGTGGCGCTTCGGCGGCTCGTAGTGCGGCACGAAAGCCAGCTCGCCGCGCGCGACGTAACCGCTGACGGCGAGGATCTCGTCGATCGTCGCGTTGTGCTTCTTCGCGTGTTCGTCGAGGCCCTTCTTCAGCGTCTCGCTGTAGAACTCGAACTTCTTGGTCGCCGTACTGAATTTGCCGCCCCAGCCTTTCTTCAGCGGATACCTGGCTCCGCTGAACATGCCTTTGCGGCGGAACTCCGCCCAGCCGTTGATCGGTGCGTCACCCTTGAGCGGTTCCTTGGCCATCCATAGCGGCGCGCTGGTGATCTTGGCCGCGATCTCGCTGAACTCGACTTCGCTGGCCGGAAGCTTGCCGGTTTCGGGATCCTTGAATTCCTTCTCGTAGTACTCGGCGAGCTTCGGGAATCCCTTGGCCTTGAGCTTCTGCGCGAGCAGCCAAACGACCTCGGTCTCTTCCTGCTTCACGTCCCACAGGCGCCTGACCGCCGGCTGCTGGATCGACGCGTAGCCGTAGCCGTTGCCCATGTTGGTGATGACCGACATCCCCTCCGCCGAGTTGAACGTCGACGGCAGCACGATGTCGGCGAATTGCGTCATCTCCGACGGGTTCGTCACCATGTGCACGAAGAACGGCACGTTGGCCATGGCCTGGTCCCACCGCTGTGCACCCGTGCAGGAGAAGTTGAAGTTGTTCCACGACGCGATGACGACCTTGGCCGCGCCGGGGTCCTTCAGCATTCCGTTGGCGACGTTGTTGGTGACCACACCGCTGCCCGGCCTGGCGTTCATCATCGCCGGCATGTCCTTGTCGCCGCGGCCGTCGAGCTTCTTGCCCTTGCTGTGGCTCTTGGCCATGTCGTCGACGTACTTGTCCGCGCTCGGAAACTTGCCGGTCGGAACACTGCTCGACTGCCAGACGCCGCCTTCGTTGTCGACCGAGCCGAGCAGGCCGTTCAGCGCGTACACGTACATCGCGTTGTAGGTGCCGCGCGGCTGCATCGCCGCGCCCGGCCCCATCCACACGGCGGTACGCGGCGCAGCCTTGCCCATTGCGCGGGCGACCCGAACGATCTGAGCCGCCGGGATGCCGCACTCTTTCTCCGCCCAGGCAGGCGTGCGGTCCTTGAGCTCCAGGTTCCACCACTTGACCAGCCCGTGCGTCTCTTTTTCGGCAAAGGCCGCCTCGTCGACCGTTCTGCCCGCGACGAACAGATTGCGACCGTCCTTGAAGTCGCCGACGAACTCGCGGCTCCACAAACCCTCCGTCAGCAGGACATGCGCGATCGCGCCGGCCAATGCCCCGTCCGTGCCCGGCAGCAATGGCAGCCACTCGTGCGACTTGGCGGCCGAGTTGGACAGCCGCGGGTCCACGGTGATCACGGTCCCACGGGCGAGGATCTCGCCGAATCGGTGGATCGTATTCGGCACCTCGCGGTTCGACGCGAGCGGATCGCAGCCCCACACCACGAGGCAGTTGACCTTCTCGAGGTCGTAGTCGCGATAGCCGAAGAATCCCTGCGTCAGCCCCGGTCCCATCTTCTCCGCTTCGGCGCAAATGGCGCTGTGCGAGAAGTAATTCGGCGTGCCGAAGACCTTGGGCAGCGTGCCGTACAGCAGGTCGGTCGAAGTCGGTGAATAGCGGCCGCGCAGGTAGACGAACTTGTGCGGCTCATTGGCGCGACGCAGCTCGATCATCTTGTCGGCGACGATGTCCAGTGCTTCGTCCCACGTGATCGGTACCCACTTCGGATCGACGCCGCGACCCTTGACCGGATTGGTGCGCTTCAGAGGCACCTTGATGCGATCCGGGTCGTAGAGCTGCTGCGGGATCAGGTGCCCGCGCGGACACACGTAGCCGTGGTTGGTCTTCGACAGCGGGTTGCCGCGAACGCGCACCGCGCGGCCTTCCTGCACGAAGATCTGGATCGCGCACCACTGCGTGCAGCCCTGGCAGGTGCTCGCGATCCACTCGCCCTGCGCGGGGCTGCCACCCCTGATCTTGCGCGGCGCCATCGCGCTGGACACGGGCGGTTGCGTCGCGCAGCCGGCAGCGAGCAAGCCGCTCGTGGCGGCCGACGCCTGGATGAACTCTCGGCGCGTCAATCTCATGGTAGGCCTCCTTCACCGCATCTCGAGGTGGATTCGAAACTCGTGCGAAATCCGGTCGCCGCGAGTCTCCACTGCGTGACGAGCGTCACGTTGCGGAAGGTCAAAGCCGCGGGATTTGAACGCGCCGTGTAACTGTGTAACGCAGACCGTTACGACGGCCGTGCAGCTGCGAGCGCGACGCGGGGGCGCGTATCCGTTCGCGTGGAAGCGACGGCGTGTGCGAGCACCGCGCGACTGCCGGGCGCTACCCCGCTACTGGATGCCCAGCCGCTTCATCCGCTCCCACAGGCTCTTGCGCGAGATGCCGAGCGTTTCGGCGGTCTGGCCGATCTGCCACGCGTGGTGCGCGAGCGCGCGCTGGATGTAGTTGCGCTCCTGCTCGCGCAGAAACTGCTCGAGCCGCTGCAATTCGGGCGCAGGCTCCGGCGCCGCATCGCCCGGCACGGCATCCTGGCTGACGAGCAACGCCGTGTCGATCCACCGCTGCTGCGACAGCAGGCAGGCGCGCTCGATCGTGTTGCGCAGCTCGCGGACGTTGCCGGGCCAGCGCGACTGCATCAGGATCTTCTCGCCGTCGCCGGTCAGCTCGCGCACCGCGTCCGGGTGCGCGCGGTTCCATTCACCGACGAAGCGGTGCGCCAGCCACAGCACGTCCTCCGGCCGAGCGCGAAGCGGCGGTACGCGCAGGTGCACGACATTGACGCGGTAATACAGATCTTCGCGGAAGCGCCCGGCGCGCACCTCGTCGTTCAGCCGCTTGTGCGTGGCCAGGATCACGCGCACCGAAAGCTTGATCGCCTGCTCGCTGCCCAAGCGCGTGATCGTGCGGTCCTGCAGAACGCGCAGCAGCCGCGCCTGCAGCGCGGCCGGCATGTCGCCGATCTCGTCGAGGAAAAGCGTTCCGCCGTTGGCCTGCTCGAACTTGCCGCGATGCATGCGCTGCGCACCGGTGAACGCGCCGCGCTCGTAGCCGAACAGTTCCGCCTCGATCAGCGACTCGGGCAGCGACGCCGCATTGACCGCGACGAAGGGCGCGGCATCGCCGAGCGTCGAGCGGTGCAGGCAGCGCGCGAGTTCCTCCTTGCCCGCACCCGACTCTCCGGTGATCAGCACCGTATCCCAATGACTGCCGAGCCGAACGACCGTCGCGTGCAGGCGCTTCATCTCGGCAGACACGCCGAGCGGACAGTCGTTCGGGTCCGGCGCAGGCTCGACCTCCGGCGCGCTGCCGAACCCGCGCAGCCGGCGGATCAGACGCTCGATGTCGACCGGCTTGGTGAAGAAGTCGGCCGCGCCGGCATCGAGCAGCGCTTCGCGCTGCGCGACCGTGCCGTAGCCGGTGATGAAGATCCATGGCTTGCCCGGGAACACGGCTTGCAGCTTCGCAAACAGCGCCGGACCGGTCATGTCCGGAAGGCGAACGTCGCTGACGAACGCGTCGAAGGCGTCGGTCGCCGCGAGCTACTCCGCCGCGGCGCCGTTGCGCAGCCAGCGGCAGCCGAAACCCTCCAGCGCCAGGCGCTCTGACAGCGTTTCACCCATGATGGGGTCGTCTTCGATCAGGCAGATGTTCATCGTGGCGTGTCGGATGCGAACGTCGGAAATGCGGCGATCAGCTCGGTGACGAATCCGGCCGGCGGCGCAGCGGAAAGCTCGAGGCGTCCGCCGACCGTGTGCAGGATCCGCGCGGTGATCCACAGGCCGAGCCCGGTGCGACTGTCCTCGGCGCGCGGCTGCGCGGCGCACATCTGCGCGAACTGCCGCGCGTCGAGCACCGCGCCGGTATTGGCCACGCGCACCCGCCACGCGGCATCGGCGGCTTCGCCAAGCACTTGCACGCGACCGCCCCGCCCCGCCGCGGCGATCGCGTTCAGCGTGAGGTTGAGCAGGACCTGGCGCACCGGCACCGAGGGCAGCGCGCGCGCCACCGGCGCCTGCACCCGCCATTCGAGCGCGCAGTCGACCGACTGCGCTTCGGGGTGCAGCAGCAGGTACAGGTCGTGCAGGTCGTCTTCGCGCAGCTCGTGCAGTTCGCGCCGTGCCTCGTTCAGCAACGCGTTGACGGTCGAGTGGATCTGGTCGAGCCCGCGCTCGAGCAGCGCCAGCGTCCGCTCGGTCGCCTCGTCCACGCCGCCGCGCAGCCGGCGGTTCTGGATCGCGTGCAGCATGCCGCCGAGCGGATTGTTGACCTCGTGCGCGATGCCGGCGGTCAGCCGTCCGATGCTCGCCATGCGTTCGGCCTGCAGCATCTCGCGTTCGAGTTCGCGCTTGGCGTCGATCTCGTCCATCATCGACAGGAAGGCGTTGCCCAGATCGCCGACCTCGTCGTTCAAACGACTGACCTCCGCGACCGTCGGACGCACGTCGGCCGCGGGCACCGCCTGCATCGCCGCGCGCAGTTTTTCGAGCGGTCGGATCATGCGGCGGCCGCCGACCCAGCCGATGCCCGCGATCAGCATGATCGCGCCGGCGCCGAGCGCCGCGAGCCGCTTGGCGACCTCGCGCGCCTGCGCTCGCGTGATGCCGTATTCCTGCTGCACGATCACGCCGCCGACCAGCGTCTCCTCCTCGCCGATCAGACGCTCGGCCGCGATCAGGCTGTTCGAGGCCTCGTCCTCGTGGATATAGGCGTCGCTGCCGGGATTCACGGTCTGGACCCAGCGAGCCGCCGCAGCCAGCGGCGCGGGCAGGCGCGTTGCGCTCGAACCCAGCGGATGCGCCTGGGGGTCCAGCGCGACGAAGACCTCGCCCAGCGAATCGACCACGACGATCTGCAGCGGCGCCGAGTCGCGTGAGTCAGGCGCCAGCGCCGCTGCGCGTACGGTCTGAAACGCCTGCCAAACATCGTTGCTCAACACCGGCTGCACCAGCGAACGCGCCAGCGTGCGCGCCAGCCGCTGCGTCTGCGCGACCGCGTTGGCCTCGACGAAGCGGTACACGAGCAGATAGGTCGTGGTCGCCACCGCGACGCCGGCGGCGAGCGCGACCGCACTCAGCGCCAACGGCACCTTGAAGCGGTAGCTCCAACGCAGCCGCCGCACGGTCTGCGCGCGGGTCAGCATCGCATCGGCGACACTCATCCGACGGCCGCCGCCATGCGCTGGATCGAGTCGAACAGCCGCGGCGTTCCCGCGTCGAGCCGATCGAGCCGCAGTTCGTCGAGTACCGCGCGGCCCTCCGCAGCCGTGTGCATCGCCAGCAGCGCGCGTTGCATGCGCTCGCGCGTCGCGGCATCGACGTGGGCTGCAGCGACGATCGGCGGGAAGCCGAAGTCCGGCGACCGCTGCAGCACGCGGGTGCGCGCAGTCAGCGCGGGACGCACGTCGGCAAGCACCTCCCAGACGTAGCCGTCGACCGCACCGCCCTCGGCCAGCCCCTCCGCAACAGCCTCGACGACATTGGGATGCGAATGCGCGAAAAAGCTGCGGCGGAAGTAGTCCTCGACGCGCCACTTCTGCTGCGCGAGCAGGTAGCGGATGTACAGGTAGCCCGAGTTCGACAACGGATCGGAAAACGCAAAGCTGCGGCCTTGAAGATCCGCCAGGCCGGTCGCGTTCGAACCCGCGCCGACGATCAGAAAGGACTGATACAGCGGCTGACCGCGCCAGACGGGAACCGCGATCAGCCGGAACTCGCGCGCGTGCAGAACGTAGGGATAGCCGCAGATCCACGCGAAGTCGATCTGCCCGGCGCGCAACCCGTCGATGATCGGCGAGTACACGCCGCGCTGAATGAACTCGACGCGCGCACCGGTCGCCTCCTCGAGATACGACCGCCAGCGCGACAGCATGCGCAGACGGTCGTACAGAAACACGGCGGTGATGCCGAAACGCAGCGCGGGCATCGGGTTGCCCCGAGCGGCCGGAGCGATGGCCGCAGCGGCCAGCCCGCACGCGAAGCGACGTCGATCCACATCTCCCCCTTGTCACCGTACGGTAACAACGCTCACCAGATCATCGGTCCGTTTGTTACCGCACGGTAACACTTCCTGTGTCCGGTTGTCGATAACCCATTGATTCGATGGCGAGCGCCCTTTCACGCGACGTGGGCACCAAAGTTGCGCCCGTTCAAGCGGGAGCTGGGTTTGGGTCGCGATGCCGGCGCAACCGGCACGCAGCCCGCCGACGAGAAACATGGAGACACGCCCCATGCTGGCACTGCGCGAAGACGCGCGCCTTCGACTGGATGAAGGCGCGTGTCTGCCGCTGCGCAGTCATTTCGGCGGCTGCCGTGCTTGCGCCGCCGCCTGCCCGGTTGGCGTGCTGGCGGTGGCGGTGGAGCAAATCAACCTCGCCGAGGGTTGCACGAACTGTGGCCGCTGCGTGGCCGCGTGCCCGAACGAAGCGCTGCAGATCGATGGTTTCGAGCCGCTCGGCAAGCTCCCCGCCGGCACGGAAGCGATCGAACTGGAGTGCGCCAAGGTGCCTGTCAAGGTACGCAGCGCGGCAGCCATCGTCGTGCCTTGCCTCGGCGGCATCTCTGCGGGTCATCTCGCCGAGTTGAACGAGCGCGCCGGCGAACGCGAAGTGCGGCTGATCGACCGCGGCTGGTGCGCCCAGTGCAAGGCCGGCTGCGGCGCGACCCATCCGGCCAAGCCCGCGGTCGATGCCGTCGCGCTGTGGCTGCATGCGATCGACGAAACCGCCGCGGCGCCACGCATCGTTTTGCGCGCGCTGCCGCCCGCATTGATGCCGGAAGAGATTCCGCTTGCCGAGGCCGCGCCGGATCGCGGACCCGCCATGACGCGGCGGCAGTTCTTCCGGACGCTGGCCGAGAGCCCCGCCGGGCGGCCGCGCACGCCGATGGGTTCAAACGGCCGCGCGGCCTTTCCGGCGAGCAAGCGGCGTGAATCGCCCGAACGCCGCCGGTTGCTGGACGCGCTGACGGCGGCCGCGAAGCGCCGCGGAAAGGACGTTCCGGCGGAGTTCTTTCCGCGCGTCACCAACAACGGCGCATGCGCAGACCACCGCGTGTGCACCGCGGCGTGCCCGACTGGCGCGCTGAAGGTCGTCGCCGACGATGGCGCGGCCGCGCTCACATTCGCCGCAGCCGAGTGCATCGGCTGCGGCGCATGCACGCGCGCCTGCCCCGAAGGCGCGCTCGCGCTCGACGCGCACGGCGGCGACCCCGCCGTGACGCCGATCGCGTCGCACGTGCAGAGCGTCTGTACGGCGTGCGGCGACGCATTCGCTTCGCGCGCAGGCGAAACCGTGTGCCTGGCATGCAGCAAGTCGCAGCGCTTCATCGGCGATGCGATGACCCAGTTGTTCGGCGCGAGGCATTGAGCGCTTCGCCGCCCCTCAGTCCAACCGGAGGCCAACCATGGGAATCACCGACAGCATCTTCAAGTCGCGGCTGACGCGGCGTCGTTTCCTGCAGGCGACCGCGGCCACGGGTGCGGCCGGCGCCGTCGCCGGTGGCGGCCTGCAGACACTCACACCAGCGCAGGCGCAGGCGCAGGCGGCTGCGGCGGAGACAAAGATCACGAAGAGCATCTGCCATCAGTGCCCCGCCCGCTGCGGCATCGATGTGTACACCACGAACGGCCGCGTGCACGCGATCTACGGCTCGACCGAGCATCCGATCTCCAACGGCAAGCTGTGCCCGAAAGGTCCGCTCGGCACCTACATCCTGTACGACCCCGACCGCTTCAAGAGCCCGATGAAGCGCACGAACCCGAAGAAGGGCCGCGACGAGGATCCGAAGTTCGTGCCGATCTCGTGGGACGAAGCGCTGAACACCGTGGCCGCGCGGCTGAACGCGCTGCGCGACAAGAACGAATCGCACCGCTTCGCGCTGCTGTTCGGCCGCGGCTGGGGCGCGTCGTGCGCCGGCCTGCTCGGCACCTTCGGCGCGCTGTACGGCTCGCCGAACGTTCCGATCGGCCACTCGTCGATCTGCTCGGACGGCAGCGTGGTCGCCAAGCAATGCACCGACGGCAACGCCTCGTACAGCGCGTACGACTATCGCAACGCCAACATGCTGCTGATGTTCGGCGCGAACTTCCTCGAGTCGTTCCGCCCGTACAACAACAACATGCAGGTGTGGGGCTACATCCGCGGCGAGAAGACGCCGAAGACGCGCGTGACCGCGGTCGACATCCACATGAACACGCTGCTCGCCGCCAGCGACCGCGCGCTGCTGGTCAAGCCCGGCACCGACGGCGCGCTGGCGCTGGCGATCGCGCACGTGATCCTGACCGAAGGGCTGTGGGAGAAGAGCTTCGTCGGCGACTTCAAGGACGGCGTCAACCGCTTCAAGACCGGGCAGACCGTCGACCCGAAGGACTTCAACGAGAAGTGGGTCAAGGGCCTGGTCGAGTGGTGGAACATCGAGCTGAAGGACCGCACGCCGGCGTGGGCCGCCGGCGTGACGACGCTGTACGAGCGCGACATCGTCGCCACCGCGCGCGAATTCGGCACGACGCGGCCAGCGATCGCGCTGTTCGAGCGCGGCGCGCATACGCACAGCAACGGCATCTTCAACGGCATGGCGATCCATACGCTGAACGCGCTGGTCGGCTCGCTGTACGCGAAGGGCGGGCTGATGTACCAGATGGGCCCCGCCTACGGTCCGCTGCCGGTCAAAGAGTCGGACTACATGGACGACTACGCGAAGAGCGGTCCGTGGAAGAAGTATCCGCGCGTCGATCTGAAGGGACACGAGGACGGCTACCTGCTGGCCAAGAACATGATTCAGGAGGTCGCCAGCAACCACCTCGCCGGCAAACCGTACAAGCTCGACACGGTGATGTTCTATCTGACGAACCCCGTGTTCTCGGCGCCGAACGCGCCGCAGTGGGAGGAGATGCTCAAGGAGGTGTTCGTCATCGACACGTCGCCGTTCCCGGGTGAGACGGCGTGGATGGCGGATCTGATCCTGCCCGACCACACGTATCTCGAACGCCTGCAGGACGCGCCGACGTATCCGTTCCAGGGCTATCCGCTGGCGCAGCTCAGGGTGCCGGCGATCAAGCCGCTGTACGACACCAAGTACTTCGGCGACACGCTGATCGAAATCGGCAAGCGCATCAAGGGCCCGATGGGCGAGTACTACAAGGCGCTCGGCAGCAACGAGAACGTGATCCGCGCGCTCGCCAAGGGATTCGAGTCCGCACCCGGTGACAACGGTGTCAAGGACTTCGAGAGCTGGAAGGAAAAAGGGGTCTGGTATCGCAAGCCCTATCTCTGGCAGCAGCGCAACGGCGAGTTCTACGAATGGGACGGCAAGGGCTACAACAAGCCGATGAAGCCGGAGGAGGTCAAGGACAAGCTGTTGAAGACCGAATCGGGCAAGTTCGAGATCCGCTCCAGCTATCTCGAACACAAGGCCGACTGGATCGCCGCCAAGACCGGCCGCGACAAGAACAAGCTGATGTTCCCGATCTGGGAGGAGCCCAAGTACACCGGCGGCGGCGACCTGCACTTCGTCACGCCGAAGACCGCACTGCACTGCGAGGGCCGCGGCGCCAACATCCCGACCGTGATCGCGCTGTTCCAGCCCACGGTCGGCGGGCGCGGCGCCAAGCGCGCGCTGTGCGAGATCCATCCGAGCGTCGCAAACGCCAAAGGCATCAAGGATGGCGACAAGATCCGCATCAAGTCTTCGCTCGGCCAGATCGAAGCGTATGCCGCGGTGACGGAACTCACGCGCCCGGACACGCTGGTGCTGCCGTTCGAGTACGGCCATTGGGCGCACGGGCGCTGGGCCAAGGGCGCGGGCTCGCACGTCGATACGGTGATCGCCAACCAGTCCGATCGCATCACCGGCATGGCGAACTACTACACCGCCAAAGTCACGTTGGAGAAGGCCTGAGCATGCGCACAACGATCACTCTCGGCCTGGCTGGGGGAGCACGAGGGGGCCGGCCGAGCCCCCTCGTTCCCTGCAAGTCAAGGCCCACCGCGCGGCGTCAGCGGCGCTCGAACCTCGAACGGCAATGAGGAGACAGACATGGCCAAATGGGGAATGGTCATCGACCTGGACAAGTGCACCGGCTGCCAGGCCTGCACGACGGCGTGCGCGATGGAGAACAACCGCCTGCCGGGCGAGAACTGGCAGGACGTGCTCTTCTACCACGAGGGCAGGTATCCGAACGTCAACCTGAAGTGGTTCCCGCGGCCGTGCATGCACTGCGAGCACCCGTCGTGCGTCGCCGCGTGCCCGACCAAGGCCACCTACAAGGATCCGGACGGCGGCTACGTGCTGATCGACTGGAACAAGTGCATCGGCTGCAAGGCCTGCATGGTCGCCTGCCCGTACGGCGTGCGCTTCTACACCGATGAGAAACCGGTGGTGCAACCGGACATCCGCAGCGTGTTTCCGGGCAAGGACGGCCGCAGTTGGGATCCGCCGTACAAGGGCCCGCACGACGATCCGAGCCGCGGCATCGGCATCCAGCCCAAAGGCGTGGTCAGCAAGTGCACGTTCTGCTACCACAAGACCAGCACGGCGCCGAAGGGTGTCGCGGATCTGGACGAGGACGATCCGAAGACCAAGGAGCACACGCCCGCGTGCGTGCGCGTGTGCCCGCCGAAGGCGCGCTACTTCGGCGATCTGGACAACCCGGCGTCGAAGGTCAACAAGCTGATCGCGGACAAGCGCGGCGTGCGGCTGCTGGACCACACCGGCAACAAGCCGCAGGTGTACTACCTGTCCGGCGGTGCGGGCGCGGCGGTGCCGAGCTCGCGCGAAACCAACAAGGCGTAAGGAGGATGCGATGAGTGCTGCAACCCTTCCGCGCGCGGGCAGCGCCGGTTTCGTGGTCGGGATCGTCGGCTTGATCCTGGCCGGCGGCTTCGTCGTCTGGCAACTGACGACGCAGGGGCATGCCGCCTACAACACGACCAGCAACGGTCTGATGTGGGGGCTGCCGATCGTCACCTATGACTTCCTGCTGATGAGTTCGTGCGGCGCGGCGCTGACCGGCGCGCTCGCCACGGTCTTCGGCCTGAAGGATTTCGAGCCGCTGGCGCGCCGCGCCACATGGATCGCGCTGGCGCTGCTGATTGGCGGTGTGCTCGCGCTGTTCCTCGAACTGGGGCATCCGCTGCGCTCGCTGTACGCGATCCCGCTGAACTTCCAGGTCAAGGCGCCGCTGTTCTGGAAGGTGCTCGGCGCCGGCATCTATGGCCTCTGCCTGCTGCTGCTGGCGGCGAACTGGATCGCCAAGCCGCAGGCGCCGAAGCCCGGTGCCGTCGCGACGGTCGCGGCGGTCGCCGCGTTGTTCGTGGTCTTCACCGGCGCGCTGATGTTCGCGACGCTGTCGATGCGGCCGTTCTGGCATTCGGGCGAGGTGCCGGTGATGATCCTGGTCGAGGCGCTGCTCGGCGGCATGGCGTTCACGCTGCTCGCCGCGCAACTGGCCGGCGGGGACGAAGCGCGCGCAGCCGGCAACGCCGCGCGCTGGGTCGCCGTTCTCGTCTTCGCGGCGCTGCTGTTCTTGATCGGGCGCGCGATCGTCGGGCTGGCGTCGAACCTCGACGGCCTGCAGGTGTGGAACAAGGTGGTCGGCTCGGCGTGGTTCTGGATCGAGATCGCGCTGCTCGTGGTCGCGCTGTGGCTGACGGCATCCGCCGGCAATCGCGCGAGCGGTGGGATGCAGGTGTTGGCGATGCTGGCGACGATCGTCGCGCTGTTCATCGGCAAGTACGAGTTCGTGATCGCCGGGCAACTGGTGCCGCTGTTCAAGGGCTCATGGGTGCACGGGCTGATCGAGTACGCGCCCTCGGCCACCGAGTGGGCGCTGCTGTTGGCATCGGCGTTCCTCGCCTATGCGGTCTATGCGTTCGGCGCCGCTCGCTTCCGCTTCGGCAACTGAGGCCGTCGAAGCGGTGCGGCCGGAAGCGGCCGACCTGCTCTACTGCCTGGCGGCGGCGTTCCTGCCGCCGCCCGCCGAGCTCACCGGTCGCGCGTGGTGTCACGCGCTCGCGGTCGATCTCGACGAGCTGGGGGCCGAACTCGAACTGGACGCGGCAGCGGCGGTGCGGGCACTTCGGCAGATGGCCGCGACACCCGCCGCCGACGAGCCGTGGCTGGTCGAGTTCAGCCGCCTTTTTCTCGTGCCTCCGGTGGCGGTGACGCTGAACACCGGCATTTACCTCGAAGGCGGGCTCGGCGGGGCGAGCGCGCAGATGATGACGCAATGCTATGCAGCCGCCGGCTTCGCCCCGCGCGAAGACTTCCACGATCTGCCGGACCATGTGGCGATCCAGCTCGAGTTCGTCGCCGTGCTGCTCGAACGCGCCGCCGGCGGCGATGCCGACGCCGAGGCGATGGCCGCGGAATTCGTCGACGGTTTCGTCAGGCACTGGGTCGAGCCGTTGCGCCTCGCCTGCGAGCGTGCGGCCGATCGCAATCGAGCCGCGTCCGTCTATGCGTCGCTGGCCGCTTTCACGCGCGCTGCGCTGGACGCGCTGGTCTAGAAAGTTTCTCCTCGAAAGCGCGCCGGCGCCCCGCCTCCTGGCGTCCGGTGCGCTTCTTTTCGCGTGTCTCGGCGCACCCGCGCCTGCCGTCGCCGAGATGTGCGCCGGCGAGTATCAGTCGGGCTCGCGCCGGCTGTCGCCCGCCGAGCGCGCGCGTGAGATGCAGCGAATCGAGCAGGAATGCGAGCGCGAAGCGCAGCGCGAACGCGAACGCCGCGCGCAGGAGGAACAGGCGCAGCAGGCGCGCGCCGCCGCGCTGGCCGCGCGCCCGCTCGGCGTGCGGCTCGTCGAAGCGCGCTGCGGCGTGTGCCACCCGTCCGATTACTTCGAATCGCGCGGTCGAACCTACCTCGGCTGGTGGGCCACCGTGCTGAGGATGGAAGTCTTCAACGGCGCGCGCATCGAAGCCGGCGAGCGCGTTCCGATCGTCGCTCACCTGTCAAACTCGCACCGCGCGACGGCGGCCCGGCAGGCGATCGAATCGACGCTGGCGGCGCTGGTCGTCGCGGCCGCCGGCTGGCTCGTCGTTCGACGGGTCCGCCGCCGGTAAAGCCGATCAGGCGGCCGGAACGGTCGATGCCAGCCGGTGCGCCAGCGCATGCGCGAGGTCAGCTTCTTCCGCCTCGACCATCACGCGCAGCACCGGCTCGGTGCCCGAAGCGCGGATCAGGATGCGCCCGCCGCCCGCCAGTTCGCGTTCGATCGCCCGAACCTCGTCGTGCAGCGGCGCGTGCGACTTCCACTCGAAGCCGTTGCGAACGCGCACGTTGACGAGCGTCTGCGGCAGCAGCTTCAGATCGGCGGTCAGCTCGGCGAGCGACTTGCCTGCGCGCCGCATCGCCGCCAGCACCTGCAGGCTGCTGACGATGCCGTCGCCGGTCGTGTGCTTGTCCAGGCACAGCAGGTGCCCCGAGCCCTCCCCGCCGAGCTGCCAGCCCTTGCGCTCGAGCAGTTCGAGCACGTAGCGGTCGCCGACCTTGGCGCGCTCGAACGGCACGCTCAGATCGGCAAGGCGCTTCTCGAACGCCAGGTTGGTCATCAGCGTGCCGACCACGCCCGCGACCCGCCCGCCGTTGGCGATCCGGTCGCGAACGATCACGTACAGCAGCTCGTCGCCGTTGTAGGTGCGGCCGTCGGCGTCGGCGATGACCACGCGGTCGGCATCGCCGTCGAGCGCGATGCCGAGGTCGGCCTCGTTGGCCTGCACCGCGTGCGCGAGGTGTTCGCCATGCACGGCACCGACGCCGTCGTTGATGTTGAAGCCGTTCGGCGCGGCGCCGATCGCGACGACATCGGCGCCGAGCTCGTGGAACACGTCGGGCGCGACCTGGTAGGCGGCGCCGTGCGCGCAGTCGACGACGATCTTCAGCCCGCGCAGGTCGAGCTCGGTCGGAAACGTGCTCTTGCAGAACTCGACGTAGCGGCCGCCGGCGTCGTCGAGCCGGCGCGCCTTGCCGAGCAGCTTCGACTCGACGCAGGTGAACGGCGCGTCGATCTGGGCTTCGATCTGCGCCTCGATCTCGTCGGGCAGCTTGGTGCCGCGGCCCGAGAAGAACTTGATGCCGTTGTCGGGATACGGATTGTGCGAAGCGCTGATCACGACCCCCGCGGTCAGCCGCTGCGCACGCGTCAGGTACGCGACCGCCGGCGTCGGCAGCGGCCCGCACAGCACGACATCCACGCCCGCGCTCGAGAAGCCCGCTTCGAGCGCCGCTTCGAGCATGTAGCCCGACACGCGCGTGTCCTTGCCAATCAGCACCGTCGGCTTGGCGCTGGCGCCCGGCGGCTGGTGCGCGACGAGCACGCGCCCGGCCGCCTGACCGAGCTTCAGCACGAAGTCCGGCGTGATCGGCGCCTGGCCCACCGTGCCGCGCACGCCGTCGGTTCCGAAGTACTTGCGGCTCACTTCCCCTCTCCCTGTTCGATGACCGCCTGCCAGACCGCGAGCGCGTCGCGCGTCGCGGCCACGTCGTGAACCCGGACGATACGCGCTCCGCGCTGCACTGCCAGCAATGCCGCGGCGACCGACGCATGCACGCGTTCGCCGACCGCGCGCCCGGTCGCCTGACCGAGCATCGACTTGCGCGACAACCCGACGAGCACCGGCTGGCCGAGCGCGGCAAGCTCGTGCAGCCGCGCGAGCAGCGCGAAATTGTGCGCGGCGGTCTTGCCGAAGCCGAAGCCGGGATCGATCGCGATACGCTCGCGCGCCACACCGGCAGCGACCAACGCGTCGCGCCGGGCGCGCAGGAAGTCGCCGACCTCGCGCACGACGTCGCCGTAATGCGGCGCCAGTTGCATCGTTCGCGGCTCGCCCTGCATGTGCATCAGCACGACGCCGCAGCCGGATGCGGCGACTGCTTCGATCGCGCCGTCGGCCTGAAGCGCGCGCACGTCGTTGACGATCGACGCGCCCTCGGCGAGCGCGGCGCGCATCACTTCGGGCTTGCTCGTGTCGACCGAAAGCGGCACACCGCGGTCGCGCAGCGCGCGCACCAGCGGGATCACCCGGGCGAGTTCCTCGGCGACGGCGACTTCGGCGGCGCCCGGCCGTGTGGACTCGCCGCCGATGTCGAGCAGGTCGGCACCCTCGGCGATCAGCCGCTCGGCATGCGCGAGCGCCCGTTCAAGGTCGAAATACCGTCCGCCGTCCGAAAAGGAGTCCGGCGTGACGTTGACGATGCCCATCACGAGCGGCCGCGCCAGATCGAAGACTTGGCCACCGCACGCCCAGCGCAACCCCGAACCCGTTTGATTCACGGCGCTTGCCAGCCGATAGCGAAGTCTGCATTCTAGTGACGCGTCACGAGGACCACGATGCTGCGACAACTGCTTGCGCGCTGGGGCAAGAAGGCGCCGGACGCCGCGAACAACGACCAGAACAAACAAGCGAAAGCCGGGAGCGACCCCGCTGCAGGCAGACCGGCAGCGCCGGCTGTCGCGCCGCGCGCGCCGACCGTCGACACCCCGCCGCCGTGGCGCCTCGTCTTTCGCCGTCCGATGCTCGACCGCCGCGGCGCGATCGCCGGATGGGATCTGCGGCTGTCGCCGTGGGCAGCCGAGCGGCTGCGCCGCACGAACGCGCAACGCGCGTTGCAGGAAGCGCTCGACTTTGCGTTCGTTCAGGCCGCGCAGGCGGTGATGCAGTCGCCGCGCATGGCCGTACTGAACCTGCCGCCGGCCACGCTGCGTCACGGCGCCGCGCTCGCGCAACTGCCGCGCGGCGCAATCGTGGTGCTCGACGACGCCGCGCTCGGCGCGCTCGGTACCGAGGCGCCGGTGGTGCTGTCGATGCTGCGCGACCGCGACCTGAAGCTCGCGCTCGCACCGGCGCTCGCGCTGGTCGAGCCGCCGCCTGAATTCATCGTGCTCGACGCGGCGACCGGCGCCCGCGACGGGCCGAACGGACCTGCGCCAACGGCGATCGCCGGGCAGGGCCGGATCGTCACGAACTTGCGCTCGTTCGAGGACGTCGCGGCCGCCCTGCACGAAGGTGCCGACTACGCGTGCGGCGCGTACGCACAGGCCGCGGCGCAGCGCACCGGCCAGGCGTCGGTGCAGGCGGTGGCGATCGCCAACATTCTGTCGGCGCTCACGGCCGGCCGGCCGCCGCGCGAGATCGCCGAACTGTTCAAGGCCGATGTGACGCTGTCGTACCGGCTGATGCGGATCCTCGGCAGCGCCGCCTACGGGCTCGGGCGATCGATCGGTTCGCTGCAGGAAGCGGTGATGATGCTGGGAACGCGCGAGTTGTATCGCTGGCTCGCCGTGCTGCTTCTCACCAGCGCGGGCGGCGTGCCGCTGGCGCGCGCGCTGCACGAAACCGCGCTCGTTCGCGGGCGCCTGCTCGAGCTCATCGCGATCGCCCGCGGCCGCACGGACCCGCCCGAAGCGCTGTTCGTCACCGGCGCGTTCTCGCTGCTCGACCTGCTGCTGAACGTGCCGCTGGAATCCGCGCTCGCGCTGATGCCGCTGCTGCCGACGCAGACGATCGACGCTCTGATCGCGGAAAGCGGCCCGTGGCGGCCCTACCTCGACCTCGCGCTGGCGCTCGAAGCCGGCGACGACTCGCGCCAGCAGGCCGCGTGCGCGAAGCTGGAGCTGAACCGCGACAAGGCGGCCGCGCTGTACGCAGAGGCTGGCGACTGGGCGGCGGGCGCGACCGAGCTCGGCGAGGTCTGAAAACGCGAACGCCCGCTCGCGCGGGCGTCGTCGGCTCGAGCGGCGAGCGTCAGGCCGGCTGCGCTGCGCCGGCGACACCGCCGCTGGCGGGCTTGCCTCCGGCCGGCGGCGTCGACCCGGCGGACTTCGGCGGACGCGGCGGCTTGCCGGCCATGATGTCGTCGATCTGCTCGGCGTCGATCGTCTCGAGTTCGAGCAGCGCCTTGGCCATCGCGTCGACCTTGTCGCGGTTGTCCTCGATGAGCTTGCGCGCCAGCGCGTACTGCTGATCGATGATGCGGCGGATCTCCGCGTCGACCTTGCGCATCGTCTCCTCGGACATGTGCGTGGTCTTCGTGATCGAACGGCCGAGGAAGACCTCGCCCTCGTTCTCCGCGTAAACCATCGGCCCGAGCACGTCGCTCATGCCGAAGCGCGTGACCATGTCGCGCGCCATCTGCGTGGCGCGCTCGAAGTCGTTCGAAGCGCCGGTGGTCATCTGGTTCATGAACACCTCTTCGGCGATTCGTCCGCCAAAGAGCACCGCGATGCGGTTCAGCAGGTAATCGCGGTCGTACGCGTAGCGGTCCTGTTCCGGAAGCTGCATCGTCACGCCCAGCGCGCGGCCGCGCGGGATGATCGTGACCTTGTGCACCGGGTCGGTCTTGGGCAGCAGCTTGGCGACGACCGCGTGTCCGGACTCGTGGTACGCGGTGTTGCGGCGCTCTTCCTCGGACATGACCATCGACTTGCGCTCGGCGCCCATCATGATCTTGTCCTTCGCGCGCTCGAAGTCCTGCATCTCGACCACGCGCGCATTGCGCCGCGCGGCGAACAAGGCGGCCTCGTTGACGAGATTGGCGAGGTCAGCGCCCGAGAAGCCGGGCGTTCCGCGCGCGAGCACGTCGGCCTTCACGTCGGCGCCGATCGGCACCTTGCGCATGTGCACGTTCAGGATCTGCTCGCGGCCGCGGATGTCGGGCAGCGGCACCACGACCTGGCGGTCGAAGCGGCCCGGCCGCAGCAGCGCCGGGTCGAGCACGTCGGGCCGGTTGGTCGCGGCGATCACGATCACGCCCATGCCGGTTTCGAAGCCGTCCATCTCGACCAGAAGCTGGTTCAGCGTCTGTTCGCGCTCGTCGTTGCCGCCCCCCAGCCCCGCACCGCGCTGCCGGCCCACGGCGTCGATCTCGTCGATGAAGATGATGCACGGGGCGTGCTTCTTCGCCTGTTCGAACATGTCTCGAACGCGCGCGGCACCCACGCCGACGAACATCTCGACGAAGTCCGAACCGGAGATCGAAAAGAACGGCACCTTCGCTTCGCCGGCGATCGCTCTGGCGAGCAGCGTCTTGCCGGTGCCCGGCGAGCCCACCATCAGCACGCCGCGCGGAATGCGGCCGCCGAGTTTCTGGAACTTGCTCGGGTCGCGCAGGAAGTCGACGAGTTCCTGCACCTCTTCCTTCGCCTCGTCGCAGCCGGCCACGTCGGCGAAGGTGACGTTGTTGTTGCTCTCGTCGAGCATGCGCGCGCGCGATTTGCCGAACGAGAACGCACCGCCGCGCCCGCCACCCTGCATCTGGCGCATGAAGAAGATCCACACGCCGATCAGCAGCAGCATCGGGAACCACGACACGAAGATCGACGTGAGCAGCGACTGCTCCTCGCGCGGCTTGACATCCACCTTGACGCCGGCGCTGATCAGGTCGCCCATCAACCCCCGATCGAGCACGGTCGCCACGGTGCGGATGCGCCGGTCGTCCTGCGTGAGGGCGACCACCTCCGGCGTGACGCCCGATTCCTGGATCGACACCTGCTTGATCCGTCCGGCCTTGACCTCGGCGAGGAACTCGGAGTACGGCAGGTACGTTTCGCCCGGCCGCTGCCGTCCCTCGAACTGCTTGAAGACGGTAAAGAGCACAAGCGCGATGACCATCCAGATGGCGGCTTTCGCGAACATGTTGTTGTTCAAGACACGACTCCTGACGAGGTCCGCACGGGGCGGACGGATGGCTCGGATTCTAGGCCCAATCGCGATCGCGGGCCCATCCGCGGCGGCGTGGAACGATGAGCGCAGATGGGGGCGATCACCCTGCTATTTCAAGGGCTTGCGCCGATCGAAAGCGCCCCGCGGCGATTTTCGACTCAACGCGGTTTAAGACCCCGCGCGAGCAGGTAGGTTTCGCTCGAGCGGTCGCGCGATGCGGCCGGTTTGCGCACCACGACGGTCGCGAAGGCCTTCTTCAGCGCCTCGACGAGCTGGCTGTAGCCACTGCCCTGAAAGGCCTTGAGCAACAGCGCACCGCCCGGCTTCAGGTGCGCCTTCGCGAACTCGAGCGCGAGCTCGCACAGATGGCCGCTGCGCGCCGCGTCGACCGCGGCGATCCCCGACAGATTCGGCGCCATGTCCGACAGGATCACGTCGGCGCGCTCGCCGGCGAGCGCCGCGACGAGCTGCGTTTCGATTTCGGCTTCACGAAAATCGCCCTGAATGAAGACGACGTCCGGCAACGGATCCATCGGCAGCACGTCCAGCGCGATGATGCGGCCGCGGACCGCTCCCTGGCGGTCAGTCAGTCGCTCGCGAACGACCTGGGTCCAGCTTCCCGGCGCGGCGCCAAGGTCGATCACGACGCTGCCGGGCTTGAGCAGCTTGTCCCGATCGTCGATCTCGGCAAGCTTGTATGCCGAGCGCGCGCGATAGCCGTGCTTCGTCGCCGCCCTTACGAACGGATCGGCGAGGTGGCGCCGGATCCACTCGGGGTTGGAGCGATGCTTTTTTTTCGCGGTCGGCATGGCTGCGCTTGATCGATCGAAGGCTAGACTCTCTTGAATGTGGAGCTGGCCATGGCAGAAATCCAACTGACGCCGAAGCAGCGGCAGCAGCTCAAGGGCGCCGCGCACCGCCTCGATCCGGTCGTGCTGCTCGGCGCGGGCGGCCTCACCGACGCGGTCGTCAAGGAAATCGACCGCGCACTGAGCGCGCACGAGCTGATCAAGGTCCGCGTGCCCGGCGACGACCGGGCCGAGCGCGAGGACATCTTCCGCGAGGTGGCCGAACGGCTCGGCGCCGCGCGCGTGCAAATGATCGGCAAGCTGCTCGTGCTGTTCCGCCCGCGGCCCGAGCCGCAGCCAGCCGCGCCCCGGACCGGCGAGCCGACGCCCGCGAAGAAGGCGCGGCCGCTCGCGCCGGTCCGCGCGAAGCCCGATCGGCGCGAGATCCGCGCCACCGCGCCCAAGCGCGCGCCGCGCAGTCCGGCCAAGCGGATCGATCGCACCGCGCGCGCGGTCAAGGGCAAACCGCGGTCCAGCGGGCGCTGAGGCGGCGCCGCCGCGCTTGGCACGCTATTCGTAAACGACGCTCAGGATGTCGTAGTGACGCTTGCCCGACGGGGCGAGCACTTCGGCGGTATCGCCTTCGCTACGACCGATCAGCGCGCGCGCGATCGGACTCGAGATCGAAATCAGCCCGGCCTTGATGTCGGCCTCGTCGTCGCCGACGATCTGGTACTTCACGACTTCACCGGTGCTCTGGTCCTCCAGCTCGACGGTGGCGCCGAAAACGATGCGACCGCCGGCGTCCACGGTCGCCGGATCGATGATCTGCAGCGCGGCAAGCTTGCCCTCGAGCTCCTGGATCCGCCCCTCGATGAAGCCCTGGCGCTCGCGCGCGGCATCGTATTCGGCGTTCTCCGAAAGGTCGCCTTTGTCGCGCGCTTCCTTGATCGACTGGATGATCGCCGGGCGCTCGACGGCCTTCAGCCGCTGCAGCTCGGCTTTCAGCTTCTCGGCACCGCGCGCGGTGATCGGGATGGGCATGGAGATTCCGAAAAAAACGAAAAAACAAAGCCCCGGCGCTGCCGGGGCCGATGCGCGGAATTTAGCGAGCGGCGCGTGACGATGCAAGCCGGTAAGGCCGTTACGCAGCCAGCCGCCGGTGCAGCCCCTGCAGGTCGTAGACCTCGAGCCGGTCGAAATGGCGCATGCCCTCGACGGCGGCACGGCCTCCGGCGATCGTCGTGTAGTAGGTCACGCGTTGCGCCAGCGCGGTCGTCCGGATCGAACGCGAGTCCGCGATCTGGCTGCGGTTCTCGGCGACGGTCGTGATCACCAGCACGATCTCGCCGTTCTTCAGCAGATCGACGATGTGCGGGCGCCCGTCCTTGACCTTGTTGACGACCCGGACCGGAATGCCCGCCGCCTCGATGGCCGCTGCGGTGCCGCGGGTGGCGACGAGCTGATAGCCCAGCTCGTGCAGCAGCCGGGCCACTTCGACCGTGCGCGGCTTGTCGCTGTCCTTGACGCTGAGGAACACGGTGCCCGATGGCGGCAGCCCGGCGCCCGCCCCGAGCTGCGACTTGAACAGCGCCTCGCCGAAGGTCGCGCCGACGCCCATGACTTCGCCGGTCGATCGCATCTCGGGCCCGAGCAGCGGGTCGACGCCCGGAAACTTGGCGAACGGGAAGACGGCTTCCTTGACCGAGAAGTACGGCGGTACGACTTCAACGCGCACGTTCTGCTCGGCGATCGTGCGGCCGGCCATGCAGCGCGCGGCGATCTTGGCCAGCGGCTCGCCGGTGGCCTTCGACACGAACGGCACCGTGCGCGAGGCGCGCGGATTGACTTCGAGCACGTAGATGTCGGTACCGCCGTGCTCGTTCTTCTTGATCGCGAACTGGACGTTCATCAGCCCGCAGACGTTCAACGCTCGCGCCATCATCACCGTCTGCCGCTTCAGCTCGGCGATCACGTCGGCCGACAGCGAGTACGGCGGCAGCGAACACGCCGAGTCGCCCGAATGCACGCCGGCCTGTTCGATGTGCTCCATCACGCCGCCGATGCGGACCTCCTTGCCGTCGGAGACGCAGTCGACGTCGACCTCGATCGCGTCATCCAGGAAGCGATCGAGCAGCACGGGCGAATCGTTGCTGACCTTGACCGCTTCGCGCATGTAGCGCTGCAGATCCTTGTCGTCCTGAACGATCTCCATCGCGCGCCCGCCGAGCACGTAGCTCGGACGGACGACCAGCGGATAGCCGATCTCGGCGGCAAGGCGCAGCGCCTCTTCTTCGGTGCGCGCGGTCCGGTTGGGCGGCTGCTTCAGCCCCAGCTTCATCAGCAGCTGCTGAAAGCGTTCGCGGTCCTCGGCGATGTCGATCGAATCGGGCGACGTGCCGATGATCGGCACGCCGGCCGCCTCGAGATCGCGCGCCAGCTTCAGCGGCGTCTGGCCGCCGAACTGAACGATCACGCCGAAGGGCTTTTCCTTGTCGACGATCTCGAGCACGTCCTCGAGCGTCAGCGGCTCGAAGTACAGGCGGTCGGACGTGTCGTAGTCGGTCGAAACGGTCTCCGGGTTGCAGTTGACCATGATGGTCTCGAACCCGTCTTCGCGCAGCGCGAGCGCCGCGTGAACGCAGCAGTAGTCGAACTCGATGCCCTGCCCGATCCGGTTCGGCCCGCCGCCCAGCACGATGATCTTGCGGCGGTCGGTCGGGTTCGCCTCGCACTCGTCCTCGTAGGTCGAGTACATGTACGCGGTGGTCGTCGCGAACTCCGCGGCGCAGGTGTCCACCCGCTTGAAGACCGGCCGCACGTTCAGCGCCAGACGCGCCGCGCGCACTTCGGCCGGATTGGCGCCGGCGAGCCTGGCGAGCCTGCGATCGGAGAAACCCTTGCGCTTGAGGAAGCGCAGTTCCTCGGCCGACAGCGACGCGAGCGTGCGGCCCGCGAGACGCTGCTCGATGCGGACCAGTTCCTCGATCTGCGCGAGGAACCACGGATCGATCGCCGTTTCCTCGTAGACCTCGGCCACCGTCATGCCGACGCGGAACGCATCGGCGACGTACCAGATCCGGTTCGGACCGGGGTCGCCGATCTCCTTGACGATCTCGTCGCGGTCGTTCGACTGCTCGTCGAGCCCGTCGGCGCCGACTTCGAGCCCGCGCAACGCCTTCTGGAACGACTCCTGGAAGCTGCGGCCGATCGCCATCACTTCGCCGACCGACTTCATCTGCGTCGTCAGGTGCGGGTCGGCCTCGCGGAACTTCTCGAAAGCGAAGCGCGGCACCTTCGTCACGACGTAGTCGATCGTCGGCTCGAACGACGCGGGCGTGGCGCCGCCGGTGATCTCGTTGCGCAGCTCGTCGAGCGTGTAACCGACCGCGAGCTTGGCCGCGACCTTGGCGATCGGAAAGCCCGTCGCCTTCGACGCCAGCGCGGAGGAGCGGCTGACGCGCGGGTTCATCTCGATCACGATCATTCGCCCGTCGCGCGGATTGATCGCGAACTGCACGTTGGAGCCGCCGGTATCCACGCCGATCTCGCGCAGGATCGCGATGCTCGCGTCGCGCATCAGCTGGTATTCCTTGTCGGTCAGCGTCTGCGCCGGCGCGACCGTGATCGAGTCGCCCGTGTGGATGCCCATCGGATCGAGGTTCTCGATCGAGCAGACGATGATGCAGTTGTCCGCGCGGTCGCGGACGACCTCCATCTCGAACTCCTTCCAGCCGAGCAGCGACTCCTCGATCAGCAGCTCGCGCGTCGGCGAAAGGTCGAGCCCGCGCGTGCAGATCGCGACGAACTCCTCCATGTTCCAGGCGATGCCGCCGCCCGAGCCGCCGAGCGTGAAGCTCGGCCGGACGACGACCGGAAAGCCCATCGTCGCCTGCACCGCCTGCGCCTCCTGCAGCGTGTGGGCGATGCCCGAACGCGCCGAGGCCAGCCCGATCCGGGTCATCGCCTCCTTGAACTTCTGGCGGTCCTCGGCCTTCTCGATCGCATCGGGCGAAGCGCCGATCAGCTCGACGCCGTGCTTGTGCAGCACGCCGTTGCGGAACAGGTCCATCGCGCAGTTCAGCGCGGTCTGCCCGCCCATCGTCGGCAGCAGCGCATCGGGCTTTTCCTTGGCGATGATGCGCTCGACGACCTGCCACGTGATCGGCTCGATGTAGGTGACGTCGGCCATCTCCGGGTCGGTCATGATCGTCGCCGGATTGCTGTTGACGAGAATGACCTTGTAGCCCTCCTGCCGCAGCGCCTTGCACGCCTGCGCGCCGGAGTAGTCGAACTCGCACGCCTGGCCGATCACGATCGGCCCCGCGCCGATGATCAGGATGCTCTGGATGTCGGTTCGCTTCGGCATCTACTTGCGTTCGTCCATGAGTTTCACGAAGCGATCGAACAGGTATTCGATGTCGTGCGGCCCGGGGCTCGCCTCCGGGTGGCCCTGGAAGCAGAACGCCGGCCGGTCGGTGCGGCGGAAGCCCTGCAGCGTGCCGTCGAACAGCGACACGTGGGTGATCCGGCAGTTCTCCGGCAACGACTTCGCATCGACCGCGAAGCCGTGGTTCTGCGAAGTGATCGCGACGCGCCCCGTGTCGAGGTCCTGCACCGGATGATTCGCACCGTGGTGGCCGAACTTCATCTTCAGCGTCCGGCCGCCCGAGGCCAGCCCCATGATCTGGTGTCCCAGGCAAATGCCGAAAGTCGGATAACCGGCGGCGATCAATTCGCGCGCGGCTTCGATCGCGTAGTCGCAGGGCTCCGGATCGCCGGGGCCGTTGGACAGGAACACGCCGTCCGGTTTGAGCCGGATCGCTTCGGCTGCGGCCGTTTGCGCGGGAACGACCGTGATGCGGCAGCCGCGTTCGGCGAGCAACCGCAGGATGTTGCGCTTGACGCCGAAGTCGTACGCGACGACGTGCCGCTTCGGCTGCGCGAGCCTGCCGTAGCCCTGCCCGAGCCGCCACGCCGTTTCGGTCCATTCGTACGGCTCGCGCACCGACACGACCTTGGCGAGATCGAGCCCCGCCATGCCGGGGAACGAACGCGCCAGCCGCACCGCTTCGGCTTCGTCGGTGCCGACCACGATCGCGCCCGGCTGCGATCCGCCGTCGCGCAGGATGCGCGTGAGCCGGCGCGTGTCGATGTCGGCGACGGCGACGACCCCTTCGCGCCGCAGGTAGTCGCCGAGCGACGAATCCGCACGGAAGTTCGAGTGCGTGCGCGGCAGATCGCGCACGATCAGGCCGGCCGCGTGCACGCGGCTCGCTTCGACGTCTTCGGCGTTGGTTCCCGTGTTGCCGATGTGCGGGTACGTCAGCGTGACGAGCTGGCGGCAATAGCTCGGGTCGGTCAGGATCTCCTGGTAGCCGGTCATCGCCGTGTTGAACACGACCTCGCCGACCGCGGACCCGACCGCGCCGATCGAACGGCCGCGGAAGACCGTCCCGTCAGCCAGCGCGAGCAGCGCGAGGGGACGAGAATCAGCAATCAGGGAAGACAAGCGGGCTCCTCGGCGCACTGCCCGCCTCCGGCGTCACGCCGGCCGGCAGCGCATCTGCGATACGCGGTACGGGAACGTCTCCGACCGCGCAATCGTGAAAGTTAAACTGGCGAAGTATAGCTTTCCGACTCTCGCCGACCCGCCCCCGCTGCTAGCTTCGATCGTGATGCCCGCGCTGCTCGAGCAACTGAAGCGCTTCACGACGGTCGTCGCCGATACCGGCGACATCGCCGCGATCGAGCGCCATCGGCCGGGCGGCGCGACGATCGGCGCATCGCAGATCCTGCGAGCGGTGCAAAGCTCCCGGTATGCGCCGCTGCTTTGCGCCGCCGCGCAGCGCGCCCGCAGCGAGCCGGCCGAACGCCGGATCGACCGCGTGCTCGTCGCCTTCGGCGTCGAGATCCTCAAGCGGATCGACGGCCGAGTCTCGACCGACGTCGACGCGAGACTGTCGTTCGATACGCGCGCGACGATCGAGCGGGCGCGCCGCCTGACCGCGCTGTACGAGTCGAATGGCATCGCACGCGACCGCGTCCTGGTCGGGATCGCCGCGACCTGGGAAGGCATCCGCGCGGCCGAGTTGCTCGAGCGCGAGGACATCCGGTGCAACATGACGCTCGTGTTCTCTGAGGTGCAGGCGCAGGCCGCGGCCGATGCGGGCGTCACGGCGATTTCGCCTTTCGCGGGCCGCGTCTGCGACCGGCGCGAGCGCGGCGCCGGGGCGCGTCCGGACGAGCCAGCCGGCGCCGGCAGTCCCGGCGTGCGTTCGGTGCGTGAGATCTATGCGCTGGTCAAGGGCGGCGGCTATCCGACCGCAGTCATCGGCGCGAGTGTCCGCACGATGGATCAGGTCGCCGCGCTCGCCGGCTGCGACGCGCTCGCGATCGGCCCGGAGCTGCTCGATCGGCTCGCCACGACCGAGGGCCCGCTCGAACGCGCGCTCGTGTCGCCGGCTCCGAGCGCGCGCCGGAGCCCTTTGGCGGAGCCGGCATTCCGCTATGCGCTGAACGACGACGCGACGGCGACCGAAGCGCTCGCCGAGGGCATCCGCGTCCTGGCCGCCGACGCGGTCGAGCTGCAGCGGCTGCTCGCCGCGCCCGCCACCGAGCCGGTCGCGGCATGCTGATCATTCCCTACCAGACGCGGTTTTCGGCCAAGTCGCTGCCGGCGGTCACGCTCGCGCTGATCCTGGTCAACGCGATCGTCTTCTTCTTCCTGCAGTCGCGCGACGACGCGATCTACCGAGCCGCGTTCGAACACTACGCGCAGAGCGATCTGCCCGGGATCGAGCTGCCGCGCTACCGCAACTGGCTGCTGAACCGCACCGACGCCGACGCCCTCGACCGTATCGAACGCCTGCGTTCGATCCCCGCGCAGGCTGGCGTGCTGCCTGCGCTGGTGCTGATGCAGGGCGACGCCGACTTCATGCGCGACCTGAAAGCCGGCCGCGTGATCCGCAGCGACGATCCGGTCTACGAGGCCTGGCGCGAACAGCGCCAACGCTTCGAGTCGATGCTCGCGCGAGCGTTCACCGAGCGCTACGCGTTGAAGCCCGGCGCCGCCGAGCCGTGGCGCTTCGTGACGCACCAGTTCCTGCACGGCGATTTCGGCCACTGGCTCGGCAACATGATCGTGCTGCTGCTGGCGGGCCCCTTTGCCGAGGCGGCGCTCGCGCGCGTGCGCTTTCTGCTCGGCTACGTGGCGAGCGGCGCGCTGGCCGGCGGGCTGTTTTCTCTGTTCTCGGGCGGCATGCTGATCGGCGCGTCGGGCGCGATCTCGGGTGCGATGGCGATGGTCGCGGTGCTGTACTGGACGCGCCGCGTGCCCGTGTTCTACTGGGTCGTCTTCTACTTCGACACCGCGCGCATCCCGGCGCTCGCGCTGCTGCCGATCTGGATCGGCAACGAGCTGTACCAGTGGGCGTCCGAGCCCGGTTCGCGCGTGGCGTACGCCGCGCACCTGGGCGGCTTCGTCTTCGGCGCGACGATCGCCTGGCTGCTGCGGCCGCGCGATCCGAAGGCGCTCGACCGCGTGCTCGACGAGGCCGACGCCGACGAGCGCCAGTCCGCGAAGCGCTCGTCGCTGCTCACGCAGGCGCAGGCGGCGGCCGCACGGCTGGACATCAAGCGCGCTGCGCAGCTTTACCGTGAACTGGTCGAGCTCAACCCCGACAGCGTCGAGTACCTGATCGCCTACTTCAACATCGCGCTGCTCGGGCACGACGAGAAAACGCTCTCCGACGCGGCGCTGCGCATTCTGTGGCAACGCAAGAAGCACGCGCCCGAGGAGCTGCGCAAGGTCTTCCTGCAGATGAGCCAGCCGAAAGTGCTGCAGGCGCTGCCGGTCGACGAGCAGCTACGGCTTGCGCGCAGGCTGGTCCGCTCGCGCGAGCACGCGGCGGCGCTGCAGGTGCTCGACCGGCTGCTCGGCGACGACAACCTGCGCGGGCTGTACGCGCGGCAGATCGCCGACTGCCTGCTCGGACTGTTCACGACGTACACCCGCTACGGGCTCAAGCAGCAAGCCGAAGCGGTGCGGCAGCGCCTGTCGAAGTACTTCCCGTCGCCGAGCGAGATCGGCGGATTGCCGCCGAAGTCGCAGCCGCCCAACACGATCCGCGCGACCACGCGCGCTTCGACGCGCGGCGGTCCCGACACGCTGCGGATCGATCTCAGCCACTGACGGCCGGCTCACGCCCTGCGCGGCTGTGCGAGCTGCGTGAGCCGTTCGGCGAGCCGCTTGGCCTCGGCCGCGACCGGGTTCTCACCGTAGTTGGCGGCCAGATGCTCGAGGATGCGCTGTGCCTGCGCGGTGTTGCCCGACTGGACGAGCAGCTTGGCGCCGATCAGGTAGATCTGCGGGATGTCGGGATGCATCCTGTGCTTCCTGTCGAAGCCGCGGATCAACTGCGCGGCGAGCTGCGGCTTGCCCGACTCGAGCGCCGCGCGCGCCAGCGGCGCCACGTGCTCGAGCTTGCGCGGCTCCCAGTCGGCCTTGCGTCCGTACGCCTCCTCGGCGAGCGCAAGCGCCTCCTTCGCGTTGTCGCTCTTGATCAACAGGTCGATGTACCGCTCGGTGTGGTCTTCGATGCGCGGCAGCGATCCTTCGATCAGCAGCAGCTTGTGCAGCCGCGCGTGCAGCGACAGGTCGCTCGGCCGGTCGCGCAGATCGTCGTTGAGCGTGTCGATCGCCTCGCGGATCTCGCCGGCGGCGACCATCTGGCCGATCATCGCGTCTCGCATCCTTCGCTGATGCTCGCGCGAGCTGACGCGACCCGTCGTCGCGACCTCGCCGGGTCCGACGACCGAAACGCCGAGGCGGTCGGCGTACTGATACATCACGTAGCCGATCAGCGCGCACATCAGGATGAAGAAGTAGTTGCCGACGAAGCCGGCGACGAAGAACGCGGCGCCCATCGCCCGCCCGAGCGCGCCTGACAGCGCGGTCAGATCGGCGCCCGGCCCCAGCGGCTGCGGCTGCGCCTGCTGGCCGAGCAGCTTCGGCATCAGCAGTCCGCTCGCCTGCTGCGAGCTCACCATCAGCAGCAGCAGGAACAGGCACAGCGCCCAGTAGGGCTTGCCGATCTTGCGCGCGACTTCGAGCGCGCGCGCCGGGTTGATCGCCTCGAAAAAGCTGTCGGTCATCGTCATCACGATCGTGCTGGCGGGCAGCAGCGCGGCAAAAGCGATGAACAGCAGCAGCATCAGCAGCGGACTCGTGAACACCGCGCTGACGATGCCGATCAGCACCGGCACGACCATCATCACGAGGAACATCTTGTAAGGCCGGTACGGGCTGCCCTGCTCGCCGAACTCCGGGTACTGGCTCGGATGAAGGTAGCCCGCCGCGGTGCGCTCGATGACGAGGAAACCGTAGCGCGCGATGTACACCGACACCGCGAGCAGCGCCGCGAACAGGAACAGCGTTCCGAACGCCGGCGACGTGAACAGGTTGCGCCCGAACACCCAGCCGGCGATCCCGTAGGCCAGCCCGCCGACGGCGATCCGGATCATCGGCGCGCGCGCCGCCGGGAAGAGGAAAAACTTCGGCATGCGCCGCCAGAACGGCGTGACCGGCGCCTGCATCTGCCACGGTTCAGCGGTCGTCGTCACGTCCGTCCCTCCGGCGCTGTCCTCGGCGCGCCACGTTGCGGCGATTCCACCGGCCCGATGCTACCGTCGGATCGGCGCTCGAATCGAAGGAATTGCGGTCAGAGTTTTTCGGTTTCGCCCGAGCGCGGCTGCCACTTCATCAGCCGTCGCTCGACGGAGCCGACGGCCCAGTCGAGCACGAGCGCGAACGCGGTCAGCACCAGGATTCCGGCCATCACCGTGTTGATGTCGAACGTGCCCTCGGCCTGCAGGATCAGGTAGCCCACGCCGCGCGCCGAACCGAGGTACTCGCCGACGACCGCGCCGACGAAAGCCAGTCCGACCGAGGTGTGCAGCGAAGAGAACACCCAGCTCGTCGCGCTCGGCAGGTACACGTGACGCAGAAGCTGCCGCTGGCTCGCCCCGAGCATGCGTGCGTTGGCGAGCACGGTGGGGCTGACTTCCTTGACGCCCTGATAGACGTTGAAGAACACGATGAAGAACACCAGCGTGAAGCCGAGCGCGACCTTGGAAGCGATGCCGAGCCCGAACCAGACCGCGAAGATCGGCGCCAGGATCACGCGCGGCATCGAGTTCAGCGCCTTGATGTAGGGATCGAGGATCGCCGCGGCGAGCGGCGACAGCGCGAGCCACATGCCGACCGCCAGCCCCGCGACCGTTCCGATCGCGAACGCGAGCACCGTCTCGAGCAGCGTCACCCACAGGTGGCCGTAGATGTCGCGCACGCCGAAGAACCAGTCCCAGATCCGGGCGAAGATCTTGATCGGTTCGCCGAAGAAAAACGCCGCCTGCCGGTCGTTGTCGAAGAAGATCGGCGGCACCAGGCCCGGCTTGGTCAGCACGTGCCACACGACGAACACCGCGACCAGCACGCCGAGTTGCCAGAAGCGGAGGTTCTTCTGGCTGGGCTTCAGATATTTCAGCATGGTCTGGCCAGCCGACGGACCGCGGACCGCGGACAACCGACAGTGCGCCACCGATCCGTCACGCCGCCCTCTTCTGCTGTTCGTAGCCTTTGAGGACTTCCTCGCGCAGCACGCCCCAGATCGCCTTGTGCAGCTCGATGAAGCGCGGCGCCACGCGCACTTCGGCGACATCGCGCGGGCGCGGCAGGTCGATCGCGAACTCGCCGATCGGGTGCGACGCGGGGCCGGCGGACAAGACGACGACCCGGTCGCTCATCGCGATCGCCTCGTCCAGGTCGTGCGTGATGAAAAGCACCGCCTTGCGCTTGGCGGCCCACAGCTCGAGCACCTCGTTCTCCATCAACTGCCGCGTCTGGATGTCGAGCGCGGAGAACGGTTCGTCCATCAGAATGATGTCGGGGTCGAGCACCAGCGTCTGCGCGAGCGACGTGCGCTTGCGCATACCGCCGGAGAGCTGGTGCGGATAGCGGTCGCCGAAGCCGCCGAGGCCGACGCGCTTGAGCCACTCCTCGCCCTGCCGGCGCGCCTCGGCATCGGGCACCCCGCGGAACTGCAGACCCGCGATCACGTTGTCCAGCGCGGTGCGCCACGGCATCAGCGCCTCGGACTGGAACATGTAGCCCGCGCGCGTGTTGATCCCGGCGAGCGGCTCGCCGAACACGTGCACGCTGCCGGCCGATGGCGCGAGCAGCCCGGCGGCGACGTTCAGCAGCGTGCTCTTGCCGCAGCCGGTCGGACCGACCACGCTGACGAACTCGCCGGGAGCGACCGCGAGCGTCACGTCGCGAACCGCGGTGTAGCGGGCCCCCGGCGCGTCGCGCGAGACGAACGTACAGGTGATGTTGTTCAGCGACAGCGCAGGCGTCATCGGCGGCAGCCCGTTGTCCGTCGTCGGTGATCCCCCGCAATGATCGGCGGTCAGCGGTACTTGGCCAGCGCCTTGCGGACGAACTCGTTCGTGTAATTGGCCTTCAGATCGAGCTTGGCCTTTGCGATCGACTCGTCGACGCTCGCGAGCGCGCGATACGCGGTCGCGGAACCCGCCTCCGGAATCAGCCCGTCGGGCGACAGCGCCGCCTTGGCCTTGAGGAACGCGTCGATGTAGATCGCGCGGTCGCCCAGCAGATACGACTCCGGAACGACCTTGACGATGTCCGACGGCCCCGCCTGCTGGATCCACTTGTTCGCGCGCACCATCGCGTTGACGAGTGCCTGCGCGGTGTTCGGGTTCTTTTCGAGGAAGGCGACCGGCGCGTACAGGCACGCCGCCGGCATCGGTCCGCCGAAGACGCGCTCGGATTCGGCCGGATCGCGCGTGTCGGACACGATCTTGATGTCACCCGCGCGCGACAGGATCGTGATCACCGGATCGAGGTTCGAGATCGCGTCGATCTGCCCCGCGCGGATCGCCGCGACCGCGCCCTGCGAAGCGCCGACGCCGACGTACGACACGTCGGTCGGCTTCAGCCCGGCTTTCGCGAGCACGAAGTTCGCCATGATGTTGGTCGACGAGCCGGGTGCGGTGACGCCGATCTTCTTGCCCTTCAGGTCTGCGACCGACTTGAAGTCCGGCATCGTCTTCGTGCTGACGGCGAGCACGATCTGCGGCGCGCGCCCCTGCAGCACGAACGCGCGCATCGGCTGGCCCTTGGCCTGCATGTTCAACGTGTGCTCGAAGGCGCCGGAGACCACGTCGGCGCTTCCGCCGACGACCGCCTGCAGCGCCTTGGCGCCGCCGGCGAAGTCGACGATCTCCACATCGAGCCCTTCGGCCTGGAAGTACTTCAGCTGCTCGGCGATCGTCAGCGGGAGGTAGTAGAGCAGGTTCTTGCCGCCGACCGCGATCGTCACTTTCTTCTTCTCGATCGCCTGCGCCGATGCGAGCGAAGGCAGCGCGGCGGCGGCCAACGCTGCGGTCGAGGCCGCGAGGAACTCGCGGCGGCGGATGGTCGTGCTCATCATGGGTCTCCTTGGATGGGTGCGTCGGGCAGCTTCCGTGCCCGGCCCGCGCGGATGTTAAATCACGCCGTCGCGCCGCAGGGCCTCGATCTCGCCGTCGCTGTGGCCGAGCGCGCGCAACACCTCATCCGTGTGTTCCCCGAGCTTCGGTCCCAGCCAGCGTGTGGCTCCGGGCGTGGCCGACAGTTTGGGTACGACGCCCGGAATCGCGAGCGGCGTGCCGTCGGGCAACAGCGCGCGTTCGATCATCTGCCGCGCCGCGTACTGCGGATCGCGGAACATGTCGGCGACGCTGTAGATCTTCGACACCGGCACGTCCGCGGCCGCCAATGCCGCGAGCGCGTCGTCGATCGTATGCCGGCTGCACCAGGACTGGATCGCGTCGTCGATCTCGGCCGTTCGCGGAACGCGGCCGTCGTTGCGCGCGAGCGTCGGGTCGTTCGCAAGATCGGTGCGGCCGATCGCCACCATCAATCGCTTGAAGATCGCATCGCCGTTGCCGGCGATCACGATCGCCTCGCCGTCGGCGCACGTGTAGGTGTTCGACGGCACGATGCCCGGCAGCGCGCCGCCGGTGCGCTGCCGAACGACGCCGAAGCGGTCGTACTCGGGCACGGTGCTCTCCATCATGTTGAACACCGCCTCGTACAGCGCAACGTCGACGACCTGCCCCTGCCCCCTGCCGCGACCTCCGGTCGCATCGCGATGCCGCAGCGCCATCAGCGCGCCGATCACGCCGTGCAGCGCGGCGATCGAATCGCCGATCGAGATGCCGATGCGAACGGGCGGCCGGTCCGGATGGCCCGAAACGAAGCGGATTCCGCCCATGCTCTCGCCGATCGCACCGAAGCCGGGCTTGTCGCGCATCGGCCCGGTCTGCCCGTAACCCGACAGGCGGACGAGCACCGTCGCCGGATTCTCGGCGCGCAACTGCTCGAAGCCCAGCCCCCACTTCTCCAGCACGCCGGGGCGGTAGTTCTCGATGATCACGTCGGCATCGAGCGCGAGCGCCTTGGCGATCGCCTGCCCGCGCGCGTCCTTCAGGTTCAACGTCACCGACTTCTTGTTGCGCGCCTGCACGTACCACCACAGCGACGTGCCCTCGTGCAGGTGGCGCCATGTGCGGATCGGGTCGCCGCCTTCGGTCGACTCGATCTTGATCACGTCCGCGCCGAACTCGGCGAACATGCGTGCCGCGAACGGCCCGGCGATCAGCGTGCCGAGCTCGAGGACTTTCAGCCCCGCGAGCGGCCCCTGCGAATCGCGTCGCTCGACCGTCTGCGTCATCGCGACCTCGGCTCCGCGCAGTGCATCGCGCGCCCGCCGCCCAGCCGCTTGGCGGCGTACATCGCGTCGTCGGCCTGCCGGACCAACTCGAACGAAGTGTCTGCGTCGGCGGGCGCCAGCGCGTAGCCGATGCTCGCGCCGATGTGCGTTCCGCACGGCGCACGCCTGACCGCGTCGAGCAGATGCGCGGCGAGTGCGGCGGCCGCAGGCCGATCAGCGAGCCGCGCGAGCACGATGAACTCGTCGCCGCCAAATCGGCCGACCGTGTCCTCGGCGCGCACCGCGCGCGCGAGCGCGGTCGCCACGGCCGCGAGGACGACGTCGCCGGCGCGGTGGCCGAGCGCGTCGTTGACGCCCTTGAAACCGTCGATGTCGACGAAGAACAGCGCGACCGGTTCGGTCGCGCAGCGCGCCACCGCGTGGTCGATGCGGTCCATCAACGCGCGACGGCTCAGCACGTCGGTCAGCGCGTCGCGTTCGACGCTGCGCTCGAGCGCCTGACGCGCGAGCGTCAGCTCGTGCACGTCGACTGTCGACGTGTAGATACCGATCACCCGGCCCGCCTCGTCGAAGTCCGGCGAATAGGTCGTCCGCACCCAGCGCGGGCCGAGGTTCGCGAGCTCGGTCAGCCGCGCGTAATGGACCGTCTCGCCGGCGAGCGCGCGCTCGAAGTACGGCCGGTGCTCCGCCCAGCGCCGCGCGCCGCGCACCTCGCCGATGTGCCGTCCGATCAACTGCTCCGAGGTCATGCCCGTGGCCTCCATGTACGCGCGGTTCACGAAGCAGATCCGGAAGTCGCGGTCGACGTAAGTCAGCGGATACGGGATGTTCTCGGTGAAGCGATCGAGCCTGCGGCGCGCAGCCTCCAGTGCCTCGCGCGCGGTCACGTCGTCGTGGATGTCGAAGGCGATCGTGTAGACCGCCTCGACGCGGCCCGCGGAGTCCATGCCGGGGAAGACCTGCACGCGCGCCCAGCGCGGCGGGCCGCCGCGATGCGTCAGCAGCCGCTCGTACGACACCGTCGCGCCGGCGAATGCCTTGCCGAACGCTTCGCGCGCCGCGTTCCACGCCGCCGGACCGTAGATCTCCTCCAGCGTGCGCCCGAGCAACTGCTCGCGCGGCCGCGCCGCCCAGTTCACGTACGGCGTATTGCAGAAGGTCAGCCTGTGCCGCGCGTCCCAGCGGCCGATCGGCAGATCGATCGCCTCGACGAGGCGCTCGATCGCGCCCACGCGATCGTCGGCTCCCTGGGTCGCGGCGAGCGGTGTCATCGGTTGTGCCTCATTGCACGCCGCTGACGAAGATCGTCACGGTGGCGAGCCAGCCGATCAGCCAGACGACCGATCTCGCCCAATGCCAGTCGGCCAGATAGAAGACCAGATACGCCGCGCGCGCGACGATGAAGATCACCGCGAGCGCATCGACCCGTTCCTGCGGCGCTCCGGTCAGGCTCGCGATGATCACCGCGGCGGCGAAAAACGGGAACGCCTCGAATGCGTTGGCCTGAGCGTTGTTCGCGCGCTTGCGCAAACCCTCCTGCCGTTCCAGCCACGCGCGCGGATCGCGGTTGTTGTAGCGCTCGCCGCCGGCCTTCGCGATCGTCGTCGCCAGGTACGGCATGAGCCCGGCGATCAGCACGCACCAGAACGCGATCGTCACGCCGCCCTCCGGTCGAGCATCGCCTGCGCGATCGTGTTGACGTCGGTGTACTCGAGCTCCGCGCCCGCCGGAACGCCGCGCGCGAGCCGCGTGATCTTGAGCTGCGGGTCGCGCCCGCGCAGCAACTCGCCGATGTAGTGCGCGGTGGCGTCTCCCTCGGCGGTGAACGAGGTCGCGACGATCACCTCGCGAACGAGTCCGTCGGTCGCGCGGGCGAGCAGCCGCTCCATCTGGATCTCGCGCGGACCGATGCCGTCGAGCGGCGACAGCCTGCCGAGCAGAACGAAGTACAAGCCCGAGTACGCGAGCGACTGCTCGATCATCAACTGGTCGGCGGGACTTTCGACGACGCACAGCAGGCCGGCGTCGCGCCTGGGGTTGGCGCAGGTCTCGCAGATCTCCAGCTCCGTCAGCGTGTTGCAGCGTGCGCAGTGGCGCACGTCGTTCGCCGCGGCGAGCAGCGCCTCGCCGAGCGCGACCGCGGTCGCGCGGTCGTGCTGCAGCAGATGGAAAGCGATTCGCTGCGCCGAACGCGGTCCGATGCCCGGCAGACGCTTGAGCGCGTCCACCAGCTTGTCCAGCGTCGGGCCGAGTTTCACGGTCTCGCGTCAACGAAGAAGATCCGACGATGCGACCGGAACCGTACTGCGGGCACCGGCATGTCGAACGCGCCGCTCAGAACGGCAGTTTGAATCCTGGCGGCAGCGGCATCCCGGCGGTGATCGACGCCATTTTCTGCTGCGTCGCTTCCTCGGCGCTGCGCACCGCATCGTTGAACGCGGCAGCGACCAGGTCTTCGAGCATGTCGCGGTCGTCGCCGAGCAGGCTCGGATCGATCGACACGCGCCGCACCTGGTTCTTGCAGGTCATCACGACCTTGACCAGCCCGGCGCCGGACTGACCCTCGACCTCGATCTGCGCGAGTTCGTCCTGCAGGCGCTTCATGTTCTCCTGCATCTTCTGCGCCTGCTGCATCAGACCGGCAAGTTGGCCTTTCATCATGTTCGCTGCTTCTCCGCTCGAATTTCGCCGTGCTTTCGACGCACGCCATCCCGGCCAACTTGCCGGTTCGGCGCCGCGCGCCGCCGGCATTCCGGGGAACGAGGGGGCTCGGCTGGCCCCCCTCGTGCTCTCCCCCAGCCAAGGAACGACGCGTGCCGCTCGGTCCGTTCAGTCAGTCCTTTGGTCGGATCGACTGCGGGTCGACGGTCGCGCCGAAGTTCTCGATCAATTCTCGCACGAAGGGATCGGCGTAGATCGCGTCCTCGGCGCGCTTCTGCTTTTCCGCGCGCGCCTGCTCGGCGAGGCCGGCAGCGGTCGGTCCGCTCGTCGATCCAACCTCGGCCGAAACGCGGATCGGTCGGCCGAAGTGTTCGGCGAGCGCGGCTTTCAGCCGGTCGAGTGTCCCGGCGTCGAGCAGCGTCTTGATCGGAACGCGCAGCTTGAAGTGATCGCCTTCGACCGCGACCAGCTCGCTGCGAACGGCCAGCTCGCGTACGAGTCCGCTGACCTTCAACCGCTCGACCAGCGCGGGCCAGTCGACGTCCGCGATCGGCGCCGCCTGGCCGGCCGCCCGCTCGACCGCAGCCGCGGCGGGTGGCTCGGCCGCCCGTGCGCCGGTTCGCGCGGCCGGTGCGGACGTGCGCGGCGGCCGCGCGACGTTCAGCGCCGCCGCTTTCGGCGGCGCGGTTTCGACGGGCGCGAACGCGAGCATGCGCAGCAGCGTCATCGTGAAGCCCGCGTACTCGTCTGGCGCGAGATGCAGATCGTTGCGCCCGTGCAGCGCGATCTGGTAGTAAAGCTGCACCTCGTCGGGCGCGAACGCTTTCGCAAAGCGCGCGACGTCCGCGCCGTCGTCGGCATCGCCGAACGCCTCGGCCGCCTGATCGACCTGCTGGACGAGCGCGATCCGGTGCAGCAGCGCGGCCAGATCGCGCAGCGCCTGGCCGAACGAGAAGCTGCGCGCGGCCATTTCGTCGGCGATCGCGAGCATCCGCTTCGCGTCGCGCTCGGCGAGCGCGTCGAGCAGCCGCACCAGCGTGGTCGTATCGATCGCGCCGAGCATGTTGCGCACGGCATCGAGGGTCACGCGGCCGGCGCTGTAGGCGATCGCCTGGTCGAGCAGCGACAGCCCGTCGCGCATGCTGCCGCGCGCGGCGCTCGCCAGCAGCTTCAGCGCGGCGGGTTCGGCGGCGATCCCCTCGTGCTGCAGGATGTCGGCGAGCCTTCCGGCGATACCGGCCGGCGTCATCTGCTTCAGGTTGAACTGCAGGCAGCGGCTCAGCACCGTCACCGGGATCTTCTGCGGATCGGTCGTCGCCAGAACGAACTTGACGAAGTCGGGCGGCTCCTCGAGCGTCTTGAGCATCGCGTTGAACGCGTGCGTCGTCAGCATGTGCACTTCGTCGATCATGTAGACCTTGAAGCGCGCGTTGCTCGGCGCGTAGACGGCGCGTTCGAGCAGCGTGGTCATCTCGTCCACACCGCGGTTGCTCGCCGCGTCCATTTCGATGTAGTCGACGAAGCGCCCGGCGTCGATCGCGGTGCACACCTCGCAGCGGTTGCACGGCGTCGCGGTGATGCCGCCTTGCCCGTCCGGGCCGACACAGTTCAACGACTTGGCGAGGATGCGCGCGATCGTCGTCTTGCCGACGCCGCGTGTGCCGGTGAACAGGTAAGCGTGATGCAGCCACCGCTGCTCGAGCGCATGCGTCAGGGCCTTGACGACGTGGTCCTGGCCGACCAGCGAAGCAAAGTCACGCGGGCGCCACTTGCGGGCAAGAACCTGGTACGACATGGCGCAAGTCTAGTCGGCGGCCTGCAGCCCGGTTCCGGCGCCCGCCCCCGCTTGCATCGCCGCGCAGCGCGCCAGCGCTTCTCCGGTCAGCCGGCAGATTCGCCAGTCCGGCAGCACCGTCGCGCCGAGCGACTCGTAGAAGTCGATCGCCGGCCGGTTCCAGTCGAGCACGGCCCATTCAAAGCGGCCGCACCCGCGTTCGACCGCCACGCGCGCGACATGCAGCATCAGCGCCTTGCCGTAGCCGCGACCGCGCGCCTGCGGCACGACGAACAGATCCTCGAGGTAGATGCCGCGCCTGGTCAGGAAGGTCGAGAAGTTGTGGAAGTACAGCGCGAAGCCGACTGCGCGTTCGCCCTCCCAGCCGATCACCGCCTCGATCACCGGCCGCTCGCAGAAAAGTTCGTCGCGCAACTGCGCCTCGGTCGCGACGACCTGGTGTGAGAGCTTCTCGTAGTCCGCCAGCGCGCCGATCAGTTCGACCAGCGTGCCGCAGTCTTCGGGGCGTGCGGGACGTATCTGGAAAGCCATCGCTCGGGGGGAGTTCCAAGAGGGGGCACCGCCCCCGCTTGCATCAAGACAAGCCGCCCTTCCCGCCTACGGCGGGAAAGGCGAGCCTTGTCCTCGGCACTCGATGCACTCCGCTATGGCTGCTTCGTTCCCGACCTGACCAGGTTCACGGCACACCGATGCGAGGGGGCCCGCCGGGGCGAATGGTATCAGCGCCACCGCGCCGCTCCGATCACGCGCCCGGCTCGCCGACGGCGACCTCGATGAGCGCGCCCTGCGCGTCGATCAGCGCGGCGCGCACCGGCTTGTCCGGACGGATCTCCGCGAGCACCGATGCGTAGCGGCGCACCTGCGCTTCGTAGCCCGCACGCTCGGAGGCGAGCACTCGCCACTTGTAATCGAGCACCCACAGCGCGTCGTCCAGCTCGACGATTCGGTCGGCGCGCAGCAACGCGCCGTCCGCCGCGATCATCTCGATCTCGTCGGCGCCGCGCGCCTCGAAGAAGCGCCGCAGCGGCGCGGCGCCGCGAACACGCGCCGCAGCGGCGACCGCTTCGTGCGCGCGCTCGAGGCTCAGGCCGAAACGCAACGCGAGCGTGCGCGCATCGGGCGGCGCTTCGGCGGCGAGCGCGGCGTGCCACGCGGCGCCGAGCCGCACCGCCTCGCTCGCTTCGGCGCTGTCGGCGGCATCGGCGCGGCGCTCGCCGGTGGCGAGCGGCTCGGGCAGGAAGTCGTCGACGTACCGCGCGCTTTCGCCGCGGGGCGCGACGGCACCGGGCATGGCCGGTGCGGCCGCCGCAAGCTCGGCGGCGACCGCAAGCCGCGAGTACGCCGTCTCGCCCGGATCGTTTCGGCCCGCAGCGCCCGAGACGATCAGCACCTGCCGCGCGCGGGTCGCGGCGACGTAGAGCAGGTTCCACGCCTCGAGCGCGCGCTGCGCTTCCTCGGCCTCGAACCACGCAGCGCGCGCCTGACCGCGGCCCGCGGCAGCGGTGAACAGCGAAAAGTGCTGCGGTCGGTGCTCGCGCGGCGGCCACGCGAGCAGCACGCCGCTCGACTCGCGCGGTTCCGCACGATGCGCGTCGGCGAGCACGACGATCTCGGCTTCGAGCCCCTTCGCGCCGTGGATCGTCATCACGCGCACCGCATCGTCGCCGCCGGCGATGCCTTCGTCGGGCGACTCTTCGCCGGGTGCCTGCTTCAGCGCACGCAACTCGTCGATGAAGCGCGCGAGGCTCGGATAGCGGCCCGCGTCGATCGCGAGCGCCAGCTCGATGAATGCGTCGAGGTTGGCCTGCACCTGAGTCGCGGTCGCGGCGGGCGTGGCCGCCGCGTAGCGCCGCCGCAGATCGCCCTCGAAATAGATGCGGTCGAGCAGATCGTGGACCGGCAGCACGCCGGCCAGGTCGTGCCACCACGCGAGAAGCTGCCGCGCGCGCGCCAGCGCGGTCGGCGCCTCGCTCATCGCCTGCAACCGCGCCCACCACGAGCCGCCCGGCGCTCGCGCGAGCGCGATCAGATCGTCGTCGGATGCGCCGAACAGCGGCGAGCGCAGCACCTGCGCGAGCTTCAGGTCCGCGTTCGGCGTGATCAGGAATTCGAGCAGCGCGATCAGATCGTCGGCCTCGAGCGTGGCCAGCAGTCCGCCCCGCCGATCGCTGACGAAGGGGATGCCGGCGTTGCGCAGCGCCGCCTCGATCGGCCCGAGGTGCGTGCGCCGCGGCACCAGCACCATCGCGTCGGACCAGCGCGCCGGCCGCGCGCGGCCGTCTTCCTCGATCACCGTCGTCGCCGCGACCCAGTGCGCGAGCGCGGCGGCGATCTGCTCGCCCTCGCGCGCATGCGCATCGGCCTCGCCCCGGGCGCGCGGCGTCGTCAGCACGTCGCGCCATTCGCAACGCCCGCCCGCGGCCGCTTCGTCCGGCGCGGTCGCCAGCGGCAGCAGCACGAACGCGCCGTGCGCGGCGGCGCGAGTCGTGTGCGGCAGGTAGCGCGGGAAAGCGCCCGTCAGCGCGCGGTTCAGCGCGTCGACGATCGCGCGCCCGCTGCGCCGCGTGACGTTGGTCTGCAGGTGCACGGCGCCGTAGTCGCGCTCGAGCAGCTCGCGCGCGGCGTCGAACACGCGCGGATCGGCGCGCCGGAAGCGGTAGATCGACTGCTTGGGGTCGCCGACGACGAACACGGTCGGCCGGCCGTCCGCGCCGTCGTACGCGGCGAGCCAGCCGAGCAGCACCTGCCACTGCAGCGCATTGGTGTCCTGGAACTCGTCGAGCAGCAGATGGCGGTAGCGCGCATCGAGCCGCGCCTGCATGTAGGCCGCGTGGTCGGGGTCGGCGAGCAGCGTGCGCGCATGCCACTCCAGATCGGTGAAGTCGAGCGCCTGCGACTGCGCCTTGCGTTGCTGATAGCACGCCAGCAGCAGCACACCGCAGCGCAGACCCGCTTCGTTCAGCCGCAGCGCGCTGCTTTCCTCGGCGATCGCGCGCAGCCGTCCGATCCGCGCGAGCAGCGCTTCGTGCGCCTGTGCGTAGCGCGCGGCCGCCGCTGCGGGCACCTTCTTTGCGATCGCCTCGGGCAGCAACAGCTTGCGCGGCGAATCGTCGAGCGTCAGCAGGATCGCAGCCGCGGCCTGCAGGTCCGCATCGGGCGCGGCGTCGGTTCGAGCGAGCCAGTCGCGCGCGCGTTCGATCGCCTCGGCGAGGATCTTGCCGGGCGTCGCGACGCGCTGCCAGACGTCGATCAGCTCGGCGACCGCATCCAGCGTCGCCGGCGAGCGCAGCGCCGCGATCGGGTCGGCTTCGCCGGCGCAGAGCGAATCGATCTCGGCATGCAGCGGCGCGCAGGCGCGTTCGATCGCGCCGTTCGCGTCGGCTCCGGCAAAGCTCCACCACTCGGCGCGCTTGTCGACGAACGCCTTGAGCAGTGCGCGCGCGGCCGGCTCGCCGATCGTGCGCAGCAGGTCGAGCCAGTCCGCGCGCTCGCGCGCGTTCGCGGGATCTTCGAGCGCGGCGAAGAACTGCTGCCACGCGTCGTCGAGCAGGCGCGCGGTGCCTTCGGCCAGCGTCGGCGCCATCGGCACACCGGCGCCGAGCGGCGCGCGGCCGATCAACTGCCAGAACCAGCCGTGAAAGGTCTCGATCGTCAGCGGCACGCGCGCCGTGGCGACGCGTTCGTACAGGTCGCGCGCCGCGCCGATCTGCGACTGCGCCTGCGCCGCTGTCAGCCCGCGCGCATGCAGCGCGGCTGCGACCGCTTCGTCCGGCGCCGTCGCGAGCAGCGCGAGCTCGCGCAACAGCCGCTCGCGCATTTCCTGCGCGGCATTGCGCGTGAAGGTGATCGCGAGGATTTCGCCCGGCTGCGCACCGGCGAGCAGCAGTCGGACGATGCGAGCGACCAGCAGCCAGGTCTTGCCGCTGCCCGCGCAGGCTTCGACCACGCAGCTCGACGCCGGCGCGCACGCGCGGCGAACGAACTCTTCGCCGTCGACGGCGACACCGTTGCAAAGGTACTCCGCGACCGGAACACCGGCGGGCGCGCTCACACCTGCTCCTCCGGCGGCGCGCCGTCCTCGGCCGACCAGTAATCGCGCCGGCACAGCCCGCGCATTTCGCAGTTCGCGCAGACCGTCGCCGCGCCGATCGCCGGCAGCGGCGCACCGTCGGCGATGCGCTGCAGATCGCGCCGCAGCCGCGCCTGCAGCGCGTCGACGAGTTCCGGCAGCGGCTGCTCGGGCACGACCTCGCGAACGACCGCGCGCGCTGCCGTCGTGCCGTCGAGGCTGACATACGCCGCGCTCTCGGCGGGCGCTTCTTCGGAGGCACGCTGCAAGGCGAGCAGCAGCCCGTAGAACGGCAGCTGCAGGTCCTCGCCCGGTTCGGCGAGCGCCTGCCTGAGCGCGGTGACGGGCCGCGCCTTGTAGTCGATGACCTGACGCCGGCCGTCGCGGTCGGCATCGATCCGGTCGATGCGCCCGTGCAGCGCGATCCCGCGCCGTTCGTCCAAAGCGAGCGGCGCCTCGACCGCGCGCTCACCGGCGCACCAATGCCAGCCTTCGCGCGCGCGCCGCTGCAGCCACTCGACGTAGCGGTCGATCAGCGCCTCGCAGCGCACCTGCAGGCCGAGAAATGCGGGCAGCCGCGCCACGCGCGGCGCGAACACTGTGCGCACGTGCTGCGCCAGACTCGCACGCAGCCGCTCCGACGGGACCGCGTCGAAGTCCTGCGCGCCCCATTCGCGGTGAAAGCGGTACAGCACCGCGTGCAGCGCTTCGCCGAACTCGCGCTTGGCCGGTTCTTCGATCACGTCGTCGGGCTCGCGCAGGCCGAGCAGATGGCGCGCGTAGAACTGGTACGCGCAGTTGACCAGGCTCTGCGCGCCGCTCGCGCTGAGCCGCGCGGGCAGCAGACCCGCGGCCCCCGGCGCCGGGCGCGCACCGGGCGCCGCTTCGACCTCGAACCGTGCCCGACCGCCGCGCTGCACCAGCGCTGCACCGCCGGTGCATTCGTGCGCGAGCCGCAACCGGTCGAGCAGCGGCGACAGCGCGTTGGGCTCGGTTCCGCGGCGGCGACACCAGCTCGCTGCGACTTCGGGCACGCGCGCGAGCAGGCTTGCGACGGCCACACTCTGCTCGCGCGCCCGGTCGGAAGCCGTGGCAAGACCGAGCTCCGCGCGCACGGCGTTCGACATGAACAGCGACTCGGATGACGCCGCCGGCAGGTGGTCCGCATCGGCGCCGACCAGCAGCGCCGCGTCGAAGTCGCGCAGCCGGGTCGCGCCGAGCGACAGCATCACCACCGGGCTCTCGATCGACCGATCGACGAAGTCAGCCTCCTCGAAGCGTTCGGCGACCAGCGCGCGGAACTCCGCCAGCCCGACTCGCGCGGCGTCGCCCGCGAGCGCGATCGCCAGCGCATCCAGCTCGTCCAACACCGCACGGCCGACCGGGTCGAGCGCGAGCGCCTGCCGCATGCCAAGCGCATCGAGCGCCGCAGCGAGCGTGCGCGCGTGTTCGGCGAGCGTGCGCCCGCCGCGCCGCGCGGCGCGGGCATGCGCGTCGATCGTCCGCAGCAGTTGCACGGCCTCGTCCGAATGCACGGACGATGCGTCGCTGTGCGCCGCGCGCTCGGCGACCGCGGCACCGATCGCGCGCGCGCCGCGCAGCGCACCGCCGGCGCGGATCGCCTGTTCGATCGCGACGACGACCGCGCTCTTGTCCGCCACGTTCGCCAGCGTGAACGGCGACTTCAGCCAGTCGAGCAGGTCGCGCCAGTAAACGTCGTCGCGCGCGAGGTCGAGCCAGCGCATCACCGCGCCGGCCGCGCTCGTCGTCGCGAGCTTCCAGCCGGCTTCGTCGCGCACGAGCACCTGCGCGCGCTCGAGCAGCGCGCGAACGCGCCGCGCGACCACGCGGTCCAGCGCGACGAGCGCGACCGAACGCGCGCCCGCGCGCAGCCATGCGAGCACCTGCTCGGCGACCATGCTCGCTTCGTCTTCGAGCGAAGCCGTCGCGAGAATGCGCAACGGCGGGGCCCCGGCGTGCAGCCCGGCGGCCCGCTCGGCCAGCGGCGCGCGCGTCGAAGCCTCGACGAGTTCGGGCCAGGCCGCGGCGAGCAGCGGCCGCGCCGCGATCGCGCGGGCATGGTCGGCTTCGATCAGCAGCGCCGGCGCAGCGCGCGAATACAGTTCGACAAAGCCGCGCAGCCAGCCGGCGGGCGGCTGATCGGCGACGAGCACCAGCGGCGCGGGTTCGCGTTGCGCCTGCTCGGCGCGCCGTCGCAATGCGCGCAGCAGCGCCGTCGCGGCGTCGTTCGAAGCGCCGCGGCCCGCGTGAAGCGCGCGCCAGAGCTGCAACACGAGCTGCGCCTGCGGCTCGATCACTCGCGCCGCGCGCCGCTTGAAATGCCGCGCCAGGACGGCCTCGAACCGTTGCGCGAACGCGCGCGTGTCGTCGAGTGCGGCGAGCGTCAGTTCGTCGGCGAGCGCGGCGATCTGGCGCGCGAGCGCCCACAGGGCGGCGGGCGCTTCGCCGAAATTGGCGCGCACCCACGCGTGCGCGCGCAGCGCGGCGAACAGTTCGGCGTGGCGCACGAGCGCCAAAGCGTCGGCAGGCGCGGCATCGGCGTAAGCGCCGAGCGTGGCGAGCCGCGGCGGCAGCCACGCTTGCGGCCGATCCCCGGCGCGCGCCCGGACGAGCGCCTCGCGCATGAGCTGCGCGTGCGCCCCTTGCGGAACGACGACCGTGAGCCGGTGCAGCGTTTCGTCGCGTAGGCCATGCCGCTGCGCGAACGCGAGCGCGGCCGCGGCGCACGCCGGCCAGAAGCCGCGATCGCCGGCCAGCCGAACGGTTTCCGGTTCCACGCGCGCATTCTAGAAAGGGGATCGAACGTCGCCGCGGCGCTTCCGTTTGCGACGCAAAGTGCTACCATTGCGCGCCATAGGCCGGCCGCGTAGTCCGATCGAGCGCATCCTGGCGGCCCGCTCTCCCCCCTTGCATTCCATTGTTTCGCACCACCTCCGGCAGGACCCGGCCGCATCGCCGGGCCCGGCCTCAGATTGAAGGACCGACATGAGCGAGATCAAGTACACGAGCGATGCCAGCTTCGAGACCGACGTGCTGAAGTCCGACCGGCCGGTGCTGGTCGACTACTGGGCCGAGTGGTGCGGTCCGTGCCGCATGATCGCCCCCATCCTCGACGAAGTCTCGCGGGACTACCAGGGGCGGCTGACGGTGGCGAAGCTCAACGTCGACGAGAATCAGGCCACCCCCGCCAAGTACGGCATCCGCGGGATTCCGACGCTGATGCTGTTCAAGAACGGCGCCGTCGTCGGCACCAAGGTCGGCGCGCTTTCGAAGTCGCAACTGACCGCGTTCATCGACAGCAATATCTAGCGTTCCGACCCGGTCGGGCCTGCGGCCCGACGCGAGCTTCCTCCCCGCGGGCGCTCCGCAGGTCTCAAAGGCGCCCCAACCATCTCCCGCCGACACCATGCAACTTTCCGAACTCAAAGCGCTGCACGTCTCGCAACTGCTCGAAATGGCGCAGGGGCTCGAGATCGAAAACGCCAACCGCCTGCGCAAGCAGGAGCTGATGTTCGCCATCCTGAAAAAGCGCGCGAAAGCCGGCGAACAGATCTTCGGCGACGGAACGCTCGAGGTGCTTCCCGACGGTTTCGGCTTCCTGCGCTCGCCCGAGACGTCGTATCTGGCGTCGACCGACGACATCTACATCTCGCCGTCGCAGATCCGCCGCTTCAACCTGCACACGGGCGACTCGATCGAAGGCGAGGTCCGGACGCCGAAGGACGGCGAGCGCTACTTCGCGCTGGTCAAGGTCGACAAGGTCAACGGCGTCCCGCCCGAGCAGCTCAAGCACAGGATCCTGTTCGAGAACCTCACGCCGCTGTTCCCGAACGAACCGCTGAAGCTCGAGCGCGACATCAAGGCCGAGGAGAACATCACCGGACGCCTGATCGACATCATCGCGCCGATCGGCAAGGGGCAGCGGGGGCTGCTGGTCGCGAGCCCGAAGAGCGGCAAGACCGTGCTGATGCAGCACATCGCGCACGCGATCGCGGCCAACTACCCGGACATCGTGCTGATCGTGCTGCTGATCGACGAGCGTCCCGAGGAAGTGACCGAGATGCAGCGAACGGTGCGCGGCGAAGTGGTCGCATCGACGTTCGACGAGCCCGCCGTCCGCCACGTTCAGGTCGCCGAGATGGTGATCGAGAAGGCCAAGCGGCTCGCCGAGAGCAAGAAGGACGTGGTGATCCTGCTCGACTCGATCACGCGGCTGGCACGCGCGTACAACACGGTCGTCCCCGCCTCGGGCAAGGTCCTCACGGGCGGCGTCGACGCCAATGCCTTGCAGCGGCCGAAGCGCTTCTTCGGTGCCGCGCGCAACATCGAGGAAGGCGGATCGCTGACGATCATCGCCACCGCGCTGATCGACACCGGCTCGCGGATGGACGACGTGATCTACGAGGAGTTCAAGGGCACCGGCAACATGGAGATCCACCTCGAGCGCCGGCTCGCCGAGAAGCGCGTCTATCCCGCGATCAACGTCAACCGCTCGGGCACGCGCAAGGAGGAACTGCTGCTCAAGCCCGAGATCCTGCAGAAGGTCTGGATCCTGCGGAAGCTGCTGTACGGCATGGACGAGATCGAGGCGATGGAATTCCTGCTCGACAAGATGAGGCAGACGAAGAACAACGCCGAGTTCTTCGAGATGATGCGAAGGGGAGGTTGACTCGGATTGCGGATTGCGGATCGCGCCGCCCGGAGCGTGCCGGTCTCCCACCCGCTTGCGGATCTCGGCTGCCGCCACGAAGCAGGACACAGCGGCGTGGCGCGGAGAACGCAATCCGCGATCGCGATCCGAGTGCGCGCCCGTTTGCCCCACCCCGCCAAATCCCGGATAATCCGCGGCCTTTCCGCCCCGGTACGTGGTCCGTCGACACCGTCGGACGGGCTGGCGGCCGAACAAACGAGGACCCGATGAAGCCAGGCATCCACCCCGAATATCGCGAAGTCGTCTTCCAGGACATGCAGAACGACTTCAAATTCATCACGCGCTCGACGGTGCAGACCAAAGAGACGATCGAGTTCAACGGCAAGACGTATCCGCTGTTCAAGCTCGACACCTCGTCCGAATCGCATCCGTTTTACACCGGCGCGCAGACGCGCATCGTCGAAACCGGCCGCGTCGAGAAGTTCCGGCAGAAGTTCGCCGCGAAGACCGAGCAGGTCAACGCGGCCGCCGCGCAGGCCACCGCGGCGAAGTCGCGCCGCAAGTAATCGCGCAGCGGCTCCAAGAAGGCAGCTACGGCTGCCTTTTTTCGTTTTCGGCGTACGCTCCGCCCCGATCGATCCACGCTCCATGAGCTTCGACGCCCGACCCTCGCCCGCGCGCGTTTCGGCGGCCGCCGCAGCGGCTTTCCCGCGCTGGGCGCTGTTCGGGTTGCTCACCGCGTACATCGCGGCCGGATTGATCGGCCGCGATCCGTGGTACTCCGAGGACCTGGCCGGCTTCGGCGTGATGTGGACGATGGCGCACGGCACGGTGGCCGACTGGCTGCTGCCGAACACGGCCGGCCTGCCGCTCACCGAAGAGGGACCGCTCGCGTTCTGGGTCGGCGCGGCTGCGATCCGCGCCTTCGGCGGCATCCTCGGCGATGCGCTCGCGGCGCGGCTCGCGTGCGTGGCCTGGTTCACGCTGGCCACCGCCGCGCTGTGGTACGCGACGTATCGGCTGGCGCGGCGCGACGAAGCGCAACCCGTCGCGTTCGCCTTCGGCGGCGAAGCGACCGCGCGCGACTACGCGCGCATGTTGGGCGATGTCGCGGTGCTGCTGTTCATCGGCACGCTCGGCGTCGTGCTCAGGATGCACGAGACGACGGTCGAGGCGGCCGCGGTCGCGTTGACGGCCACCGCACTGTACGGGATTGCCTGGTCGCTCGACCGTCCCGGCGCGGGCGCGATCCTGTCGGGCGCGGCGATCGGCGCGCTGGCGCTCGCGCGCGGCCCGCTGCCGGCTGTGCTGCTGCTCGCCGCGTCGGGTGCGGCCCTGTGGGTCGTGCAGCGCGACCCCGCTCGCAGGTCAACCATCGCCTGGCTCGCGGCGAGCGCAGCCTTCGTGTTCAGCCTGTGGCCGCTCGCTGCGCTGGTGCTGCCCGCCGATCTGCGCGGCGCGTACTTCGCCGACTGGCGCGCGTGGGCGTCGCGCTCGGTCGGGCTGCCCAGCGTCGGCGAGTTGTGGTGGGCCGCGCGCAACCTCGCCTGGGCGATGTGGCCGCTATGGCCGCTCGCGGCGTGGACGCTGTACGCGTGGCGGCACAGCCTGCGCAGTCCGCACGTGATCGTCCCCGCGCTCGCCGCCGCGGCGATGCTGCTCGCGCTGCTGCTCGGCGAGCAGACGAGCCGCACCTACCTGTCATTGATCGCCGCGCCGCTCGTGGTCCTCGCCGCGTTCGGCGCGACGACGCTGCGGCGCGCGGCGGAGAACGTGATCGACTGGTTTTCGATCGTCATCTTCTCGTTCTTCGCGTTCGCGCTTTGGGCGTACTACGTCGCGATGGTGACCGGAACACCGCCGAAGATGGCCGCTTCGATCGAACGGCTGGTGCCGGGCTTCGTCGCGCCGGCCTCGCCGCTTCCCGTCGCGCTGGCCGCGGCGGCGACGATCGCATGGGTCGTCTTCGTCGGCTGGCGGGTGCTGCGCCGACCGCCCATGCTGTGGCGCGGACCCGCGCTCGCCGGCGGTGGCGTGACGATGCTGTGGGTCGTGCTGGTGGCGCTGTTCCAGCCCGCGGTCGACTACAGCCGCTCGTTCGCGCCGCTCGCTCGCGAGCTGGCGCTTCGCATCGCGCAGATCGCGAATCCTCGGCACTGCGTCGAAGCGTATCGGCTCACGCCGGCGCACCGCGCGGCCTTTGCTTTCCATGGAGGCATCCGCTTCGCGCCCGAGTCGGCCGGCGTGGAGTGCCCGCTGGCACTGCAACGCGACTGGCTGCGTTCGGAACTCGACAACGATCCGCCGAGCGGCGACTGGCAACCCGTCTGGGAGGGCCGCTGGCCGGCGCGCCCGGATGAGGTCCTGCGGCTGTACCGCCGCAGGCAGGGCTGAGGCGCCCCGACCGCTGCGGGCGGCTCGACCCTCGCGATGTCGTCCGGCGCACCCGATACTTCGCCACCGCCGCGTGCCAGCGGCCGCGAGCTGCTGCAACTCGCGTGGCCGATCTTCGTCGCGCAGATCGCGGTCATGGGACTGTCGGTGATCGACACCGTGATGGCGGGAAGGCTGTCGGCGAACGATCTCGCGGCGGTCGCGCTCGGCGGCAGCATCTACGCGAGCGTATTCGTCGGCTTCATGGGGGTGCTGCAAGCGCTGACGCCGATCGCAGGCCATCACTACGGCGCGGGCCGATACGAGGACATCGGCGTGGATCTCGGCCAGGCGCTCTGGCTGGCGCTGTTCCTTTCGATGCTCGGTGCACCGCTGCTGGTGTTCAACGCGCCGTGGCTGGCGTTGACCGGCGCCGATCCGGCGGTCGCACGAATCGCGGCGCTGTACCTGTGGGCAGTCGCCGTCGGGCTGCCGGCGTCGCTCGCCGCGCGCGCCTATATCGCGCTGAACGCTGCCGTCTCGCGGCCGAAGGTGACGATGGCGATCAATCTGGCCGCGCTCGGCGCGAAGGTGCCGCTGAACTTCGCGTTCATGTACGGGGCCGGTCCCGTGCCCGCGCTCGGCGGTGCTGGCTGCGGTGTGGCGACCGCCGTGCTGCTTTGGGGGATCCTCGCCGCCAATCTGATCGTCTACCGGGTCGATCCCTTCTACGCGCGCTTCCGTCCGCCGCAACGGCGCCGGCGCGGTCCGATCTGGGCACGTCAGCGAGAACTGCTCAAGCTCGGCGTGCCGAGCGGCGGCACGATCCTGATCGAGGTGACTTCGTTCACCTTCATCGCGCTGCTGCTGGCGCGGCTGGGTGCGGTGACCGTCGCCGGGCACCAGATCGTCGCCAATCTCGTCGCGGTGCTGTTCATGATGCCGCTCGCCTACGGCATCGCCGCCAGCGTGCAGGTGGCGCAGGCGCTGGGCGCGGGGATGCCGGCGGCGGCGCGACGCGCCGCGCGGCGCGGCTGGCGCGTGGCGATGGCCACCGCGCTCGCCGTGTGCAGTGCGGTTTACCTGATGCGCGAGCCGATCGTCGCGGCGTTCACGCGCGACGCGCAGGTCGCCGCGGTGGCCCTGAGCCTGCTGGGCGCCGGCGTGGTGTTCCACTTCTTCGATGCGATGCAGGGCGTCGCCGGCTTCGTGCTGCGCGGCTACAAGGTCGCGGCTGCGCCGATGCTGATCCACAGCGTTGCGCTGTGGGGTGTCGGGCTCGTCGGCGGGTACTGGCTCGCGTACCACCCACCGCCGGGGTGGCCCTATGGCGGCGCGTTCAGCTTCTGGGCCGCAGCGGCCACCGGGCTCGTGCTCGCGGGGTTCGCGATGACCTGGCTCGCCGCGTACGTCGCGCGGCGTCGCGAGCGCGAACACGTCGCCACGCGCGACCCGGCGTGACCGTACGTGCGCGCCACAGACAAGAAAAAAGCGGGGCGTTCGCCCGGCCTTCGCGTCGTGCGGATTGGCCAGCGATCAGCCGGCGGCCTGCAGCGCGCGGATCCGATCTTCGATCGGCGGATGGCTGGAGAACAGCGCGAGCAGCCCGCTCGGACGGCCGTTGATGCCCATCGTCTTGATCTGCTGAGGCAGCTCGCCCGGCTCCATGCCGCCAAGCCGCGCGAGCGCGTTGATCATCGGCCGCGGACTGCCCATCAGTTGCGCTGCGCCGGCGTCGGCGCGGAACTCGCGCTGCCGCGAGAACCAGGCGACGATGATCGCGGCGAGGAAGCCCAGCGCGATGTCGAGCACGATCGTCGTCACGTAGTAGCCGATGCCCGGCGCGTCCTCCTTGTTGCCGAGGATCATGCGGTCGACGACGTAGCCGATCACGCGCGACAGGAACACGACGAACGTGTTCATCACGCCCTGGATCAGCGTCATTGTCACCATGTCGCCGTTGGCGATGTGCGCGATCTCGTGACCGAGTACCGCTTCGACCTCCTCGCGACTCATCGACTGCAACAGCCCGGTCGACACGGCGACGAGCGCGCTGTTCTTGAACGCGCCGGTGGCGAACGCGTTGGGCTCGCCCTCGTAGATCGCGACCTCGGGCATGCCGATTCCGGCCTTCTGCGCGTGTTTGCGCACCGTGTCGACGAGCCACGCCTCCATCGCGTTGGCCGGCTGGTCGATCGTTCGCGCGCCGGTGGTCCACTTGGCCATCGGCTTGCTGATCAGCAGCGAAAAGATCGAGCCCGTGAAGCCGACCACCGCCGCGAAGGCGAGCAGCATCGACAGGTCCAGCCCCTGCGCCGTCAGGTACCGGTTGACGCCGAGCAGGCTGGTGACGACGCCGAGCACGACGATGATCGCAAGGTTCGTCATGACGAACAGAGCGATACGCTTCATAAGTTCTCCGAACAGTTGAGAGGAAAACGGCGCGCAGTCTACTGAACGCGCCCCGATAAGACCACCCGCGTTTGTCCGCCGTTCTACATCGCTCCGAATATCGCAAGCCTTCGTGAAACCGACATTCCGCACCCAAGGTGCGCAGACCGGCCGAAGATGCGGTCGGTCGCGGCGGAATCAAGGGGCGCAGCGCGCCGGAGGCGCTCGGTAGAATCTGCGGGTTTTCACCGAGACACGCCAACCACAAGATGCCGTCCCGGATCGAGCGTGCCAACGAGCGCCCGCTGTCACCCGTCCCCCGTCTGATCTTCGCCAGCCGCTGGCTGCAGCTGCCGCTGTACCTCGGCCTGATCCTCGCGCAGTGCGTATACGTCTATCACTTCTGGGTGGAGCTCGTTCACCTGATCGGTGCGGCGATGGGCGACCCCGGATCGGTCGGCGACATCTTCCGCGCGATCGGCTATGCGACCCCCAGCGACGGTCCGCCCAAGCTCAACGAGACCGTGATCATGCTGGTCGTGCTCGGGCTGATCGACGTCGTGATGATCTCGAACCTGCTGATCATGGTGATCGTCGGCGGTTACGAGACCTTCGTGTCGCGGATGAACCTCGAAGGGCACCCGGACCAGCCGGAATGGTTGTCCCATGTCAATGCCAGCGTCTTGAAGGTCAAGCTGGCAACGGCGATCATCGGGATCAGTTCGATCCACCTGCTCAAGACGTTCATCAACGCAGCGAACTACGACAACAAGACGCTGATCGCGCAGACCGGAATTCACATCACGTTCCTGCTGTCGGCGATGGCGATCGCAGCGACCGACCGGATCCTGTTCGGATCGGCGCGGCCGGCGGTCGGAGGCGAGCACTGACCGAGCGAGCAAACCCGAGGCGAACATGGCAACCATCAAGCAGTCCGACCTGATCGAAAGCGTCGCGGCGGCGCTGCAGTACATCTCCTACTACCACCCGGCCGACTACATCAGCCACCTGGCGCGCGCCTACGAAGCCGAGCAGAGCCCGGCGGCGAAGGACGCGATCGCGCAGATCCTGACCAACTCCAAGATGTGCGCCGAGGGCAAGCGTCCGATCTGCCAGGACACGGGCATCGTCAACGTGTTTCTGAAGGTCGGCATGAACGTGCGTTGGGAGGGTTTCAACGGTTCGCTCGAGGACGCCGTCAACGAGGGCGTGCGGCGCGGTTATCTCGACCCCGACAACAAACTGCGCGCCTCGGTCGTCGATCCGCCCGAGTTCGGCCGCAAGAACACGCGCGACAACACGCCCGCGGTCGTGCATGTGCAGATCGTCCCCGGCGACACGGTCGCGGTCGATGTCGCCGCCAAGGGCGGCGGCTCGGAGAACAAGAGCAAGTTCGTGATGCTCAACCCGAGCGACTCGATCGTCGACTGGGTGCTGAAGACCGTGCCGACGATGGGCGCCGGCTGGTGTCCGCCCGGCATGCTCGGCATCGGCATCGGCGGCACGGCCGAGAAGGCGATGCTGCTCGCCAAGGAAGCCCTGATGGAGCCGATCGACATGAGCGAGCTGCTCGCGCGCGGGCCACGCGACGACGTCGAGCGGCTGCGCGTCGAGCTGTACGACAAGGTCAACGCGCTCGGCATCGGCGCGCAGGGACTCGGCGGGCTGTCGACGGTGCTCGATGTGAAGATCCGGATGTACCCGACGCACGCCGCCAGCAAGCCGGTGGCGATGATTCCGAACTGCGCCGCCACGCGGCACGCCCACTTCGTGCTCGACGGATCGGGCCCGGTCTACCTCGAACCGCCGTCGCTCGATGCGTGGCCGAACGTGCGCTGGCAACCCGACTACGGCAAGAGCCGGCGCGTGAACCTCGATACGCTGACGAAAGCCGAGGTGGCTTCGTGGAAGCCCGGCGAGACGCTGCTGCTGTCGGGCCGAATGCTCACGGGCCGCGACGCCGCGCACAAGCGGATCCAGGACATGCTCGCCAAGGGCGAGAAGCTGCCGGTCGATTTCACGAACCGCGTGATCTACTACGTCGGCCCGGTCGATCCGGTGCGCGACGAGGTCGTCGGCCCCGCCGGCCCGACCACCGCCACGCGCATGGACAAGTTCACCGAGATGATGCTCGCGCAGACGGGGCTGATCGCGATGATCGGCAAAGCGGAGCGTGGGCCGACGGCGATCGAGGCGATCCGCAAGCACCGCAGCGCGTACCTGATGGCGGTCGGCGGCGCAGCGTACCTGGTCGCCAAGGCGATCAAGGCGGCGAAGGTCGTCGCGTTCGCCGACCTCGGCATGGAAGCGATCTACGAGTTCGAGGTCAAGGACATGCCGGTCACGGTCGCCGTCGACGCCAACGGCACGTCCGTGCACCAGACCGGCCCGCGCGAGTGGCAGGCGAAGATCGGCAAGATTCCGGTGGCCGCCGCCTAGGCTCTCGTACCGGTACCGGCGGCAAGTCGCTCCTGCGGGCGAAGCGCCGCGCGTCTACAAGTCGAGCCGGTACCCGATCGACAGGAAGTGCCGGGTCGTCGTGTCGCTCATCGTCGGCGCGGTCGTGCGCGTGCGTTCGAGCAGATAGTCGAGCTCGAGCACCGACGCCTGCGTCGGCCGCCATGACAGGCGCAGCGACGGCGACACGCGCGCGAGCTTCACGTCGGTCGTGTCGCGCTGGTGGTAGTAGCGCAGCGACGGCTCGAAGCTCCACCGCTCGAACAGGCCCGTGACGTTGTTGTAGGTCAGCAGCCAGCTGTCGTAGGTCGGGCCGTTGACGAGCATCACCGTGAACACGCTCGAATCGCGCGACGAATACAGGTTCGACCCGATCGACTGCAGCGAATAGCTGATGACGTTGCCGGTGGCCGGCTGCGCCGGCATCGTCACGCCGTTGGCCACGACCTCGGGCAGCGCGCCGACCTTGACGAGGCGCGCGTCCGCGCCGACCTGCCAGTGCTCGTTGAGCGGTGTCGTCAGACCGACCAGCCCTTGTGTCGCCACCGCGGTGATCGTCTTCGCGAGCTGGCGGATCTCGTCTTCCGACATCGTCGCCAGCAGATCGCGGATCGAGGTCGTCGGCTGGCCGAAGACCGCGTTCAGCGTGCCCAGCGTCGGCGCGCGGCGGCGGTCCCACAGCAGGTTGACGCTGGTGCGCCCCGCCGACGTCCAGCTTCCCTGCAATGACGCGGCGTTCAGCGCCTTGAAGCTCGTGTCGTAGTCGACGACCGCGTACATCGTCGTCCGCGGATCGAGGTAGCGCACCTCGGCGCCGACCGCCTCGCGGTCGAGGATGCCATCGACCGTCTGCCGGATGCCGAAGACGTTGCCGTACCAGCGCTCGAACACGCCGCTCATGTCGAGGTTGGCGCCGACGAAGCGGCGCTTCGAGTCGATGTTCGTGAACTCGACCGGCACGCCGCCGACCGCGTTCAGCCGCACCGAAGGCGTGAACCCGTAACCGACGATGCCGCCGTCGAAGCGGCCGGGCAGCCCGCCCGAAAGCCCGGTCTGCCGGCCGAGCCGCGCCGAAAGCGCATTCGTGAGTCCGCGATAGTCGTAGTAGGCGGCGTTGAGCCGGTTGAAGCTGCCGCGCTCCTCGAGAAAGCTCAGGTTGTACGAGTCGCGGAAGACCACGCGCTGCTCGGCGTCGGCGCCGCGGTAACGGCCGTTCAGATCGATGCTGCTGACGAGCAGCGATTGGTCGGTCGCGGTGAACGTCGATCGGTCGACCGTGGTCGGCGTGTTGAAGACATTGTCGATGCGCGTCTTGCCGCCGAAGTAGTACTGCGAGAACGTGCCGGTCAACGTCTTCAGCGCGGGCCGCTCGCGCGCCGCTGCGCGCTCGGCGGCGGGCGCCGCTTCGAGCTTCGCGAGCCGCTGGCGCACGCGCTCGGCGCCCTCGCCCTGCGGAAAGAGCTTCAGATACAGCGTGTATTCGGAACGCGCTTTCGCGATCTCGCCGTTGCGCTCGCGCGCCACGCCGATCAGCTCCTGCGCTGGTTCCGTCGACTTGTTCGGCGGCAGCGTCAGCAACTGGTTCAGCGCCTCGATCGCGGCCTCCGCCTTGTTGGCGTCGAGCGCGGCGCGCGCCTTCTGCAGCAACTGCGCGGCTTGCGCCTCGACATCGGCCGCGGCCGGCGGCGGTGCCGCAGCGACGGCGGGCGGCGCGGCGGGGGCGGGTGCCGGCGGAACGGTAGGCACCGGTATCGGCGCAGGCACGGCCGGCGTGGTCGGCGCAGGCACGGCCGGCGTGGTCGGCGCAGGCGGCGGCGCAGCGGGCGCCGCCGCGGCGGCGGTCAGCACTTCTTCGCGGCGCTGCTGCAGGTCGACGACCGTCGCGTCGGGAAAGCGCGAAGCGAGCCGGCGCCGTGCGCGCTCGGCGTCTTCAGCGGTCGCGAAGTAGCCGAGCAGCAGCTCGTAGCGCGTGCGACCGTCGATGCGCGACTGCGAGGTGAAAACCGTGTAGTCCTGGAATTCCGCTGGGACCGGGCGCTGGCCTTCCATCGCGCGGTCGGCGAACGTCTGCAGGCGGATCGCGAAACGCTGAGCCTCGGCGCCGGGCACGGGCACGAAGCGTGCGCGAGCGGCGGTCACCTGCGGCCCGGCGCCTGGAACGACGAGGTCGATCGCGTTCGGACCCGCCGCGCGCACGGTGAACTTCGTCGGCCGCGAAAAGCGCACGACGATGCGAAACGGAGGGTTCGCGACCTGCAGCGGATAGATCACCGTGACGCCGGGGAACGCCTGCGTCTCCGGAATGCGCAACTGCTCGTCGGTCGTCGTGTCGGTCGGCGGGCCGCCGAACTGCACGAAGACGTTCGCTGCGTCGTCGCCGATCAGCGTATGCCGCAGGTACTGCACGCGCAGGCTGAACTTGATCCGGACGACGGCGTCGTCGCGCACCCGCAGCACCTCGATTTCATCCAGGATCGCTGCGCGCGCCGGCGCTGCGGTGAGCAGCATCGCACAGGCGGCGCCCAGAAGCCACGCGGCGATCGAATTGAACTTTCGCATCCGCATCGCCCCCGTCAGAAGCCGCCGCCAGTGGACCGGTGCTGCCCGCTGCGCGACTTCAAGATCGTCGTGAAGGTCGCGTTCGTATACACGTGGCAGCTGCCCGAGCAGTCCTTCAACTCAGCCACGGTGTAGTAGATCAACGGCGACTCGACCTTCTTGTGCGGGCCCTGCTTGAAGTTGCCCGCGTGGCAGCCGGCGCAGTCGGGTTTGTAGGCGGCGAAGGTCCAGGTCGCGACCTCGGTGTTGGACTTGTGGCACGACACGCAGGTCACCGCTGCGTTGTGCGGCTTGAACGCCGGCGTCAGGTGCGTGTACGTCGCGGGCGTCCACGCGGCGGTGCGGTGACACGAATCGCATGCGCGCGTCGTCACCATGTGCGTGGTCGATTTGCCGCGCGCCTGGGTGCCGTTGTGGCAGTTCGCGCAGCTTCCAGCGGCCACGTTGGTGTGGCTGAAGGTCGCCGGGATCCAGGCGGTCGTCCGGTGGCAGGTATCGCACGCCGCCGTCGTCACGACGTGATTGGCCGGTTTGCCGGTCGCCTGCGTGCCGTTGTGGCAGGTCGCACAGGTGCCCGGCGCCACACCGGCATGGCTGAAGGTCGCCGGGATCCAGGCGGTCGTCCGATGACAGGTATCGCACGCCGCCGTCGTCACGATGTGATTCGCCGGCTTGCCACGCGCCTGCGTGCCGTTGTGGCAGGTCGCACAGGTACCCGGCGCCACACCGGCATGGCTGAAGGTCGCCGGAATCCAGGCGGTCGTCCGGTGGCAGGTATCGCACGCCGCCGTGGTCACGATGTGATTGGCCGGCTTGCCGCGCGCCTGCGTACCGTTGTGGCAGCTCATGCAGGTGCCCGCCGCGACGTTGGCATGGTTGAAAGAAGCGGGGATCCACGCGGTCGTGCGGTGGCACGAGTCGCAGCTTGCCGAAGTGACGACGTGATTCGCGGGCTTGCCGGTCGCCTGCGAGCCGTTGTGACAGCTCATGCAGGTACCCGGCGCGACGTTCGCGTGGTTGAACGCGGCAGGAAGCCAGGCGGTCGTGCGATGGCACGAGTCGCACGACGCGCTCGTGACCATGTGGTTCGGCGACTTGCCCGGTGCGACCGTGCCGTTGTGGCACGACATGCACGAACCCGGTGCGACGCCGACGTGGCGGAATCGCGCACCGACGAAGGTCGACGTCGTGTGGCACAGCTCGCACGGCTGGGTGGTCGGGACGTGGTTCGGCGGCATCGGGGTCGCGGTCGGCGTGCGGCTGGCGCGTGCATGACAGATCGAGCACTGCGTCGGCAGTCCGCGGAAGATGCCCTGCACGTGGCACGACTCGCAGCGTGCGACCTCGTGCGCGCCGGTCAGCGGGAAGCGCGTCGCCGAGTGCGAGAAGCGCTCGCCCGGCGTCTGCGCCTGTCCGGGCAGCAATCCGAACAGAAGCACGGCGAACGGCGCGAGCCGCAGCGCGGTCAGCAATCGCTCTGAGATCGACATCTTTACCTCCTTCAGTGCAACGCACCCGACGGTGCGCTCCTCGATCGGCTCGCGTGCGGCCACCACTCGGGCAGCCTCGCACTGCTCACCGCGGCAGGAAACGCGAGCGTGCTCACGCGCCGCTTGATCTGCTTGAACGACGAGGTCGTGTGGCAGCGCTCGCACAGCGGGCCGTACGCGCCCTCGTGTACGTCGTCGGTCGCATGGCACGCGGCGCACGCGGTCGGCAGCGTCGGCTTGTCGGCCACCGGGCGCTTGTGGCAGGCCTCGCACTTGATGCGCTGGTGCGCGCCGTCGAGCGCAAAGCGCGTGCGGCGGTCGTGGTTGTAGTCCCACACTTTCCAGTCGCGCGCGTTATGGCAGTCGGCGCAGCGCGTCCCGAGCCGCCGCTTGTGCGCGTCGTCGCGCTCGTGGCAGGAATAGCAGTCCGCCTTCGCGTCCTTGTAGCGCGGTGTCGCGTGACACTTCGCGCACGGCACTTTCAGGTGCAGGCCCACGAGCGGGAAGCGCGTCCGCGCATGGTCGAACCTGACCGCCTCCTTCCAGCCGCGCGCGTTGTGGCAGTCGGCGCACTGGGTGCCGAGCTGGCCTTCGTGCTTGTCTTCCCTGCGATGGCAGGCGATGCACTCGCTCGGCGTCTTCTTGAAGTCCGGATTCTCGTGGCAGCTCTCGCACTTCGCGCTGCGATGCTTGCCGACGAGCGCGAAGCGCGTGCGGTCGTGATCGAACTTGCTCTCGCGCCAGTTGCGGTCGGTGTGGCAGTCGCCGCACGCGGCGCCCAGCTTGCCCTTGTGCGTGTCGTCCTTGCGGTGGCAGTCGATGCAGGTCTTTCCGACGTCGGAGAAACGCAGCGACTTGTGGCACGACTTGCACTCCTCGCTCGCGTGCTTGCCGCGCAGCGGAAACTTGGTCTTGTCGTGGTCGAAGCGCGGCACCGCCCACGCGCGCTCGGTGTGACAGTCGCCGCAGGCCCTGCCGAGCGTGCCCTGGTGCTTGTCGTCCTTCTTGTGGCAGGCGAAACAATCGCTCGCGAGCTTCTCCTTGTACGCGTTCGACGTATGACAGCTCTCGCACTTGATCTGGCGATGCTTGCCGCGCAGCGCGTACTTGGTGTCGCGGTCGTGGTCGAACGTGATCGTCGGCCACGCCTGGTCGACGTGGCAGCTCTCGCAACGGTCGCCGAAACGGCCCTTGTGCGTGTCGTCCTTGCGATGGCAGGCGACGCACGCGACCGGCGTGTCCTTGTAGCGGTTGTCGCGATGGCACTCGACGCACTTGACCGGCGCGTGCTTGCCGCGCAGCGGGAACTTCGTCTTGTCGTGGTCGAACTGCGCCTGCTTCCAGTTCGTCTCGTTGTGGCACTGCGCGCAGTTCTCGCCGAGCCGGCCCTTGTGCGTGTCGTCCTTGCGGTGGCAGCCGACACAGGTCGAAGGCGCCTCGCGGAATTTTCGCTTCGGCTGATGGCAGCTCCGGCATTCGAGCTTGGTGGAAGCGTGCGCGCCGCGCAGCTCGAAGTCGGTCGCGCGGTGGTCGAACTTCTTCTCGTCGAACTGCACGATCACGGCGTCGCGCCCCTTGTGATCGGTGTGGCAGGCGCGGCACGGCTGCGGTTCGAGCCGCCCGTGATAACCGCGCTTTTCGCGCACGTCGGCGCCGACCTCCTTGTGGCAGTCCATGCACAGCCGGTTCTGCGCGGCGCGGTCGAACGGGATGTGGCAGCTGCGACACTCGGACTCATACTTCGCATGCCCCTGGATCACCGGACCCGGCATCAGCACGCCTTCGAGCGACTGCGCGCGCGCGCCGAGGCAGCCGAGCAGAAGCGCGGCACCCAGCGCGGCGAATCGCCGCCAGAGTCGACGCGGCGGCGACATCGAACGTTCCGTCCGCATTCATTCAGTACGCGTGCACGGCGACGACGTGCGCGACCGCGCTGACGACGAGCATCCATACCAGCGGCACGTGCAGCACGTGCCACAGCGAAAACAGGCGCTCGTAGGTGCTGAACTGCGCGGCCGTGACGACGGCTTCCAGAAAACGCTCGACTAACTTCGCACTCTTGCGGCGGCGGCGTTCGAGATCGGCACGGTCCCACTTCAGCGCCGCCGCCTTTGCCTTCAGCACGATGTCGAGTTCTTGCCGGCAGCGCCGCTGGGCGAGTTGTGCGCGCGCGGGCAGGCTGACGAAGCGCCACGCGCGTCGCCACGCGCCGCCGCCGGGGTCCAACGCGACATCGCGGAACTGCCGCAGCGCCTGTTCGACGCGCGGCGCAAACGCGAGCTTGGAGTGCACCTCGCCCGAGCTGAAGCCGACGGCCGCCTGGAGTTCGGCGAGCGTCCAGTGCGCACCCGAAAGCCCGCGATGGATGTGCAGGTAGATGAACCGGCCGATGACTCCGCTGCCGGCCACGAGCAGCATCGAGGACAGCGCGATCGCGGCATTGACCGAGCCGACGCTGTAGCCCGTGTGCACGATCACCAGCAGCGGTCCGCCGATGCCGCAGACCATGTGAACGACGAACCAGTGCTTGGCGGCACCCCAGTGCCGCATCAGCGGGATGCGCTTGCGCAGGGGATACAGGAACGTCACGAGCATCGCGACCCCGCCGGCCACACCGAGCCAGTAGGCGAGCGGTGACGAAGCCGTCAGCCCGAAAGCGCGGCTCGCCAGCCAGCCGACGCCGATGACGACGGCGATGCCGAGCACGAGCCAACGGATCGCGGTTGGCCGCCGCGGTTGGTCGTTCGAGACCTTCGGGACAGACGGCCGCGGCAGAGCGACGGCAGCGCCGGCGCGCGCGCCCTGCCCGGATAGAGAACTCCCTGATCGCATTCGTCGGTCAGTCGGCCGGAGCGTGGACAAAGTGCAGCGACGCGGTTGCGAACCCGTTTCACCGCGTGCAGCGCCCTCCCGGCGCGATCCTTGCGTGAGACCTACTGAGTTTCGCCCAACACGCCGCGCTCTACAGTCGGATGAACGGACGAAACCACCCCTATTTGGGCAGTAGGGAGAGCCCTACTTTCCCCGTCACAAGTCCGCGCGATGCAAAGCCGAAGGACGCGCCGCGGATGGACGTTCTCGGCGCTCCGCGGATTCGCGATCGTGGTATCAATCTGGTGCCCGAAGGTCGTGGGCGCCGATGCACGCCGCATCGGAATCTCCCGTCTCCGCGCCGGATGAAACTGTCCCTGGCAACGCTGCTTCTGCTCTACGGATTACCTTTCGCGCTGATCGTCGCGTGGTACGTGCGCTCGCGCGCGAAGCGGCAGGCGGAGCATGCGCGGCAGCTCGAAGCGTCGTTGCAGGCCGGGCTGAACGAGCCGGCATCGCTGCATCCGGTCGTCGACCCCAACAATTGCCTGGCCAGCGGAGTGTGCGTGCGCTCGTGTCCGGAGCAGGCGCTCGGTATCGTCAACGGCAAGGCCGTGCTCGTGAACGCCGCCGCTTGCATCGGCCACGGCGCGTGCGCATCGGCGTGCCCGACCGACGCGATCCGGCTCGTCTTCGGTACCGAGAAGCGCGGCATCGATATCCCCGAGGTCAAACCGAACTTCGAGTCGAACGTGCCGGGCATCTACATCGCGGGCGAGTTGGGGGGGATGGGGCTCGTTCGCAAAGCGGCCGAACAGGGCAGGCAGGCGATCGAATCGATTCGCAGCGCCGGGCGGCGCGGCGCGGATTACGACGTGGTGATCGTCGGCGCAGGACCGGCGGGGATCGCAGCCGGGCTCGGCGCCATCGCGCACAAGCTCAAGTACGCGATCGTCGAACAGGAGCGCTCGCTCGGCGGCACCGTCTATCACTACCCGCGCAACAAGATCACGATGACCGCGCCGGTCAAGCTGCCAGTGGTCGGCCGCGTCAAGCTGGGGCCGGAGATCTCAAAGGAAGCGCTGCTCGCGAAGTTCGACGAGATCGCCCGCCGCGCTGGCCTGAAGATCCGCTTCGGCGAGAAGATGGAGAGCATCGAGCGCGAAGGCGGCAGCTTCGTGGTGCAGACGACGCGCGCGAGTTATCGCACCGGTGCGGTGCTGCTGGCGATCGGCCGCCGCGGCACGCCGCGCAAGCTCGGCGTGCCCGGCGAGGAACTGCCGAAGGTCGTGTACCGGCTGATCGATCCCGAGCAGTACCGCGGCCAGAAGGTGCTGGTCGTCGGCGGCGGCGATGCCGCGCTCGAAGCCGCGATCGCGCTCGCCGATGAACCCGGATGCGAGGTCACGCTGTCGTACCGCTCGGAGGCGTTCTCGCGCGTCAAACCCGCCAACCGCGCGCGGCTGCAGGAGCGGCAGGACGAGCGTCGGATCAGGGTGCTGCTGAAATCGACCGTCAGGAGTATTTCGCCCGCGGACGTGACGCTCGTGCACGACGACCGCGAGGTGCGGCTGAAGAACGACGCGGTGATCGTCTGCGCCGGCGGTGAGCTGCCGTTCGATCTGCTCAAGAAGGTCGGGATCGCATTCGAAACCAAGCGCGGGACGGCCTGAGCGCCCGCTTCGGCTACGCCGGAAATACGCCGGTCGACAGATAGCGATCGCCGCGATCGCAGACGATGAACACGATCGTCGCGTTCTCGACTTCGGCGGCGATGCGCAGCGCGATCGCGCAGGCGCCGCCCGAGGAGATCCCGGCGAAGATACCCTCCTCGGCCGCGAGCCGGCGCGCCATCGCTTCGGCGTCGGCCTGCGACACATACTCGAGCCGATCCACGCGCGACGGATCGTAGATCTTCGGCAGATACGCCTCGGGCCACTTGCGGATGCCGGGGATCTGCGAGCCTTCGGCCGGTTGCGCGCCGATGATCGCGATGGCCGGGTTCTTCTCCTTCAGGTAGCGGCTCACGCCGACGATCGTCCCGGTCGTCCCCATGCTGCTGACGAAGTGCGTGACTCGTCCGCCGGTGTCGCGCCAGATCTCCGGGCCCGTCGTCTCGTAGTGCGCGCGCGGGTTGTCCGGGTTGGCGAACTGATCGAGCACCTTGCCCTCGCCGCGCGCCTGCATCGCCATGGCCAAGTCGCGCGCGTACTCCATGCCGACTGCCTTGCCGTCGCCTTGCGCGGGCGTGAGGATCAGCTCGGCACCGTACGCGGTCATGCTGGCACGCCGCTCGGCCGACAGGTTGTCCGGCATGACGAGCGTCATCCGGTAACCCTTGATCGCCGCGATCATCGCCAGCGCGATGCCGGTGTTGCCGCTGGTGGCCTCGATCAGCCGGTCGCCGGGCTTGATTTCGCCGCGCTCCTCGGCGCGCCGGATCATCGAATACGCCGGCCGGTCCTTGACCGAGCCGCCCGGATTGTTCCCCTCGAGCTTGCCGAGGATCACGTTGCCGCGCCGTTGATTGTCGGCGCCGGGGATGCGCTGCAAGCGCACCAGCGGCGTGTTGCCGATGGTCGACTCGATCGTTGGATACGTCATTCGTGTGCTCGCCGCTTCGGTTTGTCATCGCGCGCGATGCGCGAACCCGGGATGCCGTTGACGGTCACGCCCTGACCCTGCAGGCGCTCGGCGCGCGCCCCCGCGATGCCCTTGACGCGCCGCTGCAGGTCGTCCCAGTCGCGAAACGGCGCCTTCGCGCGCTCGACGAGCACGCGCTCGGCCATCGCAACGCCGATGCCGTTCAACCGCTCCAGCTCCGCGCGCGTCGCGGTGTTGATCTCCAGTGCGGCCGCCGCGAGCGGCAGCAAGCACACGAGCCAGGCCGCCACCCAGCGCCATCCGCCATCCGCAATCCGCGATCCGTGTGTCATGCGGCGTCCAGTTCCTCGATCCGCCGCGGAGGATAGCTGTCCCAGCTCGTGCACCCCGGGCATTGCCAGTGGAACTCGCGCGCGCGGAAGCCGCATTTGCTGCAGCGATAGCGCGCGAGCTTGCGCGTCTGCGCATGGATCAGCGAGCGCAGCAGATCGAGCTCGGGGTCGCCCTTGACCTGCGCGCTGCGCAGCGCCAGCAACTTTTCGAACCCGAGCAGCGAAGGGTGACGCCTGAGTTCATCGCGCAGCAGGACTTCGGCTGCCGCCGGCCCCTCCCATTCGCCGATGCGCTGGTAGGCGATCTCGAGCAGGTCGATCGACGGCGAGTCGAGCAGTGCGCGACGCAGCAGATTCAACGCCTCGTCGCGGCGGCCGGCTTTGTCCATCGCTTCGGTCAGCCGGGCCGCGACCAGCGGCAGATGCTCCGGCGAAGCCGCTTCGACGCGCAGCCAGTGCTTGATCGCGTCGTCCCGTTCACCGCGCTGCATGGCGACGTCGCCGGCGAGCAGCGTGGCCCGCACCGACTTGCGGTCGGCGACGAGCGCCTCGTCGAGATACGACTGCGCGCGCTGCAGATCCGATTTCGCGAGCGCCTGCTCCGCCAGCTCGCAGTAGAACTGAGCGACCGCGACATGGTGCGATTCGCCGGCTTCGCGTTCGAGCCGCCTCGCGCAGTCGATCGCTTTCAGCCACTCGCGCTCCATCTGGTAGATGCGCAACAGCGCGCGCAACGCGGAGAACCGCTGCTGCGGATCCTCGATCAGCCGCACGAACGCATCCTCGGCGCGGTCGAGCAACCCGCCCTTCAGGAAGTCCTGGCCCAGTTCGGCGAGCGCGTTCGAGCGTTCGCGCGCCGGCAGATCGGCGCGGTTCAGCAGGTGCGTGTGGATTCGCACTGCGCGGTCGACCTCGCCGCGTCGCCTGAACAGGTTGCCGAGTGCATAGTGCAGTTCGATCGTCTCGGGGTCGAGCTTGACGACTTCGATGAAGGCGTCGATCGCCTTGTCGGGCTGCTCGTTCAGAAGCAGATTCAGCCCGCGGAACACCGACCGCGGCGCCGCACCCTGATCGGCCGCGCGCACGCGCGAATCGAACCCGCGCAACCACCAGCCCGCCGCGAACAGCAGCGGCAGCACGACCAGATACCAGGCTTCGATCTCGAACATCGCCGCGGTCAGCGGGGATAACGCGTGTCCGCACCGAGTTCACCGACCGCGCCCACGTTGCGTGCAGCGCTGGCGACCTGATCGGCGAGGCGCTCGGCCGCCGCATCCGCCGGCGTGGCGCGATGGGCCTGCCTGCGCAGCGCGGCGACCTGCCGCCGCAGGCTGAACAGCCGCGGCGCCAGCGCGATCGTACCGGCGGCGACGCCGATCAGCACGCAGGCGAGCATCACGACGATCAGCGGCACATCGTCCCAGTGCAGCGTTTCGGTGAGCTTCACCGGGACCGGCGTGGTGTTCTTCACCGCGAACCAAAGAACCACGGCGAAGAAGACCAGCCGGACCAGCCAGGCGATCGCCTTCATCGTTGCACGCTCCGTCGCATGCGCGGCATTGTAAGGCGCGCACCGCAGGCCGCCCTGCGTCCCGGTCTGCGCGCCAAAGAAAAAAGCCCCGCTCGCGCGGGGCCTGCAACGGAAGTTTCCTGCGCCTGCGGCTAGCCGGCAGACTCGCGCTCGCCGGAGTCGACGGCGGCCGCGCTGTCGATCCCATCGACGCGCTCGCGCAGCTCCTTGCCCGCCTTGAAGTGCGGAACGAACTTGGCGGGCACGTGAACCCGTTCGCCGGACTTCGGATTGCGCCCGATGCGCGGCGGCCGATAGTTCAGCGAGAAGCTGCCGAAGCCGCGGATCTCGATCCGGTTGCCCGCCGCGAGCGCGGCGCTCATCGCGTCGAGGATGGTCTTGACCGCCTCTTCGGCGTCGCGCGCGGCGAGCCGCGTGTTGCGCTCGGCGAGCCGCGCGATCAGCTCGGACTTGGTCATCGTCTTGGGTTCGGACATGGGCGTCGACGCCGGCTACTTGTTCTGCGTGTCCAGCTTGGCCTTCAGCAGCGCACCCAGGCTGGTCGTTCCGGTCTGCGCCTCGGCCTGCATGCGCTCCATCGCCGCCGCCGCCTCGGCGTTGTCCTTCGCCTTGATCGACAGGTTGATATTGCGGTTCTTGCGGTCGATGTTGATGATCATCGCCGTGACCTTGTCGCCTTCCTTCAGGTGGTTGCGCGCGTCCTCGACACGATCCGACGAGATTTCGGAGGCGCGCAGGTAGCCTTCGACGTCGCCGCCGAGCGAGATCACCGCGCCCTTCGGGTCGACGCTCTTGACCGTGCCGGTGACGATCGAGCCCTTCTCGTGCGTGCTCGCATAGTTGGTGAACGGATCGCCGCCCAACTGCTTGATGCCCAGCGAAATGCGCTCGCGCTCGACGTCGATGGCGAGAACGACCGCCTCGACCTCGTCGCCCTTCTTGTACTTGCGAACGGCTTCTTCGCCCGGCTCGCTCCACGACAGGTCGGACAGGTGAACGAGTCCGTCGATGCCGCCCGGCAGGCCGATGAACACGCCGAAGTCGGTGATCGACTTGATCTGGCCTTTGACGCGGTCGCCCTTCTTGTGCGACAGCGCGAAGTCTTCCCACGGGTTCGGCTTGCACTGCTTCATCCCGAGCGAGATACGGCGGCGGTCCTCGTCGATCTCGAGCACCATCACCTCGACTTCGTCGCCGAGGGCGACGACCTTCTTCGGGTCGACGTTCTTGTTGGTCCAGTCCATCTCGGACACGTGCACCAGGCCCTCGATGCCCGGCTCGATCTCGACGAACGCGCCGTAGTCGGTGATGTTGGTGACCTTGCCGAACAGTCGCGTTCCCGGCGGATAGCGCCGGCTGATGCCGACCCACGGATCCTCGCCGAGCTGCTTGATGCCGAGCGAAACCCGGTTCTTTTCCTGGTCGAACTTCAGCACCTTCGCGGTGATCTCCTGGCCGACCTGGACCACTTCGCTCGGATGGCGAACGCGCCGCCACGCGAGATCGGTGATGTGCAGCAGCCCGTCGATCCCGCCCAAGTCGACGAACGCGCCGTAGTCGGTGATGTTCTTGACCACGCCCTTGACGATCGCGCCTTCCTTCAGCGTCTCAAGCAGCTTCTGGCGCTCCTCGCCCATGCTCGCCTCGATGACGGCGCGCCGCGACAGCACGACGTTGTTGCGCTTGCGGTCGAGCTTGATGACCTTGAACTCGAGCGTCTTGCCCTCGTAAGGCGTGGTGTCCTTGACGGGGCGCACGTCGATCAGCGAACCCGGCAGGAACGCGCGGATGCCGTTGGTCATCACGGTCAGACCGCCTTTGACCTTGCCGGTGATCGTGCCGGTGACGAGTTCGCCGCTCTCGAGCGCCTTCTCCAGGTTCATCCACGCCGCGAGCCGCTTGGCCTTGTCGCGCGACAGGATCGTGTCGCCGTAGCCGTTCTCGAGCGATTCGATCGCGACCGACACGAAGTCGCCCGGCTTGACGTCGATCTGACCCTGATCGTTCTTGAATTCCTCGATCGGGATGTAGGCCTCGGACTTGAGGCCGGCGTTGACGATCACGAAATTGCCGTCGACGCGGACCACCTCGGCGGTGATCACTTCGCCCTGCTTCATCTCCTGGCGCGCCAGGCTTTCTTCGAACAGTGCCGCGAACGACTCTTCTTTGCCGGCGGCTTCTTGAGTTGCAACGGAAGGCATGAAAAAGACTTTCAATCTCGCCCGGACGTTGCGTCCGGCCGGAGTTGAACACCGCGCGCAGAAAATCCGGGAATGCCCTGCACGCACCCTGGGTCCGCGGACCTGAGCCCTCAGACCTTGCGATACCAGTCCAGGATCCGGGCGACGACCTCGTCGATCGAAAGCGCCGAAGAGTCGAGCTGGTACGCGTCCTCCGCGGGTTTCAGCGGCGAGGCCGAACGCTTCGAGTCGCGTTCGTCGCGCGCGCGCAGTTCCTGCGAAAGGGTCGCGATGTTAGCCGGAATCCCTTTTTCGATCAACTGCTTATAGCGCCGGCGCGCCCGCTCCTCGACGCTCGCGGTCAGATACACCTTCAGCCGCGCGTCGGGAAAGACGACCGTGCCCATATCGCGCCCATCGGCCACCAGCCCCGGCGGCTGGCGGAAGGATCGCTGCGTCTCGAGCAGCGCCGCCCGGACCGGCGCGTGGACCGCGATGCGCGAGGCCATGGCGCTCACCTCCTCGGTGCGGATCGCATCGGTCACGTCGCGTCCGTCGAGCTCGATACGGCCGCCCGCGAAGCGCGGCCGCATCGTCGCCGCGAGTTGCGCGAGTCGGTCCGCGTCGTCTGCGGCGATACCGCGTTCGAGCGCGAGCAGCGCGACGAGCCGGTACAGCGCGCCGCTGTCGAGGTAGTGGAATCCGAGAGCAGCCGCGACGCGCTGCGCGACGGTGCCCTTGCCCGACGCGGTCGGGCCGTCGATCGCGATCACGGGAACGGACGAGTTCGCAGCCATGCTATCGGCCGTATTGGAACATTCAAATGGAATTGCGCGGTCGCCGACCCGATCTTGGCCAAGCCCGGATGGAGGTCACGTGCCATGCGCATTCCGCTGAAACTGAGTCTTGCCAAGACGGCGACGTTCACCGTCGTCCACTTCACGGTCGCGTTTTCGATCGCGTACGCGCTGACCGGCAGCGCGCCGATCGCCGGAGTGATCGCCGCTGTCGAGCCGCTCGCGAACACGGTCGCTTACTTCTTGCACGAGCGCGCCTGGGCGGGCGTCAGCGCGCGGCGGGCCGCAGCAGCGACCGCAGCGCGCTGAAATAACCGGGAAACGTCTTCGCGACGCACTGCGGGTCGCGGATGTGGACCGGCACGCCGCCGGCCGCGGCGAGCGCGAAGCACATCGCGATCCGATGGTCGTCGTAGGTGTCGATCGTCGCCTCCCGCAGACGCGACGGCGGCGCGACGCTCAGCCAATCGTCGCCGGTTTCGACCGCGGCCCCGAGCTTGCGCAGTTCGGTCGCCATTGCGGCGATCCGGTCGGTTTCCTTCACGCGCCACGAGCCGATGCCGGTGAGGCGCGTGACACCGTCCGCGAACAACGCCACGACCGCCGCGGTCATCGCCGCATCGGGGATCGCGGTGCAGTCGTAGTCGACAGCGCGCAATTGCCCCGCTGCGCGCGCCTCGATCCAGTCCTCGCCCCACCGGATCGACGCGCCCATTCGTTCGAGCAGGTCCGCAAAGGCAATGTCGCCCTGAACGCTCGCGCGGCCGGCGCCGACCACGCGGACGGGACCGCCGGCCAGCGCGCCGAGCGCGAGAAAGTACGACGCGCCGGAAGCGTCGCCTTCGATCGCGAACCGCCCCGGCGCGCGATAGCGCGCGCGCGGCACGCGAAACGCCGCGCCGTCCGCGTCGACGCGCTCGACCTCGACGCCGAATCGGCGCATCAGCGCGATCGTCAGCGCCACGTACGGCTGCGAGATCAGCGTGCCCGCGATGCGAACGAGCAATCCGTTGTCCGGCGCGATGAGCGGCGCAGCCATCAACAGGCCGCTGGCGAACTGGCTCGATACGTCGCCCTTGATGTCGACGCGATCGCGCGCGGCGAGCGTCGCCGGCTCGATGCGGATCGGCGGATAACCCCGCTGCCCTTCATACGCGATGCGCGCGCCGAGCGCGTTCAGCGCGTCGACCAGATCGCCGATCGGCCGCTCGCGCATCCGCGCCACGCCGTCGAGCCGATAGCGCCCGCCGGCGAACGCCAGCACCGCAGCGAGCGGCCGCATCGCGGTACCCGCGTTGCCCATGAACAGATCCGCCTCGCGCACCGGGAAGCCGCCGCCGCAGCCGACGACCCGCGCGCGCTCGCCTTCGACATCGATCGCCACGCCGAGCGTGCGTAGCGCGGCCACCATCACCCGCGTGTCGTCGGCGTCGAGCAGCCCTTCGAGCTCGGTTTCGCCTTCGGCCAGCGCGGCGAGCAGCAGCGCGCGGTTCGAGATGCTCTTCGACCCCGGCAGCCGCACCTCGCCTTCGGCGTGCGCGATCGGTTCGATGGTCAGGATGTCGGGCACGTTCACGTTCGGGCTGGAGGGTCGGACTGCCTTGATCGTTGATTTACCACCGAGACACGGAGATCACAGAGAAGTGCGTGGAACGCTTCTGACGTTTTCTCGGTGTTCTCGGTGTCTCGGCGGTTCAAACGGATTGCTTCGAACTCCAATGAGCTTCGAGCCATCGGCGCCGCTGCGTGGTTCACTCCGCATCGAAGGTCCGCGCGTGGCGGCGGCGCGTGCGGCTGGCGAGTTCGAAGGTCGCTTCGAGCGCGGCCGCATCGCCCGCGTCGATCGCGCGCTGCAGCTCGTCGAGCAGCGCGCGGTAGCCGCGCAATTCTTCGCCGAGCGCGGCGCGATTGGCGAGGCAGACGTCGCGCCACATCGCGGGGCTGCTCGCGGCGATGCGCGTGAAGTCGCGGAAGCCCGCGCCCGCGAACCCGAGCTTGCGTTCGCCGTCGGGTTCGGACGCGATGCGCGCGACGAGCGCGAACGCGAGCAGGTGCGGCAGATGGCTGACCGCCGCGAACACGCGGTCGTGTTCGGCTGCATCCATCGTCACGACGTTGGCGCCGATGCGCCGCCACAGGTCCTCGACCGTCGCGCGCGCCTCGGGACCTGTCTCCTCGATCGGCGTGCAGATGTACAGCCGGCCGCGAAACAGCGCCGCGTCGGCGTATTCGACGCCGGGCAGCTCGCGGCCGGCGATCGGATGCCCGGGGACGAAGCGACGGATCGGCGAGCCGCTCGCTTTCGCCAGCGCGGTGCGCGCCGCCTCGATCACCGACAGCTTCGTGCTGCCGACATCGGTGACGATCGCATGCGGTGGTAGCGCGGACGCCATCGGCGCCATGACCTCGGCCATCGCACCGACGGGGACCGCGAGCACGACGAGATCGGCTTCGCGCACCGCTTCCTCGACCGACGCCGCCGCGGCGTCGAGCACGCCGAGTTCGACCCCGCGCCGAGCCGCCTTCGGGTCGGCATCGAAGCCGACCGCGCGTTCGATCGCGCCGGCACGGCGCAGCGCAGCGGCAACCGAGCCGCCGATCATGCCGACGCCGATCAGCGCGAGTTTCATCCGCGCGCTGCAGCGAGCGCCTCGGGCAGCGCGCGCAGGAACTTGGCGTTTTCCCTGGGCAAGCCGATGGTCACGCGAAGCCACTCGGGCAACGCGTAATTGGCGACCGGGCGCACGATGACGCCGCGCTTGAGCAGCTCGTGATAGACCTTCGCCGCGGGACCGACCTTGACCAGTACGAAGTTGCCGTAGCTCGGCAGATACGCCAGCCCGAGCCTGCCGAAGGCCGCGGTCAGCTCGGCCATACCCTGCCGGTTCACCTCGTCGCTGCGCGCGAGGAATTCCGCGTCATCCAGCGCCGCCACCGCCGCCGCCTGCGCGGCGGTGTTGACGTTGAACGGCTGCCGCACGCGGTTCAGCAGATCCGTGAGCTGCGGCTGAGCGATGCCGTAGCCGACGCGAAGCCCCGCCAGTCCGTACGCCTTGGAAAACGTCCGCGACACGAGCAGATTCGGGTAGCGCCGCACCCATTGCGTGCTGTCGAAGCGCAGCGCGGCCGGCAGGTACTCGTTGTACGCCTCGTCGAGCACGACGACGACGTCGCGCGGGATCCGCGCCAGAAACGCGCCGACGCGATCCGGGTCGACGAAGGTGCCGGTCGGATTGTTCGGGTTGGCGACGTACATCAGCCGCGTGTCGGGCGCGACCGCCGCGAGCATCGCGTCGAGATCGTGGCCGTAGTCGCGCGCCGGCACGACGATCGCGCGCGCGCCGCGCGCCTGCGTGGCGAGCGGGTACACCGCGAACGAGTACTGCGCGTACACGCAGCTTCGGCCGGGCGCGAGCATCGCCGCGGCGGCCAGCTCGAGGATGTCGTTGCTGCCGTTGCCGAGCGTGATCCAGTCCGGCGGCACGCCGAACTTCGACGACAACGCGGCCTTCAGCGCGAAGCCGTTGGAATCGGGATACCGGCCCAGCTCGTCCATCGCCGCGATGATCGCGCGCCTCGCCGATTCGGGCATGCCGAGAGGATTCTCGTTCGATGCGAGCTTGACGATGTCGCGCGCATCGAGCCCAAACTCGCGCGCCAGCTCCTCGATCGGCTTGCCGGCCTGATACGGCGCGATCGCGCGCACGTACTCGAGCGCGGGGATCGCCGAAGCCGGATTGGATGGAACCGCTGCCATGTGGGGGTCCTCAGTGCGTTGGCGTTGATGCGCGGTCCGGCTCACGCTTCCATCGGATACGAGCCGAGGCTCTTGTAGTAGGCGCAGACCTCGCGCAGCGCCGCGAGCGCGGCCGCGACCTTGGGATCGCGCTCGTGGCCCTCGATGTCGACGTAGAAGTAGTACTCCCAGGCGCCGAGCTTCGCCGGGCGCGACTCGAAACGCGTCATCGACACGCCGTGCTGCGCCAGCGGCGTGAGCATGTGATAGACGGCGCCGGCCCGGTTCGGCACGGACAGGATCAGCGACGTCTTGTCGCGTCCGGTGGGCTGCGTTTCCTGGCGGCCGAGGACGACGAAACGCGTGCGGTTCTGCGGATCGTCCTGGATGTGGCTCGCGGCGATCTGCAGACCGTACAGCGCGGCTGCATTTTCGCCGGCGATCGCTGCGGTCGTCGGGTCGCTCGCCGCGAGTCGCGCCGCTTCGGCGTTGCTCGCGACCGAAACGCGCTCGAGCGTCGGCAGGTGCAGGTTGAGCCAGCCGGCGCACTGGCCGAAGGTCTGCGGATGGCTGACGATGCGCCGGATGCCGTCGAGCGTGCCGCTTTGCGTCAGCAGGTGGTGCCGCACCGGCACCGACACCTCGGCGAGGATCTTCAGCGGGGTCACGAGGAGCAGATCGAGCGAGCGGCTGACCGCGCCCTCGGTCGAGTTCTCGACCGGAACGATCGCGAAGTCCGCGCTGCCCGCCTCGGCCGAGCGGAAGACCTCGTCGATCGACACGCACGGCTCGCCGTGCACACCCGAGCCGAACTGGCGGATCATCGCCAGCTCGGAGAAGGTTCCCGCCGGGCCGAGGTAGGCCACGCGCAGCGGCCGCTCGATGGCGCGACACGCCGAGATCACCTCGCGGTAGATCCCCGTCAGCGCCGAATCGGCGAGCGGCCCCCGGTTCAGCTCGGCGACTTTGCGCAACACTTCGGCCTCGCGCTCGGGCCGGTACACGGGCGCATTCGCGCCCTGTTTGACGCGACCGACCTCCTGAGCGAGCCGCGCGCGTTCGTTCAGCAGCTCGACGAGTTTGCGGTCGACCGCGTCGATCGCGTCGCGCAGCGTCTTCAGTTGATCATCCATCGCCACCACGACCAAAGTCCCGAATCGGCGCGCGCAACGGGCCGAACTACTGACCGCCGTCGCCCGGCGCCGGCTCCGCGGCCGGCGCTTCGCCGTTGCCGTTCGATCCGTTCTCGGCGTCGCTCTCGACGATGCGCTGCAGTCCGGAGAGCTTGGTGCCCTCGTCGAGCGCGATCAGCGTCACACCCTGTGTGGCACGGCCCATCTCCCGGATCTCAGCGACCCGCGTTCGGATCAGGACACCGCCGGTGGTGATCAGCATGATCTCGTCGTCGGGACGCACCAGCGTGGCGGCGACGACCTTGCCGTTGCGCTCGGTGGTGGCGATCGCGATCATGCCCTTGGTGCCGCGGCCGTGGCGCGTGTACTCCGTGATCGGCGTGCGCTTGCCGTAGCCGTTCTCGGTCGCGGTCAGCACGCTCTGATGCTCGTCTTCGGCGACGACCATCGCGATCACGCTCTGCCCGTCTTCGAGCTGCATTCCGCGCACGCCGCGCGCCTGCCGGCCCATCGGCCGGACGTCGTTTTCGTCGAAGCGCACCGCCTTGCCGGCGTCGGAGAACAGCATCACGTCGTGCGTGCCGTCGGTGATCGCCGCCCCGATCAGATAGTCGCCCGGCTCGAGGTCGACCGCGATGATGCCGGCCTTGCGCGGATTGGCGAACTCGGTGAGCGCGGTCTTCTTCACCGTGCCCTTCGCGGTCGCCATGAAGACGTAGTGAAGCGCATCGAACTGCTTGATCGGCAGCACGACGGTGATCTTCTCGTCCTCGGCGAGCGGGAACATGTTGACGATCGGTTTGCCGCGCGACGACCTCGACCCCTGCGGCACCTCCCAGACCTTCAGCCAGTACAGCCGACCGCGGTTGGAGAAGCACAGGATCGTGTCGTGCGTGTTGGCGATGAAAAGCTGCTCGATCCAGTCGTCTTCCCGCGTCGCGGCCGCCTGCTTGCCGCGGCCGCCGCGCCGCTGCGCGCGGTAGTCGGCGAGCGGCTGGCTCTTGATGTAGCCGGCGTGCGACAGCGTGACGACCATGTCCTCGGGCGCGATCAGGTCCTCGGTCGCGAGGTCCTGCGTCGTGCGCACGATCTCGGAGCGGCGGCGATCCTTCGCGTCGGTGACGAATTCCTTCTTCAGCGCCGCGAGTTCGTCGGCGATGATCTGCGTGATCCGCTCGGATCGCGCCAGGATGTCGAGCAGATCGCCGATGCGGTCCATGACCTCGCGGTACTCGTTGACGATCTTGTCCTGCTCGAGGCCCGTCAACCGCTGCAGCCGCATCTGCAGGATCTGGTCGGCCTGCTCGTCGGACAGCCGGTACAGGCCGTCGGACTGCAGGCCCAGCCGCGGGTCGAGCCCTTCGGGCCGGTACGCGCTCATGTCGGCGCCCGCGCGCGTCAGCATCTCACGCACCAGCGACGAGTCCCACGTGCGGTTCGTCAGTTCGGTCTTCGCCACCGGCGGCGTCGGCGCGGCCTTGATGATCGCGATGAATTCGTCGATGTTGGCCAGCGCCACGGCCAGTCCCTCGAGCACGTGGCCGCGGCTGCGCGCTTCGCGCAGTTCGAAGTTCGTGCGGCGCGTGACGACCTCGCGCCGGTGCGCGAGGAACGCCTCGATCATCTGCTTCAGGTTCAGCAGGCGCGGCTGGCCGTCGACCAGCGCGACCATGTTCATGCCGAACGTGTCCTGAAGCTGAGTCTGCTTGTACAGATTGTTCAGCACGACGTCGGGCACTTCGCCGCGCTTCAGCTCGATGACGACGCGCATGCCGGACTTGTCCGACTCGTCGCGGATGTCGGAGATCCCCTCGATCTTCTTGTCGTTGACGAGCTCCGCGATCCGCTCGAGCAGCACGCGCTTGTTCACCTGGTACGGCAGCTCGTCGATGATGATCGCGGTGCGCGCGCCGCGGTCGATCTCCTCGAAGTGCGTCTTGGCGCGGATCACGACGCGGCCGCGGCCCGTGCGATAGCCCTCGCGCACGCCGTCGAGCCCGTAGATGATCCCCGCGGTCGGGAAGTCGGGCGCCGGAATCAGCTCGATCAGCTCGTCGACCGTGGCGTCGGGATTGCGCAGCAGCAGCAGGCAGCCGTCGACGACCTCGCCCAAATGGTGCGGCGGGATGTTGGTCGCCATGCCGACCGCGATGCCGGAGGCGCCGTTGACGAGCAGGTTCGGCAGCTTCGCCGGCAGGATCAGCGGCTCCTTCTCCGAACCGTCGTAGTTCGGGCCGAAGTCGACGGTCTCCCTGTCGATATCGGCGAGCAGCTCGTGCGCGATCTTGGCGAGGCGGATTTCCGTGTAACGCATCGCCGCCGCGTTGTCGCCGTCGACCGAGCCGAAGTTGCCCTGCCCGTCGACCAGCATGTAGCGCAGCGAGAAGTCCTGCGCCATGCGCACGATCGTGTCGTACACGGCGGTATCCCCGTGCGGGTGGTACTTGCCGATCACGTCGCCGACGATGCGCGCCGACTTCTTGTACGGGCGGTTCCAGTCGTTGTTCAGCTCGTGCATCGCGTACAGCACGCGCCGGTGCACGGGCTTCAGACCGTCGCGCACGTCGGGCAGCGCACGGCCGACGATCACGCTCATCGCGTAATCGAGATAAGAGCGCCGCATCTCCTCTTCGAGCGAGACGGGCAGGGTTTCCTTGGCGAACGAGTCCATCTGGGATGCGATCCGGCACCCGGCCGCGCCGGGTGCGACAGCAGGCGCGGCGAACCGGCGCTGCAAAGGGCGAAAGTCTATCAGCGCGGCCGCGTCCGGCCGGGGTCGTGGCACCATTGCCCACCGCCGCCGCGCGCCGCCGTACCGGTGCGGCCCGGCGCACCCGAGCCGCCGCCATGCAGACCGTCGACACGCTGATCGAATGCCGCTGGATCGTTCCCGTCCGTCCCGCCGGCGTCGTGCTGGAAGACCATGCCATCGCGATCGACGCGGGCCGGATCGCGGCGGTCGCACCGATCGCAGCGGCGCGCGAACGCTACGCCGCGCGCGAGCGCGTGCAGCTCGCCGAGCACGTCGTCACGCCGGGCCTCGTCAATGCGCACACACACGCGGCGATGACGCTGCTGCGCGGCGTCGGCGACGACCTGCCGCTGATGCGCTGGCTGAAGGAACGCATCTGGCCGCTCGAGGCGGCGCTCGCCTCCGAGCAGTTCGTCTACGACGGCACGCGGCTCGCCGCGCTGGAGATGCTGCGCGCCGGCGTGACCTGCTGCTCCGACATGTACTTCTATCCACAGGCCGCGCTGCGCGCGCTGCGCGAAGTCGGCATGCGCGCGGTGGCGGGCATCATCGCGATCGAGTTCCCGACCGCCTACGCGTCCGACGCCGAGGACTACCTGCGCAAAGGCTTGGCCACGCGCGACGAGTTCCGCGGCGACGCACTGGCGAGCTTTACCCTCGCCCCGCACGCGCCGTACACGGTCGCCGACGGCACGCTCGAGCGCATCGCGATGCTCGCCGAAGAGCTCGACCTGCCGATCCATACGCACGTGCACGAGACCGCGGCGGAGATCGAGGAGTCGCGGCAGCGCTACGGCGCGCGGCCGCTCGCCCGGCTCGACCGGCTCGGCCTCGTCAGCGAGCGGCTGATCGCCGTGCACGCGGTGCATCTGGACGACGCCGAAGTCGCGCTGCTGGCCAGTCGCGGCGCCAGCGTTGCGCATTGCCCGGCGTCCAACCTGAAGCTCGCCAGCGGCATCGCCAACGTCGGTGCACTGCTGCGCGCGGGTGTCAACGTCGCCTTCGGCACCGACGGCGCGGCGAGCAACAACCGTCTCGATCTGCTCGACGAAATGCGGCTCGCCGCCTTGCTGGCCAAAGGGCTCGCCGACGACGCGGCGGTGCTTCCGGCGGCACAGGCGCTCGAATGCGCGACGCTCGGCGCGGCGCGGGCGCTCGGGCTCGGCGATCGCATCGGCTCGATCGAGACCGGCAAGGAAGCCGACCTCGTCGCCTTCGCGCTGAACGAGGTCGAAACGCAGCCGTGCTACGACCCGCTGTCCCACCTCATCTATGCATGCGGACGCGAGCACGTCAGCGACGTGTGGGTCGCGGGCCGGCCTGTTGTGAAGAAGCGACAGCTCGCGCTCGATGCCGATGTGACGAGAGAGGTTCTGGCCAGCGCGGCGGCATGGCGGCAGAAGGCACAGGCGCACCTGCAGGCACCTGCCGCGTGACGCTCGCGCGCGCAGGACGCGGGCCTTGCTGCGGTATATTTGGCCGACGGACACGTCGTCCTGCGCAGGACACTGCGAACAACAGTGAGGAGAAAGATGAACAAATCCGCGAAGCTGGGTTACCTGTTCGCGACTGCGATGGTCGCTGCCTCCGGTAGCGCACTGGCGCAGGGCAAGGACATCCAAGGGGACACGAAGAACAGCGGCTACGTCCTTAGCCCGAACGGCAACGTCGTGGTCGATCCCTTCGGCCTGTGCTGGCGCACGGGCTACTTCGGCAAGGAGCAGGCCCTGAAGGACTGCGATCCGTCGCTGCTGCCGCCACCGCCGCCACCGCCGCCGCCACCGCCGCCGCCGCCACCGCCGCCGCCGCCGCCGCCCGCTGCGCCGCCGCCGCCACCGCCGCCTCCGCCGCCGCCCGCTCCGCCGAAGCCGGTCAGCGAGAAGGTCACCTTCGCAGCCGACGTGCGCTTCGCGAGCGCTACCGCGGTCAACGACAAGGAGGCACAGGCGCGGCTCGACGATCTGGTGTCGAAGCTCAAAGGCGTGAACCTCGAGGTGATCATCGTCGTCGGTCACACCGACAACGTCGGCTCGGCCGCCGCCAATCAGCGCCTGTCGCTGCAGCGAGCGGAAGCGGTCAAGAAGTACCTCGTCAGCAAGGGCATCGAGCCGAACCGCATCTACACCGAGGGCAAGGGTCCGTCGCAGCCGATCGCCGACAACCGCACCCCCGAGGGGCGGGCGAAGAACCGCCGCGTCGAGATCGAGGTCGTCGGCACGCGCACCATCAAGAGCTGACCACAAGCGACGCGAAGATCAGGCCCCGCTTCGGCGGGGCTTTTTCTTTCTCGCAGGACACTCCGGCGCATCGCGGCCGCGACGCTGCGGCCGCTACACTCGCGGACGCAGCTCGCCCCCGCTTCATCGCCACCATGAACCCCAACGTCGATCCCGCAGAACTGCGCAAGTTCGCCGACATCGCGCATCGCTGGTGGGATCCGGACGGCGCGATGGGGCCGCTGCACGCGCTCAATCCGCTGCGGCTCGACTGGATCGACCGCCATGCGCGCCTTTCGGGCAAGCGCGTGCTCGACGTCGGTTGCGGCGGCGGCATCCTCGCCGAAGGCATGGCCGCTCGCGGCGCGCGCGTCACCGGCATCGACCTGTCGGGCAAGCCGCTGAAGGTCGCTGAGCTGCATGCGCTCGAAAGCGGCGCGGACGTCGAGTACCGGGAGATCTCGGCCGAAGCGCTCGCGCGCGAGTCGCCCGGCGCGTTCGACGTCGTCACCTGCATGGAAATGCTCGAGCACGTGCCCGATCCGGCGAGCAGCGTGCGCGCGTGCGCGACGCTCGCGCGTGCCGGCGGCTGGGTGTTCTTCTCGACGATCAACCGCAATCCGAAGTCCTTCCTGCTCGCGATCGTCGGCGCCGAGTACGTGCTGCGGCTGCTGCCGCGCGGCACGCACGAGTACGCGAAGTTCATCCGCCCGAGCGAACTGGCGGCCGCCGTGCGCGACGCCGGGCTCGATCTGGTCGAAGTGCTGGGGATGACCTACAACCCGCTGACGAAGAAGTTCGCGCTCGGCCGCGATGCCGACGTCAACTACCTCGCCGCATGTCGCAAACCCGAATGAGCGGGCGGGCCGCGCCGATCGAAGTCGTGCTGTTCGATCTGGACGGAACGCTGGTCGACACCGCACCCGATCTCGCCGCCGCCGTCAATCGCCAGCGCCGGGAACGCGGGCTCGCCGAGCTGCCGCTCGAGGCGTTGCGTCCGTACGCCAGCCACGGCGCGCGCGGGCTCATCGGCCGCGCGTTCGGCCTCGCGCCCGGCGACGCCGATTACGAACCGCTGCGGCAGCAGTTCCTCGACTACTACGAGCAGGCGCTGTGCGTGCACTCGCGGCTGTTTCCCGGCATGGACGAGACGCTCGACGCTCTCGAACGGCAGGGTCGCCGCTGGGGCGTCGTCACCAACAAGATCGCGCGCTTCACCGGTCCGCTGCTTGCCGCACTCGGCCTCGCCGAGCGCGCGGCCTGCGTCGTGAGCGGCGACACGACCGCCTTCGCCAAACCGCACCCGGCGCCGCTGCTGCACGCTTTGCAGGTGTGCGGCGCCATGCCCGCTCGTACCGCCTACGTCGGCGACGATCTGCGGGACGTGCAGGCGGGGCGGGCGGCCGGCATGGTCACCGTCGTCGCGAGCTACGGCTACATGGCCGACGGCTCCGATGGCTCCGCATGGGGCGGCGATTTCACGATCGCGCAGCCCCGCGGACTGCTCGAACTGCCGGGCTTGGCGGGCTGAAGCACGGTTGAAATCCGGCGCCGCGCCCGCAGTTACCGCGCTAGACTGCAATCGCTGGGGGCGACCTGGTTTCGACACGGGGCGCGAAGCAGCGCAGGGCATGCCGAGGGCCAGAGACCTCGTAAATCCATCTGGAAACCTACAAACGCCAACGACGAGCGTTTCGCTCTCGCCGCTTAATCCCGGTGAGACGCTGCACTAGCCGGCCCCTGGGCTAGGTCGGGGCAACCCGACAGCAGCGACATTGACAGAGGCTGGATGCCGGCGGTGTCGCGACGCCGGACATCGAGACCCAGCGACTGGCCGTGCGTCGGCCTGCCGATCGGCTAAGCGCACGGCGAGACTCAAATAGACCGGCTACGCATGTAGAACTGCCTGTGGACCTCTCGTGGACGCGGGTTCGATTCCCGCCGCCTCCACCATTCGATAGATCCAACGAAGTCCAATGAAGCCCGCAAGTCACTGACTCAGCGGGCTTTTTTGTTGCTCTGACGGTCCAGGCGGGGGCAACTCGGTCCCTTTACATCCGCCCGCAGGCGGGGGCAACATCGGGGGCAACTCGACAACCGGCCGATGAGTTGCCCCCAGACCGATGGCCCTGACCGCAATCCAGATCCGCAACGCCGCGCCCGCTGGCAGGCCCTATCGCCTGTTCGACGGCGCCGGCCTCTATCTCGAAATCGCGCCGTCCGGGGGCAAGTGGTGGCGCTTCAAGTACCGGTTCGACGGCAAGGAAAAGCGGCTGTCGCTCGGCACCTATCCCGACGTGCCGCTCGCGGGCCGCAAGGACGCTGCCACCGGCCGATGGATCGACGGCGCACGCGACAAGCGCGACCGCGCGCGCAAGCTGCTCGCCGAAGGGATCGACCCCGCCGAACATCGCAAGGCGCACAAGGCCGCGCGCGCCGACCGGGCAGCGAACAGCTTCGAAGTCGTCGCCCGCGAGTGGTTCGCCAAGTACGCGCCAGGGTGGGTGCCGGGTCATGCCGACAAGATCATCCGGCGCCTGGAGCGCGACATCTTTCCGTGGATCGGAGCGCGCGCGATCGCCGACATCACCGCGCCCGAATTGCTCGCTGCCGTGCGCAGGATCGAGGAGCGCGGCGCAGTCGAAACCGCGCACCGCGCGCTGCAGAACTGCGGGCAGGTGTTTCGCTACGCGATCGCCACGGGCCGCGCCGAACGCGATCCGACGCCCGATCTAAAAGGCGCCCTGCCCCCGGTCAAGCAGACGCACCTCGCGGCGATCACGGAACCCAAGGCGGTGGGCGAGTTGCTACGCGCGATCAACAGCTATCGCGGCTCGTTCGTCACCAAGTGCGCGATGCGGCTGGCGCCGCTCGTGTTCGTGCGCCCGGGGGAGTTGCGGCGGGCCGAATGGTCCGAGTTCGACCTGGAGCGCGCCGAGTGGAACATCCCCGCAGAGCGCATGAAGATGCGCGAGCCGCACCTGGTGCCGCTGTCGCGGCAGGCGGTGGCGATCCTGCGCGAACTGCACGCGGTGACGGGTGAAGGCCGTTACCTCTTTCCCGGCGCACGCACGACCAGGCGCCCGATGAGCGACAACGCGATCCTCGCCGCGCTGCGCCGGATGGGCTACGGCAAGGACGAGATGACCGGCCACGGCTTCCGCGCGATGGCGCGCACGATCCTCGACGAAGTGCTGAAGGTGCGGCCCGACTACATCGAGCACCAGCTCGCGCACGCGGTGCGCGACCCGAACGGCCGCGCGTACAACCGCACGGCGCACTTGGCCGAGCGACGCGACATGATGCAGCGATGGGCGGACTACTTGGATCGGCTGCAAGCCGGCGCCGAGGTCATCGCGCTGCAGTCTATCGCTGCGGCGTGAGGACAGTGGCGCCGTAGCGGGCCGCGTTGAACATCCGGTCAAACCGCGCCTAGCCCGACGGGGCGAAAACCGGGTTCCCTTGCCCGGCTGGCGCGGTTTCCGATCAAGGGTGCATGAAGGGGTGCTATGGGCGTAGACGAAGCTCGACGGCGCATAACGTTCGAGAGCTTGACTTCCGAATTCAGGGAGCGGTTCAAATTGTCGTCAGCGACAGCGACGAACTGCGTTTACAGCATTCTTCTCGATCGGAAAGACATACCGGTCTATCGCCTGACGGACACGTTGATCGAGATGCTTCCGGAATCCGAACGAGGCGACTTTCTTGAGCGCGTGCACGATCAACTGCGTTATGGGAGTCCAGAAGGAAGCTCCGTGAGGTGTGTGCTTGACGAAGAAGCGGCGCTCGTAGCGTGCGGGCTTTCAGTCCCGTCGGGAGCAGGAGCTGCCGCCACGTTCCAGAGCTGGCTACCAGGCGATAGATTGCGCCCACTCGTGGAATCGTGGCCAATCGTCCAGGCGACTCTCGGAGTCCGAAGACTTCAGGCAGTTACCTTCGTTGAACACGTCATGAAGGCGGAGCTGATTCCACTCTATGTCGATGACGAACACACAGGGCTCTACTATCCCATTGCGCCCGATTCGAGCGAGAGCCTTCTACACGATCTTGGAACCTCAACCTTCGCGCACGATCCAGATAGCGACGTAGAAGCGTGGGACACGTTTCGCGTCCTGCCTGCCGACTTCGAAAAGATCACGGCTGCGGCGGACGAAATCGCAGGCCGCAAGACAGACAGTCACAGACCGGAGTACTTAGACCCCAAACACCCGCGCTATGCACCGAAGCTTGCGGCGGCGGTGCAAGCATGGCTATCTGTCGGCGATCCAAGAGGCAAACATCCCAAAGGCGCGCTTCACGCCTGGTTGCGAGAGCACGCCGGCGAATTCGGACTCGTTGACGCGCAAGGCAAGCCGAACGAGCAAGGGATTGAGGAATGCGCGAAGGTTGCCAACTGGCAGCCGGTCGGCGGTGCTCCCAAGACGCCGGGCTGAAACCCACCACCCTTGCTGACGGAACCCACCCACCCTTTGCGCAGAGACGTTGGGCGAGTTTTCTCCAAGCACCGACCTATTTCGATCGGACCCGCGCGGTCATCCTTGTGCCATCTCAACCCGCCCAATGGAGGCTAGAGCATGGCAGTGCGATCCGATGCGAAACCCGCGCACCTTCCGTCGACTGGCTACGTCCGGCTTCCCACGGTGCTGGCTGTCTTCCCCGTCAGTCGCTCCGCGTGGTGGGCTGGCGTGAAGTCTGGCCGCTATCCGCCCAGCGTAAAGCTGGGACCGCGCACGACCGCTTGGCGCGTCGAACAGATCCGCGAGCTGCTCGAATCGAGCGGCAAGCGCAGCTGATGCGAGGGCCGAACGATGGAAAAAGAAAAGGCCCCACAGACGCGCCGCGAGGCCCTGGAACAGATCCGCAGGGAGCATAGCGGCAACAGCATCTCGACTCAATGCGCGCGCCTCGAAGCGGCGCTCGACCGGCTCGGCTCGATCACGACGTTCGAAGCGAGTCGGCTGCTTGACATCTACCACCCGCCCGCCCGCGCCCTGAACCTTCGCAAGCGCGGGTTCCAGATCCTGACGGTCCGGGCGACGGTCGAAACCGAGGCCGGCAAGCGGCACCGCGTCGGCAAGTACGTCCTGCTCGCGCGCCCGCAGGCGGTGGCGACATGAAGGCCGGGACATGGCTGGCGGACGTGCACAGGCTCGCGTACAGGCTTCCGGCGCTCGGCGTGAGTGCCGACCTTGCCGCGCTGACGATCGCCGAACTGTGGGGCCTGTACGCGCTTCTGCGCCGCTTTGCCGATGCGGGGTGAGTCATGGCCCGACCTCGGCGATTCAAGGACGCGAAGTCCAAGCGCGACGGCGCGTCGTTCGTCCCGCTGCCGCACGCGGTGCTGGAATCGGCGGCCTACCTGGCCCTGTCTGCGCGCGGCAAGGCGCTGCTGCTCGACCTGCTGGCGCAGTACCGGGGCAACAACAACGGCGACCTGTGCGCCGCCTTCAGCGTGATGCGCAAGCGCGGGTGGCGATCCGAGCAAACGCTGTTCGCCGCGCGCCGCGAGTTGGAAGCGGCGGGCCTGATCCACGAAACGCGCAAAGGTGCGCGGCCCAACCGGGCGACGCTTTACGGCTTCACGTTCTACGCGCTGGACGAGAACCCGAAACTCGAAGTCACCGCGCGCGGATTCCCGCGCGGGCAGTGGCGCATGAAAGACCCGGCGCCGCCGATCGCGGCCGCGCGCGGCGCTGCGCTTGCTACGGCAACCGCAGTAGACGGACACGGACAGCGCCGATGACGGCAGCAAGCGGGCGCGCGTCTACTGCGCAGACGGGCGCTATGGGCAGGCGCGACCGGCCGCCGCTACTGCGGATCGGGAAGCCCTTCTAAGAATCACCATCTCCCTCCAGGCGGATCTGCAGCGATGAGCAAGCGGAGAACACAGAGCAAGGACAGCGCACGGACGCTGCGAATCGCACAAAACCCGGACGAGACGAAGGCGCGAGCGTTGGCGAAGGCAGCCCTCAGGCCCAGCGTGCGCGGCGCGGTGACGGTGCGGGAATTCTCGAAGTCCTATGGCGACATCGAGCTGACGGCGCTGGTGGACGAACTCGCGGCGCAAGCGAAGGCCGTGAACGACGGCGACCTGGCGCGCGCGGAAGCGATGCTGGCCGTGCAGGCGCACACGCTCGACGCGCTGTTCAATCACCTGCTGCTGCGGGCCAAGGCGGCCGAGGTGCTGCCGCAGTTCGAGGCCTTCATGCGATACGCGCTGCGGGCGCAGAATCAGTGCCGGGCGACGCTGGAGACGCTTGCGGCCGTCAAGAATCCCGCACCGGTGGCCATCGTGCGGCAGGCGAACATTGCGCACGGGCCACAGCAAGTGAACAACGCCGCGGCAATCGGTGGAGTCCGGGGCGAACGCGCGCGCGAGAATCTGCAAACTGCGCCGAACGAACTATTGGAGCGGACGGATGGCGAGCGGCTGGACGGCAGCGCGGCGCAAGATGCAGTCGGCAGCGATCCACGGCTGGCGCCCGTGGGAGCGATCGACGGGACCGCGAACGGCGGAAGGTAAGGCGCGCTCAAGTCGAAATGCGTATCGCGGGGCGACTAGACACTTGCTGCGCTCGCTGGGTAGATTGCTTCGGGAGCGCAAGACATCAGTCGAACGGTGCGTTATCGACTGACGCACGAATCCGACCAGCGGCAGCAGGCCATGCGAATCAACATCTTCGAAGGTGCTCGACGGATTGCGTTGCTCTTCGGTGGCGTAATCGCTGTCGGCATAACGGGCTTCGCCGTATTCGACACGGTCTACGTGCCCATCCATTACGTGGTGAGCGGTCCGGGAAGTTCACCGGTGCGCGCGTCGATTCAAGCCTGTGGGCAGAACGATGGCTTGGAGTACGTATACAAGACGACGCCTAAGGGCACAGAGATACGGGCGGCAATCTGCTTCAGAGCCTACAAAGGCGAAAACGGGGAATGGGGCATTCCGTACCGACGGCACGAAACAGAAAAAGGGATGTGGTGGCTTGCGCCGAGCTACTCGTCCGCGGTTTCGAGTCACATGCGATCCGTCAAGGAGGCCTTCGAGATCCCGCAAAGCGACCTTGACTACGCGGACTCACGCTATTGGTCCGAACGTTGGCAGAAGATTCGGGAGGCAGCCCCGTGGCTCGGCGGCTCACTGCTTGCCCTGTGGGTGACGACGTTTGTAGTCGGGTGGATCGTGCGCGGCTTTGCAGGTATCCCTATGGGTAAGGACACCCGCGAGGAGGACGAGCGGCGACGCGTCCCTACGGCCAAGCATTGATTCGAGTCGTTAGAGCGGATGGAACAAGAGCTTCCGATGGGCAAGCACCGCAACGCGTGGGGCAAGTTTGGGGGCAACTGGAAGAGCATTGCCGAGAGAAAGCTAGACGCCACGCGGGCTTGGGCGTTGTATTCGGGAGACGCCGCCCCACCATCCTTCGCGACCTTCGCCATCGGCGGGACCGCATTGCCGAAGCCTCGCGGGCCTCGGCGAAGACGAGCTCCGGTTCGGCATGGCTGCAAGCGGCGATGCCGACGGCCAATTGCCGCACGGTCCGGCTTCCGACGCTGACCAGCGCAGGAATCGCAACTTCACGGCGTGCGCAACACTCGCGCGCGGTGCTAAGTTCCCGACGGGGAAGGGCCAACTCGCACGGAGGAGTACACGATGACTCGAACGATGCTGTCGATGCTTTGCTGCGCGCTCGCCGCGGGCGCGGCGCATGCCCAGACATCGGGCACCTACACGGTCAAGCACCTGACGCCGGAAGCGGCCGTCAAGGCCGTCAACGCAGCGCTGCAGGACTGCCGCAAGCGCGGCTATCAGGTGGCGGTCGCCGTGGTCGATCGCTCGGGCGTCGCGCAGGCGCTCGTCCGCGACCGCATCGCAGGGCCGCATACGCCGAACACCGCGATCGACAAGGCCTGGACCGCCGTCAGCTTCCGGACCGATACGCTGGAACTGGCCAAGCTCACGCAGCCGGGACAGCCGAGTTCGGGGATCCGTCAGTTGCCGCGCTTCGTCGGCGTCGGCGGCGGCGTGACGATCCAGGCCGGCGGCACGATCGTCGGCGGCATCGGCGTATCGGGTGCACCGACCGGCGAAGCCGACGATGCTTGCGCCAAGGCGGGGATCGCCGCGATCCGCGACGACATCGAGCTCTGACGATCCGCCCACCGGCGGCAGAAGGGCTCCGATCCACGCAGCGGACCCTCATCCGGCCGGGCGCGCCGGGCCGGTCCCGCGCAAACACCCGCATTCAGCGCAAGGGAACGCCCTTTTCCTCGGACCGGGCGCGATGCGCGCGGCGATATAGTCCGCGCATCGCTGCTGCCGCGGCCCGCCCGGGCCCGACGTCCGTTGAACGCTCCCGCACACGACTCCGACCGTCCGCACGGACACGCGCCGGCGCGCCTGCTCGTCGTCGACGACGACCCGCTGTCGAGCTCGCTGCAGGCGCACCTCGCGCTGCTCCTCGGCTACGCGGCGACGGTCGAAAGCGATCCCGAACGCGCCGTCGAACTGGCCCTGACCGGCGAGTTCGACGCGATGCTGCTCGACCTCGGCATGCCGCAGGTCGACGGCTTCGAGGCGCTGCGCCGGCTGCGCGAGCGCGAGGCCGCGGCCGAACGCGCGCCGCTGCCGGTCATCGCGGTCACGGGCTATTCGTCGGACGCCGATCGCCTGCGCTGCCTGATGGCGGGGTTCAACGAGCATGTATCGAAACCGGTGCAGGCGAGCGCACTGGGGACGGCGATCGCCGGCGTGCTGGCGCACCGGCGCGCCGACGCCACCGGCGATGTGCCGGCGCGGCAAGCGTGCGACGCCGAGCGCCTGCGCGCGACGGTGCGCCGGCTGGGCGAGGTCAAGCCGGATGACCGCAGCTTCGCGCCGACGGTCACGGAGTCCTTCGCGCTGCGCTCGGCGCAGCTGATCGAGTCCCTGCGCGCGTCGATCGACGCGCGCGACAGCGAACGGGGCTCGCGCGCCGCGTGTGCGCTGCGCGCAAGCGCGGAGTTCCTTGGCGCGCTGCGTCTGGCGAGCATGAGCGGCGATCTGGACGCGGCGCTTCGTCGGGCTCGGGACGCCGCCTGCGGCGACGCACACTGGACCGCGGCACGCGATCTGATCGACGCGATCGACCGCGAGCACCAGGCGGTACTGACGCTGCTGTTCGAGTCTTCGCGGTAGGCCGGTTTGGATTCGCTGCCGACCCCCGGTGCCATCGCGCGCGAGCTGGAGTTGCTGCGCCGGATGGCGCGCATCGCCAACATCGGCGGCTGGGAGTACGACCCGCTCGCACGTCAGCTCTACTGGACCGAGCAGGTTTACCGCATCGTCGAGCTGGAACCGTACAGCGTGACGCCGACGCTCGAATCGAGCGTCGGCTATTACGCGCCCGAAGCCCGCGCGACGATGGCGCGCGCGCTGCAGACCGCGCTCGAGCACGGCGAAGCCTGGGACCTGGAACTTCCGCTCGTCACTGCGCGCGGCCGCCGCATCTGGGTCCGCGTGATCGGAGAACCCGAGGTCATCGACGGCCGCTGCGTCAAGCTCGCCGGCACCGTCGAAGACGTGACCGCCGCGCGCCGCGCGCGTGAGGCGCTGAAGGCCCGCAGCGCGGAGAACCGCAGGCTCGCGCTGGTCGCCGAACACACCAGCAACGTCGTGCTGATCACCGGACCCGACGACCGCATCCAGTGGGCCAACGCGAGTTTCACGCGCGTGACCGGCTACGCGGCGGCCGAGGCGATCGGTTACACGCCGTGCGATCTGCTGTGCCGAGGCGACGGCGCGACGGAGGGGCAACTCGCGGGCGCACGCGCGAACATGCAGCGCGGCGAGGCGGTCCACGGTCTGCAGGTCGAACTGACACGCAAGGACGGCAGTCGTTACCGGGCCGAGGTCGAGATTCGCCCGGTGTTCGACGAGCGTGGCGCGCTCGCCAACTACATCCACATCCAGAACGACGTGACCGACCGGCGCGCCGCCGAACAGCAGGCGCTGGCGGCGACCGAGGCGCTGGCACTGGCGATCAGCGCGACCGGCATCGGATTCTTCTACCGCGATCTCGACCAGCCCGAACCGGTGTGGGACGAGCAGGTGTACCGGATCTATGGGCTGTCACCCGACGACCCCGTGCCGCCGACCGCCGAGCGCCATGCGATGGTGCTGCCGGAAGACCGGCCGGCGTTCCTCGCCGCGCGCGAAGCGATGCTCGCGACCGAGGCGCCCATGGAGATCGAGTACCGGATCCGCCGGCGCGACGGCGCCGTGCGCTGGATCCGTTCGCGCCGTGCGCTGGTCCGCGCCGGGCCGCAGCGCGCGCCGCGCATCGTCGGCGCGCTGCTCGACATCACCGAAATCAAGGAGGCCGAGGAAAAACAGCGCCTGCTGACCGAGCGTCTCGCGCTTGCCTCGCGCACCGCGGGTATCGGCATCTGGGAAATCGACCTTTGCACCCGGCAGGTGGTCTGGGACGACCGGATGTTCCGGATGTACGGCCTGCCGCCGGACGAGCCTCCGCCAGCGATGGCCGACTGGATGGCGCATTGGGTGCACCCCGACGACCGCGAGCGCGTCGCCGCGAAAGCGGCGGAGTTCATGCGGCGCGGCGGTACCTATCGCGACGAACACCGCGTCGTGCTGCGCGACGGCACCGAGCGCTGGATCGACGCGCGCGCCCTATTTGATCGGCCGGACCCGGACAAGCCCGGGCGTGTCATCGGCGTCAACTTCGACATCACCGAGCGCAAGGCCGCCGAACAGCGAACCGCCCGTTTCGCCGAAGAACTGCGCGCTGCGCTCGCTCGGCTCGAACTGGCCACCAGCGGGTCTGACATCGGCATCTTCGAGCGGGCGCTCGACAAAGGGCCTGGTTTCTGGAGCCCGCAGATGTTCCGGCTGTACGGCGAACCGCCGCAGGAAAGCGCGCCGGACTGGGATTGGCTGCTCGCGCGCATCGAACCGGAGGACCACGCGCTCTTCGAATCGCAGTGGGAGCGCATCAAGCGTTCGTCGACTTACATCGATACCGAATTCAGGATCCGGCGTCCGGACGGCTCGCGCGCGTGGCTGCTGACGCGCGCGCGGCTGGAACCCGCCGACGGAGAGCGGCCCGCGCGAGTGGTCGGCATCGGCATCGACATCACACAGCGCAAGGAAGCCGAAAACCGAGCGGCGCAGTACGCCGACTGGCTGGACCTGACCGCCAGCACGATCGGCATCGGTCTGTGGCAGCGCGATCTGCTGACAGAACAGGCCGTGTGGACCGCGCAGGCCAAGCGGATGTTCGGGCTCGCCGACGACGCGCCGGTCCCCACCATCGACGAATACCTGGCGTTCGTGCTGCCGGAGGACCGCGCGCGTGTGGCGCAAGCGACGCGGGGCGCGCAACCGCCGGGCCAGCCGCTCGAGATCGAGTACCGGATCCGGCGTACCGACGGCGCGGTGCGCACCATCCTGTCGCGCCGCGTCGTGCAGTACGCGCCCGACGGGCGCGCGCTGCACATGCTCGGCGCGGCCATCGACGTGACCGACTCGCGCGAAGCGCTCGAACGCGCCGCCGAGACCGCGCAGTTGCTGCAACTGGCGACCGATGCGGTCGGTGTCGGCTTCAGCTTTCGCGACCTGGCCACCGGAGCGGGCCATTGGGACGCGCAGGCGCGCGCGATCTTCGGCTTTGCGCCCGAGGGCCCCGCGCCGACGATCGACGAGTTCCTCGCGCGCGTCGATCAATGCGACCGCGCGCGGGTCGCGTCGCAGTACACGAGTCCGCCCGCTGCGGGCACGCACGACGAGGTCGAGTATGCCGTGCGGCTGCCCGACGGGCGTGTGCGACGCGTGCTGTCGCGGCGCGCCGCGCAGTACGACGAGAGCGGGCGCGCGCGTCGGCTGTACGCCGCGGTGATCGACGTCACCGCGTCACGCGAGGCCGAGGCGCGCTTGCACGACGCGCTCGAACGGCTGCGGCTGGCGGTCGACGCCGGCGGCATCGCGTCGTGGGACCGGTCGCTCGAGACGAACGAGGCGCGCTGGGATCCGCTGTTGTTCGACTTCTTCGATCTGCCGCGCGACGGGCCCGTGCCGAGCTTCGACGCGATGCTCGCGCACATCCATCCGGCCGACCGGCCGGTGTTCCTCGACGCGTGGGATCGCATGCGCGCGAACGACGCGCCGGTCGAGTACGAGTTTCGTGTCGTGCGCCCCGATGGCGGCGTGCGCCATCTCGTCGCGCGCGGGCGCGCCGAACGCGGTGCCGACGGCCGCGTCGTTCGCGTGCGCGGCGCCACGCTCGACGTCACCGCGTCGCGCGAAGCGGCAGCCCGCCTGCGCGACGCGCAGGAGCGGCTGCGGCTGGCGGCCGAAGCGGGCGGCATCGCTTCGTGGGAACGCAACCTCGAAACGGGCGAAGCGCGCTGGGACGAGGCGATGTTCGACCTGTACGGGCTGCCGCGCGAGACCGTCGCGCCGGGGCTCGACGTCGTGCTGTCGCTCGTGCACCCGGACGACCGCGGGATCTTCGCCGATGCGTGGAAGCGCATGACAAACTCGACCGGCGCGGTCGAGTGGGAATGCCGCATCGTCCGGCGCGACGGCGGGATCGTCCACGTCGCTTCACGCGGCCGGGCCGAGCGCCGCGCCGACGGCACGCCGTGGCGCGTGATCGGCGCGTCGCTCGATGTCACCGCGTCGCGCCGTACCGCGCAGCAGTTGCGCGACGCGCTGGCGCGGCTGCGGCTGTCGGCCGAAATCGGCTCGATCGGCACATGGGAACGCGATGTCACGGGCGCGGGACGCTGGGACCCGGTGATGTTCCGCCTGTACGGTCTGCCGCCCGGCGAGACGCCGACGCGCGAACAGGCGGTCGCCATGGTCCATCCGGAGGACCGCGCCGCCGTGCGCGCCGCGTGGCAGCGGACCCTGGACGCCGACCACGCGGTGGAGTTCGAGTACCGCGTCGTGCGGCCCGACGGCGATGTCGTGGTTCTGAACTCGCGCGGTCGCGCCGAACGCGCCGCCGACGGTCGCGTGCTGCGCGTCGTCGGCGCGACCATCGACGTGACCGCGAGCCGAACCGCGCAGCGCCGGCTGCAGGAGATCAACGAACAGCTGCGGCTCGCCGCGGCCGCCACAGGCATCGGCTTCTGGCTGCAGGGGCTGGATGGCGCCTCGCTCGACGCCGACCGCCAGATGAAGCTGATGTACGGGCTCGACCCCGACGCGCCAGTAACCGGCGGCGACCCGTTCTTTGCCGCGGTGCTACCCGAAGACCGTCCGGCCGTGCTCGCCGCGCGCGTTCGCTCCCGCACCAGCGACGAGCCGATCGAGCTCGAATATCGCATCCACCATCCGCACAAAGGCGTGCGGCACATTCTGTCGCGCCGCGCGCTGCATCGCGACGCAGCCGGGCAGCCGCTGCACGTGGTCGGCGCGTCGCTCGACGTCACCGAAACGCGACGCGCCGAGGCCGCGCTTCGCTCGGCCAACGAGCGGCTCGAGCTGGCCACGCGAACGGCCGGCATCGGCGTGTGGGAGTGCGAGCTCGGGGCCGAGGATGTGGCCTGGGACGCGCGGATGTACGAGCTGTACGGGCAACCGCCCGACTGGGCGCCGACGCACTCGGCGTGGCTCGGCTGCGTGCACCACGACGACCGCGCGCGCGTGGCGCGGCGCTTCGGCCCGGAATCCGCGCACGCCGAAGGCGGCGAATGCGAGTACCGCATCGTCCGCCCCGACGGCGAAGAACGTGTGATCGCCGAGCGCTTTGTCTTCCGGCGCGACGCGGACGGACACGCGGTGCACGTGCTCGGCACCAACATCGACATCACCGATATCCGCCGCGCGCAACGCGAACGCGACGAACTGTCGGACCGGTTGCAGCTCGCCACCGCGTCGGTCGGAATGGGCGTGTGGGTCTGGGACCTCGCCACCGGCGCATCGGTTTGGGACGACGCGATGTATGCGCTGTTCGGCGCGGCGCGCGAGAGCTTCGGCGACCGGATCTGGCTCGACGCCGTCCATCCCGACGATCGCAGCCGCGCGGCACGCGCCGTGCAGGACGCGATCGACGGCGTGGCACCGCTGGACACCGAGTTCCGCGTCATCTGGCCCGACGGGACGGTTCGACACCTCGCCTCGCGCGGCAGCGTCGAGCGCGACGCCAACGGCGTCGTCGTTCGAATGGTCGGCGTCAACTGGGACGTGACCGAGAGCCACGCCGCCGAGCAGCGCGCGCTCGAACTCGCCGAACGGCTGAAGCTCGCCACGCAGGCTGCGGGGCTCGCGGCGTGGCACATCGACGCACGTACGCGCAAAATGGACGCCGACGACTTGCTCTGCCGCATGCACGGCGTACCGGCGGGCCAGTACGAAGACCTCTGGCAGGTTCTCGAAGCCACGATTGCGCCGGCCGACCTGCCGGCATTGAAGCAGGCTTCGATCGAAGCGCGGCTCGGCGACAAGCCGTTCGAAGCCGAGTACCGGACGATCCATCCCGACGGCTCGATCCGCCACCTCTCGGTGCGCGGCGTCTATCAGCGCGACGACGCGGGCGAGCCGATACGGATGTACGGCGTGACCTTCGACGTCACCGCGCGCGTGCAGTCCGAGCGCGCGTTGCGTGCGGCCGAGCAGACCGCGCGCGCGCTGCTCGAGCGCATGCGCATGACCACCGGTGCGGTCGGCATCGGCCTCTGGGAAGTCGATCTGGCCACCGGCGCGGTCGCGTGGGACGACCAGATGTGCAAGCTGTACGGGCGCGCGCGCGACGAACTCGGCGACCTCGCGCAGCAATGGCGGCAGTTCGTTCATCCGGACGATCGCGAGCGCGTTCAGCGCGAGAGCCTGCGCGCGCTCGAAACGGGGCAGCCGCTCGATTTCGAGGCGCGCATCGTGCTGCCCGACGGGGCGGTGCGGCACCTCGCGCACCGCGCGCAGATCGAGCGCGACGCGCAGGGGCGGCGCGTGCGCCAGCTCGGCGTGGCGTGGGACGTCACCGAGCGGCGCACCGCGGAGGCCGCGCTGCTCGCCAAGGAGACCGCCGAGCGGGCGAGCCAGGCCAAGAGCGAATTCCTGTCGCGCATGAGCCACGAGCTGCGCACGCCGCTGAACGCGATCATCGGCTTCACGCAGGTGCTCGAACTCGACCGCGCGCACCCGCTGGTGCCGGCCCAGCGCGACCGCGTCGACAGGATCCAGCAGGCCGGCTGGCATCTGCTGAACCTGATCAACGAGATCCTCGACCTGTCGCGGATCGAGGCCGGGGCGCTGCAGCTGTCGATGACGATCGTCCCGCTGGCCGAGGTCGTCGAGGAATGCATCGCGCTGGTCAACGCCGATGCGCAGCGGCGCTCGCTCGCGATCGGTCAGACGCAGACCGCACGGGCGCCGTCGCACGTGTGGGCCGACCGCACGCGGCTCAAACAGGTGCTGCTGAATCTGCTGTCGAACGCGGTCAAGTACAACCGCGAAGGCGGCCGCATCGACATCGACGTCGACGCCGACGCCGAAGGCCGCGCGCTGATCACCGTTCGAGACACCGGTCCGGGGCTCGCGCCGGCGCAGATCGAACGGCTCTTCCAGCCGTTCAACCGGCTCGGCATGGAATCGGGACCGATCGAAGGCACCGGAATCGGCCTGACGATCGCGCTGCGGCTGGTCGAGCAGATGGGCGGCGCTCTGACGGTGACCAGCCAACCGGGCGTCGGCAGCGCGTTCCACGTCGCACTGCAGGCCGCGTCGGCGGCGCGCGACGAGGCCGCCGACGTCCTGCAGTCGATCGCGCCGGCGAGCGTCGAGGCGCGCGAAGACGTGCGGGGCACCGTGCTGTACGTCGAGGACAACCCGTCGAACGTCGCGGTCGTCGAGCAGCTTCTCGCGCTGCGGCCGAACGTCAAGCTCTTTACCGCCAATGACGGGGCCAGCGGCCGCGTGATGGCCGCGGTATGCCAGCCCGATCTGATCCTGCTCGACATGCGGCTGCCGGACACCGACGGCGCGACCCTGCTCGCCGAGCTGCGCGCGCGCCCGGAAACGAAGTCGATCCCGTGCATCGGCGTGTCGGCCAACGCGATGCCGTCGGACATCGCGCACGCGCGGGCAGCGGGCTTCGCCGACTACTGGACCAAGCCGATCGAGGCCGGCCCCTTCCTGCGCGGCATCGACGCCGCGCTCGCGCGTTCGCGGTAACGCCGGTCTGCGGCGGCGCGGAATCGGCGCGCGCCGCACGCTGTTCGTGTGTCTGCGCGCCGCCGTTTACGGGCGCGGGGGTCCGTACAATCTGCGAGCCGCGCCCGGCGTGGCCTTGATGGATGATGCCCCGCATGCGAAACGATCAAATCGTCACCGTCCGGCGCGCCGACTACAAGCCGCCTCCCTACCTCGTCGACCGCATCGACCTGGAGTTCGACCTCGACGCGGAGTCGACGCAGGTCGTCGCTGCGATGAGCGTGCGGCGCAATCCGGCCGGTCCCGGCGGGCCGCTCGTGCTCGACGGCGAAGATCTGGAGCTGCAGTCGATCGAGCTGGACGGCCGCGCGCTCGGTGCCAACCGGTACACGCTCGCCGACGGCCGCTTGACGCTTCAGCCGCCGCGTGAGGCGTTCGCACTGCGAATCCGCAATCGAATCCGGCCGGCGGCCAATACCGAGCTGATGGGGCTGTTCGTTTCGCACGGCAGCTTCTTCACGCAGTGCGAGGCCGAGGGCTTCCGGCGCATCGCTTTCTTCCCCGACCGGCCCGACGTCATGGCGACGTACACGGTGACGCTGCGCGCCGACAAGTCGAGCTATCCGGTGTTGCTGTCGAACGGCAACCTGGCCGGTCACGGCGACCTTCCCGACGGCCGGCATTGGGCGCGCTGGGAGGATCCGTTTCCGAAGCCGAGCTATCTGTTCGCGCTCGTCGCGGGCCGCTTCGTCTGCCGCGAGGAGCGCATGAAGACGCGCTCCGGGCGCGAGGTGCTGCTGCAGGTGTGGGTCGAGCCCGACCAGCTCGACAAGACCGCGCACGCCATGGACAGTCTGCGGCGCGCCATCCGCTGGGACGAGCAGCGCTACGGGCTGGAGCTGGACCTGGACCGGTTCATGGTCGTCGCCTCCAACGACTTCAACATGGGGGCGATGGAGAACAAGGGGCTGAACATCTTCAACGCGAAGTACGTTCTGGCCAATCCGCTGGTCGCCACCGACACCGACTACGCGAACATCGAATCGATCGTCGGCCACGAGTACTTCCACAACTGGACCGGCAACCGCGTGACCTGCCGCGACTGGTTCCAGTTGAGCCTGAAGGAAGGGCTGACGGTCTTCCGCGACCAGGAGTTCTCGGCGGACATGATGGCGGAGCACGCCGAAGGCACCGCCGCCGCGTACGCACGCGCCGTCAAGCGCATCGACGACGTTCGCACCCTGCGCGCGGCGCAGTTTCCGGAAGACGCCGGGCCGATGGCGCACCCGGTGCGGCCCGACTCGTATCAGGAGATCAGCAACTTCTACACCGCGACGGTTTACGAGAAAGGCGCCGAGGTCGTCCGCATGCTGCAGACGCTGCTGGGACGCGAAGGCTTCCGGCGCGGTCTCGACCTGTACTTCAAGCGGCACGACGGGCAGGCGGTGACCTGCGACGATTTCGTCGCGGCGATGGGCGACGCCAACCGCCGCGACCTCGCGCTGTTCGCGCGCTGGTACGCGCAGGCGGGAACGCCGCGCATCGCGGTGGCGACGAGTTACGACGAAGCGCACGGCATCTACGAGCTGACGCTGACGCAGAGCTGCCCGCCGACCCCGGGGCAACCGGACAAGGAACCGTTCCATATCCCGTTCGCGATCGGACTGCTCGGGCCCGACGGCCGCGACCTGCCGCTGCGGCTCGAAGGCGAAGCGACACCGGTGACCGGGACGCGCGTGCTCGAGCTCGCCGAGCCGAGCCGGACCTACCGTTTCGTCGACGTCAACGAGCCGCCGGTGCCATCGCTGCTGCGCGACTTCTCGGCGCCGGTGATCGTCGACTATCGCTACTCGGACGAGGAGCTGGCTTTTCTCGCCGCCCACGACAGCGATGCGTTCAATCGCTGGGAAGCCGGTCAGCGGCTCGCCGTCGCGCGCCTGCTCGCCGCGACCGAAGCGTTCGAGACTCAGCAGTCGCCGCACCTCGACGACGCGTTCGTCGAAGTGTTCCGCCGAACGCTCGTCGACGCCGAGCTTGCGCCCGCGTTCCGCGAGCAGGCGCTGCAGCTTCCGGCCGAATCGTTCATCGCCGAACAGCGCGCGATGGTCGATCCCGAAGCGATCCGCGCGGCGCGCCAGTTCGTCCGCCGCGAACTGGGCCGCAGGCTCGCCGCCGAGCTCGCGCAGGCTTACGAAAGTCACCACGTGCCCGGCCCGTACGCGCCGACGCCGGACGCAGCGGGCCGCCGCGCGCTGCGCAACCTCGCGCTGACCTACCTCGTCGACAGCGGCGACGATCGGGCGCTGGCGCTGGCGCGCGCCCAGCTCGCGAACGCGACCAACATGACCGACAAGCAGGCCGCGCTCGCGGCGATCGTCAACAGCGCCGCGCCGTTCAAGGCCGAGGTGCTGCTGCAGCTCGCGCGCGACTGGGCGCACGAGCCGCTGCTGATGAACAAGTGGTTCCAGGTGCAGGCCACCGCCGTCGCTCACCGCGGCGAGCCGCGCGTGCTCGAGCGGGTGAAGACGCTCGTGCGGCACCCTGCGTACTCGGCGTCGAACCCGAACAACGTCTACGCGCTGGTGCTCGGCTTCTGCGCGCACAACCCGGCGGAGTTCCATCGAAGCGACGGCGCCGGGTACGCGTTCTGGCGCGACCAGGTGCTGGCGCTGGACGCGATCAATCCGACGGTGGCGGCGCGCGTGGCGCGTTCGCTCGACCGCTGGCGCAAGTTCACACCCGACCGCCAGCGCCTGATGCAGGACGCGCTCGCCGAAGTCGCGCGCGCGCCGCGACTGTCGCGCGACGTGCGCGAGATCGTGACGAAGGCGCTGGAGAATTAGCATTGCCGATCGCGCGGGCCGCTCGCCGGTCCGCGACCCGACCCGTCGTTCCACTCGCCCCGACCGCCCTATGAAAAACGCCTTCTATGCCCAATCCGGCGGCGTCACCGCCGTGATCAACGCTTCCGCCTGCGGCGTCATCGAAACCGCGCGCAAACATGCGGACCGCATCGGCAAGGTCTACGCGGGACGCAACGGCATCATTGGCGCGCTCACCGAAGACCTGATCGACACCGGCGCCGAGAGCGCGGCGGCGATCGCCGCGCTGCGCGCCACGCCGGCCGGCGCGTTCGGCTCGTGCCGCTTCAAGCTCAAGAGCCTCGAGGCCAACCGGCGCGAGTACGAGCGGCTGATCGAGGTGTTCAAGGCGCACGACATCGGCTACTTTTTCTACAACGGCGGCGGCGATTCGGCCGACACCTGCTTCAAGGTCTCGCAACTGTCGGAGGCGATGGGCTATCCGATCCAGGCGATCCACGTTCCGAAGACCGTCGACAACGACCTGCCGATCACCGACAACTGCCCCGGCTTCGGTTCGGTGGCCAAGTACATCGCGACGTCGACGCTGGAAGCGTCGTACGACGTGCGCTCGATGAGCCGCACGTCGACCAAGGTGTTCGTGCTCGAGGTGATGGGCCGGCACGCGGGCTGGATCGCCGCCGCCGGCGCGCTGGTCGCCGACCAGGGCATCCCGGTCGTGACGCTGTTTCCGGAGATCCCGTTCGACCGCGACGCCTTCCTGGCGGCGGTGAAGGCGAAGGTGCAGCAGTACGACTACTGCACCGTCGTCGTCTCGGAGGGCTGCCACGGACCCGACGGCAAGTTTCTCGCCGAGCAGGGAACGCGCGACGCGTTCGGCCACGCGCAGTTGGGCGGCGCCGCGCCGGTCGTCGCCGGCATGGTCAAGGAAGCGCTCGGCTACAAGTTTCACTGGGCCGTCGCCGACTACCTGCAGCGCGCCGCACGGCATCTGGCCTCGAAGACCGATGTCGAGCAGGCCTACGCGGTCGGCCGGGCGGCGGTCGAATTCGCGCTCGCCGGCCATAACGCCGTGATGCCGACGATCGTGCGCAAGTCGTCGCACCCCTACGCGTGGGAGATCGGCATGGCGCCGCTGGCGCAGGTCGCCAACGCGGAAAAATTCATGCCGCGCGATTTCATCTCCGCCGACGGTTACGGAATCACCGACGCGTGCCGCGAGTACCTGTATCCGCTGATCCAGGGCGAGGACTTTCCGCCGTTCGAGAACGGACTGCCGAAGTACGTCACGCTGAACAACGTCGCGGTCGAGAAGAAGCTGCCCGAGTTCAAGCTCGCCTGAGGCATGCGCCGGCGACGGAGCGCGGGGCGTCCGGTGCTTGGCTCCCGGGTCCTCGTCGCGGCCCAGTTCGCGCTGATCGGGCTGCTGATCGTCACGACGCGGCCGAGCACGGCCGCGACGGCCGTCGCGCTGGCCGCCGTCTTCGCGATCGCGGCCGCCGCGGTCGGCATCGCTGCGCTGGCCGCCAACCGCCCCGGCAACTTCAACATCCGGCCGGAACCGAAGGATCGCGCGCGGCTCGTCACGCACGGCATCTATTCGCGCGTGCGGCATCCGATGTACACGTCGGTGCTGCTGGCGATGCTGGCGCTCGTCGCGCTCGATCCGCGCCTGTGGCGCGCGGCAACATGGTTCGCGCTCGCCGCCGTGCTGCTGGCGAAGGCCGCGCGTGAGGAGCGCTACCTGCTCGCACGCTTCCCCGAGTACGCCGCGTACCGCGCCCGCACGCACCGGCTGATTCCTGGCGTCTTCTAGTCTGCCAGCGCCTGTGTGAGCTGGATCACGCAGCCGGTTGTCGGCCTTTCGGCGCGCGGATACCGTTCGGCGCGATTTCGATCGCGGCTTGCTCGCCGCCCTCCCCGCAACCGAAAGGAAGCACGATGACGTTTCGTTCCGCTTTGGCCGTCTGCGCGGTCGCCGCATGCGCGGCCGGTCCGCTCGCCGCGCAACCGGTGTTGATGTCGCCCGAGTGGGCGCAAGCCGCCTGCACGGCGTGGAACAACGACGCGGTGCTGACCGATCAGCTCGTCGAGACCGGCTGGGTGAAGAACGACAAGGGGCGCGGGTTCAAGGTGATGCACGTGTTCCGCAAGGACTGCGGCGCGACGCCGACCGCCGAGATGCGCATCGCGCTCAAAGGCGAGAAGGCGCTGTGCGTCTACGGCGGCAAGGTCGAAACCGCGCAACTGGACCGCAGCGCCGACTACGTGATGAGCGCGGAGACCGCGCGCTGGGTCGAGATGGGCCGCGGCGACTACGGCCCGATGCGGGCGATGATGTTCGGGCGGCTCGAGTTCGTCGGCCCCAAGATGGAAGCGATGGGCAACATGGGGCCGTTCGAGAATTTCCTGCTGCTGGTCGGCAAAGTGCCGGGCAGCACGCAAAGCTGCCCGGCAGGCTGAACGCGCAACCGGGCCCGGCTCAGGGCATCAGCACGCTCGATCCCGTCGTCTTGCGGCTCGCCAGATCGCGGTGCGCCTGCGCCGCGTCGGCGAGCGGGTAGCGCTGGTCGATCTCGACCTTGATCTTGCCGCGCGTCATCAGGTCGAACAGCTCCGCCGCGGACTCTTCGAGCTTCCTGCGCGGCGTGATGTGATGGGCCAGCGTCGGCCGCGTGACGAACAGCGAGCCCTTCTGCGCGAGGATGCCGAGGTTCACTCCGGTCACCGGACCCGACGCGTTGCCGAAGCTCACCATCAGCCCGCGCATCTGGATGCAGTCGAGCGACTTCTCCCATGTGTCCTTGCCGACGCCGTCGTAGACGACGGGGCACTTCTGCCCGTTCGTCAGCTCGTGCACGCGCGCCACGAAATCTTCCTTCGTATAGTCGATCGTCGCCCATGCGCCGCGGCTTTTCGCGAGCGCGGCCTTCTCGGGCGACGAGACGGTGCCGATCAGCTTCACGCCAAGCGCCTTGGCCCACTGGCAGGCGATCAGCCCGACGCCGCCCGCGGCGGCGTGAAACAGGATCGTTTCGTTGCCCTGCAGCCGGTACGTCTGCCGGAACAGATACTGGACCGTGAGGCCCTTGAGCATCGCCGCCGCGGCCTCCTCGAACGAGATCTTCTTCGGCAGCTTCACGACCATCGAAGCCGGCATCACGTGCACCTCGCTGTAAGCGCCGAGCCTGCCCTGGCAGTAGCCGACGCGATCGCCTTCCTTGAGGAAGTCGACATTGCTGCCGACCGCTTCGACGACGCCGGCGGCCTCGAATCCGATGCCGTGCGGAAGCGGGGCCTGGTACAGCCCGGTGCGGTAGTAGATGTCGATGAAGTTCACCCCGATCGCGTGGTTGCGGATCCGGACCTCGTCCGGGCCGGGGTCGGGAACGTCGATCTCGGTGAGCTGGAGCACCTCGGGACCGCCGTGCTGGTCGATGCGAATGGCCTTGGCTTTCATCGTTCCTTCCTTCGAGGATCAATCGGCGGGCGCGCGCCGGGTCGCGGCTGCGCCCTTGCGAGACAACACGAACACCCCGGCGAGCACGAGCGCGGTGCCGGCGAGTTGCCAGCCCGAGATCGCCTCGCCGAGAAAAACATAGCCGAGCAAAATCGTCGCGACCGGCCCGACCGTGCCGGCCAAAGCCGCATTGCCCGCGCCGATGCGGGCGACCGCGAGCATCGTCGCGAACACCGGGATCACCGTCGAAAACACCGCGTTGGCCGCCGATAGCCAGTACACCGGCGCCGGCTGCGCGAGGCTCGACAGCGGGTTGACGAGCAGGAACTGCGCCACACACGCCGCCGCCGCCACGCACATCGCGTAGGCGACGAGCCGGATCGCGCCGACGCGGCGGACGAGCTCGCCCGATAACACGAGGTACAGCGCGTAGCAGACCGCCGAGCCGAACACGAGCGCTGCGCCGAGCGCGACGCCCGATCCGGCGAACGACAGGTCGTGCCCGAAGGCGAGCGCGATGCCGCCGTAGGACAACGCGAGCGCCAGCACGTCGAGCCGGGTGATCGGCTTGCGCAGCCAGACCGCGGAGATGGCCAGCACGATGGTCGGCGTCAGGTACAGGATCAGCCGCTCGAGCGCCGCGCTGACGTACTGCAGACCGACGAAGTCGAGGAAGCTCGCCGCGTAGTAGCCGAGCAGTCCGATCGCGAAGATTCGCGCATGTTCGCCGCGCGACAGCGGCGGCGCGCCGCGCGAAGCGAACCACAGCGCGAGCGCGAAGAACGGTGCCGCCAGCGCCATCCGCAGCGCGATCAGCGTCACCGCATCGACACCGTAGCGGTACGACAGCTTGACCAGGATCGCCTTCGCCGAAAACAGCACGGCACCGGCAAGCGCCAGCGCAAGGCCTGCGGTGAATGCGCCGGCCGCGGGCGAGGCATGAGTCGTCGGCGCGGTCGTGGACACGCGCGGATTCTAGAACCTGTCTCGGAATCCCCGACGGCCGCGGATTCCGAGATGGGTTCTGGCGACGCGCGCGCAGCCGGTGCGCGGACGCGCTCGCATCGGCTACCCTAGCCGGCGGCCGATCGCTCGATGAGATCGGCGATCCGCGATCCTCGGCTCCGAATCCCAGAACTTTCGCCCATGTCCTCCTGGCTGAACCCTTCCACCGCGCAGGCGTGGATCCTGCTCACGATCGCCGGCGTGCTGGAGACCGGCTGGGCCGTCGGCATGAAGTACACGGACGGCTTCAAGCACCCTGTCGCCACGGCGTTTGTCGTCGCGGTCGCGCTCGCTTCTTTCTGGCTGCTCGCGCTGGCGATGAGGGCGTTGCCGGTCGGCACCGCGTATGCGGTTTGGGTCGGCATCGGCGCAGCCGGCGCGGCTTTGCTCGGCATCGCGCTGTTCGGCGAGCCGGCGAGCTTCGCGCGGCTTGCGTGCGTCGCGCTGATCGTCGCCGGCGTGATCGGGCTGAAGCTGGTGCACGATTAGGAGAGACGATCTTGCGGTCGCTTCGCTGCGCGATCGTCGCCGTCGCCATGTGCGCGTCTTCCGCCGCGCACGCGCAGGGCGCGTTGCTCGAACCGTGCCGCCTGCAGGGGCTGGAGCGCGAAGCGCGCTGCGGCCGCGTCGAAGTCGCGGAGGACCCGGATGCGCCTGCCGGCCGCCGCATCGCGATCCACTTTGCCGTGGTCCCCGCGCTCGCGCGCGACAAGCTGCCGGATCCCGTCTTCGTGCTGGCCGGCGGACCGGGGCAGGCAGCGACCCGTGTCGCCGCGCAGGTGCAGCCCGTGTTCGCATCGTTGAACGCGCGACGCGACATCGTCTACGTCGACCAGCGCGGCACGGGAAAGTCCAATGCCCTCGCCTGTCCGACGCCGGACAGGACGCCTTCGCTCGCCGAGACGATCGATCGGCTGCACGCGGCCGAGCGGCTCTTCGAGTGCCTGCGCGCGATCGACGCCGACCCGCGCCAATACGCGACCTGGATCGCGATGCGCGACGTCGACGCCGTGCGCGCTGCGCTCGGCGTGGAACGCATCAACCTGTGGGGTGCGTCGTACGGAACGCGCGCGGCGCTCGAGTACCTGCGCCAGTTTCCGCAACGCGTTCGCGCGGTCGTGCTCGACGGCGTGGCACCGCCCGACATGGCGCTGCCGGCGAGTTTCGCGATCGACTCGGAAGCCGCGCTGAGCCGGCTGCTGGCCGGCTGCGCGCGCGACGCCGACTGCCGCGCACGCTACCCGGGGATCGATGCATCGGTCGACGCGCTGCTCGCGAACGCGGCGCGCGGGCTGCGGGTCACCGTCGCGCACCCGCTCACCGGCCGCGCCGAAACGCTGCGGCTCGATCGCGCCGCGCTCGCCGGACTGCTGCGCGCACCGCTGTATGCGCCGCCGCTCGCGGCCGTGCTGCCGCACGCGCTTGCGGAAGCGGCACGCGGCGAGTTCGCGCCGCTCGTCGCGCTATCGACGGCGCTCACCGCGCGCGTCGCGGAGAGCTTCGCCGAAGGCATGCACTTCGCGGTGATTTGCGCCGAGGATCTGCCGCGCGTCGACGCGGCCGCGCTCGCCGCCGCGCGCGCCACGCGCTTCGGCACGATTTTCATCGACGTGTATCGCGAAGCGTGCCGTGACATTCCCGTTCGCGCCGTTCCGCATGCGTTCTACGAAATTCCGCCCGCCGACGCGCCCGTGCTGATCCTGTCGGGCGGCGCCGATCCGGCAACGCCGCCGCGCCACGGCGAGGCGGTCGCGCGGCGGCTCGAACGCGCGCTGCACCTGGTCGCGCCGAACCTCGGCCACGGGATCTCCGGGCAAGGCTGCGCGCCGGAGCTGATCGCGCGCTTCGTGCGCCAAGCCGGTTTCGACGGGATCGACGGCGCTTGCCTGCAGCGCATACCGGCGCCGGTCGTGTTCCGCCCGCCCGGAGACGTCCGATGATCGAGGTCGAACGGCTCGCCAAGTCCTTCACCGCGCGCGCGGGCCGCCGCGCGACGAAGGTGCCTGCAGTGCAGGATGTGTCGTTCGTCGCACGCGACGGGCGCATCACCGCGCTGCTCGGCCCGAACGGCGCGGGCAAGACAACGACATTGCGCATTCTGGCCACGCTGATGAAGCCCGACGCCGGGCTCGCGCGCGTCGGCGGACACGACGTGGCCGCCGAGCCGCACGCGGTGCGCAGCACGCTCGGCGTCCTGTCGGACGCACGCGGGCTGTATACGCGGCTCACGGCGCGCGAGAACGTCGCCTACTACGCGAGGTTGCGCGGCATCCCCGCCGCTGTGTGCGAGGCGAGGTTGCAGCGCTTCGCCGACGTGCTGGACATGCACGCGTTGCTCGACCGTCCGACGGCGGGGTTTTCGAGCGGCGAGCGGATGAAGGTCGCGCTCGCGCGCGCGCTGATCCACGACCCGCAGCACCTGATCCTCGACGAACCGACCAACGGGCTCGACGTGATGTCCACGCGCGCGCTGCGCAGGCTGCTCGCGCAACTGCGCGACGAGGGCCGCTGCATCCTGTTCTCGACGCACATCATGCAGGAGGTCGAGCAGGTGTGCGACGACATCGTCGTCGTCGCGCACGGCCGCTCCGTCGCGCACGGCGGCGCCGCCGAGCTGCGCGCGCTCGCCGGTACGGCCACGCTCGAAGACGCCTTCGTCGCGCTGGCGCTTGAATCGGATCGCGGATTGCGGATTGCGCGTCGGCAGGCCGGGTTTTTGCCGAGCAAGGAGCATCTTCGACGCCGCCGGGACGCGATGCCCGCGGCATTCCCGGGTGAACGCGATCCGCCATCCGCGATCCGCAATCCGAATGACCGCCCTCACCGTCTTCCTCAAGGAACTGATCGACGCGCTGCGCGACCGCCGCACCTGGATCGTCGTGCTCGTCGGCTCGGTCATCGCCGGGCCGGCGGCGCTGCTGCTCGTGTCGAACTTCGTTTCGGGTGTCGAGGAGCGCGCGGCGCGGCGCGAGATCGTGATCGACGGCATCGAGCACGCCCCGACGCTCGTGAATTTCCTGCAGCGCGCCGGCGCGACGGTCGTCGCCGCGCCGGCCGACTACGCGGATCAGCTGCGCTCGGGCAGGCTGCAGAACGCGGTGATCCGGCCGCCGGCGGACTTCGAGCGGCAGCTCGCGAGCGGCGCAACGGTGCGGGTCGACGTGCTGTTCGACGACAGCCACGACAAGGCACAGCCGGTCGTTCGCGCCAGCCTCAGATTGCTCGCCGCGTTCAACCGCGAACTGGGCATGCAGCGGCTCGTCGCGCGCGGGGTCAGCCCGCAGCTGCTCGAGGCGATCGAAGCCGAGGAGCAGAGCCTCTCGCCCGCCGGCGCGCGCGGCGCGCAACTGCTGTTCATCGTCCCGTGGGTCGCGCTGCTGGTCGCGGTGGCCGGCAGCATGAGCGTGGCGATCGACGTCACCGCGGGCGAGCGCGAGCGCGGCTCGCTCGAGCCGCTGCTCGGCAATCCGGTCGACGTGCGCGCGCTCGTTCTCGGCAAGTGGGCGGCGGTGACCGTCTGCTCGGCGGCGATCGTCGTGCTGACGATCGCGGGCTTCATCGCCGCGATGCAGTTCATCCGCAACGAGACGCTGTCGGCGCTGATGCAGTTCGGCGCGCGCGAGGTCGGACTGTTCGCGGTCATGCTGCTGCCGTTTTCCGCGCTGATGGCGGCGGTCAACATGCTCGCCGCCACCTACGGGCGCAGCTTCAAGGAAGCGCAGACCTACGTCAGCTACATCACGATGCTCGTCAATGTCGCGCCGATCGTGCCGCTGTTTCTCAGCGTCCGCGACGCGGCCTGGCAGCTCGCGGTGCCGGCGCTCGGCCAGCTGGCGGTGCTGATGCGCGGGCTGCGCGGGGAGCCGGTCGGCGCGGTCGACATCGCCGGGCCGGGGCTCGTCTGCGTCGCGCTCACCGCGCTGGTGCTCGGACTGCACGCCCGCCTGCTGACGCGCGAGGCGATCGTGTTCTCCCGCTCGTAGCGCGCGACGGGCAAGGCCCGGACAGCCGGGAATTCGGACGGTAATTCGCCGAGTCTCGCGGAAAGCCGGTGAGATAATCGCAGGCGCATGGCACAGACCGAGCTCGCCACCCTGCCGACCGAACCCTCGGCCACGCTGAAGAACGCGCCGAGGCTGATCGGACGCTTCTCGATCCGCGGCGAGATCGGACGCGGGTCCAACGGTGTCGTCTACGCGGCGCACGACCCCGTGCTCGGCCGAGAGGTCGCGATCAAGGCGATCCCGCTCACCGACGACGCCTTCTTCCGCCAACAGATCGAGGCCAACTTCCTGAACGAAGCGAAGGCCGCCGGCGGACTGAACCACCCGCACATCGTCACGGTGTTCGACGCCGGCCGCACCGACGAGCTGGCCTACATCGCGATGGAGCGGCTGCACGGCCGCGACCTGCACGAGTTCATCGCCGCCGGCGACAAGCTGACGCCGTGGCAGGCCGCGCAGTTGATGGCGCGCGTGGCCGACGCCGCGCACTATGCGCACAAGCGCGGGCTGGTCCACCGCGACATCAAGCCGAGCAACATCTTCCTGCTCCGCGACACCAAGCCCAAGGTGCTCGACTTCGGCGTGGCGATCGCGATGTTCACGGCCGGCGACGCCGAGCACAAGCGCCAGTTGATCGGTACGCCGAACTACATGTCGCCCGAGCAGGCGCTCGGCAGGAAGATCGACCCGCGCAGCGATGTCTTCTCGATCGGCACGATCCTGTACGAGCTGCTCGCCCACCGGCGCGCCTTCGAGGGCAAGACGATCGAAGAGACGCTCGCGCTCGTGGTGACGTGCAAGCCCACGCCGCTCTCCGAGCTGCGGCCCGAGCTGCCGCGCGCGCTGATCGACATCGTCGAGCGCGCGATCGCCAAGGAGCCCGACGACCGCTACCAGACCGCAGGCGAACTGCGCAACGACCTGGCGGCGTTCGCCGGCCAGCGACCCGCGCCGACCACGCGCGGCCGCAACGGTACGGTGCGTACCCACCGCGGCCGAATCGCGGGGCTGCTCGACCGCTGGGAGTGGTCGCGCGACGCGCTCGCCGCGGGTGCGGGCATGCTGCTGCTCGGCATCCTGTGGTTCGTGCTGAGCGCCGGCGATCGCGAGCCGCCGGTGCTACAGGCTGCGGCACCCGCGCCGGCGCCGCAGCCGATCGCAGCGGCTCCGCCGCCTGCGCAGCCAGCCTCCGGCGACAGCGCCAAGAAGGAGGCGAACGGCCGTGCCGCGCCGGGCGAGCCGACTCGACCGCGCGTTCCCCTGGAGGCACGCCGCCCGCGCGAGACGAAGGCGGACAATGCGCCCGCCGCGCCGGCCATCGGCACCGTCACGCTCGCGATCGCACCGTGGGGCGAAGTCGTCGTCAATGGGGCGACGCAGGGTGTGTCGCCTCCGCTGACCAAGCTCGCGCTCGCGCCGGGACTGCACACGATCGAGGTGCGCAACGGAGCGGCGCCGCCGTACACGACGCGAATCGAGATCCGCGCCGGCCAGACGGTCACGCTGCAGCATCGCTTCTAGTGCCGCGCTCCGACGAGTCCAGCACGGGCGTGATCGCATCGCCCCGAGCCGATGTCCCGGCGCGCCGGCAGCTCCGCCGTATGCCCGACCGGGCCGCGATTGGCACGGTGAGGAGCTTGCTTTACCCTCGCCCGATCGCGCCTCACCCGACGCAGCACGCATGAGCGAAGCGTTGTCACCGAACCTGCGCCTGATCGGCCGCTATGCGATCCTGCGCGAGCTGCGGCGCGACCGCTCGAGCGTGTCGTACGTCGCGGCCGATCCGGTGATGCATCGCGAGGTCGTGCTCAAGGCCGTGCAGATGCCGCCGCCGGCCGACGGCAAAGGAAGCACCGAGGCCGAGATCTCCGCGCTCGAAGCGGCCTTCGTCCGGCAGGCGCAGGCCGCGGGCAAACTGCACCACCCCCACATCGTCACCGTCTTCGACGCCGGGCGCATCCACAACGTCGGTTACCTCGCGATCGAGCGCGTCGCCGGGCGCCCGCTGCACGAGCTGCTCGCCAGCGGCTGGCGCCCCGAGTTCGTCCATGCCGCGAGCATCGCGGCGCGCATCGCCGACGCGATCGACTACGCGCACGGCCAGGGGATCGCGCACGGCCACCTCGGCCCGCAACACGTGATCCTGCAAAGCGGCGGTGCACCGAAGGTCGAAGGCTTCGGCGGCTGGATCGACGGCGGAACCGGCGGCGAGGACGCGCTCGCGCGAACCGAGCGGCTGCTGCCCTATTTCCAGAACGAGCTCGCCGAGGAAACGCGGCGCGCCGACGTGCGCTCGATCGCGGCGCTGCTGTACATGATGCTGACCGGCCGCGCGCCCAAGGGCGACAAGCCGGCGCCGATCGCGACGCTGCGAACCGACACGCCGCCGGCGCTGGCGAAAATCGTCGACGAGACGCTCGATCCGAATGCACCCGCCTCGCACCGCACCGCCGGCGATCTACGCGATGCGCTGACCGCGTTCCTGTGGATCGAGCGCAAGGAACACGTGGCACCCGGGACGATCGGCATTCCGCTGACCGCGCCGCCACGCGAAGCGCTCGTCCGCGACGAGGCCGGCCCGGCGACCGTGCCGCGCACGATTCCGCAGCAGCCCGCGACCGCGCAGCCGGCGGTCGAGCCGCAGCTCGCCGAAGAAGCACCGACGCCTTCGTTCGCCGAGCGCGTCCGCGCGCTCGCCGGGCGCGTGCGCCGCGACGCGCTGCCATGGCTGCGCACCAACCGGCTGCTGGTCGGCGCGATGGCCGCATTGCTGTTCGCCGGACTGGCGATCGGCATGATCCTCGGCAACGTCGCCGGCGGCGCGAAGGGCGTCGCCACGGCGCCGAAGGCGGCGCCGGCGATCGCTCCCGCTCAGCAGGGCACGGGGGTCATCGTGCTCGACATCGCGCCGTGGGGCGAGGTCTTCGTCGACAACAAGCCGGTCGGCGTCACGCCGCCGCTTGCGGAGCTGAAGCTTCCCGCGGGGCGCCACACGATCGAGATCCGCCACGGCGACCGGCCGTCGATCGTCGCGCACGTCGACGTGGATCCGTCCAAGCCGCAGCAGATCCGCCACCGCTTCGAATGAGTCCGCGCGTCGCCCGCCTGCTCGCACTGGCTTGGACATGCGCCTGGCTCGCGGGCTGCGAATCGCTGCGTCCGCCGCCCGCGCCACCGCCCGCCCCGACCGCGAGCGTGGCCGCGCTGTATCAGCGGCCGCCGGAACGCGCGCTGATCAACGGGCTGCGCTTCTACGAGGAAGGCGCTTTCGACAAGGCCGAAACCGCGTTCCGCTCCGCGCTGCTGCAGGGCCTGCGCGACCGGCGCGACGCCGCGGCCGCGTACAAATACCTCGCGTTCATCGCCTGTGCGTTCAACCGGATCGGCGACTGCGAGCAGAACTTCCGTTCGGCGTTCGCATCCGATCCCGAGTTCGTCCTGACCGACGCCGAAATCGGCCACCCGATCTGGGGGCCGGTGTACCGGAAGGTGGCGGCGGAACGGAAGCGCTGACCGGGGCGGACTCAGAAACCGATCCGCGGCTTCTTCGCGATCCGCTCCTCGGTGATGTCTTCTGCCAGCACCTCGCTGCGGCCTGCGAGCTTGGCGTTGCCGAAGGCCGCGAGCATCACGCGGCGCATCTCGCGCGGCTTGAGCCTGGCGAGCCGGTCGAGCGCATCGGCGGCGAGCGACTCGGGAAACTGCCGGCCCCACGCGTGCTCGTCGCGCAGCTCGCGATAGATGCTGGCCGCGATCCGGCGCGCACCCTCGGCGTCTGGCGCGTCGATCGTGTAGACGTTCATCCGGTTCAGGATCGGCTCGGGGATCGACCGCGCGTCGTTGGCGGTCGCGACCCAGACGACGTCGCTCGCGTCGATCGGCACCTCGGCGAACTCGTCGACGAATTCGCACGCGGTGTCGTGCTCGAGCAGCGTGTACAGGCTGCCGAGCGGGTCGTACTGCTGGTCGCCTCCGGACTTGTCGATCTCGTCGACGACGATGACCGGGTTGGCGTAGTCGCCGTTGACCAGCGCGTCGAACACCTTGCCGGGCTTGGCGTTTTTCCATTGCGCGCTGGCGCCCGAAAGGATCCAGCCCGCGGTCAGCGAGCTCATTCCGATGAACGAGTAGCCGGTGCCGAGCAGCTTCGACAGCCGGCGCGCGAAGTGCGTCTTGCCGATGCCGGGATCGCCGAGCAGCAGCATCGGCTCGAGATCGAGCGGATCGTCGCTCGACAGGCACAGTGCGAGCTGGCGGCGGATGTCCTCGAGCGGCTCCGCGAAGTTGGGCAGCTCGTCGATCAGCGCGTCGATGTCAGGCAACGCCGACGGCTTGATGGTGAACCGCTGGCCGCCGGCCTTGATCATCTTGATGTAGGTGGCCTTCAGCGCGTCGTTGGCGCCGCTGCCGAGGTCCTGCAGTTCGCTGAGCGCCTCCTCGACGCGCGGGACGTGATACACGTCCTTGAAGCCCGCGATCGAGATCGCGGGTTTGGTGGAGATCGCAGGAACGCTCATCGATACCTCCCGGGTGAAACTGCCGCGCCGTTGAGCCGAAAACGTATCGCGTGTGCAGGATGATGACAAGCAAGCGGCCCGCCGGCATCGGACGATAAGCGCCGCCGGAGCACGGCCTGGCGCATCTCAGCACTCGCGCCGCGCGAGTGCCAAGGCCTTTGACGGTGGCCGCGAAGACGGGTTCGGTGGAACCAGAGACGCCAGTGAGTTGCGGTGCGGCGATCCGCCGCTCGGCGAGTTCGCCGAAGGGACGGCTACTTCGCGGTGCGCAGCCCCTGCTCGGCGGCCCACACGGCGGCTTCGACCCGCGAACGGAACGACAGTTTCTTGAGCACGTGCTTGACGTGCACCTTGACCGTGCCTTCGGTGATGTTGAGGGTACGTGCGATCAACTTGTTGCTCATGCCGTCGGCGACACAGCGCAGCACGGCCTGCTCGCGCTCGGTGAGCTCGCGCAGATCGCGCTTCGGACCGCGGCTCTCGTCGTGCGCCTCCTGGCGCAACGCCGCGGCGAGCCGGCCCGCGAGCGCATCGCCGATGACGGTCGTACCCGACAGCGCCGCGCGCACGCGACCGAGGAGATCCTCGGGCTCCATGTCCTTCAGCAGATAGCCGTCGGCGCCGGCGCGGATCGCGCCGATCAGGTCCTCGGGGGCATCGGAGACGGTCAGCATCACGACGCGCCGCGACGGGTCCTCCTCTTTCAGCGCGGCCAGGATGTCGATCCCGCTCTCGCCCTTGAGGTTCAGGTCGAGCAGGATCAGGTCGGGGTCGTGCTGCGCGGCAAGCCTCAGCGCCTCGGCCTTGTTGCCGGCCTCGCCGACGACCCGGATGCCGGCGTCCATCGCGAGCAGTTGAACCACCCCCTTGCGGAACAGCGGATGGTCGTCGACGACGAGCACCGTGTGCGTATTCTCGGTCGACATCGGTTCAGTTCGCTTCCACGGACGGCCGTTCGGGTTCCTTCGGTGCCGACGCCGCAAACGCGGTGGCGGCGACGAAGTGCAGTTGCACCCGCGTGCCCCCGCCTTCGCGCGGGCCGATCTCGATCCGCCCGCCGAGCAGCGCAGCGCGGTCGCGCATGATCGCCAAGCCGAAATGATGCCGAGGCGAACCGCGCGGGTCGATGCCGACACCGTCGTCGTCGATCGTCACGCGGATCGCGCGGCCCTCCTCGCGCTGCAGCTTGAGCGTGACGTGTTGCGCCCGCGCATGCTTCTCGACGTTGGTCAGCGCCTCGCGGACGATCTGCAGCACGTGAATCTGCTCGTTCGCTGACAGCTCGATGCCGATCAGCTCGTCCTCGACCTCTACCCGTACGCCGGAGTGGCGCTCGAACTCGGCGACCGTCTCGCGCAGCGCGGCGGCGAGCCCGTCGCCGCCCGCCTTCAACCGGAATGTCGTCAGCAGCTCGCGAAGCTGCCGGTACGCGCTCGCCACGCCTTCGCGCAGCTCGGTGAGCACCTTCTGCGCATCGGGATGTCCCGACCGGCCGTCGATCAGCGTCGCGAGCCGCATCAACTGGATCTTGGTGTACGAAAGCGACTGCGCGAGCGAGTCGTGCAATTCGCGCGCGATGGCCGAGCGTTCCTCGAGCAGCGCCAGACGCTGGTGCTCCTCACGCCGCTCGGCGGCGGCCAGCGCCGCGCCGATGTGACGGCCGATCGTTTCGGCGAGCTCGAGCTGCCACGGCTCGAGCCCCCTGCCCGGCGCGAGCGCGAGCGGCATCACGCCGTAACTCGTTCCGCCGTCGATCAGCGGCACACCGACGACGCGCCGCTCGCCGCGCTCGGTCGAGTCGAGCCGCCACACGAGCTTGCCGTTGCCGTGACAGTCTGCGCAGCGGTCGGGGGCGCACACATCGCCTGGCACGGCCTCGTCGCGCACGAGCGGAAAGCCGCGCCGGACATCCCCGCGGTGCACGCAGATCGCGCCGCCTTCGACGCCGAGCACGCGCTTCAGGCTCCCGAGCACGCCGGCCAGCGCTGCGGTATCGAGCGGCTTTTCCGACAGGCCGCGCGTCGTTTCGTACAGCAGAGCGAGCGAGCGGTTCTTGCGTTCGAGATCGGCGGTCTTCTCGGCGACCTGTCGTTCGAGCGAGCCGTACAGACGAGCGAGCTGCTCGACCATCGTGTTGAACGCCTGACCGAGCTGGCCCATCTCGTCCGGGCCGGTCGACGACACGCGTGCGCGAAACGAGCCGGTGCGCACCGCGCGCGCCGAACGCAGCAGGTCCGAAAGCGGCTGGAACACCTCGACGTGCAGCAGGAAGATCGCGGTGATCACGAGCACGACGATCACGAAGAACGCTGCGCCGAGCCAGACGCGAAGCCACTGGATTCGGCTTTCGAGGTCGGCTTCGAGCGCCTCGACGAAACGGTCGACCTCCGCGACGAAGCCGTCGACGTCGGCGAGGAACGCGCCGCGCCGGCGCGGGTCTTCGATCGCAGCTTCGGCACGCGGGCGGATCTCGGACCGCCAGCGCTCCGCGATGCGCGCGTGCGCCACGCGCAGCGGATCGGCCGCATCGCCGGGCAACCCGTCGAGCAGCCGCGGGCTGTGCAGCCTGCGCTCGAACTCCTCGATGGCGAACCGGGCCGCCGCGCCATCCTCGCCGCCGATTCCCATGCCCGCGACCCGGGTGGCGAGCGCATACGACTGCATGCGCAGCGAGCCGGCGACATTGATCGCGCTCGCCTTGCCGGTGGACTGCTCGGTGAACATCGTGGCCACGAAGATCACGGCCAGCGCGAGCAGCGTCACCGCGCCGAGCACGAGGCTGACGCGCAGCAGGATCGATTGCGCCCAAAGACGCTGCAGGAAAGTCAAGCGCTCGCTCCGTCAGTCGATGCACCGCGCCCGGTCGGCGTACAGGCCGAACGATACCCGTGGCGCCCACCTTGGCCGTGCGCATTGCCACCCCGCCGGGATGCCCGCGCTACTACCAAGGTGGTACGCGCCAAAGGTCGAAGGTGAAAGGCCTTGTACATGTTGACGCCGATCATAAGAGCCGCCGATCGGACGCCTACTGTGCGCGCCATCGAAGCCGCGCGAGGCCGCGCAGCACCACAGGTACAGGAGACCGACCGATGCCGGAAACCGAGCCGCACGTTCAGGAGCAGACGCACAGCGGATCGAGCCTCAAGACCAAACAGTGGTCGGTGGCGATCATGAGCACCGTGGCGTTCACGGTGTGCTTCGCCGTTTGGATGATGTTCGCGGTCATCGGCATCCCGATCAAGAAGATGCTGGACCTGAACGCGACGCAGTTCGGGCTGCTGACCGCCACGCCGGTGCTGACCGGGTCGCTGATCCGCGTCCCGCTCGGCATGTGGACCGACAAGTACGGCGGCCGGATCGTCTTTTTCCTGCTGATGCTGTCGACCGTCATTCCGATCTGGCTGATCGCCTACGCGACCGAGTTCTGGCAGTTCCTCGTGCTCGGGCTGTTCGTCGGACTGGCGGGCGGATCGTTTTCGGTCGGGACGCCGTACGTGGCGCGCTGGTTCGAAAAGCGGCAGCAGGGCTTCGCGATGGGCGTGTTCGGTGCCGGCAACTCGGGCGCCGCGGTGACCAAGTTCGTCGCGCCCGCGCTCGTCGTCGCCTTCGGCTGGACCATCGTGCCGAAGGTCTACGCCGTCGCGATGCTCGTGACCGCGATCGTCTTCTGGATGTTCACGTATCACGATCCGAAGCACGTGATCCCGGGGCACATCACGTATCGGCGCCAGCTCGAGGTGCTGCGCGATCCGATCGTCTGGAAGTACTGCCAGTACTACTCGATCGTCTTCGGCGGCTACGTCGCGCTGTCGCTGTGGATGGTCAATTACTACGTCGGCGAGTTCGGGCTGGACATCCGCGTCGCCGCGCTGCTGGCGGCGTGCTTCTCGCTGCCGGGCGGGGTGCTGCGCGCCATCGGCGGCTGGCTGAGCGACAAGTGGGGCGCGCACCGGGTCACGTGGTGGGTCATGTGGGTGAGCTGGATCTGCCTGTTCCTGCTGTCGTATCCGGCGACGACCTACACGATCCAGACGGTCGACGGTCCGGTGACGTTCACGCTCGCGCACAACGTCTGGACGTTCACGTTCCTGATGTTCGTGCTGGGCATCGCCTGGGCCTTCGGCAAAGCGAGCGTCTTCAAGTACATCGCCGACGACTATCCGGCGAACATCGGAACGATCTCGGGCATCGTCGGACTGGCCGGCGGCATCGGCGGCTTCCTGCTGCCGATCATGTTCGGCGCGTTGCTCGACCTGACCGGCGTGCGCTCGACCGCCTTCATGCTGATGTACGGCGTCGTGTGGGTCTCGCTGATCTGGATGTACTGGACCGAGGTCCGGCGCGCCGAAGTGATCGGCCCGCACGCGCAGTCGTTCAGCCTGAAGGGCTGACGCGCCGGAGCAACGACCTACAACCGAGGAGCAATCATGGCCGCCGCGCAACCGACCGGGACCGCGCCCCGCGTCACCAGTTCGGTCGACATCGTCGACTGGCGCCCGGAAGACCCCGCTTTCTGGGAGTCGACCGGCAAGAGGATCGCCTACCGCAATCTCGCGATCTCCGTGCCGGCGCTGTTGTGCGCCTTCGCGGTCTGGGGGATGTGGGGAATCATCACGGTGCAGATGCACAACCTCGGCTTCCCGTTTTCGCAAGCCGAGCTTTTCACGCTCACCGCGATCGCAGGCATCGCCGGCGCGACGATGCGCATCCCCGCATCGTTCTTCATCCGCATCGCCGGCGGCCGCAACACGATCTTCCTGACCACCGCCATGCTGCTGTCACCGGCGATCGGCACCGGCATCGCCCTGCAGCATCCCGAGTGGCCGCTCTGGGTGTTCCAGTTGATGGCGCTGTGGTCGGGGGTGGGCGGAGGCAACTTCGCAAGCTCGATGTCGAACATCAGCACCTTCTTTCCCAAGCGGCTGCAAGGCACCGCGCTCGGAATCAACGCGGGAATCGGCAATTTCGGCGTCACGACGATGCAGATCGTGATCCCGCTGGTGATGACGGTCAGCCTCTTCGGCGCGCTCGGGGGCGAACCGATGATCCTGCTGAAGGACAGCGGCTGGATCTTCGGCAAGATCCCCGCGGGCACGCCGACATGGATCCAGAACGCCGGCTTCGCCTGGGTGCTGTCGCTGGTGCCGCTGTCGATCCTTTGCTGGTTCGGGATGAACAACCTGCTGACCGTGTCGCCACAGATCGGTAGCACGATCCAGGCGTTTCTGAAGATCACGTGGCTCTACACGCTGGCGTTCGTGCCGGCGATCTTCGTGCTGTACCTGTACCTGCCGGCGCCGACCGGGCTGGGACTGCTCAGCATGTGGGTCGCGATTCCCCTCGACATCATCCTGGCGCTGCTGGTGATGAAGCTCGCGGCGTTCGGCCCGATGAAGGAGAACGTCGCCAGGCAGTTCCAGATCTTCCGCGACAAGCACACCTGGTCGATGACCGCGCTGTACATCGTCACGTTCGGTTCGTTCATCGGCTTCTCGATGGCGCTGCCGCTGTCGATCGCCGTGATCTTCGGCGTCAGCCACGTCCCGGGGCCCGACGGCGTGATGACGCACACGCTGAAGAACCCCAACGCACCGTCGGCGTTCACCTATGCGTGGATCGGACCCTTCGTCGGCGCGGCCATCCGGCCCATCGGCGGCTGGATCTCGGACAAGGTCGGCGGTTCGATCGTCACACAGGTCATTTCGGTGGTCATGGTGATCGCGTCGATCGCGGTGGGCTACGTGATGCTGCTCGCCTACAACTCGCCCACCCCCGAGCAGTACTTCGTTCCGTTCCTGCTGCTGTTCATCGTGCTGTTCGCCGCGAGCGGCATCGGCAACGGGTCGACGTTCAGAACGATCGGCGTGATCTTCGACCGGACCAAAGCCGGCCCGGTGCTCGGCTGGACTTCGGCGGTGGCCGCGTACGGGGCGTTCGTCGCGCCGATCGTGATCGGCGAGCAGATCAAGGCCGGCACGCCGCAGATCGCGATGTACAGCTTCGCGGCCTTCTATGCGGTGTGCATCGTGCTGAACTGGTGGTTCTATCTGCGGCGCGATGCGTACGTGAAGAACCCGTAACACTTCAGGCCAATGGCGCTGTCGCCCGGCGCGGACTAGAAACGACGCAAAGCGGATTCGGAGATTCCAGATGAGCAACTTCCTCGACCGACTGCTGTTCTTCACGAAGGAGCGCGAGCCTTTCGCCGGCGGCCACGGCGTGGTCACGCACGAGGACCGTCGCTGGGAGGACGGCTACCGCAAGCGCTGGCAGCACGACAAGATCGTGCGCTCGACCCACGGCACGAACTGCACTGGCTCGTGCTCGTGGAAGATCTATGTCAAGGGCGGCATCGTCACGTGGGAGACGCAGCAGACCGACTATCCGCGCACGCGCCCGGACATGCCGAATCACGAGCCGAGGGGCTGTTCGCGCGGCGCTTCGTACTCGTGGTACCTGTACTCGGCCAACCGGCTGAAGTATCCGCTGGTGCGCGGACGCCTGATCCGGCTGTGGCGCGAGGCGCGCAGGACCAAGGATCCGGTCGCCGCGTGGGCCAGCATCGTCGAAGACCCGGTCAAGAGCGCGGAGTACAAGGGCCGGCGCGGGCTAGGCGGCTTCATCCGCAGCACCTGGGACGAGGTCAACGAGCTCGTCGCGGCAGCCAACGCGTACACGGTCAAGAAGTTCGGCCCAGACCGCGTGATCGGCTTTTCGCCGATTCCAGCGATGTCGATGGTCAGCTACGCGGCCGGCAGCCGCTACCTGTCGCTGATCGGCGGCGTGTGCATGAGCTTCTACGACTGGTACTGCGACCTGCCGCCGTCGAGCCCGCAGACCTGGGGCGAGCAGACCGACGTGCCCGAATCGGCCGACTGGTACAACTCCACGTACATCATTGCGTGGGGCAGCAACGTTCCTCAGACGAGGACACCCGACGCGCACTTCTTCACCGAGGTCCGCTACAAGGGCGCGAAGACGGTCGCGATCACGCCGGACTACTCCGAGGTCGCCAAGCTCTCCGACGTCTGGCTGCACCCGAAACAGGGCACCGATGCGGCGCTCGGCATGGCGCTCGGCCATGTGATCCTGAAGGAATTCCACGTCGATCGGCGGGTGCCCTACTTCGACGACTACGTCCGCCAGTACACCGACCTGCCGCTGCTGGTGATGCTGAAGAAGCAGGGCGACCGGTACGTCGCCGACCGCTACGTGCGTGCCTCGGACTTCGACGACAAGCTCGCGCAGAGCAACAACCCCGAGTGGAAGACGGTCGCCGTCGAGGAAGGAACCGGGCGCATCGTGCTGCCGAACGGCTCGATCGGCTTCCGTTGGGGCGAAACCGGTGCCAACGCCGGCAAGTGGAACCTCGAGAAGCGCGACGCGCGCGACGGCCGCGAGGTCAGGCTCGCGCTGTCGCTGCTGGAAGGCAAGCACGAGGTCGCTCCGGTGGCGTTCCCGTACTTCGGCGGCGTCGAAAACGAGCACTTCACGTCGAACCCGTTCAAGGACGTACTGGTGCGCAACGTGCCGGCGATGAAACTGAAGCTCGGCGGCGAGGAGACGCTGGTCGCGACGGTGTTCGACCTGATGGTCGCCAACTACGGCATCGACCGCAACCTCGGCGGCGACCACCTGCCACGCGACTACGACGACAACGCACCGTACACGCCGGCGTGGCAGGAGAGAATCACCGGCGTTTCGCGCGCGGCAGTCATTCGTCTTGCGCGCGAGTTCGCCGAGAACGCCGCCAAGACGCACGGCAAGAGCATGGTGATCATCGGCGCCGCGATGAATCACTGGTACCACTCGGACATGAACTACCGGTCGGTCATCAACATGCTGATGCTGTGCGGCTGCATCGGACAGAGCGGCGGCGGCTGGGCGCACTACGTGGGCCAGGAGAAGTTGCGGCCGCAGACCGGCTGGACACCGCTTGCGTTCGCGCTCGACTGGGTGCGCCCGCCGCGCCAGCAGAACTCGACCAGCTTTTTCTATGCGCACACCGACCAGTGGCGCTACGAGAAGCTCGCGGTCGATGAGATCCTGTCGCCGCTGGCGGACAAGCAGCGATTCCGCGGCAGTTTCATCGACTTCAATGCGCGCTCCGAACGCATGGGCTGGCTGCCGTCGGCGCCGCAGCTCGAGACGAACCCGCTGCAGGTGTGCAGAGACGCAGCGGCTGCCGGCATGGATCCGAAGGACTACGCCGTGAAGGCGTTGAAGGACGGGTCGCTGAAGCTGTCCTGCCTCGACCCGGACAACCCGGCCAACTTCCCGCGCAACCTGTTCGTTTGGCGCTCCAACCTGCTCGGCTCCTCGGGCAAGGGTCACGAGTACTTCCTCAAGCACCTGCTCGGCACCAGCCACGGCGTGCTCGGCAAGGATCTCGGCGAGGAAGGCGGGCAGAAACCGGTCGACGTCAAATGGCACGACAAGGCGCCGCAAGGCAAGCTCGATCTGCTGGTGACGATCGACTTTCGTATGAGCACGACCGCGCTGTATTCGGACGTCGTGCTGCCGACGGCGACCTGGTACGAAAAGAACGATCTGAACACCTCCGACATGCATCCGTTCATCCATCCGCTGTCGACCGCGGTGGATCCGGCCTGGCAGGCGAGGAGCGATTGGGAGATCTTCAAGGGCATCGCGAAGAAGTTCTCCGAGGTGTGCGTCGGCCATCTCGGCGTCGAGAAGGACCTGGTGCTCACGCCCACGCTGCACGACACGCCGACCGAGTTGGCGCAGCCGCTCGACGTGAAAGACTGGGGCAAGGGCGAGGTCGATCTGATTCCGGGCAAGACCGGACCGCAGATGACGGTCGTCGAGCGCGACTACCCGAACACCTACAAGCGCTTCACGGCGCTCGGGCCGTTGATGACCAAGATCGGCAACGGCGGCAAGGGGATCGCCTGGAATACGGTCGACGAGGTCAAGGCGCTCGGCGACCTGAACGGCACGGTCGCCGACGAAGGTCCGACCAAGGGGCTGCCCAAGATCGAGACCGACATCGACGCCGCCGAAGTGATCCTGATGCTCGCCCCCGAAACCAACGGGCACGTGGCGGTCAAGGCATGGGACTCGTTGTCCAAGGTGACCGGGATCGACCACAAGCATCTCGCATTGCATCGCGAGGACGAGAAGATCCGCTTCCGCGACCTGCAGGCGCAGCCGCGCAAGATCATCTCGTCGCCGACGTGGTCGGGGCTGGAGAGCGAGAAGGTCTCGTACAACGCCGGCTACACGAACGTGCACGAGCTGATCCCGTGGCGGACGCTGTCGGGCCGGCAGCAGTTCTACCAGGACCACCTGTGGATGCGCGCCTTCGGCGAAGCGCTGTGCGTGTACCGGCCGCCGGTCGATCCGAAAGCGGTCAACCCGGCGAAAGGACTGCGGCCGAACGGCAACAAGGAGGTGGTGCTGAACTTCATCACGCCGCACCAGAAGTGGGGCATCCACTCCACCTACACCGACAACCTGATCATGCTGACGCTGAACCGCGGCGGGCCGGTGGTGTGGATCTCGGAGACCGATGCGAAGGCGGCGGGCATCGCCGACAACGACTGGATCGAGCTGTACAACGTCAACGGCGCGATCGCGGCGCGCGCGGTCGTCAGCCAGCGCGTCAACCCCGGCATGTGCCTGATGTACCACGCGCAGGAGAAGATCGTGAACACGCCGGGCAGCGAAGTCACCGGCCAGCGCGGCGGGATCCACAACTCGGTCACGCGCGCGGTACTGAAACCCACGCACATGATCGGCGGCTACGCGCAGCTCGCTTACGGCTTCAACTACTACGGCACGATCGGCACCAACCGCGACGAGTTCGTCATCGTGCGCAAGATGGCGAAGGTCGACTGGCTCGATACGCCGACGCCCGATGCGTTGGCGCAGGCGGCCGCGGCCGCGAATGCGTAGAAACAAACTGAACCACCGAGACACCGAGATCGCAGAGAACCGCTTGCTGTTGCCTTTCTCGGTGTTCTCCGTGTCTTTGTGGTGAAAACGGTCTTTGGGAGTGCAGACATGAAAGTTCGCGCGCAGATCGGCATGGTGCTGAATCTCGACAAGTGCATCGGCTGCCATACCTGCTCGGTGACGTGCAAAAACGTCTGGACCAACCGCACCGGCATGGAATATGCGTGGTTCAACAACGTCGAGACCAAACCCGGCATCGGCTATCCGAAGGAATGGGAGAACCAGGACAAGTGGAAAGGCGGCTGGGTACGCAAGGCCAACGGCAGGATCGAGCCGCGCCAGGGCGGACGCGCGCGAATCCTGATGAACATCTTCGCCAACCCGAACCTGCCCGAGATCGACGACTACTACGAGCCGTTCGACTTCGACTACGAGCATCTGCAGACCGCGCCCGAGATGGGCGCCGCGCCGACCGCGCGGCCGCGCTCGCTGATCTCCGGCGAGCGGATGGAGAAGATCGAATGGGGTCCGAACTGGGAGGAGATCCTCGGCGGTGAGTTCGCCAAGCGCTCGCTCGACGCCAACTTCGCCGAAATGGAAAAGGCGATGTACGGCGAGTTCGAGAAGACCTTCATGATGTACCTGCCGCGGCTGTGCGAACACTGCCTGAACCCCACGTGCGTCGCTTCGTGCCCGTCGGGCTCGATCTACAAGCGCGAGGAAGACGGCATCGTGCTGATCGACCAGGACAAGTGCCGCGGCTGGCGCATGTGCGTGTCGGGCTGCCCGTACAAGAAGATCTACTACAACTGGGCCACCGGCAAGGCCGAAAAGTGCATCTTCTGCTATCCGCGCATCGAGGCGGGACAGCCGACCGTGTGCTCCGAAACCTGTGTGGGCCGCATCCGCTACCTCGGTGTGCTGCTGTACGACGCCGACCGCATCGAGGAGGCCGCCAGCGTCGAGCACGCGCGAAGCCTCTACGACGCGCAGCTTCAGATCTTCCTCGACCCGAACGATCCGGCCGTCATCGAGCAGGCCCGCAAGGACGGCGTTCCGGAAGCGTGGCTCGAAGCGGCGAAGAAGTCGCCCGTGTACAAGATGGCGGTCGACTGGCGCGTGGCGCTGCCGCTGCACCCCGAATACCGCACGCTGCCGATGGTCTGGTACATCCCGCCGCTGTCGCCGGTGCAGGCGCGCGTGGAGGCCGGCGCGATCGAGATGAAGGGCGAGCTGCCCGACGTCTCCAGCCTGCGCATCCCGCTGAAGTACCTGTCGAACCTGTTCACCGCGGGCGACGAGGCGTCGGTGGCGCGCGCGCTCGAGCGGATGCTCGCGATGCGCGCGTTCATGCGCGGCCGCCATGTCGACGGCGTCGACCGCCCGGAGATCCTGCAGCAGGCCGGCATCTCGCTCGCGGAAGTCGAGGACATGTACAAGATCATGGCGATCGCCAATTACGAGGACCGCTTCGTGATCCCGACGACCCACCGCGAGTACGCGGAGGATGCGTTCGATCTGCGCGGATCGTGCGGCTTCACGCTCGGGAACCCCGCCGACGAGAAGCCCGGCGCGAAGAGCCTGTTCGGCGCGAAGCGCAAGGTCATCCAGATCAAGGAAGTCTCGCGTGGCTAACGTCGCTTATCGCGCGCTCGCGGTCCTGCTCGACTATCCGTCGGAAGGGCTGCAGGCCAACGTCGCCGAGATCGCGGCGGCGCTCGAATCGCTCGGCGCGGACAGCGTGCGCGCGCTGCGGCCGCTGCTCGCCGAGCTGGCCGAGCGCGACCTGCTCGAACTGCAGGAGACCTACGTCGAGACCTTCGACCGCGGGCGGCGCACCTCGCTCAATCTGTTCGAGCACGTGCACGGCGACTCGCGCGACCGCGGCCAGGCGATGGTCGACCTGCTCGCGATGTACCGCGAGGCGGGCATCGAACTCGCCACCGAGCAGCTTCCCGACTACCTGCCCGCGTTCCTCGAATACCTGTCGCTGCTCGACGACGCGGCTGCGCGCGAGCGGCTCGGCGACATCGCGCATATCCTGCAGTCGATCCGCGCCGCGCTGGCGCGCCGCGCGAGCGCGTACGCGGCCGTGTTCGACGTGCTGCTCGCGCTCGCGGGCGAGAAGCCGCTCGCCGCACACGACACGGACCACGAAGACGACACGACGTTCGAGGCGATCGACGCCGCGTGGAAGGAAGAGCCGGTCAGCTTCCTCGACGCGGCCGCGCCCGCCGGCGCGTGCGGCACGGCGACGCGCCCCGACGTTCAGACGATCCAGATCCACCGGAGGCCCCGATGAGCTCTCTGAATACTTTCCTGTTCGGCATCTATCCGTATATCTGCACGGCGGTATTCCTGATCGGCAGCCTGATCCGCTTCGATCGCGACCCGTACACGTGGAAGTCGGACTCGAGCCAGATGCTGCGCACCGGGCAACTGCGGCTCGGATCGAACCTGTTTCACATCGGCATCCTGGGGATCTTCTTCGGGCACTTCGTCGGGCTGCTGACGCCTGTGCCGGTCTGGCACGCGATCGGCGTCGAGGCGCCGGCCAAGCAGATGCTGGCGATCGTCGCGGGCGGGATCTTCGGCCTGCTGATGCTCGTAGGGCTCGCGATCCTGATGCAGCGCCGCTACAGCGAGCCGCGCATCCGCGCGACGACGACGACGATGGACTGGATCGTGCTCTGGCTGCTGCTGATCCAGTTGCTGCTGGGACTCTTTTCGATCACGGTGTCGTGGCAGCACCGCGACGGCGCAGAGATGATCAAGCTGATGACGTGGGCACAGCACATCGCGACCTTCCGCACCGACGCGGCGGCCTATGTCGCCGACGTGGCGCCGGTGTTCAAGCTGCACCTCGTGCTCGGCATGACGATCTTCCTGGTGTTCCCGTTCTCGCGACTCGTGCACATCTGGAGCGGCTTCGCGTCGCTCGCATACCTGACGCGCGCCTACCAGGTCGTGCGCGCGCGCCGCTGATATGGAAATCCAGCGGATCCGCGAACGCCTGCTCGAGCGCGCCGCCGCGCTCGGCATCGAGCGCGACACCGAAGAGGCGACGATCGACGCGCTGCTCGAGCGCGAGGTCGTCGTGCCGCCGCCGACCGACGCCGAGTGCCGCCGCTACTACGCGCAGCATCCGCAGCGCTTCCGCGCCGGCGCGCTCGCCGAGGTCGACCACATCCTGTTCGCGGTGACCGACGCCGTGCCGCTGACGCCGCTGCGCGAGCGCGCCGAAGCCGCGCTGCGCGAGGTGCTCGCCGCGCCCGAGTCGTTCGCCGCGCGTGCCACGGCGCTGTCGAACTGCCCGTCTGGGCGCGTCGGCGGCAGCCTCGGCCAGATCACGCGCGACTCCGTCGTTCCCGAGTTCTGGCAGGCGGTCGAGTCCTTCGGCGCGCCAGGGATCGTCCCGAAGCTCGTCGAGACGCGCTACGGGCTGCACATCGTGCGCGTCGCGCGCTACGTCGCGGGCGAGTCGCTGCCGTACGAGGCGGTCGCCGAACGCATCGCCGCGCATCTGGCCGACCGCAATCTGCGCGTCGCGCTGCGCGAATACGCGCACGCGCTCGCGCACGACGAGGACGCGCATACACACTGAGCGGCTGGAGGTCGCACATGGCCGGACCGCTGCTCTGTGCCTCGCCCCGCTTCCGCTTCGCGGGCGAGGCGGGTTGACGGGGATTCGCGAGGAAGGGCATGGACGACCTGCTCGCGCGGCTCGCGCGCTTCGAGCGCAACTTCTTCCCGCGCTACGAGAAGACCTATCGGCGGCTCGTCGACGAAGGCCAGCAGCCGAAGACGCTGTTCATCGGTTGCTCCGACTCGCGCATCGTGCCGTACGCACTGATGGATTGCGGCCCCGGAGAGCTGTTCATCGCGCGCAACGTCGGCAACCTGGTTCCGCCGTGGGACATGTCCGCAGGCTTTCATGGCACTGCCGCCGCGATCGAATTCGCGGTACTTCAGCTCCAAGTCCACAACATCGTCGTCTGCGGCCACAGCCATTGCGGCGCGATCCGCGGGCTCTACGCGCCGCCGCCTGCCGAAGCGCGTCACCTGATCGCCTGGCTCGAGCTCGCGCGCGACGCCACGGTGCCTGAACCGGAGTCGCCGCAGGTGCTGCGCCGGGTCGAGCAGCGCTCGATCGTGCTGCAGCTCGAGCGCCTGATGAGCTACCCGATGGTGGCGCGGCGAGTCCGCGCCGGCGAACTGTTCCTGCACGGCTGGTATTACGTGATCGAGGACGGCCGGGTGCTGGTGTTCGATGCCGACGCGGGCGCGTTCGTCCCGCACGAACTGCACTCGAACGCCGGCAGGGTTGCAGCCGTTCCGGCCGGCAGCAGCGTCACCGAAATCGACGCGTCACACTGGACGCGGCTGTCGAAGCCGGATCTCTGAGCGCCGCGCGGAAGGCGCGGTGCGCATCACCTCGTTGAGAACGGGCCGGGGGGATCTATCGTCCCCGCATCGAACTTGGCGTCCCCCGCCCGGGGTCCAGGCGACGCGGGGTACCCCCAATGGCACGAGTTCCGTGCCGCGGCAATTGATGCGGCTCAAGAAAGTTGCTCGGCCTCTCGGGCAGACTGGCGACTCGGTTCAGGGCCCGTCCGGGTTGGCCGAACCGCTTCCCGCTTCCGCGCCACCGGCGCACCGCGCGCTGCAGCGCGCCTTTCCGAGGACTCGTTCAAGCGATGCCGCGTCGACGTTCCAGGCCCCTCGTCTATTCCTGCTCGGGCAGCTCGAGCGCGGCGCAGCTCGCCAATGCCGTCGCGCTGAAGCTCGACCGCGACGGCACGGCCGAGATGTCGTGTATCGCCGGCGTCGGCGGCGACGTGCCCGCGCTGGTGCGCACGGCCAAGTCCGGGCGGCCGATCATCGCGCTCGACGGGTGCGCGCTCGCCTGTGTCAGACATTCGCTGGCACGGCACGGCGTGCGTGCCGACATGTACTTTCTCCTGTCCGACTATGGCGTCGGCAAGCGCGATCACGCCGACTTCGACCCGGACGAAGCCAAACGCGTGTTCGACGCGGTGCGCGACGTCGTTCGCTCCCGGCCCGGTGCAGCCGCGGAGATGAAAGTCACCGTCTCGGAGATCGAGCATCGCGAGGAGACGCCCGGATGACGACCACCGACGCCCCGCACGGCCCCGCGCTGCCGCCGTTGAAGCTCGCGGGTCGCGAGGTGCTGCCGATCGTGCAGGGCGGCATGGGCGTCGGCATCTCCGCGCACCGTTTGGCCGGCACGGTCGCCAGCCTGAACGCCGTCGGCACGCTGTCCTCGGTGGACCTGCGCCGCCATCACCCGGACCTGATGGAGCGCACAGCGCACCTCGGCACCGGACCCGACGCCAAGGCGAAGATCAACGCCGCGAACCTCGAAGCGCTGGACCGCGAGATCCGTGCGGCGCGCGCGATCGCGCAGGGCCGCGGGCTGCTCGCGGTCAACGTGATGCGCGCGGTCGCCGAGTACGCGGCCTACGTCAGGCGCGCGTGCGACAGCGGCATCGACGCGGTCGTCGTCGGCGCGGGTCTTCCGCTCGACCTGCCCGAGCTGGCAGCCGACTATCCCGGGGTCGCGCTGATCCCGATCCTGTCCGACGCGCGCGGCATTGCGCTGATCCTGAAGAAGTGGGAGCGCAAGGGACGGCTGCCCGACGCGATCGTCATCGAGCACCCGAAGCACGCCGGCGGCCACCTCGGCGCAGCGCGCATCGAAGAGCTGTCCGACGCCCGCTTCGAGTTCGAGAACGTGATTCCCGAGGCGCGCGCGACGCTGCGCGCGCTCGGCGCCGAGGACCGCGTGCCGTTGATCGCCGCCGGCGGCATCAACACGCCGCAGCGCGTGCGCGAGCTCATCGCACTCGGCGCCGCCGCGGTGCAGCTCGGCACCGCGTTCGCGGTCACCGAGGAAGCCGACGCGCATCCTGAGTTCAAGCGGGTGCTGGCCGAGGCGCGGCCCGAGGACATCGTCGAGTTCATCAGCGTGGCCGGCCTGCCCGCGCGCGCGGTGCGCACGCCCTGGCTGGAGAACTATCTGCGGCTCGCGCCCAAGCTGCAGGCCAAGGCCGCCCAGCGCGGCGCGCGGGCGCGCTGCACGATGGTGTTCGACTGCCTTGCGCAGTGCGGACTGCGCGACGGCATCGCCAAGTTCGGCCAGTTCTGCATCGACCATCAGCTTGCCGCGGCGCTGCGCGGCGACTTCGCGCACGGCCTGTTCTTCCGCGGCGCAGGAAAACTGCCCTTCGGCGCGCAGATCCGGCCGGTGCGCGATTTGATCGCCTTCCTGCTCGGCGAGCCGGTCGCCGCCGCCGCGTGAGTTCGCGCGGCTAGAGCGAACACCCTGCGAAGCCGACCGCGTGCATCGAGCCGTCAAGCACATGCCGACGACACCCGCCCGCAGCGGCGAAGGCAGGCGCGTGATCCCGCTCGCCGTGCAGGCGAACACCGCTCCGCCCGACCGCGCTTCGCTGCGCTGGTTGGCCGTCGCGCCGCATCGCTACTTCTTTTTCCTCGGCATGCTCGGGCTCGCCGCTGCGTCGCTATGGTGGCTGGCGCAGCTCTGGGCACGCGCGCTCGGCGTGCCGATCGCGACCGCACTGCCGCCGTCGTGGATGCACGGCTGGATGATGGCCAACGCGTTCATGCCGTTCTTCATGTTCGGCTTCCTGTTCACCGCGGGGCCGAAGTGGCTGAACGTCGTTGCGCCCGAGACGCGAATGCTGATGCGGCCCGGCGCGCTGGCCTTCGCGGGCTTGGCGCTCGCGCTCGCCGGCGCGCACATCGACACCGCGATCGTCGCCGCCGGCGCGCTCGCGATGGCCGCCGGCTGGGCCGCGCTGCTCGTGCGCTTCTTTCGCCTCGTCCGCGCGAGCCGGCTGGCCGACCAGGTGCATGCGCGGCTCGTGCTCGCGTTCTTCTCGCTCGGCGCGCTCGCGCATGCCGCTTTCGCGTGGGGCGCGACGCAGATGTCGGCCGCGTGGGTCCACACGACCGAGATGCTGTCGATCTGGCTGTTCATCGCGCCGGTGTACGTGACGGTCGCGCACCGCTTGATCCCGTTTTTCACGGCGAGCGTCGTGCCCTTTCTCGACGCGTGGCGGCCGCTGTGGCTGCTCGCCGCGTTCGTGTCGATCGTCGTCGGGCACGGACTGCTCCCCGTCGCCGCCGTACTGCTGCCCTCCCAGCCGATCCAGGCGCTGCGGCTCGCGGTCGACGTCTTCGGTGCGGCGCTGCTGTTCTTCGTCGCCTGGCGCTGGGGCGTCGTGCAGAGCCTGCGCAACCGGCTGCTCGCGATGCTGCATCTCGGCTTCTTCTGGCTCGGCATCGCGTTCGCTCTGTACGCGTGGAACCAGGCCGTCGTCCTGCTCGACGCACCGGCCGCGTCGATCGGGCTCGCGCCGCTGCACGCACTGACGATGGGTTTCTTCGGCACGGTGCTGCTGGCCATGGTCACGCGCGTAACCGCAGGTCACGGCGGCCGCACGCTTGCGGCAGATCGGCTGACCTGGGTGCTGTTCTGGCTGCTTCAGGTCGCGGTGCTCGCGCGCGTGGCCGCCGACGCCGCGCCCACGTACGGCGTCTGGCTCACGCCCGCGGCGATCGCGCTGTGGTGCGTCGTCTTCGTCACCTGGACGGCGCGCAACCTGCCGATCTATCTGAAGCCGCGCATCGACGGCCGTCCGGGCTGATGTACGCCACGCTCAAGACCATCCACATCGCGTGCGTGATCGCCAGCGGCGCCGGCTTCGTACTGCGCGGCGCGCTGATGCTGGCGGGTTCTCCGTTGCTGGCGACTCGGATGGCTCGCGTCGCGCCGCACGTGATCGACACGATCCTGCTCGCGGCCGGCGTGGCGATGGCGGTGATCGCGCACATTTCACCGATCGCGCAGCCCTGGCTCGGCACCAAGATCGCGGCGCTGCTCGTCTACATCGTGCTCGGCTCGATCGCTCTCAAACGCGGGCGCACCCGCGCGATCCGAGCAACGGCTTTCGCGGCCGCCATAGGAACTTATGCGTACATCGTCGGTGTCGCGCTGACGCGCAGCCGCGCGCTCGGATGGTGACGGCGGGGGCGGGTCATCCGCATGGAACACAATTCGACCGTCCCGTGTTTGCGCTGGGTCAAAGCGAGACGACGCTGCACCGCATAGCTTTGCCCCTCACGCGCGCCGACAACGGGACCCGAGTTCCGGCGGCGGGGCGACAGGGAGATGTATGGCCTCGATCGACTTTCGTACGCCGGCGGCGGGCTTCGACCAGCCGCTGGAACTTTGGCTCGCATGCCACGATCGCGTGCGACGCATGTGCACGCTGCTGCAGCGGCTGCTCGAACACGTCCGCAAGTCGGGCGTCGACGAGCAGGCGAAGGTCACCGCGGTGTCAATCCGACGTTATTTCGACGAGGCCGCGCCGCGCCACCACGAGGACGAAGAAGTCGACCTGTTTCCGCGCCTGCTGCAGCGGCTCGAAGGCAGGACCGATAGCGAGGCCACCGGCGTGCGCAATGCGGTCGCGCTCCTGCAAACCGACCACCGCGACATCGGCCGGCTGTGGTCGGTCCTGCGCGATGCGCTCAATGCGATCGAGGCCGGCGATCCCGGCGCGCTCGACGAGGCGGTCGTCGCGCTTTTCGTCAGCCGGTACCGAAGCCATTGCGAGGTCGAGGACACCGTGATCGCCCCCGCCCTGCGCCGCGCACTGTCGGAGCAGGAACTCGAGGCCGTGGGCCGAGCGATGGCGCAACGGCGCGGCGTCGACTGGGACGACATCGCGGCGCCGCGGCGTGGCACATTGACCTGAGCCCACCGCGACCGGGCATCGCTGGGGCAGAGCGAACACGCTCGATCGCGTTGACCGGTCGGGCGCAGTGGCACCCGCATCGGCGGCGCCCTCGCAAACGCCTCCGATGGCGGGCTCGCCGGCGTGAGCGCGGCCGTAAACGCTGACGGCTCGGCCACCCGTCCCGTATCAGGTACCGCCTCCCGGAATAGGTTCGCGGCAACGGTGCGGTGCCGGTACACGGCAGAGCCTGTCCACTTGCCGGTGTCGCGGGAGTTGCAATGTGCGCCCTGCGTCGCCAGATTGGTCGGTGGGAGGTGCTGCGATGGAATCCGAGACTCGAAAACTGCCAGAAGGCGTCGTTGCGATCGTGCCGATGCGCAACGTCGTGCTGTTCCCCGGCGTGCTGCTGCCGATCTCGGTGGGCCGTGCCAAGTCGGTCGCGGCCGTGCAGTACGCGCTGCAGAACAAGGTCCCCTTGGGCATCGTCATGCAACGGGATGCCCGCGTGGACGACCCCGGCCGCGACGATCTGCACCCGGTGGGCACGCTGGCGAACATCGTGCATCACGTCGTCGCCGGCGACGGCCTGCACCACGCGGTGTGCCAGGGTGTGGCGCGGTTCCGGATCGAAGAACTCGTCGAGGGCTACCCGTTCGTCGCCGCGCGGATCGAGCGCATCGAGGAGCCGACCGAGCTGTCGCCCGAGGCCGAGGCGCTGGGCGTTCAACTTCAGGCCAAGGCGCAGGAAATCCTGTCGCTGCTGCCCGGCGTGCCGGCCGAGTTCGCGCAGGTCGTTCAGGCCACGCGCGCGCCCGGGCAACTGGCCGACCTCGCCGCCAGCCTGATCGACGCGGAACTGCCCGAGAAGCAGGCGCTGCTGGAAACGGTGGCGCTGGAGGAACGCCTGCGCAAGGTGCTCGAGATCCTGACGCGCCGCATCCAGGTTTTGCGGCTGTCGCAGGAGATCGGCGCGCGCACGAAAGAGGAGCTCGACGACCGCCAGCGCAAGTTCCTGCTGCGCGAGCAGTTGAAGACGATCCAGAAAGAGCTCGGCGAAGAAGGCGAAGGCGAGGAAGACCTCGCGCAACTCGAGGAAGCAATCGCCAAGGCCGGCATGCCGCCGGAAGCCGAGGCGCAGGCGCGCAAGGAGCTGCGGCGGCTGAAGTCGATGGGATCGCAGTCCGCCGAATATTCGATGCTGCGCACCTGGCTCGAGTGGATGACCGAGCTGCCGTGGAAACTGCCGGAAGAAAAGCCGATCGACCTGGCGGCCGCGCGCGCGGTGCTGGAAGCCGATCACTTCGGACTGGAGCGGGTGAAGCAGCGCATCGTCGAGTTCCTGGCGGTGCAGAAGCTCAATCCGCAGGGGCGCGCGCCGATCCTGTGCTTCGTCGGCCCGCCGGGCGTGGGCAAGACCTCGCTCGGCCAGAGCATCGCGCGCGCGCTCGGGCGCCCGTTCGTGCGCGTGTCGCTGGGCGGCGTGCACGACGAAGCCGAGATCCGCGGCCATCGCCGCACCTACATCGGCGCGCTGCCGGGCAACATCATCCAGGCGCTGCGCAAAGCCGGCGCGCGCAACTGCGTGATGATGCTCGACGAAGTCGACAAGGTCTCCGCCAGCCTGCATGGCGACCCGTCGGCGGCGCTGCTCGAGGTGCTCGATCCCGAGCAGAACTCGACCTTCCGCGACAACTACCTCGGCGTGCCGTTCGATCTGTCGCGCGTGGTGTTCATCGCGACCGCCAACGTGATCGACAACGTGCCGCCGCCGGTGCGCGACCGCATGGAGGTGATCGACCTGCCCGGTTACACGCAGGAAGAAAAACTGGAGATCGCGCGCCGCTACCTCGTGCCGCGGCAGCGGCAGGCGAACGGCCTGCAGGAAGGCCAGTGCGAGCTGACCGACGCGGCGCTCGCGGCCATCATCGCCAACTACACGCGCGAAGCCGGCGTGCGGCAGCTCGAGCGCGAGATCGGACGCGTGATGCGACACGCGGCGACGAAGGTCGCCGAAGGCGCGGACGTGCACGTGCGGGTCGACGCGGCGGACCTGGAGGCGATCCTCGGCCCAGCGAAGTTCGAACACGAAGCGGCGTTGCGCGCGGGCATGCCGGGCGTCGCGACGGGCCTGGCCTGGACCCCCGTCGGCGGCGACATCCTGTTCATCGAAGCCACCCGGGTCGCGGGCAGCGGCAAGCTGATCCTCACCGGACAGCTCGGCGACGTGATGAAGGAAAGCGCACAGGCGGCGTTGACGCTCGTGAAAGCGCGCGCGCCCGAACTGAAGATCCCGGCCGCAATGTTCGACGGCATCGATGTGCATCTGCACGTGCCGGCGGGCGCGATTCCCAAGGACGGGCCGAGCGCGGGCATCGCGATGTTCATCGCGCTGGTTTCGCTGTTCACCGACCGGCCGGTGCGACCCGACGTGGCGATGACCGGCGAGATCAGCTTGCGCGGGCTCGTGCTGCCGGTGGGCGGCATCAAGGAGAAGGTGCTCGCCGCGCAACGCGCGGGCATCGGCACCGTGCTGCTGCCGGCGCGCAACCGCAAGGACCTGCGCGACGTGCCCGAATCCGCCCGCAACGAACTGCGCTTCGTGTGGCTGGAGACTGTGGACGACGCGGTGCGCGCGGCGCTTGCCGAGACGCCGCGCCGTGCCGAGGCCGAACTGCGCCTGCTCTGAACCGGCGCGTCAGCGGCAGCTCTGCGCGACGTTCGCCGGCTGCGTGGCGGTCGGCGCCGTCGCGGTGATCACGCACTGCATGCCGGGGCAGACGCAGTAGAAAACGGCCGCGTCGGCGCGGCCGGGTCCCGCGAGCGAAGTCGGCCGCGAGCACGTGCAGCCGTCCGCGTTGATCTGCGCGACGACCTCCGACTTCGGCCAGAGCAGCGCGCCGGCGAGCGCGAGCGCGGCGACGATCGTTCCGATCCACAACGTCTTCATCGTGACCTCCCGAGAGGCGAGCGGCGGCGCGACGTCGCGCCGCCGCCACGCACCCAGCGTAGGCCCGACGGCCGAAGCCTTGCAATCCGGGGGGACCTTCGCTAACGCCGCCGTCCGCCCAGCAGCGAACCCAGCACACCGCGCGTGATCTCGCGCGCGATCGCCGAACCGACGCTGCGCGCCGCACTCTTGGCGAGCGCGTCGACGATGCCTTCGCGCCGTCCGCCGCGCGGGCCGGTCGAGCCGAACAGGATGTCCTTCAACCCGCCGAGCGCGCCGCCGGCCGCGGGCTCGGGCGTTGCTGCCGGCGTGCCCTTCGCGGCCGGTCCCGGCGCGGTCCCGGCGCGCTGCTTGAGCATTTCGAACGCGCTCTCGCGATCGACCGCCTTCTCGTAGACGCCGGCGACGACCGAAGATTGGATCAGGCGCTTGCGCTCCTCGGGCGAGATCGGACCGATCTGGCTCGACGGCGGATAGATCCAGGCGCGCTCGGTGACCGACGGCGTGCCCTTCGCGTCGAGCAGCGAGACCAGCGCCTCGCCAACGGCCAGCTCCAGGATCGCCGCCTTGAGGTCGAGCTTCGGATTCGGTCGCATCGTCTCGGCGACCGAGTTCACGGCCTTCTGGTCGCGCGGCGTGAACGCGCGCAGCGCGTGCTGCACGCGGTTGCCGAGCTGGCCGAGCACCTTCTCCGGAATGTCGAGCGGGTTCTGCGTGACGAAGTACACGCCGACACCCTTGGACCGGATCAGCCGCACCACCTGCTCGACCTTGTCGAGCAGCGCGGGCGGCGCTTCGGAGAACAGGAGGTGCGCCTCGTCGAAGAAGAACACGAGCTTGGGCTTGTCGACATCGCCGACTTCGGGCAGGTTCTCGAACAACTCGGCCAGCAGCCACAGCAGAAAGGTGCTGTAGAGCCGCGGGTTGTTCATCAGGCGGTCGGCCGCGAGGATGTTGACCACGCCGTGGCCGTCGACCGTCTGCATCAGGTCGGCGATGTCGAGCATCGGCTCGCCGAAGAACCGGTCGCCGCCCTGCTCCTCGATCTGCAGCAGTCCGCGCTGGATCGCGCCGATCGAAGCCGCGCTGATGTTCCCGTACTGCGTCTTGAACTGCGCGGCGTTGTCGCCGACGAACTGCAGCAGCGCGCGCAGATCCTTGAGGTCGAGCAGCAGCAGCCCGTTGTCGTCGGCGATCTTGAACGCCAGCGTCAGCACGCCCTCCTGCGTCTCGTTCAGATTCAGCAGCCGGGCGAGCAGCAGCGGGCCCATGTCGGAGACGGTCGCTCGCACCGGGTGCCCCTGTTCGCCCCAGACGTCCCACAGCGTGACGGGGCAGCCTTCCCACTTCGGCTCGGGCAGCTTGAGCAGCTCGAGTCGCTGCTTCATCTTGTCGGTGAGCCGGCCCGGGTTGGCGATTCCGGTGAGGTCGCCCTTCACGTCGGCCATGAAGACCGGCACGCCGATCTTCGAGAAGCGTTCGGCGAGCACCTGAAGCGTGATCGTCTTGCCGGTGCCGGTCGCACCGGTGATGCAGCCGTGCCGGTTCGCGAGCGCGGGCAGCAGCGCCAGCTCGCGGTCGCCGGCTTTGGCGATGACAAGGGGGTCGGCCATTCTCTTTCCTCGGGATTCGGATCGCGGATTGCGCGACAGCGTAGCGCATGGGAATCACGAACGGATCGCCGATCGCGGATCACGGTTGATAGAATTCGCGCCCCTTCGCATCACCCCGCGCAGTACAGGAAAAGACATGGCCGGCCACTCCAAATGGGCCAATATCCAGCATCGCAAGAACCGCCAGGACGCCAAGCGCGGATCGCTGTGGACCAAGATCATCCGTGAGGTGACGGTGGCCGCGCGCGACGGCGGCGCCGATCCGGCGATGAACCCGCGCCTGCGGCTCGCGCTCGAAAAGGCGCGGCTCGCCAACGTGCCGAAGGACAAACTGCAGAACGCGATCGCGCGCGGCGCGGGCAAGCTCGAAGGCGTCAACTACGAGGAAGTGCGGTACGAGGGCTACGGCGTCGGCGGCGCGGCGGTGATGATCGACTGCGTGACCGACAACCGCACGCGCACCGTCGCCGAGGTCCGGCACGCGCTGTCCAAGTTCGGCGGCAATCTCGGCACCGACGGGTCGGTCGCGTTCAACTTCAAGCATTGCGGCCAGTTCCTGTTCGCGCCGGGCACGTCGGAGGACAAGGTCATGGAAGCCGCGCTCGAAGCGGGTGCCGAGGACGTCATCACCAACGAAGACGGCTCGATCGAGGTCATCTGCGCGCCGGGCGACTTCGAGAAGGTCAAGCAGGCGCTCGCCAAAGCGGGCCTGACGCCCGAAGTCGCCGAGGTCACGATGAAGCCGCTGACCGAAACGGTGCTGCGCGGCGAAGAAGGCCAGAAGATGCAGCGGCTGCTCGACGCGCTCGACGACCTCGACGACGTGCAGGCCGTGTACACGACGGCGGCGATCGAGTGAAGCGGAATCCGGACTGCAAAAGGACTTATCCACCACCGAGACACAGACGGCACAGAGAAAGACCAGTGGATCAAAGGACGTTTTTCTCTGCGATCTCCGTGTCCCGGTGGTTCAAGGCATCGCTTTCCATCGAATGAAGATACTGGTCATCGGCTCCGGCGGCCGCGAGCACGCGCTGGCGTGGAAGCTCGCCGCGTCGCCGCGCGTGCAGCGCGTCTACGTCGCGCCCGGCAACGGCGGGACCGCGCGCGACCGGCGGATGGTCAACGTCGAGATCGCAGGCAACGAAGCGCTTGCCGACTTCGCGGTCGCCGAAGGCGTCGCGCTGACGGTCGTCGGTCCCGAAGCGCCGCTCGCCGCAGGCGTGGTCGATGTGTTCCGCGCGCGCGGCCTGCGCATCTTCGGACCGACCCGCGCCGCCGCGCAGCTCGAGAGCTCGAAGGACTTCGCCAAGGCGTTCATGAAGCGCCACGGCATTCCGACCGCCGAGTACCGGACGTTCACCGACGCCGCGGCCGCTCGCGCGTACGTCGAAGCGCGCGGCGCGCCGATCGTCGTCAAGGCCGACGGGCTCGCCGCAGGCAAGGGCGTGGTCGTCGCTTCGAGCGTCGCCGAGGCGCACGCGGCGATCGACTCGATGCTGGTCGCCAATCGGATGGGTTCGGCCGGCGCGCGCGTCGTGATCGAGGACTTTCTCGAGGGCGAGGAGGCGAGCTTCATCGTGATGAGCGACGGCCGCAACGCGCTCGCGCTCGCAACCAGCCAGGACCACAAACGGCTGCTCGACGGCGACAAGGGCCCCAACACGGGCGGCATGGGCGCGTATTCGCCCGCGCCCGTCGTAACCCCCGAGCTGCACGCGCGCGTGCTGCGCGAGATCATCCAGCCGACGATCGACGGGATGGCCGCCGACGGCGCCGTCTACACGGGCTTCCTTTACGCGGGACTGATGATCGGCCGCGACGGCAGACCGCGCACGCTCGAGTTCAACTGCCGGATGGGCGACCCCGAGACGCAGCCGATCGTGATGCGGATGAAGTCCGATCTGCTGGGTCTGCTCGAACACGCGCTCGCCGGAACGCTCGACCGCGCGGAGGTCGAGTGGGACCGGCGCAATGCGCTCGGCGTGGTGATCGCCGCCGCGGGCTATCCGGACGAGCCGCGCAAGGGCGACCCGATCGAGCGCCTTCCGGCCGACACCGACGACTGCGTCGTGTTCCATGCCGGCACGCAGCTTCGCGACGGAAAGCTCGTCACCAGCGGCGGCCGCGTGCTGTGCGTCACCGCGCTCGGCGACTCGCTGTATCTCGCGCAGAAGCGCGCGTACGAGGCCGTCGCGCAGGTGCACTTCGAAGGCATGCAGTTCCGCCGCGACATCGGCCACCGCGCGCTGAAGAGCCGCGCCTGATCGCGCTGCGCGGCGCGCGAGCGTTCGAATGCGTCGCAACGGCCGCCCCAGTCCGCAGCTTGCGTTGAAACGCTACCGGCGCCTGGCGGCCGGCTACGACGCGACCGCGCAGCGCCAGACGCCGCGCCGGCTGCGCTGCATCGACAAGCTCGCGCTGCGCCCGGGCGACGTCGTGCTCGACGTCGGTTGCGGCACCGGGCTGTCGCTCGCGCCGCTGCACGAGCGCGTGGGCAGCAGCGGGCGCGTGGTCGGCGTCGAGCTTTCGCCCGAGATGGCGCGAATCGCGCAGGAACGCGTTCGACAGGCGCGGTGGGCCAATGTCGAGGTCGTCGTCGCCGATCTGTCGCGCGTGCCGCTCGCACCGCTGCTGCACGGCTGCCCGCCCTTCGACGCGCTGCTGTTTCACTACACGCACGACGTGCTGCAATCCGAATCGGCGCTCGCCAACGTGTTTGCGCGCGTCAAGCCTGGCGCGCGCGTCGCGGTCGCCGGACTGAAGACCGTGCACCCGCTGCTGTTTCCGCTGAACTGCTGGGTCCGCTGGCGCGGCTGGCGCTACCGCACGACCGACGCCGGTCTGCGCGAACCGTGGCGGTATCTGAAGCGCTGGGTCCCCGACTTCCGCTGGGAGTCCCATCTGTTCGGTACCGCGTACATCGGCTGGGGCACGGCGGCGCCGCCCGGTCGAGCACAATAGCCGCGCTCCATTCGAATGGGACCACGAGAATGACGAATCCGCCCGCCTATGCCGTCGAGCAGCACATCGCATTGAAGCGCGTGACCTCGATCGCGGCATCGCCCGACGGCACCTGGCTCGCCGTCGCCGTTCAGCGCCTCGACCGCGAAGGCGCGAAATACGTGTCGGATCTGTGGAAGGTGCCGACCGACGGCTCGCCAGCGACGCAGTTGACGCGCGGCGACAGCAAGGACAGCGCCCCATGCTTCCGCCGCGACGGCGCGCTCGGGTTCCTGTCGAACCGCAAGCCCAACGAAATCAAAGCCGACGAGGACGCCGAAAAGCGGATGCAGGTCTGGATCCTGCCCAAAGACGGCGGCGAGCCGCAGCAGTTGACGGACGAGCCGCTCGGCGTCGAGGGCTTCAGGTTCGCGCGTCACGCCGACCGGCTCGTGCTGTTCGCACCGGTGATCCCGGGTCTGGCGCACGACAAGCAGCGCGAGACCGCGGCCGAGCGCGCAAAGAAAGGGCCGAGCGCGCGCCGCTTCACGCAGCAGCCGGTGCGCCACTGGGACCACTGGCTCCACGAAAACCCCGACCTCGCCTGCACACACGTGATCGCGTACGCGGCCGACGGCACGAACCGCGTCGACCTGACGCCCGAAGCGCGCCGCGAGTTCGCCATCGAGCCCGCGCTGGACGTGTCCGCCGACGGCCGCCTCGTCGCGGTGACGCGGCAGACGCCGGGCAAGGACCGCGAGCTCGACTCGACGATCCTGCTGATCGACATCGAGTCGAAACAGCAGCGCGTCCTCGGCGCGGCGGACAACGTCAACTTCGAGTCGCCGCTGTTCTCTCCGGACGCCCGAACGATCGCGACCGTGCGCAGCGTTCGAAGCCCGAAGCTCGTCGTGCGGCCCCTCGCCACGCTGATCGACGTGGCGAGCGGCGGCCTGAAGCCGCTCGCCACGGACTGGGACCGTTGGCCCGGCCTTTGCGACTGGAGCGCCGATGGCAAGCGGCTCATCGCCAACGCCGACGACGAAGGGCTCGCGCCGCTTTTTTCGATCGACACATCGAGCGGAAAGGTGCAGCGGCTCGTCGCCCGCGATGCCGGCGGCGCGCACAGCGACGCGGTGGTGCTTCCCGACGGCCGGATCGCGTGCATCCGTTCGACGCTGCTCGATGCGCCCGAGTGCTACGTGCTCGACGAGGCGCCCGACGCGATGCCCGAGCCGCTCGCGCGGCTGTCGGGCTTCATGCCCGCCGCCGAGTGGGCCGAGGTCGACAGCTTCAAGGTCGCGTCGACCGACGGTGTACCGATCCACAGCTTCGTCGTCAGGCCCAAGGGCGCGTCGAAGTGCCCGACGCTGCTGTGGATCCACGGCGGTCCGATCGGCATGGACGTCGACGGCTGGCACTGGCGCTGGAATCCGCTGCTGGCGGTCGCCCAGGGTTACGCGGTGGTGCTGCCCAATCCGCGCGGCTCGACCGGATTCGGCCAGGCGTTCATTCAGGGCATCTGGGGCAACGTCTGGGGCGACCAGTGCTTCAAGGACCTGATGGCCGTGACCGACGCGCTGGAAAGCCGCCCCGACATCGATCCGAAGCGGATCATGGCGATGGGCGGCAGCTTCGGCGGCTACATGACGAACTGGATCGGAACGCAGACGCAGCGCTTCAAGTGCCTCGTCACGCACGCGAGCATCGCGACGATGGCGCAGTTCACCGGCACGACCGACCATCCGGCGTGGTGGTATCTCGAAATGGGCGGCGAGGATCCGTACGCCGATCCGGCGAAGTTCGACCGCTACGCGCCGATCCGCTACATCAAGCAGTGGAAGACGCCCGCGCTGATCATCCACGGCGAGCTCGACTACCGCTGCCCGATCAACGAAGGCCTGAACCTCTTCGAAGCGCTGCAGTACCACGGCGTGCCGAGCGAACTGCTCGTCTTCCCCGACGAGAATCACTGGATCCTGAAGCCCAGGAACATCGTTGCGTGGTACGACAACGTGCTCGGCTTCATCAAGCGGCACCTGCAATGAGCGATTTCATCGACACGCAATCCGCCCGCGAGTACCTGCTCGCGCTGCAGGAGCGCATCGTGTCGCGCTTCGAGCGGATCGATGGCAAGCCGTTCCTGCGCGACGCCTGGGAGAAGCCCGAGGGCAGCCCGCTCGGCGGCGGCGGGCTGACGCGCATCGTCGAGGACGGCCACCTGCTCGAGCGCGGGGGCGTGGGCTTTTCGCACGTGAAGGGCGCGAAGCTGCCGCCGTCGGCGAGCGCGCAGCGGCCCGAGCTGGCCGGCCGCAGCTTCGAGGCGATGGGTGTGTCGCTCGTGTTCCACCCGCGCAATCCGTACGTGCCGACGGTGCACATGAACGTGCGCCTCTTTGTCGCGCGAGCGCCGAACACCACCCCCTTTCCCGTGGGAGAGGGGGCGGGGGGCGAGGGTGAGCCCGGCCTCAAGGCGAACCGCCGGACATCCGCGTCGGGCGCAGATGTCTGGTGGTTCGGCGGGGGCATGGACCTGACGCCGTATTACCCGTACGAGGAAGATGCAAAGCACTTTCACGCGACCTGCAAGGCGGCGCTCGAGCCGTTCGGCGCCGGCTATCACGCGCGCTTCAAGAAGTGGTGCGACGAGTACTTCTTCCTCAAGCACCGCAACGAGCCGCGCGGCATCGGCGGCATCTTCTTCGACGACTTTCACGAGCTCGGCTTCGAACGCAGCTTCGCGCTCGTGCGCGCCGTGGGCGACGCCTTCATCGACGCGTATCTGCCGATCGTCGAGCGGCGCCGGAACCAAGCCTACGGCGAGCGCGAGCGCGACTTCCAGGCGTACCGGCGCGGCCGCTACGTCGAGTTCAACCTCGTCTACGACCGCGGAACGCTGTTCGGCCTGCAGTCCGGCGGCCGCACCGAGTCGATCCTGATGTCGCTGCCGCCGGTCGTGAAGTGGCGCTACGACTGGAAACCCGAACCCGGATCGCCCGAGGCGCGGCTGTACACGGACTTCCTCAAGCCGCGCGAATGGGCCTGACCGGATGATCGGCCTGCTCGGCGGTAGCTTCGATCCGATCCACGTCGGGCATCTCGCGCTCGCACGCGCCGCGCTCGATCACTTGGGGCTCGCCGAGGTCCGGTTCATTCCGGCGGGACATCCCTGGCAGAAGGGCGAGATCACCGACGCTGCGCATCGCGCGAAGATGGTCGCGCTCGCCATCGCCGGCGAACCGCGTTTCGTGCTGGACATGTGCGAGATCGAGCGTCCGGGACCGACGTACACGATCGACACGCTGCGCGCGCTGCGCGCTTCGCTCGGACCGGCGACGCCGCTTGTCCTGCTGCTCGGCACGGACCAGATGGAGCGGATCGACACCTGGCGCGACTGGCCGCACCTGCTCGACTACGCGCACATCGCGGTCGCGCGCCGCAACGACGCGGTGCTGACGCTGTCGTGGCCGCTGCAGGAGTTCTACAACGAGCACTGGGCGCCGCCCGAGCGGATCCGCGAACGGCCGGCCGGATGCATCGTCGATCTGGAGATGGCGCCGGTCGACGCTTCGGCCACCGAGATCCGCGCGCTGCTGCGCCAACCGCCCTCGCCCGAGCGCGATGCGCGGCTCGCGCAGATCGTTCCGCCCGCGGTGCTGGACTATATTCGCGCGAATGACCTCTACCGGTAAGGCCATGGATCTGCAGAAACTGCAGCGCGTCGTCGTCGACGCGCTGGAAGACATCAAGGGCCAGGACATCAGGATCTACAACACCGTCGGCCTGTCCGACATGTTCGATCGCGTCGTTCTGGCCAGCGGAACGTCGAACCGGCAGACACGCGCGCTGGCGTCGCGCGTGGCCGAACGCGTCAAGGCAGCCGGCGGCCGAGTGGTCAGCGTCGAAGGCACCGACAGCGGCGAGTGGGTGCTGGTCGACCTCGGCGATATCGTCGTTCACATCATGCTGCCCGCCATCCGCACGTACTACGAGCTCGAAGAGATGTGGGGCAGCAAACCGGTTCGGATCAAGCTCGCGACCGACCGATCCGCGGCACGCCGGGCCGGCGCGGACGGCGAAGTCGAAACCGCAAGGACCGCCGCCAAGCGCCCCGCCGCGCGCAAGGCGGCGAAGCCCGGAAAGACGACGAAGAAAGCGGCGTCACCGCGGAAAAGCGCGAAGCGGCCCGCGCCGAAAAAGCGGGCGGTCGCGTCGAAGGTCACAGCGCGCAAGCCAACTCGGACCGGGTCGGCCCGCAAGAAAGCGGCGAAGAAGCCGGCGCGCTAGCGCGCGCCCGCAGGCTCGATCCGCCGCCGGGCTTCGCCGATCGCCATGCGGATCACCGTCGTCGCGGTCGGACAGCGCCAGCCGCACTGGGCCGACGCGGCGGCGGCCGACTTTCTCGGGCGTTTTCCGGGCGACTTCGCCGTGACCGTCAAGGAAGTGAAGCCCGAACCGCGCGGCGGCGCACCGGTCGAGCGGCTGCTCGCTGCGGAAGCCCAGCGGCTGCGGGCCGCGCTACCCGCAGGCTGCGTGGTCGTCGCGCTGGACGAACGCGGCAAGGACTGGACGACGCGGCAGTTCGCCGACGCGGTGCGCGGCTGGCGCGACGCATCGGAGGACGTGGCGTTCGCGATCGGCGGGCCCGACGGACTCGACGCCGCGTTCAAGCGCGAGGCGCGCGTGCTGCTGCGGCTGTCGAGCCTGACGCTGCCGCACGCGCTCGCGCGGGTCGTGCTGATCGAGCAGCTCTACCGTGTCTGGTCGATCCTCGCCGGGCACCCCTATCATCGCGCCTGAGAGCGACCATGGCCGACCTGTATCTCGCCTCGCGCAGCCCGCGCCGCCGCGAACTGCTCAAGCAGATCGGCGTGCGCTTCGAGCCGTTGATGCTGCGGCTCGCTTCGCCGCGCGGGCCGGACATCGACGAGGCGCAGCACCCGGGTGAGTCGGCCGCCGACTACGTGGAACGCACCGCGCGCGAGAAGGCCGCGTTTGGCCAGCGCGTGCTGCTGATGCGCTCGATGCTGCACAGGCCGGTGCTGGCGGCCGACACGGTCGTGATCCTCGACGGCGAAGTGCTCGGCAAGCCGGCGAACCGCGCCGAAGCGATGGACTTCCTGCGCCGGCTGTCGGGTCGCGCCCACGAGGTTCGGACCGCCGTCGCGCTCGGCATCGGCACCGGCAGCACCGCGCGCGTGATGCTGGCCACGTCGGTTACGACCGTCGTGCTGCGCGCGATTGCCGAGCACGAGATCGAACGCTATTGCGCGACCGCGGAACCCTACGACAAGGCCGGCGGTTACGGCATCCAGGGGCTCGCCGCGATCTTCGTCGAGCGCATCGAAGGCAGCTACACCGGCGTGATGGGCCTTCCGCTGTTCGAAACCGCGCAACTGCTGCAGCAGGCCGGCATGAAGGTCCTGTAACGGATGGAAGACATCCTGATCAACATCACGCCGCAGGAAACGCGCGTGGCGGTGCTGCTGGCGGGCGTGGTGCAGGAGCTGCACGTCGAGCGCGCCGCCACGCGCGGGCTGGTCGGCAACATCTACCTCGGCAAGGTCGCCCGCGTGCTGCCCGGCATGCAGTCGGCCTTCGTCGACATCGGGCTGGAGCGCGCCGCCTTCCTGCACGTCGCCGACATCTGGGAGTACCGCCAGTTCACGCAGGACAAGCCGCCGCCGATCGAGCGGCTCGTGCACGAGGGCGACGCGCTGCTGGTGCAGGTCGTCAAGGACCCGATCGGTACCAAGGGCGCGCGGCTGTCCACGCAGATCTCCCTCGCGGGGCGGATGCTCGTGTACCTGCCGCAGGATCCGCACATCGGCGTGTCGCAGCGGATCGAGGACGAGGCCGAGCGCGCGCAGCTTCGCGAAATGCTCGCGCGCGTCGTTCCCGCCGACGAGCGCGGTGGCTACATCATCCGCACCAGCGCCGAAGACGCGACCGAAGCGGACCTCGCCGCCGACATCGACTATCTGCGCAAGCGCTGGACGCAGATCCGCGAGACCGCAGCGCAGGTCCCCGCGCCGTCGCTGCTGTACCAGGAGCTGTCGCTCGCGCAGCGCGTGCTGCGCGACGTAGTCACCGAGGCCACGCAGACGATCCAGATCGACTCGCGCGAGAACTTCGCCGCGCTGCGGGCCTTCGCCGCGCAGTACGTGCCGCGCGTGCTCGGCAAGCTCGCGCACTACACGGGCGAGCGCCCGCTGTTCGACCTGTACCAGATCGACGCCGAGATCGAGCGCGCGCTCGCGCGCCGCGTGGACCTGAAAAGCGGCGGCTACCTGATCATCGACCAGACCGAGGCGATGACCACGATCGACGTGAACACCGGCGGCTTCGTCGGCACGCGCAACTTCGACGACACGGTCTTCAAGACCAACCTCGAGGCCGCGCACACGATCGCGCGGCAGTTGCGCCTGCGCAACCTGGGCGGGATCATCGTCGTCGACTTCATCGACATGGTCAACGCCGAGCACCGCGAGGCCGTACTCGCCGAGTTCAAGCGCGCGCTCGCGCGCGACCGCACGCGGATGACGGTCAGCGGCTTCACGCAGCTCGGGCTCGTCGAGATGACGCGCAAGCGCACGCGCGAGTCGCTCGCGCACATCCTGTGCGAGCCCTGCCCGGTGTGCAGCGGCCGCGGCGAGATCAAGACCGCGCGCACGGTCTGCTACGAGATCCTGCGCGAGATCCTGCGCGAGGCGCGCCAGTTCGGCGACGCGCGCGAGTTCCGCATCCTCGCGTCGCAGACCGTCGTCGACCTGTTCCTCGAGGAGGAATCGCAGTCGCTGGCGATGCTGTCGGACTTCATCGGCAAGCCGATCTCGATGCAGGTCGAGAGCATCTACCACCAGGAGCAGTACGACATCATCCTGATGTAGCGATCGCGGCCCGCGCGTCACGCGTCGAGCATCGCCTGCCTGCGCCCGATCCACCGCTCGACGTGCCTGCGCGCGACGTCGGGCGCGGTCGCCAGCAGCTGCCCGGCGGCGTCGCGCGCGAGATCGAGCAGCGCGGCGTCGCGTTCGAGGTCGGCGAAGCGCAGCAGCGGCACGCCCGCCTGCCGCGCCCCGAGCAGTTCGCCGGGGCCGCGCAGCAGCAGGTCGCGGCGCGCGATCTCGAAACCGTCGTCGGTCTCGAAGATCACCTTCAGCCGCTCGCGCGCCGCGTCCGACAGCGGTTCGTCGAACAGCAGCACGCAGTAGCTCTGCTCGGCGCCGCGGCCCACCCGCCCGCGCAACTGGTGCAGTTGCGCGAGCCCGAAGCGCTGCGCGTGCTCGATCACCATCAGCGTCGCGTTGGCAACGTCGACGCCGACTTCGACGACGGTCGTCGCGACCAGCACGTCGATCGCGCCCGCGGCGAAGGCCTGCATCGCCGCGGCCTTGTCCTGCGCCGGCAGCTGGCCGTGCAGCAGACCGAGCCGCAGCTCGGGCAGCAGCGCGCGCGTTTCCTCGTACATCCGCGTCGCGGCGGTGAGCTCCAGCTTCGCGTCAGCCTCCTCGTTCTCGTCGACGAGCGGGCAGACCCAGTAGGCCTGTCTGCCGCGCGCGACTTCGGCGCGAATGCGCGCGAGCACCTCGTCGCGCCGGCGTGTCGACACGAGCTTCGTGACGACCGGCCGGCGGCCGGGCGGCATCTCGTCGATCACCGAGACGTCGAGGTCGGCGTAGTAGCTCATCGCCAGCGTGCGCGGGATCGGCGTCGCACTGAGCATCAGCAGATGCGGCGCGACCGCGTTCGCGTCTTCGATCGCCGCACCGCGCAGCGCGAGCCGCTGCGCGACGCCGAAGCGATGCTGCTCGTCGACGATCGCCAGCCCGAGCTTCGCGAACGCGACCTTCTGTTGGATCAGCGCGTGCGTGCCGACGACCAGTTGCGCGTCGCCGGTGGCGACGCGCGCCTGCGCGGCGCGCTTGTCGGCGGGCTTCAACCGCCCCGCGAGCCAGACGACACGAACGCCAAGCGGCTCGAGCCACAGCGCGATGCGCCGGAAGTGCTGCTCGGCGAGGATCTCGGTCGGCGCCATCAGCGCGGTCTGATAGCCCGCTTCGATCGCGCGCGCCGCCGCCAGCGCGGCGACGACCGTCTTGCCACTGCCGACATCGCCCTGCACGAGCCGGTGCATCGGCACGGCGGCGGCGAGATCGGCCTCGATCTCGCGCCACACGCGCTGCTGCGCGCGCGTCAGGGTGAACGGCAGCGCGGCCAGCAACCGCTGCGTCAGCGCGCCGTCGCCGGCGAGCGTGATCGACCGCCGCTGCGCGCGCGCCAGCCGCGCGGTGCGCAGCGAAAGCTGCTGCGCGAGCAGCTCGTCGAACTTGACGCGCGTCCACATCGGATGCGCGCGATCGGCGAGCCGAGCGAGATCCGCGCCCGGCGGCGGCGCGTGCAGATAGCGCAGCGCGTCGGCGAGCGGCGGCAGGCCGAGGCGTTCGCGCAGCACGGCAGGCAGCGTGTCGCCGATGTCGACGTCGCGCAGTGCGCGCGCGATGCGCGTGCGCAGCCACGCCTGCGGCACGCCGGCCACGGTGGGATAGACCGGCGTCAGCGCCGTCGGCACCGATGCGCCCGGCTCGACCGGGCGCACGCGCGGATGGACGATCTCGAAACCGAAGTCCGACGACAGCGCGCCGCCGCGCACGGGGCCGAAGGCGCGCACGCGCCGGCCGACCGCGAGCTGCTTCAGTTGCGACGGATAGAAGTGCAGGAAACGCAGCAACAGCTCGCCGCTTGCATCGCGCAGCCGGGCGATCAACTGGCGGCGGCCGCGGCGCGCGATCTCGACATCGACGATCTCGCCTTCGACCTGCGCTTCCGCGCCCGCCGCGAGCTGCGCAATCGGCGTGATGCGCGTTTCGTCCTCGTAGCGCAGCGGCAGATGCAGAAGGAAGTCCCAGTCGCCGCGCAGCCCGAGTTTCGCCAGCGCGTCTTTCCGTGATCCGTGATCCGCCGAGCGTCGGCCGCCGGCGGCGGCATCGCGCCCGGCCGGCCGATGGGTTGCGCTTGTCACGGACAACGGATCACAGCACGAGGATCGCTTCGACCTCAAACTGCGCACCTTTCGGCAAACTCGCCACGCCGACGGTCGAGCGCGCCGGGTACGGCTGCGGCACCACCTCGGCCATGATCTCGTTGACCTTGCCGAACTGCGACAGGTCGGTCAGGAACAACGTGAACTTGACCGCGTGCGCGAGCGATCCGCCGGCGGCCTTCGCCACCGCCGCGAGGTTCTTGAACGCCTGCCGCACCTGGGCCTCGAAGTCCTGGCCGACGAGCTCCTTCGTCGCCGGGTCGAGTCCGATCTGTCCCGACAGAAACACCACCAGCCCGGTCTTCACCCCCTGCGAGTACGGACCGATCGCGGCCGGCGCGTCGGGAGTCGCGATGATGTCCTTGTTCATGTCCCTGCACTCCTGGTTGCGTTGGCGCGGGCAGTCTAAATGACCGATCCTGTGCCGCGCTCCCCGATCCGCACCTCGGACGCGCGCCCAAACGCCGGAATCCCCGCGCACGACGCCCGCGCTGGGCGCCATGCCGTCCGCTCGTGAAAGCGGCGTGAACTCCGCGCTTCTTGCGCGACCGAACGCCGGCCGCAGACCCAGAATTCTTTGGGTACCGGGGAGGCGGCGATGTTGCCGCGGCCTGCCCCGGCCCTCGCGTGACCGTCGTTCGGCCGCAGCGCCGGCCGCACGAAAGGGGGGAAGCCAAAAGGAGGCGCCATGGTCCAGCCATCACGAAGCCGCCGCCGTTCGGGCTTCACGTTGATCGAGCTGGTCATCGTGCTGCTTGTCGTTGTGATCGCTTCCGCAGTCGCGCTGCCGCGCTTTCTGAACATCGGCGGTGAAGCACGCCGGGCCAGCGCCGAGGCGCTGAGCGCGTCCGTCCGCACCGCCGCGCAGGCGGTGCGCGCCGCCGCGCTGGCCAGGGGCCGAACCGAAGCGGGACCGGGCGGCATGAGCCATGTCGATCTGAACGGCGCAACGATCCAGACCAACCACGGGTACCCCGAGGCGTCGCGCGCCGGCATCCTGATCGCCGCGAACATCTCCGCCGATGACAAGGTCACGGTCGTGGGCGGCGGTGCCGCACCCGGCAGTTCGATCACGATCCAGATCGACGGCGCCCCGGACCCGGCGCAGTGCCGCGTCGTCTACACCTCGCCCAACCTCGCGGCGTCGCCCACGATTACCGCGCCGGTGATCGAGCTCGCGACCGCGGGCTGCTGAAGACCCGTAACGGTGGCGCCCGGCGGCACCGGGGTTCGGGTGTGGACCGAGCGCCGCAGCACGGCTCCGAAAGCGGGCCTTTTCGAGCGATCCGCAGGGTGTCGGCTGCCTAGCATCGATGCAGGCCCATCGCTCGGTCTTCGCGCGGCGACGACCGAAGCGGGACCCATCGGAGGCCGCGATGAAAAACGACGCCAACGCTCCGCTGTCCGGTTCGCTCGTCGCGCCACGGCGCGACGCCGATCGCACCGATCGGCCCGAAGAGCCGCGCACTTTGTCGTGGCTGACGCCCTGGTGGCTCGCCGCCGCGGCCGTGCTGCTGACGGTCCTGCTGGCCGGCTAGGCGAGGCGGCGTCCCGACCGCATTGCCCACGCGATGTATTTCGAGCACTTCGGACTCGCCCTCGCACCGTTTTCAATCGCGCCGGATCCCGCGTTCGCGTATCCATCGCTCGCTCAGCAGGAGGCCCACGCCGCGCTGCTGCAGGCGATCGGCGGCGGCGATGGCTTCGTCAAGATCACCGGCGACGTCGGCACCGGCAAGACGCTCGCCTGCCGCCGGCTGCTCGCCGCGCTCGCCGGCCAGCCCGATTGCGGCGCCGTCTACGTCCAGAACCCGTGTCTCACGCCGCGCTCGCTATTGCTCGCCATCGGAATCGAGCTGAAGCTGCCGCTGCGCGCGAATACGTCCGAGCAGAGATTGCTCGCGCTGCTCGACAGCGCGCTGCTGAAGGCCGGCGCCGCCGGCCGGCGCATCGTCGTGTGCCTGGACGAAGCGCAGGCGATGCCGGCCGACGCCTTCGAAGTGCTGCGTCGGCTCGCCGCCCGCGATCGCGATGGCCGTGCCGTGCTGCAGACCGTGTTGTTCGGCCAGCCGGAACTCGACGACAAGCTCGCCCGCAGCGACCTGCGCCCGCTCGCCAGCCACATCACTGCGCAATACCGGCTCGGCCCGCTTTCGGCCCGCGAGACCGAGGCTTATCTGGCGCATCGGCTGCGCGTGGCAGGCCGCGCGGCCGACGCCTCGGCGCTGTTTCCGACCGCAGTCGCCGCGCTCGTGCATCGGTACACGCGCGGCGTTCCGCGGATCGTCAACATCGTCGCGCACAAGGCCTTGCTGCTGGCCTGCCGTGACCGCGCCGCGGTCGTCGGTCCGCAGCACGTGCGCGACGCCGCCGCGGACACGCCGCACGCGCGACCGGCGACAGCGCTATCGCGGCTGGTCGCGTGGTGGCAGCACGGTCGCATGCGCCACGGCACGCCGGCCTAAATCGAGCAGCGCGAACCCGCGATTCGCGCGCCGGCCGCACAAAGAGATGAGCGGGCAAGGTCCGGGGGAGGAACCTGCCCGCCCGAACGCCCCGGCGACGTGATCCGTTCGCGAGGCGCAGGAGGAGGTCGCCGAACCTTCTTGCCGTTGCGATCCCGGTGTGGATTGGTCGACCGTCGGTCTCGCTCAGAGCGTCTTCGCCGAGACGCCCTGCGCGGCCGCCGCAGTAGCGTCAGCATCGGCGGACGGCCGCTCACCGATCACCGTGACGGGCTCGAGCCGCACGATCTGCACACGGCTCGTCGCGACTTCGCTCACTTGCCGCGCGTAACCGTCGATCGCCGCGAGCAATGCCAGCGTGGCCACGACACTGCCCGCTGCACCGAGCATCCGAACCGAGTTGTTCCGCGCGTACATCGTTGTTCTCCTTCTCGCCTGCCGGCCGCGTCACGTCGTGAGCGCCGCTGCGTTGATGCGGACTGTAGGCAGCGGCCGTGCCGCGCGCGAGCGGATTGCGATGAAACGATGGAAGTGCGCGGTGAACTGCAGCTACGCGGCTCGAGCGGAGCGAAAGCCGCTGCGCGCGCCGACGAAGCCGCCCTGCGCGCGATGAAACGGCGCCGGGCGTTTCGATTCCATGGCTGCGCCCGTTCCCTATGCGCGAGCCCACCGATGAACGGACCTCAAGAAGCACACGCGCGCGGCCGAAGCACCGGATACGGCGCTCCCTGCCCGACACTGACCCGCGTTCCCGTGATCCTGTTTCTCGATTTCGATGGTGTTCTGCACCCCGATCCGTGCCGCGAAGCGTGCCGGCTTTTCGAGCACGCGCCGCGGCTCGCCGAGCTGCTCGAAGACTTTCCCGAGGTCTGCGTCGTGCTGTCGACAAGCTGGCGCAACGGCAGATCGATCGACGACCTGGCAGTCCCGCTGGTGCCCCCGCTGCGCGCGCGGGTCATCGGCGTGACCCCGACTTTCGGCGAGTTCGCCGCTTCGCCAAGACTGGTGCCCTACCGGCGTCAGGCCGAGTGCCTGCAGTGGCTCGCCGAACAGGGGCAGGAAGACCGCCCGTGGCTCGCGCTGGACGACCGCGCTTCGCTGTTCGAGCCGTACTGCGACCGGCTGATCGAGTGCGACTCGCGGCGCGGCTTCGACGCATCCGCCGCGCGCCGCCTGCACACCGCGCTCGCGCGCGAGCGGCAACGCCTGCTGCGCCAGATCGATACCGTGATCTGAGTCACGCGGCGGGCGCTTGAACGAGGCGCTGCGCGCCGCCATGTTGGCTGCAGTTCATTACGCCGGAATGCCACCATGCTCCTGCCGTGCCCGCACTGCCACGCCAAAAACCGCGTCCAGGAAGACCGCCTCAATCAGACGCCGACCTGCGGCAAGTGCGGCCGCGAGCTTCTGTCCGGCGCGCCCGTCGAACTCGACGAAGAAGCGTTCAACGCGCTGGTCGAGCACAGCGAACGGCCCGTCGTCGTCGACTTCTGGGCTGCGTGGTGCGGCCCGTGCCGCATGTTCGCGCCGGTCTTTGCCCAGGCGGCCGCCCGCCGCAAGGATGTCGTGTTCGCGAAGGTCGACACCGACGCCAACCCGGGTCTGTCGGCACGTCTCGCGATCCGCAGCATCCCGACGCTGGCGGTGTTCCACCGCGGCTCGATGATCGAGCGCGTAAGCGGGGCCCTGCCGGCGGGACGCTTCGACGCCTGGCTGCAGGCGGCGGTCGCGAAGGCGACTTCGAAGGTCTGAACCCGGCTACCGCCGCAGCTCGAACAGCGAGCGGGACGGCTCGGTGCCTTTGAGCGCCGCGGCGATCTGCCGGCGCGCCTTGATGAACGGCGAGTTCTTCGCCTCGACGGCGAGGAACGCGTCGAGGTCGCCGACTTCGCGCTGCAACCGCGGCACGAGCTCGAGGAATACGTCGGTCAGCTCCGGGTCGAACTGCCTGCCGCGCAGCGACTTGATCTCCGCCAGCGCCTCGTGGATCGGCCAGGCATGCTTGTACGGCCGCACGTGGGTCAGCGCGTCGAATACGTCCGCCAGCGCCGTGACGCGCGCTGCGATCGGGATCGCGGTCCCGCGCAGGCGCATCGGATAGCCCGTCCCGTCCCAGCGCTCGTGGTGATGCAGCGCGATTTCTTCCGCGACGTGCATCTGCGGCACGTTGGTCTTGGCGAGGATCTCCGCGCCGGCCGTCGTATGCGTCTCCATGATCTCGCGCTCACCGGGCGTGAGCCGGCCGGGTTTGAGCAGGATCGCGTCCGGCACCACCAGCTTTCCGATGTCGTGCAGCCGCGCGGCCAGATCGATCAGGAAGCACACGTCGTCTTCCAGCCCGATTTCGCGCCCCAGGATCGATGCGAGCCGGCCCACCCGGTAGCAGTGCTCGCCGGTCGTGTCGTCGTGCAGTTCGGCTGCGACGGACTGCTGCTCGAGCAGCAGGATGCGGTTGCGCACCAGCTCGCGCTCGCCGAGCTGCACGCGCAGCTTGCCCTGCTGCCAAGCGAGCGTGTGGTCGATGGTCTCGGCGCCCTGTTCCGCCCTCTCCAACCGCGCGATGTGCTCGCGATGGTGCATCAGCACCTGCGCCTGTTTGGCCTCCTTGTTCAGCGCCAGCAGCTCGTGCAGATACACGAGAGCGACGTCCGGCTGGCCTGCGACTTCGTAGCCGGCGATGCAGGCCGACAGCGCATCACGGACTTCGGAGCGGACGTTTTGGCGGGCTTGTTCGAGACTGCGTTTCAGCCGTGTCAGGCCGACGTCGATCCGCCCTGAATGGACGTCGATCAGGCCACTGGTCAGCGATGCGGTGAACTCCGCGCGCGCCGTCGGCGCCTTGGCCGCGTACATACGCGCCTTTTCGCAGTGCTCCGTGGCATGTCCGGTCTCACCGACTTCGAGCAGCAGACGCGCATAGTGCGACTCGGAAATCACCCGCGAAAGGCAATCGGTCGCCGACTCCGGGTCCGGGTTCAGCTCGATGGCCCTGCGAACGGCTTTGATGCCCGTGCGGACATCACGTAGGTGCAAGGCGCAACTGGCAATGTTCGAAAGCGCCATTGCCCGGACCGGCGCGAACGCCACGGACGCGTCGGCAAGAGCCGCGGCGCGCTCGAAACACTGTATCGCCTCTGCATATTGCGCCGCATTCTGCAAGGCCACACCGAGATTGTTCCAGACTGGAGCCTCAGCGCCAGCATCGCCGAGCCGTTGCGCGGTTTCGAGCGCCTCCGAGAAACTGGCCGTCGCTTCGGGCAGGTTGCCCGTCTCCTTTCGCATTACGCCGAGAAACGTCAGCGCCTTGCGCAGCAGCGCCATGTCCCCCAGCACCCTTGCCTGCGCGACCGCGCGTTCCGCGGCCGGAAGCGCGGCAGCGGGCCGCCACCCAAGGTAGTAGTACTGCGCGATCGCCAGCAGACACTCAACCCGATGGGCGCTGCCACTCGCAAGGTCTAGGCCAATGAGGAACTCACCGACCTCGGCAGACCAGCGTGCGGCATCGTCGCCGGGCTCGGACAGCTCGTGGCGCAGCTTGGCGAGCAGGGCCGAGCAAAGCACGCCGTCCTCCTCTGAGCTGGTGGGGGGCGTGAAGCGCGAGGTCAGGGCGGAACTATCGGCGGGGGCGCTCATTGTGGCGAATTCGGAACGGCGCAGCCGCGTGGCCTTGCCTTTGCACGCGCGACACGGTTACAGTTCCCGCAACTCGCTGATCGGCAGAAAAGCGGGGGGCTTTAGGGCTAACTCGAACGAAATTCCAATCAGGGCTGGAGGATTCCAATGGAGCAGCAAGTCATTGAAGTGCAAGTTGCCGAGTCAGAGGAACTGGTCGTCGAGCTGAGCCTCGCCGAGCTCGCTCAGGTTGGCGGCGGGACTAGCCTCGATGCGCTGATGTAGGGCATCAGCGGCGATTCACACACAGGGCGCCTCGGCGCCCTGTTTGCTTTTCCGGGTATCCATCGATTCGACCGCCCCCCTTGCGCCGCCAATGCAAGTGCAAAGGGCCGCCAGCGGCGGCCCTTTGGAATCTGATGGTGGAGACGAGGAGGATCGAACTCCCGACCTTCGCATTGCGAACGCGACGCTCTCCCAGCTGAGCTACGTCCCCCAAGAGGCGGCGAATTGTACTGGCCGCGGGGGCGGCCTTCAAGTTGACCGGGGCGGCGGCCGGTAGACTTCCGGCTTCCTTGCGCCGTCTGCCCGCCGACACCAAGATGAAATACACGGTCGAATTCTGCGAGCGCGAGTACAACGCGCGCGCCGCCATTCCAGATCATCCGCAGATCTTCGCGCGCTGGGCCGAGCAGGCGGCGGCCACGCGCCGGCTGCGCCCTTGCCTCATCGACCTTCCCTACGGGGAATCGAGCGCAGAAAAGCTCGACCTGTTTCCCACCCGCAGCGACAACGCCCCGCTGTTCGTGTTCATCCACGGCGGCTACTGGCGCTCGCTCGACAAGTCGGACTTCTCGTGGGTCGCGCCGCCGTTCGTGAACCATGGCATCGCGGTGGCGCTGCCGAACTACGGGCTCGCCCCGAAGGTTCCGCTGGAAGACATCGTCCGCCAGACGTTGCGTGCGCTCGCCTGGCTGTACCGCAACGCCGACCAGTACGGCTTCGACCCCAACCGCATCTACGTATCGGGGCACTCGGCCGGTGCGCACCTGACTGCGATGATGATGGCCGCGCTGTGGGACGTTTACGCGCCGGACCTGCCGCGCAACCTCGTCAAGGGTGCGCTCGCAATCAGCGGGCTGTACGACCTCGAGCCGCTGGTGTACGCGCCTTTCGTCAACGTCGATCTGAAGCTCGACGTGCAGCGCGCACGCAAGCTCTCGCCGGCGTACATGGAGCCCGCAACGCGCGCGCCGCTGTACACGGCGGTCGGCGCGCTCGAATCGAGCGAGTTCCGCCGGCAGAACGCGCTGATCGGCAAGCGTTGGTCCGCCAACCTCGTGCGCGACGTGCCGATGCCGGGCTGCAACCACCTGACGGTGTGCGATGAGTTGGCGAGCCCCGCGAGCGCGCTGTTCGACGCGGCGATCGAGCTGGTGCGCCGACGCGTCGAAATCTGATTCAGCCCGACGGCTTCGCCAGGATGCGTGATCGGCGCCGCCGACCGCTGCGGTGCGCGGCCCGATACTTCGCCTCGTCCCTCAACGGGCACGAGGAGTAGCGACCCCATGAAACGCCGCATCGCCGCCGCCCTGCTCGCGGCCGCCGCCGCGCCGGCCCTTGCCGCGGACATCGACTCGATCCAGCTTCTGTCGCAAAACGAGTTCCGGCTGCTCTCCGAGGATCTCGGCGCGGCGCTGTCGTTCAAGCCGCTGATCCCGTCGGAGGCGCTCGGCATCACGGGCTTCGACCTCGGCGCCGCGGTGACCGGCACCAAGCTCAAGAACACCGCGGTCTTCGACAAGGCCACCTCGGGCGGCGACATTCCTTCGGTGCTGCCGGTGCCGACCTTGCGCTTGCACAAGGGGCTGCCGCTGAACCTCGACATCGGCGTGGCGTTTTCGCAGGTGCCGGGGACCAACATCCGGTACACGGGCGGAGAACTGCGCTGGGCGATCCTGCCCGGGAGCACGCTGACGCCGGCCGTGGCGATCCGCGGCACGCTCACGCGGCTCACGGGCGTCGATCAGCTCGACTTCGAGACGAAAAGCTTCGACATCTCGATCTCGAAGGGTTTCGCGAACGTCGCGCCGTACGGCGGCATCGGTCAGGTGTGGGTCAAGAGCACGCCGCGCGGCGTGCCCGGACTGCGCGGCGAGGATTTCACGCAGACCAAGGTGTTCGGCGGCGTCAACGTGAACTTCGGCCTCGCCAACCTGGCCTTCGAGGCCGACAGCACCGGCGGCACCGCAACCTTCGGCGCGAAGCTCGGGTTCAGGTTCTAGGATTGCGGATCGCGGTTGGCGGATCGCGCTTTGCAGACCGTGATCAGTCCAGGCCGCTGCGCGGAGAGAAGTCTCAGCTTTTGAAGGTTGAGGTTTCCCGCTCTACTCGGAACGGCACGCGTGGCGGATCCGCGCACTCCGCAATCCGCGATCCTCAATCCGAACTTCTGCCGTTCGCCGCCTCCAGCACCTTGAGCAAGGCGCTGGTGTCCTGCTTGCCCCAACCTTGTCCGACCAGCGCGTTGAGCTGCTGAGCGACGATCGCGACGGCGGGCATCGCCAGGCCCGCTTCGTGCGCCATCTCGAGGATCAGTCCGTAGTCCTTCTGATGCAGCCGCGCCTCGATTCCGGCCGCGAAATCCCGGCCCGCCATCTTGGGCCCCATCAGATCGAGCATCTTGCTGCCGGCAAACCCCGCCTGAAGCGCGCGCAGCACCGTCGAGCAGTCAACGCCGTTGGCGCGAGCGAACAGCATCGCCTCGGCGATGCCCTCGATATTGACGACCTGCACGATCTGGTTGCACGCCTTGGCGACCTGCCCCGCGCCGTGATTGCCGATGTAGGTGATCGTCGTGCCGAGCTTCTCGAGCAGCGCTCGCGCGCGTTCCAGCACGTCGGGCTTGCCGCCGACCATGATCGACAGCGTCGCCGCCTGCGCGCCCCTCACACCGCCCGATACCGGGCAATCCAGCATCTCGATGCCCTTCTCGGCAAGCCTGGCCGCGATCTCGCGCGTGGCGAGCGCCGAGATCGTGCTGTGGTCGATCACGATCGTTCCCGGCGCCGCCGTCTCGATCACGCCGCCCGCACCCACCAGCACCTGCTCGACGTCGGCGGTCGCCGTGACGTTCGTGAAAACGAACTGCGCGCCGCGCGCGGCCTCGGCCGGCGAAGCGCACGCGACCGCGCCGCGATCGACGAAGGGCTGCATCGCCTCGGGGCGCCGCGCGTACACGCGCAGTCGATGACCCGCGGCGAGCAGATGACTCGCCATCGCGCTCCCCATCGCGCCCAGGCCGATGAAGGCGACCGTCGCGTTCATCGCGCCGCCCGCGCGAACGGCCGCGCCGCCGCTTCGATGCATTCGGCGAGCACGCGGTCGTCGCCCACCTGGTTGGCGAGCAGCAGGATCAGCCGAGCGTCGAACTGCGCGCACTGCTCGTCGCTGAGTCCCCGGTGGGCGTCGAGCAGCTTCTCGTAGAAGCCGTCGGGGTCGCCGATCTTCAACTGGGTCTGCAAGGTCGTTTTCATTCGATCGCCAGGAGTTTGCGCAGCGCGCGCTCGAGGTCGGCGGCCGACGGCTCGTCGAGCGTGCCCGCGAGGTACAGGTCCGGGCGCACCAGCGCGACCGCGCCCGGCGCGGCGTGCAGTTGCCCGGTGAGCTTGCCTTCGTCGTCGATCACGGTGGGGAAAGTGCAGGTCCGCCCTTCCTCCGTCTGCACGCAGAAGAAACGGACCGGGTAGCGCTGCTCGAGCCCCTCGAGCTCTCGCGCCAGGTACCCGTCCAGATCGACGTAGAGAAAGCCGAGCACCGCGTGGTCGCACCACTGCAGCAGCTCGACCAGATCGCCGCGCGCGCCGTTGGGCAAGGTCAGCGCGACGTTCTGCACGTGCACGCCCGCGTGTTCGCCGGCCGCGATCGGCGACTGCCGGTAGCGCGTCGGCGACGACAGCCGGCCCGTATTGACGAAGCCGCGAGCGAACGGGAACTCGCGCGCGAGCGAGATCACCGCGTCGCGGAAGCGCTTCTCGACCGCCGTGGGCGGCGACAGAAAGCGCGTCGTCCGGTTCGTGATGCGGATGTTGTCGAGGGCGGCTTCGCGGCGCTCGACCGCGTAGCTGTCGAGCAGCCGTTCGGGCGCCTTGCCCTCGAGCACGAGCGCGAGCTTCCACACGAGATTGTCGGCGTCCTGGATGCCGCTGTTGCCGCCGCGCGCGCCGAACGGGCTCATCACGTGCGCGGCGTCGCCCGCGAACAGCACGCGGCCGACGCGGAAGGTGTCCATGCACAGGCTGCGGTACGCGTACGGTCCGACCCAGACGAGTTCGTACTTCACGTCCGGGCCGAACTGCCGGCGCAGCCGATCGGCGACGACCTCGGGTCGCGAGATCGCCTCGGGGTCCGCGTCGGCCGGCATCTGATAGTCGAGCCGCCAGACGCGGTCGGCCATCAGGTGCTGCCAGACCGCGCGGTTTTCGTTGAACGGCGCTTCAATCCACGTCCAGCGTTCGGCCGGCGGCTCGCGCTCGAAGCGGACGTCGGAAATGCACCAGCGGTCCGGGATCTTGCTGCCGGTGACCTGCACGCCGAGCTTGTCGCGGATCACGCTGTGCGCGCCGCAGCAGTCGATCACCCAGCTCGCCTCCAGCGTGTATGGCCCGCTCGGTGTGGTGACGGTCAGCACGACGTGATCGTCGCTCTGCGCGATCTCGATCAGACGGTTCTTCCACCGCAGATCGACCAGTCCCAGCTCGTAGATGCGCTCGACCAGGAACCATTCCAGATAGAACTGCTGGAGGTTGATGAACGGCGGCTGCTCGGAGACGCTGTGCGTCTGCATCTTCTTCAGGTCGAACGAGTAGACCTCGTCGTCGCCGGCGAAGGTGCGGCCGACCGACCACTGGATGCCTTTGGCGAGCATGCGGTCGAGGATGCCGAGCCGCTTGTAGATCTCGAGGCTCTTCTGCGCATAGCAGATGCCGCGGCTCGCGGCTCCGCGAACGCCGACGGTGTCGTCCTCGTCGAGCACGACCGCGGGGATACCGCGCAGCGCGCAATCGCACGCGGCGGTCAGTCCGGTCAGCCCCGCACCGACGATGACGACCGGATGGCGCAGTCGTTCGCCGCGCAGCTCGGCCGGCTCGGTGAACGGATAGACGGGCAACTCGTACGTGCCGCCGGTGACGACGGTCGCCGAGCGGACCGACGAATTGAGCGCGTGGTCGTCGGGCATCTGAATTCGGGGGTCGAAGGTCGGACGTCGGCCAGAGCTTAGTGCGTCGCGCGCGATCCGCAATCCAGCTAGGCGAGCCCCAACGCCCTGGCGCGCGCAAGCGTGAGCGCGTGAACCCGACGGATCGTCGGCACGTCGATGCCGGCGCGCTGCGCGAGCTCGATCACCGCGCCGACGACCGCGGCCAGCTCCAGCGGCCGGCGCTGTTCGAGGTCCTGCAGCATCGAGATCTTCGCCGCGCCGAGCTGCCGCGCGAGATCGATCCGCTGGTCGGGCGTCATCCGAACGCGAACGCCGTAGTGCTCGGACACGGCCATGCCTTCGGCGATCATCGCGCGGATGACTTCGAGCACGCCTTCGTCGGCGCAGATCTGGTTCATCAGATAGCCCGTGAGCGCGGCGATCGGATTGAACGACAGATTGCCGAGCAGCTTGGTCCACACGTCGAGCCGGATGTTCGTCGACGCGACCGCTTCGAACCCCGCCGCGGCGAGCGCATCGCACACGGCATGCAGGCGCCGCGAGTCCGAGTTGTCCGGCTCGCCGAGGATCAGCCGGCGGCCGCCGGTGTGATGTACCTCGCCCGGCGCGCGCACCTCGGCGGCGATGTGCACGACGCAGCCGAGCAAATGCGCGCAGTCGAGCGATTCGAACATCGTGCCGTCCGGGTCGAGCGCCCGCACGCGCGCGCCGTCGAGCGGCCCGCCCTCCTTGTAGAAATACCACCACGGCAGCCCGTTGATCGCCGGCACGACGACCGTATCGCGCCCGACCAGCGGTCGCATGCGCGGCAGCATCGCGTCGATCGCGTGTGCCTTCAGCCCGATCACGACGAGATCCTGGACGCCGAAGTCCCCCGGCTCGTCGCTCGCGGCGAGCCGGTACGTGCCGGAATGGCGGTCGACGTGGTCGACGAGCGCGAGCCCCTTTTCGCGCAACGCCGCCAGATGCGCGCCGCGCGCGATCAGCGCGACGTCGTGCCCGGTCGCGGCGAGCTTGCCGCCGATCACGGCGCCGACCGAGCCGGCGCCGACGATGCACACCTTCATGCGCGCTGTTTGGCGCGTGCGGCGACCTCGGGGCGGTCGTTCTGCTGCGGCTTCAGCGGCGCCGACGCCTTGCCCGCGGCGCGCTCCTTGCGCCACTCGTTCTTGCGCCGCGTCCACTCCGCCAGCCGCGCGTGCGCGGTCTTCGACTCCTGCAGCATCTGCATCTCGGACGCGAGCTGCGCGGTCAGCTCGAGCCGGATGCCGTTCGGGTCGAAGAAGTAGATCGACTTGAAGATGTGATGGTCGGTCACGCCGATCACGTCGACGCCGTGCGACTCGAGCCGCGCCTTGATCTTCTCCAGGTGCTCGACCGTGTCGACGCGCAGCGCCAGGTGATTGACCCACGCCGGCGTGTTGGGCGAAGGCTCCGCGGCGACGTCGTCGCCGAGGTCGAAGAAAGCGACGCACGAGCCGTCGGTCATGCGGAAGAAGATGTGCGTGTACGGGCAGTATTCCCCGGTCGACGGAACGTAGTCGGACTGGATGATGTGCCACAGCGGCAGTCCGAGGATGTCCTCGTAGAAGTGCCGTGTCTCCTCGGCGTCGCGGCAGCGGTACGCAAAGTGATGCAGCCCGTGAATCGGGATCGCCGCCGCCGCCTTGGTCGTCGGCAACTGTCGGGAAGTGGCGGGTGCGCTCATGCTCGTCTCCTGATCCGTCTTGCTGATCCGTCTTGTGTGTCGCCGCGGCACAGTTTAGTCCGGCGGCACGGACCTCAGTTGCGAAACGCCTCTTCGAGCCGGCGCTTGTCCCAGCCCGGCGCCAGCAGCTCGATGAAGGCGTAGACGAAGCCGCGCAGGTAGGCGCCCTGCTTGACCGCAAGCCGCGCCGTGTTGGTGCCGAAAAGGTGGCCGCACGGCACGGCGACGAGCCCCTCGTTCTGCGACTGCGCCGCCACGCCCGCAACGATGCCCACGCCGAGGCCGATCTGGACGTAGGTCTTGATCACGTCGGCGTCGATCGCCTCGAGCACGATCGACGGCTCGATCCCCGCCGCGGCGAAAGCCGCGTCGATCCGGCTGCGCCCCGCAAAGTGCCCTTCGTAAGTCACCAGCGGATGACGCGCCAGCTCCTTCAACGTGAGCTTGCCCGGCGCGGCGGCGAACTTCGCCAGCGGATGCCCGCGCGGCACGATCGCGACGTGCTGCCACTCGTAGACCGGGATCGACTTAAGCCCCGCCGCTTCGGCGAGCGTCTCGGTCGCGAAACCGACATCGGCCTGCCCGCTCGCGACCATGGCGGCGATCTGCGGCGGATCGGCCTGCAGCAGCTTCAGCCGGACCTTCGGATACTTCTGCGCGAATTTCTGCACGACGGGCGGCAGCACGTAGCGCGCCTGCGTATGCGTCGTCGCCACCCTCAGCGTCCCTTCGGGCGAGCCCGCGTAGTCGCGCGCGAGCTTCTTGAGGTTGTCGACCTCCTCCATGATGCGCTCGGCCGCGTTGAGCACCTGCTGGCCGGGCGGCGTCAGTCCCAGGATGCGCTTGCCCTGCCGCGCGAAGATCGACACGCCCAGCTCGTTCTCGAGTTCGATGATCGCCTTCGACACACCCGGCTGCGAGGTGTGAAGCGCACGCGCCGCCGCCGTGATGTTGAACTTCTGGCGCGCGGCCTCGCGCAGGAAGCGGAACTGCTGCAGGTTCATGGCGGCGCTCCGGACCGTGGCGTGGCGGCCAGTATATCGACGGCGTTTCGCGTCGCCCGGCGCTTCCGAGCGCCGCGCCGGGATGGGGTCAAAACCGCAACATGTTGGCTGGCCGACCATTGCCGGTCCCACATCTTGTGCTTTTTTCCGGGTCGCTGCGGCGGGTGTAGTCTCCGCGAAACCGATTGAAATCAATTCGCGATCGCGGGCGGCTGCCTATATTCCGCGCCCACGTGCTGCTCCGCCGAGCGGCCGCCCAGGAGACCAAAACGATGAAACTCGACAAGGCCCAACTGCTGCTCGAAGAACAGCCGATCTCCGTCGACGTGCTGCTGGAGAAATACGCCAAAGGCGACGAGAAGAGCGTCGACGACGTGCGCCGCCGCGTCGCGCGCGGGCTCGCCTCGGTCGAAAAGCCCGAGGCGCGCGCCGAATGGGAGCAGCGCTTCTACGAGGTGATGGTCGACGGGTTCATCCCCGGCGGCCGCGTGAATTCGGCCGCCGGCACCGAGATCGCCGCGACGCTGATCAACTGCTTCGTCCAGCCTGTCGGCGACGCGATCAGCGGCGTCAACGGCGAGGGGCTGCCGTCGATCTACACGGCATTGCAGCAGGCCGCCGAGACGATGCGGCGCGGCGGCGGCGTCGGCTACGACTTCTCCGCGATCCGGCCGCGCGGCGCGCTCGTGCACGGAACGCATTCGCGCGCGAGCGGCCCGCTGTCGTACATGCGCGTGTTCGACAAGAGCTGCGAGACGCTCGAGTCGGCGGGCGCGCGCCGGGGCGCGCAGATGGGGATGCTCCGCTGCGATCACCCGGACATCGAGGACTTCATCCACGCCAAGCGCGACGGCTCGCTCGCCAACTTCAACATGAGCGTGGCGGTGACCGACGCTTTCATGCGCGCGGTCGAAGCCGACGGCGAGATCGAGCTATGGCACGCGGCCGAACCGTTCGACCGCGACAGCGCATACCAGCGCCCCGACGGCACCTGGGTCTACCGCAAAGCGCGCGCGCGCGATCTGTTCGACCAGATCATGCAGTCGACCTACAACCACGCCGAGCCGGGCGTCGTCTTCATCGACCGCGTGAACCAGGACAACAACCTGTCGTACTGCGAGACGATCGCGGCGACCAACCCTTGCGGCGAGCAGCCACTTCCGCCCTACGGCTGCTGCTGCCTCGGTTCGGTCAACCTGACGCGTTTCGTGCTCGACCCGTTTGGCGAAACGGCGGCGTTCGACTTCGCCAAGTTCCGCGAAGTCGTCAAGACGTCGATCCGCGCGCTCGACAACGTGCTCGACGCAACGCTGTGGCCGCTGCCCGAGCAGCAGCGCGAAGCGATGAACAAGCGGCGCGTCGGGCTCGGTTTCACCGGGCTCGGCAACGCGCTGACGATGCTCAACCTGCGCTACGACAGCGCGCCGGCGCGCGCGCTGGCCGGCGAGATCGCGCGTTCGATGCGCGACGCGGCG